>Ga0209507_1000102_pt1 | contig 123351 bp, 86 predicted proteins | sample AD_UKC028_MetaG_FD_184414 | JGI IMG/M metagenome (GOLD analysis project Ga0209507, IMG submission 184414) | Active sludge microbial communities of municipal wastewater-treating anaerobic digesters from USA - AD_UKC028_MetaG (SPAdes) (version 2) | ecosystem: Engineered > Bioreactor > Anaerobic >...
CAAGATCAAGCTTCGCGGCGAACGCCTCATCCGCAACCTTGCCCGCCGCATAATCGTCGAAAAGCCTGTCGAACTCCGCCGCGTTCTCCGGGAGGCGGACCTCCTTCGCCGGCCAGTCCGCCGTCACAATCTCCGCGAAAAGACTCCTCATCCTCCGCCGCGCCTGCGGCTCGACCTCCGCCCACGTCTGCCGCGTCTTCTCAATCATCGCGTCGAGCTCGAAGACCGGGATATCCATAAAATGGTCAGGGCCTGCTCTTTCATGACAGAATCCATAATCTACAAGTCTCTGACGAAGCATCCTGGCCGCAAAATCACATCGCCGCCCGGGACTCATCGTTTGCTGCATATCCCTCATGGCTGGTTTCGGCGTTTGGTCTGTAAACGATAGTACAAGTAATGATAATGCCTCATAATAGTCGCATCCCATACTCATGTAGTAGACTTGTGCACCGGTCCTGATGGTGTGGGCTACGTCAACATAGCAAACCATGCCTCGCAATTCGAATGATTTCATTGCAAAATCGGCGGTAGTAGGGCCATACTTAGAGTGTCTCAACTCGTCCATTAGGAGTTTGCGCACGATGGGATCGTCCAAGTCAATTCGTAGCCTGACTTCGGCGCTCTTTGTCTCCCACTCTTTGAGTCTCTCGGTCAGGAGTATGCTTTCGGGCTTCCATGTATAGTTCGCCACCAAGAATTCCCATATCGCGTCAGGATCACAGGACCGATCAGCGGATCGAGCGCCACGCGAATGCGAGAGTACGATTACAAAAATAAGGAGCAACAGTAACGAACGCCAAGTTCTATTCGAATGAAAATCGGGGACAGCGACCTTATTTCTGCATCCTTCCTTCACTTGTCCTTCCGCCTTTTCTTTTGCCGGGCGGTCCGCGTGTGCGAGGGTGCGCATCGCTTCGAGTCCCCCATACCGCGCTTGAAGGGGATCAGAACGACAACAGCACCTGCCAGATGTACATGTTTCCGAGGCCGTCATTCTCCTCCCATATCCGTTTCACAATCGCCTCATCGCCGGAGATCGGCGGCATGCCGGATTTCTTCTCCTGCCAGGGGGTGCAGACGCCGGGGGCGCGCCTTGTCCCCCGTCCGAACTTCAGCGCCGCGGTCGTCTGCGGCTCCAACGCGCGGGCAGGCGGCGCCGAATGGCCGTCCGAGTAGACGCCGTATTCGCGGGTGAAGTCCGTCATCGCCCGGATGTTCTCGACCTTCGCGTCGTTCTGCACGATGGCCGACGCGTCCATGACGTAGCCGCCGTCCCTGGCGACGCCGTCAATGATCTTCCTGCACGCGTCGCGCACCTGTTGTTCCGTGCCATATCCCAGCAGGACATTGGGCAATCCGCCGGACAGGCAGAATTTGTCCCCGAACCTGCGATGCGCCTTGAAGATGTCGCCCTGATCAACGTGATATACGATGCTGCGGTCGGGCAACTCAGCGAAGGAGTCGAGGTGATGGTCCCAGTTTCCCTCGGCATAGAAGAGGGTTTGCCGTCCATTACGCCATAGCTCCTGGACGATCGGCTTCATGGTCGGCCAGTAGATGTTGTTGAAGGTCTGGGGGTTCACGAACGGCACGCAACCCCGGTGCATCCAGTATCCGATGGGCGCCATGCCCGTCGGGTCGCTGCTGCCGAGGGCGACGTTAAAGAGATGCGGCGCTAGGGCTTCGCAGGCGGCAAGGACCTTCTTCGGGCGGTTCTGAAGGTCGTCCAGCAGGCCGAGGTAGCCCCGCAGTTTGTCTGCGATGATGTCCATCGGGGCCTTCAGGATTCCTGCGATGGCGGAGGCTGTTCCGGATTCCTCCCGGAGCCGCCGGGCCTGATCGCCGAAGGCCATGAAGTACTTCAGCATCGCCATGCCGCCCTTGAGGAAGGACAGGTTGTTCTCAAAGGTTGCCGGTGCGCCGATCTCGGACACCGGAGCCGCCACGCGCGGAAGCCAGACGTTGAAGAGGTAGCCCGTCGGGTCCTCGATCAACTGGTCGTATTCGTCGGGCCGCATCCAGGCGTTGTTCTCTGCCGGCTCGATGTACTGGAAGCCGGTCTGCGGCGGGATTTCAACGCCGGGCGCGGCGTAGTATTTCAGCCCGATTGCCTGCGCAAGCCCCGTCCAGACGTAGACCATGTTGCCGACAACGGCGTCCCAGTCGAAGTCCGCGGCGCATTTGCGAGCCGCAGCGAAGGCCAGTTCGTAGTCCTGCGTCACCTCCTGGCAGGTGTATCCGGCGTATTTTGCGGTGAACTCCGCAACGAACGGGCGTATCGGGACGCGGTCGGGCTTCTCATTGCGCAACGCCGTCGTGTAACGCCCCAGGCGTTCCAGGTACAGTTGCTCCATATTTGCCGCCATTGCCGTTTCTCCTCTCAGAGCGTGTATGAAAAGGAGCATTCCGCTTTCGGCGCGGTCCGCGTGGGTTCAAAGAACCCATCCTGCATGTTGCGCCATTTCATACACGATTTCAAACAAACGGTCTATGTTCGCGTTATCTCATGCCCATCGGGAAACGTCAATCGAATCAAGGGGCTGCCGGGGCCGGGGCCTCGACCTTCTTCACCTTGATTCCGTAGAACTCGCAGAGCTGGAGCTTTCTGCGCGGCTGGATTTCCTCTTTCCAAGCCTCCTTCAGCGCGAGGTAGCTTGATTGAAGTTCCGCCGCGATTTCGGCCTCCGCCAGCCATTCCACCTTGCCGCTTGCCCGCAGAACGTGGCGCCCATCCTCGAAAACCCCCTTGCGGGTGTAGGCGATGATGCAATCGCGCGGCGGAGAGATCGGGACGTTGCCCACGAAGTCGTAGCTGAGCATTATGTTCTTCTGCCCGCGCGTCGGCGTTGCGTCGGCCGGACTCTTGAAAACGGCGTCGTTCTTGGCGCAGTCCGGGGAGAGGTCCTCAAGCCGGAACGGGTACTTGCCGCCGTTCTTGCTAATGTAAATCTTCAGCGCAAGGCCGATCTGGTTCAGGTTATTCAGATCGCTTGTCTTCTGCGCCTCCTTGCGGGCCTTGACGATCGAGGGGATCGCCAGCGCCGTCATGACCGGCAGGCTGGGATTGCTGAGGTTGAAGGTAATCATCCCGGCCGGAACCGGTCCGATGGGAGAGAAGTTATGCCAGCAGACGCCGTCCTTGTCCGCCGTCCATGTCGCCACGCTGCCGAAGCATTTCTCCTTCAGCGCGGCCTCATCCGGGAAACGTCCGGGGTTGACAAGCTGCATGTCCTCCCACTTTATCTGCGCCCCGGTCTTCTTGAGTTTGGCGGCGACGCCCTGTGCCAATCCGGGGCCGCCGCTCTTGGCCTCCTCGTAGCGGCTGTATTCCTGCGCGTTCAGAAGCAACTGGAGAACCTGCAAGTCCTCGGCGATGAACTGGCTGACGTCCACGTATGATATTGACGTGTAAGTCTTTGGAACGAAACGCGCAACGCGCTTGAAGTCGCTGTTGTTCGTCACGTTGTCCCCAGCCTTGCGCTTGCCGTCGTTTGACGCGGCGTCAAGGACGGTTCGGGCGGAGAACCCGGTGTAAAGCTGCGAGGTCGTGACGATGAAGTTCGGCCAGAGGGAGGACATCGGGCCGTCAAAGCAGTATTGCGTGTCCCTCTTGCGGATGATCTTCAAAACCTTTGCGACGGGCTGGCGGTCCGGCGGGGCCTGCGCGTTTATGCGCTCGCACAGCCCGTCAAGCCCCTGCTTGAGGTTCTTGTCGAATGTCGTCCGGTCCTTGACGGCCAGGCAGAGCGTGGGGATTGCGGAAATGCCGCCCGGAGCCTCCTGACGCCTGTAGTAGACGTAGTAATCCCCCAGATACGCGAACAGGTCTTCCTTCAACTTGACTTTCAGGTAGGAGTCGGGTGTGCCCAGCAAACCCATTACGACGCCACCCTCCAGTTGCGGCAGTTTTGTCGCGAAGGTTCGTATCCCGTCGTGCAGGGCGGGCCAGTTGACGTAACCAGCCTTGAAGGATGACGCGCTTTTCGGCACCACCATAAGCGCTTCATTGGGACAGGTCTTCCCGCCGAGCATGGCCAGGATGCCTTCGCGCGGTTCCGGGGCGTGGAGATAGACGCCGGTCTGAATTCCCTTGTCGTGGCAGGCGAAGGCGATAACGGCGGCGTCCATCTTGCCGAAGCCCATGCCGTCCATCATCTTCTGCCCCAGGTCCGCGCCGCGTCCCGCCTTCTGCATGGCGGTCGCGAAGAAGTATTCCTTCAGGAAAGGACGCGGGTCCATGTAGAGCCACATTTCACCGGCAGCGTCGCCCAATTGCTTCCTGGCCTGGGAGTAGACGGCTTTGTCCGCAAAACCGCCGGTCTTCTTATCGAGGCGATTCATGGCCTCCGTGTGCTTGTTGATCGAACCGGACTTGCCCAGCGTGATCAGCAGCGTGCTCTGGCGGATGGAGGCCACCATTTCCTCAAAATAGGGATAATCGGGATTGGGAGGAAGCGGGATTTTATACGGCGGCATGGTCTCCAACTGCGGCGCCATGTCCCTGAGCATCTGCGGCGGGATCTGGTCGAGGCTTATGGTCGCGGCGACCTGCGGCCCCTTGCCTTTCATTTTCGCCATGGCGACTTCCCTGATCTGCGGCTCGAAGATCTTGATGAACTGCATCGGATCCTTGGGCCGGACGATGACGTAGAGCATCGGGGAGAACGCCGTTCCGAGGCCGGGGCTTTCGACGGCCAGTCCGAATTCGCCTTTTAGAAGGTCCGTTGTCTCGATGTTCGAGGGCAGACCGCCGGTGATGCCCTTGTCTATCTCGCGGAAGATGTCCTTCACCAGCTTGATCGTCGGGGCGAAGGTAAGCTGAACCTCGGGATCGCTGTATAGATCGTAAAGGAAGGTGTTCTTGTAGCGCGCGAAGGCGGCGTCGCCATCCGGGATGAAGACGGCGAACATGGCCTCCGGAGGAAAGGCTCTTTCCGCGGCGATGCTTCCCAGGGGAACCTCGGCCCGCGACGAACCGACGAGCGCCCAGAGAAGGCACGCCATTAACTGACAGAGTCCAAGAACACGGTTTTTCCTGTTCGGCATTTCCAATCGTCCCTCTTCAAAAGTGGAAGGAAACCGGCCGACACAAAGACGCCCTCGCGCGTCACGGCGACACCCCCCAAACTTCATCATTTAAATGTATCAGCCATTTCACTGTGACTCAAGCCAAACATGATCCGCGCGCTGTAATGATCGGATCTATTAAAACTCAATAATAAGGAAGCGTCAGCGCATAATTCCCGATCCTCTCCTCGTATCCGGCATAGCGCCGGCTAACAGCATCCGCCTTACGCACAAGTGTGTATTCGTGTTCTCCCGCTTCACATGCAGTTCTCTGATTGGGAAAGCGTCTATGCGTTCCCGGGCGCTGTGTAACTATATATCTTTTATGCATTGTCTTCCGTATCCTCTCTGTGGCAGGATAAAATAATCAAATCTGGTTTGGACGCCTTGATCTTCCGCCGTTTGTTCGCATGAAGGAAATCCGACATGATTCGACAGTCATCGTTCGGCGTCGCTTCAATAGCCCATATGAAGTCGCAACGCCGACTGCGTCTTGCGGCGGCGATTGTGGCATTTGCGTGTTATCTGTCCGCGCCGATCCCGGCCGCGGGAGTCAGAACCCATTCTGAAATGGGGTATCGAGCGGTAGTCAAGAACTTCGATCAGGCGGAGGAAATGCTTCCCGGCCTCGGATCCTTTTTCCAGGGGGACGGGATTTGGAGCGCATTCTTTTCCGGATGCTCGTTTCCGGACTGGGGATATGACGGGGGGCTGAATCCCGACGCCTCGGAATATTCCCACTGGGGGCCTTTCCGGGAGCGTTACGTGAAACTGCTCAAAGAACGCTTCCCACCGCCCTGGGACGAGAAGGAGCGAATGCACGTCGCCTTCTTTTTTGGAAGCCTTGTTCATTGCGTGACCGACATCCCGTGGCACTTCAACCACGACGGCCACCGCGCCTTCGAGGGGTTGGCCAAGGAGAAGGACGGGTCGGACGCCGACGTTACGGGGGACATTTTCCTGCAAATGGATCATAAGCTGCCTGTTGACGTGATCCGATTCTGGTGGCCGCGCGGCATGGTGTTGGACACATTTGCCCTTCAGGACAAGCTGAAGGTAACACCCGAACAACTTGAAAAAGGATTCAAGAAGCTCCAAGCTGCGCACGCGGCAAGCCGCGCGGCGGCGAAGATGACGGGCTGGCATTTCAAGTCGCGGCATCCGTGGTGCGCGGAACATTATGAGGACTACTATTACGGCGGCGTCGAGCACGGCGCGGCGCTTGCCGCCATGTGGATCAAACGCTACTACGCCGAACTCAACGGATGGCATTATTATCAGCAGATGCCGGTCTACGGAATCGGCGCGCCGGATTACGTTCCATACACGGGTTGCGCGGACGCCGCGATCTCAAGCGCCGATCCGGACAGCAATGCCGGGGGCGAGCCGTTCCTGTCCGTCGGCGGGCGAGGGGCGGCCGCGGAGCGGCGCGCGCTGATACGCTTTGACGTGTCGGACATTCCGGCCGGCGCGAAGATACGCTCCGCTAAGCTCTGGCTGTATCAGGACGCCGCGACGCCGGACGCCGGCGGGGAGATTGCAGTGGCGGCGTTCGGCATGGACCGCCCCTGGCAGGCCGGAAAGGGCAGGAGCGACGAGGTGACGGGAACCGACGGGGTTCCGGCTGCGGAGGGGGACGTCACATGGCGGACGGCAATGGAAGGCGGCGTTCCGGTAAAGTCCGGCGACTGCTGCGCCGGCGTGGGATGTTCACAGGATGCCGGGCAGGTTGCCGTAGCCAAAATTCCGGCTGAAACTCCATCGGCGCGATGGCGTTGCTGGGACGTTACCGAAATGGCCCGGGGATGGATCGAATGTCCGGACGCGAATAACGGTCTGGTTCTCATGGCCGTGGCCGGGGAGGGCGTGGTCCGGTTCTATTCCTCCGACGCATTCAAGGAGCAGGCGGACGGCTTCGGCGGCGGCGCAAGGATCGCCGGAAGGCCGACGTTAATAATCGTGCCTGAGATGCGGGATTGACGCATCGCGCATCGCAGGATGAATATTCCCGCCGTCATCTCAACGCCGGCGAGCGGAGCCGTGTCCATCGGTCGGTAATACGTTTCAGGGCCTCCGGAATCTCCCCTTCGCAGTCCTGAAGAATCCCGCGCCAATGTCCGTCCGCCTCCCGCCACAGCGCGACATCAACGCGTTCGGGAAGCTCGATCCTCATCGCGCCGCAGGCAAAGGACTTCAGCCCGCCCGCCGCCATCGCCTCGACCCCGCCGTCCGCTGAGAACCTGACTGCCGCGATTCCGACGGCGTCGAAGCGCGCCTCATGCCCGCCGCTTGATATCGCCTCGCTGATCGGATCGCCCATCACGTCTTTCGCTCCTGACGCGATGATGATGGTCCCGTCCAAAAGACGGCATCGCCCCGACGGTTCAGGCATCATCGAGGTCAGAAATCCGGCAGCGCCGCGCAACGAACATCGCGTTTGGGGTTCGATACCCTTTGCTTGCAGGAACTCGATGACAGCCTTCGCACACCCGGCGCCATCAACGGTCTTCATTTCAGGCGGAAGGCCGGATTCCGCATCGTAACGCCGCCCTTCGAAGTCCACGGTCCATTCCCCGACGCGGAATAACGCGGACTTCCCCCGGGACGCGGCCTTTCGGAAGAATTCCGCAATGCGCGGGCGTTCATACTGCGGCTGATGAAGAATGACTGCCGCATACTTCTGCGGGCCGTATTGAATCGCCCCATCGTCAGAGATTGTCAGCGAACCGTTTTCGATCTCGCTGCTGGGAATTAAGTCCGCGTAGAAACCGTCTTCCCAGAGAGCGTTTGTGAGGCGAATGCCAGCGTCCGCCAGCCCCGGCCCCTCCCAGTTCAGCGCCCGCGCGTGGCCGAAAACCACGGCGATCGGGCAGTCAATCGGCGCGGTCGAGATGTAGTTCAGAAGCCTGATGCGGCAATCCGCCCGTAGCAGGTTCCCGTTCAACAGCGAAGCGCCCGGCTCCTTCGGCGGCCACGGGGGATGGAAGTTTATCCGTCCGCCGCCCAGCGCGTGGCGCCAGACGTCCTCCTCGTAGGAAACCGGCGAGCTGTCGTAGTACATGTTGTACCAAAGCGGGGATCGCCATTTTTTTGCCAGCGCGGTCCGCGCGCAGAAGGGCGTCACCTCGTCCGTCTGCGCCAGGTCGCGGCGGCAGATCCACCAATCCAGGCCGTTCTTGAAGACCTCCTCCGGCGTCGGGAAGGGATACCACGTCGGGTGCGTGGCTGACATGGCCTGCGGGCCGAAGATTTCCTTGATGTCGCAGTAGAAGCGCGTCTCGTGTTCGCCGTTGCGCAGGCGGCACATTTCCATGTAATGGTTGATCGCGGCGATGCGCTCGCCCTCGCGCCCCTTTTCTCCCAATGCCATAAGCAGGAAGTCGCGCGCCAGATCGCGTCCCGGACGTCTTTCGGCGTAGGCGCGCGCCATGAACTTCGAGAACCAGAGATCATCCGCGCGAGGGCCGAACCTGCCGGGGAATCCCCATTCGTCCTTGCACGCGCCGGCCAGCGGTACTTCGCTGTATTGCCTGAGTATGTTTTTCTGGAATTCGTCCAGATGCGGAGCGAAGACGTCGGGGGTGAACAGGCTGAACGCGGCCATCACGCATGCCTTCCGCCCCGCGCCGGTCTCGTCCGCCGGGAGTTTCACGCGGACCCGCTTGTCGCTTGCCTCGATGACTTCGCAGACGCCGGTGATGTCCTTCACCGAATCGGGTTCGATCCCATTCGTTCCGGCAAAGTATGAGTAGACGCGCAATAGACGTCCGGAGACGGGACGATATGGCTCCGCCCGGAAGGTGTAATGATCGCCCAGTGTAAGGGACTCAATCTCGAAAATGACCGGTTCCGCGCCGCTGAGGGGAACCTCGCGGACGCGGACGATTTCCTGCATTTCGTCCGGATGGGCGGCCATGAAAGCCTTGCGGGCCAGCCGGACATCCAGGTCCATTACAATGCCGAAACCGCGCGAGCGGGCGTATTCGGTCGCGGCCTTGATCTGGTCGTGGACGGACGGATCCGTAACCTCGACGGGATGGCGGATGCTCGTTGTAAGCAGCGTGAATCCGGAACGTTCGGCGTGAAGATCAATGAACGCCTTATAACCCCCGGGGCGGAACTCATCCTCCTTCCAAAACCAGCACCCGATGCCCGGCCATGCGGTCTTTATGACGTTGCCTTCCTGTCCGGGGAGTTCCACTTGCGCCCAGCGTTCTCCGGGATTGTCCTCAACCTCGGCCATGATATTTTTCTCCGCCATCAGCAGAAGGAAGGATAGGAAGCCGATCATCATGTTCACGCCTGTTTTCATTGCGCTACGCCTTATGAACGATCGAGAGATGTCGAATCGTTATGGACTGTTTGGCATGATACCAGAACTGCGCTCTATCGCGGGACGATTTCGTCCGACTGGATTCCCACGGCATGACTCATTCCCGATTTGACGTCCGATTTGACGGCGCTGTTGAGAAGGGCCTGACAACGGAATATGATGAGAGTTGTCGCGTGTTTGAAGGAGACATCGGTATGACCGAGAGAAACCAGCAATCTCAGACGCCGTCGCGGAGCGACGCGCTTTCGCGGCGGGAACTGCTAAGCGCCGCCGGCGGGGCGGTCGTCGGGGTGATGACCGCTCATGACGCGCTTGCCGCAGCCACGATTTTAGACGCAAACCCGAAATCGGAGGAGACGAAGATGACGGAACTGAAACTCGCCGCCCGGTATTACCGCCACCATCCCGTGGATTACGCCAGCCCGTCGCCCGCAACCGGCTTCAAAGGTTGGGAGGAGACGGAACTTATGCTGCCAAAGGAGGAGACGATGTTCCTTTGCATGCACCTCTGGAACACGGGGCAGGAGACCGGGCCTGACTGGGGCGGCGCGGACAAGCCGTGGCAGGGCTGGGCGCAGATGGCCGAATGGGTCCCGCGAGTCCGGGAACTCTGCGGGAAGAAGCTCCCGCCCATCCTTGAAGCCGCGCGCAAGTCCGGCATGAGGGTCGGCCACATTGCCGGCGGCAGCTACGCGGAGAAGTATCCGCAGTATCAGAAGATCAAGGAAAAGTACGGCGACGCGCCGCCCGCCGCGCCGGGCGCGATCAAGGGCGACTGGCGCGCGCGGCATGACGCCCTTGTCTTTGGCGAAACCTTTGCCGCCGACGTAGGCGGGGCCTACAAGAACCTCGACTTCCCCGTCAACATCCGCCCGCAGGGCGACGAGCCGGTCTTCCTGCACACGCATCAGTTGAACGGCTACCTGCGCGACAATGGCGTCTGGGTGCTGTTCTACACGGGGTTCGCGATCAACTGGTGCCTGTGGTACAGCCCGTGCGGGATGTGGGACATGAGCCGCCTGGGTTATCTCTGCAACTGTATCCCGGAGGGGGTGACGACGGTCGAGAACGCCCAATCCGCTCCGGGGATGAAGAACATGGACGAGGCGCTGTGGAGGACGAGCCTGATGTTCGGATACATAGTTCCCGCAGAGGCGCTGGCGCAGGCTATCAAGACCTAACGTGAGCATAGTATCGCTATGCCGCAGCAGTTTGTGGTCTGCGAATGATTGATTGGCCATTACGATACGACGTTGAAGGGAAAGGGATCGCTGGGGATGATTGGACTTCGGCGTGATGTTAGTCAGGTCGGTTTCAGTTGAACAACATTACCGCCAGAATAATGAACCGGCATGCTCTGATCGTTAGTCTTTCATCGGCGTTTTCATGCCTGATATCCGCTTTCTCAATGAGTTACTCGATATAGATTCGAGGGACCCGTTTACCCACCAGCGTTACCACCTCATAGGGAATCGTGCCCGCCAGTTGCGCCGCGTCTTCGATGGAGATGAATTCGTCTCCCTGCCCGCCGTAAATGACCACCTCGTCCCCGACCTGAACGCCCGGCGCGTCGGTCACGTCAACCAGCGTCTGGTCCATACAGACTCTGCCCACGACCGGCGCCCTCTGCCCGCGCACAAGAACCTCCGCCTGGTTGCTGTAAACGCGGAAGAATCCGTCCTCATAACCGATGGGCAGCGTGGCGATCAATCGCTCTCCCGGAGTGGTGTAGGTCCTCCCGTAGCTTATCCCGTATCCCTTCGGGAAACGCTTCAGCAGCGTTATGTTTGTTTTGATCGTCATCACCTGCCGCAGCATCAGCCTTCGCGTCGCTTCAGGGGATGGATACAGACCGTAAAGCAGTATGCCGGGGCGCGCCATGTCGTAATAGGCAGCGGGAACGTCAAGCAGCGCGCCGCTGTTGGCCGCGTGACGATAACGGAAGGTTATCCCCCTTTCCTTCAGTCTGAGCAGTATTCCGTCGAAAATCCGCATCTGTTCGCGGGTAAAAGTTTTATCGGCCTCGTCTGCAGTGGCGAAGTGCGTGTATATGCCTTCCAGAACGATCCCGTCCACGTCGGCTATGCGGGAAATTACCTCGACAGCCTCCTGATGCAGTATCCCGACACGGCCCATTCCGGTGTCAACCTTGACATGAATTGCCGCCGGACACCCGCGCCTTGCCGCTGCCCGGGCGACTTCCTCCGCAAATCCGGCATCGCTGACGGTCGGCATCAATCCGAATCTGAGCGCCAGCGGCAACTGCTCCACAAGCATTGCGCTGAAAATCAGTATGGGGACGTTGACGCCTGTCTCGCGAAGCTGGATGCCTTCCTCAACAATCGCAACGCCGAACGCATCAGCGCCGACGTCCGCCAGCGCGCGGGCGCAACGGACGGCTCCGTGTTCGTAGGCGTCGGCTTTTATGGCCGGCATGATGCGGACGTTGCGCGGCAGCAGCGTTCTTATCTGACGATAATTATGCCTCAGCGCGCCAAGGTCTATCTCGGCTCTTGTGGGTCGCGTCATTGTTTCCCCTCCTGAACCCGGACCGGATTCTAGGCCCCGCCGCAAGCGCGTGTCAAGTTCCTGCGCCTCCCGTCGGATTTGTCGGCCTTCAGCCAATTTTCTATCCCGCGTGGCGTTCTGGTCTCAGCGGTTGTGACTTTTCGAAAACTTCCGGCACGTTGAAAGCGCGTTTCGCGGCTGGTATACTTTCACCATTCGTTTCGAACAACGCCCGGATACAAATGGTTCCGGCAATACAATGAGCAATCAATCAACCCGCCCGTCCGGCCTGCAGGTCCGAACGGGTCTTTCGCCGCAAACATAGAGGAGCCATCAATGAAGAAGAAGATGAAGGCAGTCCGCCTTTACGCCGACTGGTCCCCGAAACCGACCTTCAAGCTCGGGGCCAAGGACATCGAAGGCCGCCAGACCTACCTCGGCAGCCAGGTCTACCGTAATCCGAAACTCGTCATCGAGGACGTCCCCGTTCCCGAACCGGGCGATGATGAGGTGATGATTGAGGTTAAAGCCTGCGGCATATGCGGAAGCGACGTTCACATGGCCCAGGCCGACAAGGAAGGCTACATCTTTTATCCCGGTCTCACCGGATTCCCGGCAACCCTCGGCCACGAGTTCTCCGGCGTGGTAGTGAAGGCCGGCAAGAACGCCCGCGACAAGTCCACAAACCGCCCTTTCAAGGGCGGCGAATACGTCTGCGCCGAGGAAATGCTCTGGTGCGGGCGCTGCCAGCCCTGCTGTGACGGTTTCCCGAACCACTGCGAGAGGCTTGACGAACTGGGCTTCAACGTTGACGGGGCATACGCAAAATACATCGTTGTACGCGCAAGCGTCGTCTGGAACCTTGCTCCCCTGCAGGCGCGATACAGCGGCGAGAATCTCTTCATCGCCGGCGCGCTGGTTGAGCCGACATCCGTCGCCTACAACGCTGTCATCGTGCGCGGCGGCGGCGTCCGCCCGGGCGACAACGCCGTCATCTGCGGCGGCGGACCGGTCGGACTGGCGTCCTGTGCCCTTATGAAAAAGAACGGCGCAAAGGTCATCCTTTCCGAGCCGGAATCCTCCCGCGCCGAACTCGGCCTGAAGATGGGCGCTGACGAGATTGTGAACCCGGCGAAGGAAAACTTCACCGAGCGCGTCCTTCAATTGACCGCCGGCATGGGCGCGAAACTCTACCTCGAAGCCGCCGGGCTTCCCACGCGCGTCTATCCGGCCATCGAGCAGACCATCTGGGAAGGCAAGGGCCTCAATTCCACCGTAGTCGTCGTGGCCCGTGCTGACGCCAAGATGCCCGTTACTGCGGAAGTCCTCCAGGTCCGCCGCGCTCAGATCGTCGGCACACAGGGTCATTCCGGCGACGGCATCTTCCCGCACGTCATCTCAGCCATGTCAACCGGCATGGATATGACCCCGCTCGTGACCAAGAAGATCGCGCTGAAGGAAGTCCCCGCGATGCTGACCACGCTCCAGACGGACAGGCGCGAGTGCAAGGTCATGGTCACCGATCTGGGATAACGAATCGTATTGTGTGCGAAACCGATAGACAGAAGGTCTGAAGTTTTGCACACGCGGAAGGTTGCAGTGATGATTATTTGGCTGGCGCCGTTTTGCTGTCGCCCGCCCTACATTGAGATAAAACCATGAAAAGCAAGATGAAGGCAGTCATTTTCGACGCGCCCGGTCACTACAAGGTCGGGCAGGCCCCCGTTCCGGCGATTCAGAAGCCAACCGATGTTCTGCTCCAGGTGGAAGCTTCGAGCATCTGCGGCACGGACGTCCACATCCTGGAAGTTCCCCCCGGCCATCCCGCCACAGTCGGCTCCATCCTCGGCCACGAATATACGGGCAAGGTCCTGGAGGTCGGCAAGGCCGTCAACCACCTGGCCCCCGGAGACCGCGTTGTCGTTGACCCGAACATCACGTGCGGACGCTGCGGCCCCTGCCGCGAGGGCATGCACAACATGTGCGACAACATGACGACGCTGGGCATCTTCATGGACGGCGGATTCGCGGAATACAATGTCGCCCCCGCCCAGCAGCTCTTCCCGATTCCGATGGAAATGCCGCCTGAGGACGCGGTGTTCTGCGAGCCGCTGGCTTGCGTCGTGAACGGTTGCCGCAGGGCGGCTTTACAGACCGGCGAACGTGCGGTCGTCCTCGGCGCTGGGCCGATAGGCCTGCTCTTCACGCAGATGCTCAAGGCATCCGGCGCGGGAAAGGTCATCGTTGCGGAGATATCCCCCTTCCGGTCCAAACTGGCAAAGAAGAGCGGCGCGGACATTGTTGTCAACCCGCAGAAGGATGACGTCGCCGCCATCGTCAAGGAGGAGACCGGCGGAGGTCCGGAGGTCGTCGTTGACGCCGTCGGCAGCCTGATGCCGCAGGCGATTGATCTCGTCGCGCGCGGCGGGCGCGTCCTGCTCTTCGGGCAGAACTCGAACGCAAAACCCCCAATCACGCAGAACCTGATCACCCGCAAGGAAATCGCCGTGCTGGGCAGCTACATCGCCAGGCACACATTCCCCCAGGCCGTCAAAATCCTGGCCGGCGGACTCTTGAATCTGAAACCTCTTGTCACGCATCGCATATCGCTTGATGAATTCGACTCCGGCCTTAAGGCAATGCAGGAAGGCCGCGCGGTCGAGGTCATCGTCTTCCCGTTCTGATCCACTGAAAGGAGCGCAAACAATGTCGAAGTGGCAGATTCCCCCAAAGGGCGGCCACATGGAAAGCGCCGACGGACTGTACCTCCAGAATATGACCTGGGTGCAGATAACTGAGCGCCTCAAGAAGAACGATCTCATCATCATCCCGGTCGGCTCGACCGAAAACCACGGCCCGCACGCCTGCCTGGGCGAAGACACGTTCCTCGTGACGCGAATGGCCGAACAGGTCGCTCAGAAGGTCGGCTGCACCATCGCCCAGCCCATCTGGTACGGCTCTCATCCGTATCACCACATGGGAATGCCCGGCACGATCATCGTGCAGGAAGAGGTCTTCTGCGGGCAGCTCCGCGCAGTCATGGCCGGCCTCTGGAACATGGGTTTTCGCAAGCAGATACTGCTCAACGGGCACGGCCAGGAATACGTCATCCCGACCGCGATACACCAGTTCGCCAAGCTGTATCGCGTCCCCGGCGTATTCATCAACCTGAACTGGTACCACGCGATTCAGGACCAGTTCAAACTGAAGGCCGACGGCGGCCCCTACGAAACACCGTTCATTCACGCCGACGAGGTGGAAACCTCCTGGTCGCTGGCGCTGTTCCCGGAATTCATTGACATGACCAAGGCCGTGGACACCACGCCGCGCGGCTTCATGCCCCCCGGCCACATTGACAAGGCCGGCAACCTGCTCAAGATGCCCATCTGCTGGTATGGCCAGGTCGGATGCGGCCCCATGGAGATCAAGGCCACGCCGGAAGGCTGCGTCGGCAAGTCCACGCTAGCCGCGGCAAAGAAAGCGAAACCCGGCGTCGAGGCGCTGCTCAACTACCTTGAGAAGCTCTGCAACGACATAATGAAGACGTTCCCGGCCGGGAAGCTCCCGCCGATGGAGGAGGTCACTGAGCGCGACAAGGCCGAGGTTGACGCCGTCGTGAAGGGACCGCTCAACGGAGGCAAGAGCATCTACACGCTGCATTACCCTCCATAACAGCGCTAGAGATGGAATACTGAGATGACGGAATCAGGGGCGGGTTTCAGCCCGCCTCTGATTTTTAATGATGAGAAATATATCCAATCCGTCACCTGGGAATATGGAAACCGTTTTCTCTCAGAGCGCGTATGAAAAGGGCGTCAACAGGTAGGTTGAGTTCTTTGAACCTGCGCGGACTGCGCGCGAAAGCGGCATGGGTTCGCGCTTGAAACGAAAAGCGTCGAACCTTACCACCCCTTTTCGCGCTCTCACGCCGGATTCTATGCCGTATCCTGAACTTCGCGAAGCGCTGAAAGCATTACGCCCTGAGCGTCGCCGGGTTTTCCAAGAGGTCGGTGACGGCCTTCAGGAACTGCGCCCCGCTGGCTCCGTCAATCGCCCTGTGATCGCCCGAAAGCGTAAGGCCCATCATGCTGCGTATGTGGATTCCCCCATCAATGGCCACAACCTTCGGCTTTATCGCGCCTACGCCTATGATGAAGCTCTCCGGCGTATTGATTATCGCGAAGACGCCGCCGATGCCGAACACGCCGACGTTGCTGACCGTGCAACTGCCGCCGACGTATTCGTCCGGCAGCAAAGCCTTCTTGCGCGCCTTCTCGATCAGTGCCCGTGATTCGGACGCTATCTGCCTCAGCCCCTTTGAAGGCACGTCACGCAGTACCGGAACCATCAATCCGTCGTCGGACGCGACTGCTATGCTTACGTTGCAGGTGTCCAGTTGGATGATCTTGCCGTCGCGCCACTGGCGGTTCACGATCGGAACCAGCTTCAGCGCGTTGCCCATCGCCGCGACGACCATGTCGTTGAAGGAAACCTTTGCGTCCCCCGTGGCGTTGATCTGCGCACGATGAACGGCGGCGGCAGTCATGTCCGCCTCAGTGAAGAGATAGAAGTGCGGGACGGTCTGCTTGGACTGCGTCATGCGGGCGGCGATTGTGCGGCGCATGTTAGTCAACGGTATCTCGCCGGCAACCGGCATCGGGACGGCAGCAGTTTTGGGGGTCGGAGCCGGCGCGGCGGGGGCTGCCGGGGCCGACAGGGATTTCTCCACGTCCTCGACCGTGATCCTGCCGTCAGCGCCGCTCGGTTTGACCAGCAGAAGGTCAATCGCCTTCTGGTATGCGACCTCAAGCGCCGTCGGCGTAGCTTTTATCGCCTTGCGCTTCGCAAGATAATCGCTCACGTCTTGCTCAACGATTCTTCCGTTCGGGCCGCTGCCCCTCAGAATCTGCAGCGGGATTTTTTCGTCGGACGCCAGCTTTTTCGCGCGGGGGCTTGCGATGAGCCTTCCCGGTTCCTGTGCATCCGCCGCCCGAGCCGTCTGGTTTGGCGGGGCGTTCTGGGCGGTCTGCGCCGCTCCTTGCGCCGCTCCTTGCGCCGCGATTGCCGGCTTGGCCGGCGCGTCCGCTCCAAGTATCGCGCTCAGATCGTCCGGCAGCTTGTCGCCCTTGTCGCCCATGATGGCGATGGGCGTATTGACCGGCAGGAGTTCTCCCGGCTGCGCCAGTATCTTCAGCAGCGCCCATTCCTCAAAGCTCTCGACTTCCAGAGTCGCCTTGTCCGTTGTTATCTCAAGGATGACGTCGCCTACCTTGATGAAGTCCCCTTCCTTCTTCTTCCACTCTCCGACGGTTCCTTCCTTCATCGTCTCGCCTAGTTTGGGCATGCAAAGCTTGCGCAGCATCTGATTGGTCTCCCTAACGTGTCCCTTTGCGTCGGTTTGTCGTCCTTTGGAGCGCCGTAGCCATGCTACAGCCTTCGCGGTGGCGCGTCTAATACGTCAATCCTTCGCGGAATTTCGGATCGTTCAAGCGCTCGTCAATGTCTACATCGAAAGCGTCAGCAACCGGCTGAAGAATCTCCGGGTTCTTTTCCCAGACCTGCTTCGCTGCTGCCAGCACGACTTCCAAGCCTTTCGGCGTCATCCTGCCCAGCGGGCGGCGGCACGGTCCGGAAGGCATCCCGAGCAGCCGCATCAGCGTCTTGGTCGCCAGCGGATTGCGCGCCTTGCAAGCCGCCGGGCCATACGGTGTGTCCTCGGTCGTCTTGACCGTGATGATTCCGAAGAGCGGTTTCAGCGCGTCACGGATTCGTCCCGCCTCAGCCAGTTTCCCCGCCGCCGTCAGTTCCACCATCTTCTGGACGGCCGCCGGGGCTATGTTCGAGGTCACGGAGATCACCCCGGCTGCGCGAATCGCCGGATCGGTCATCATCTCGAACGTGATGTCGTCGTCCCCGGAGAGTATGACGAAGTCCTTCCCGCAGCATGCCCGGGTGCGCCGCATATTGTCCAGGTTCCCCGTCGCCTCCTTCACGCACTTCACGTTCGGGAACTCGTCGTTGAGCATCGCCAGGTCTTCCGGCAGCAGTTGAGCGCCAGTGCGTCCGGGAATGATGTAGGGGATGAGCTGCATTCCCGGGACGTTGCGGGCTATGGGGGCGATGTATTCCCTGCGGATTTCCAGCGAGCTGGGGCCGTTGTAATAGGGGTCAACCAGGAGGGCGGCCTGGACGCCGTGACGCCATGCGTGCTCCGTCCCGCGGATGGCCTCGGCGGTGTTGTTGCTCCCGGAGCCGGCGATCGTGATCCCCCTGTTGCCAAGCGTTTTGCTGACGTGGAGGACCACGCCGTTGTGCTCGTCCCAGGTGAGGGTCGGGCTTTCGCCGGTGGTTCCGACGGCCAGCAGGCCCCGCAGGCCGCCCGCCGCCTGGAACTCCACGAGACGGCTCAGACCGTCAAGGTCCAGTCCGCCGTCCGGAAGCATTGGCGTTATCAACGCCGTGTAACATCCGCTGAACATCGTTTCCTCCCGTGCCTGAATTGGTCAACCCGCCTGACGGCATGGTTCGTTGCGATGGGGGGAATTATATGCCCCGCAGCGCGGGTGTCAAACCTGCTTCGCGTTCAATGAGCAGAAACGGCGCATGAAATCCTGCGAGCTATTCGCCGGGGCTGCCCATCGCTGCCGGGGCTGCGCCCCTACCTTGTCCAAAGGAATGATGACAGCGATATCGAAACAATGCGCGGATCGGGGATTGCAACATCATCGTCAAGGGTGACGAGGATGCCAAACGGGGCGTTGTATACCGCTTTTTCCAGAAATGCGCGAAGCCCGCGCGTATCGTCAAGTGGGTCAATCCGCTTTCTATACTTGACCTCTATAGGGATTCGGCGCGTGCCGACGGTCAGAACGAAATCCACCTCCGGCTCGGCTCCGCGAGCGGGAAAGTGCGCGACGTCCAGGTTCGGCACGGAGGCCAGAAAGTATCCCAGAACGCTCTCCGCCAGGTGCCCGGCCAGATCGGTCAGGTGCGGATTCGCCCCAAGCCCGGCGGGATCAAGAGGGATGATTTCCTGCAGCCAACTTGCCCGAAGCGCGTGATCCGACAGGCATATCCTGGCTGGAGACTTCCGTTTCTTGAGACGAAGCTCAAGAGGCTGCACAAGGCGGACCAACAACGTGCCATCGAGGAACCGCAGGTAGGTCAGAACGCGCCCCCACCCGATGTTTCCGGCTAGCGCCTGTTGAATTTCCGGCACGAATGCCGCCTGCCCCGCCGACTGTCCGGCGTATCGGCAACAGAGGCGGAAAACCTCCTCCAGCAGTTTCTCGTCCCTCTTCTGGCCCCGCGGTCCCATTCTCAAGTCATGCTGTATCGCCCGGCGGATGACTGTCTCGTTCAGATAATCCGCCAGTTCATGCCAGGGCGTGTCGTGCCTCTCCTGCGCGATGGGATAGCCCCCGCGTTCTGAGAATGCCTGAAAAGCCTGTCCGCGCAAGTCGGCCTCTTTTCTTCCGGACTCGACGGCCTGTTTCCAGAAATCAACGGATTGGAGGTTCTCAAGGTCGTTGTTGCCCCATGCGGATTGTTTCTCGAAGCCGAATCGAAGTCCGGCTATTTCCCGCAGAAGGAGAGGCCCCATTTCAAGCGTCGTGATCCTGCCGGCAAGGCTGTCCCGCCCGGCCTCGATCCTGAGCGATGAACTGCCGGTTATCAGCGCCCGGACCATGTGGTTATCCACAAGGTTCTTGATCTGTGGAGCCCATGCGTCAAGATTCTGCATTTCATCGAAAAAGAGAAAGACCTGCCGGCCGCCGTTGGCGGCGGAATTAAAGGTTTCCCCGAGAATGTTGGCCTCAAACCATCGGGAGATGGCCAGGATCGGTTCCCGGACGCCCCGAAGGGTCGGCAATTCGTCGAAGGGCACGTAGAGTATCCGGCTGGCGGGGACGCCCTCTTTCAGGAGAGAGTCAATGGCCTGTCTCAGGAGGACCGTCTTACCCACCCTGCGCGGACCGCGCAGAACGGTTGTCTGTGTCATCCCCGTTTTCAGCAGGCTCAGGAGCCGCGCAAACGGCCAGCGTTTGAAAGCAGGCAGCCTGACCCCCTCCTCCCCGCGCCACCACGGGTTCGAGGACCGGACGTTCTCGGCGAGTGCAACCGGGAGTTCGCCGAGATGAGTATCGTCGTCAAAAAGATGATGTTGCGTCTTGGCCATGCTGCCTCCGATAGGGATGAGCATCTGACTGACGCTCATTATATTCTTGCCCTCGCAGTTAGCAAGATTCCAATTGATGGCGTTCAAGTTCCCCCTTGCTTCACGCTCCGCGATGGGGATAGATTGTCGCCGTAACAGTCCGCCGCGATTTCCCATTGCAGGAGACGGCTGAGATGACCATCCGCTATAAATGCCCACGATGCGACAAGAACATCGAGGCCCCGGACGACGCGGCAGGAAGGAGTATGACGTGCCCATCCTGCCTGGAAAACCACAGGGTGCCGTCCCAGCCCAAGCCTGCGGTCTCCACCGCCTCCGCCACGCCGCAATCTCCGCCCCCGCCGCAAACCCATCAAACGCCTGGCGTCATTCAGGAAACCATGTCCGTCCAGTGCGCCAAGTGCGGGCACATCGAAAACAACGTCGTCTTCCGCCCCGGCATGAAGTGCCCCGCCTGCGGGGTTGACGCCGTCGGACCGGTCGTTGATACGGCAGGCGACGCCGATGCGAAAAAGAACTGGCTCCTCGGCGTTTCAATCCTGAAGCTTCCACGCTGGGCCATCTTGGCCACCGCCGCGGCGGTGATCGTCCTTTCCCTCACCATAGGATGGTTGCTGAGTCTGATAGGATCGGGCGAGGGAAGCATGTCGGACGTGGTCATGGCCTGTCCGAAATGCTCCAGGCATTACCATGTGGATGCGGATGATGTATCGCCGATGTGCGGGAAATGCAATGTAAAGCTGGAAAAGGGGTACGTATGTATGGACTGTAAAAAGGTCTTTGCCGCGTCGGGCGCGGGGCGTGATTCCGCCGGTCGGATGTCATGTCCCCAATGCAAATCGGCGAACGTCAGGGGGCTGGAGAAGAAAGTCCTGCAAAATCTGAACCTGAAATGAGCGGGGGGCGGATTGTCTCGCTTTTACTTCGCAATCATCCGCCGGAATATCTCCGGGACGAACTCGACGTCGCTGGCCTCCCGCGCAGCAAGCCCTATCTGAAACGCCATCACCTCCCCCGATACCGGCGGCTGATATCCCGTCAGGCAGGCCTTCAGCGTCTCCGAGACTGACCGATTCTCCGTCGCCACCAGGCGGTATACCTTCACGGCAAGCGTCTCTGCCGCGCCGGGTGTGAGCAGCAGCGGAATGAGATGCCTGATCTCCTCGTAGCATGAATCCTCCACAACAAGCCCGCGCTTTTTGCACAGGGCGCGGATGAGGGCGAAACTCTCCTCCGGCGTTGAAGTGGGGAAAAGCGGTATCTTCACGTCCACGCGCCCCGGACGCTTCAGGTCCACCTCGATAAGGTCAGGACGGCTTGACGCCAGTATCCAGACGATCTTCCCCCTGTTCTTCGTGTCCCCCATCTCCTCCGCTATCATCGAATAAATGCGTCCGGACAGGTTGGAATCGGAACCGCCGGAGTCGCGCTTGCCGAGCGCCTGATCCGCCTCGTCAACAAAGACGTAGCACCGCCCCAGCGCGTGCAGCAACCGGAAGATCGTCTCCAGATTGCCCTCTGTGCTGCCGACCCATTTGTCACGGAAGTTCTTAAGCTTGACCACCGGGACGCCCGCCTCGCCGGCCAGACACTCGACCATGAAGGTCTTGCCCGTGCCGACCGGCCCACAGAGCAGGTAGCCCATCGGCATGGCCCGGAGGTCGTTGCGCGCCCAGAGGGCAATGTCCTGCCGCAACCACGCTTTGACCTTCTCCTGCCCGTATAGGTCGTCCAGGCTGCGTCCGGACTCGATGAACTCGATCAGCCCGTTGGAATCGTTCTCGATCAACCCCTTCTTGAGTTTCGACAAGTCTTCCGGCTTCAATGCCTCCTTCTGGTATTCCTTCGCGCGGAGCATGCTCTCAACCGCGCCCAGCGTGGCCCCGGAAAGCTGCTGCGCCGGCGCCTCGAAATTGCCTTGGCAATTTGACAGGGCTTTCGGATAACGCGAAGCCATCAAGGCAAGCGCGCCCTGAAGCTCCTCAGGGGACGGAAGTGGGATCTTGATCCGCGCCGCGCGGGGGTTGTTGACCAGCAGCGGATGCAGATCGTTCAGGTTCTCCGCGATGAGGAACGTCGCCAGCGCGTGTTCGGTAAGAGATGCGTCGCTGCCCCAGTCCCGTATCAGCAGCGCCATGGCGCTTATGTCATAATTCAACCCCGCGCCGAGCGCCGGGGTCGCCAGTTGAGCGGAGCGGAATATGCAGCCCACCTGCGCTCGCTTCTGCCCGAGACGTCTCAGGTTGGCCGTGTAGCGGAAGTAATGCGAGAGCGCCTCAACCGCCGCGCGGGGCGTCTTGGGGAGTTCCGGATTCTCCCGGAACCGCGGGCACTGCATGAATATCTCCCCCCCCTTCTCCACCCGTATGCCGTTGCCCAGGTCGTAACAGAGGACCACGTCAAACCGGGGCAGCAGCACGCGAAGCAGAAAATCGCCGAGGTTGCCGATATCCGTCTGCCCGCCAAGCGGAAGAATGATCCGGTCGTTGATGTTGCCGTGGAGGATGAACTGGCTGGCGGCATCGCTTTCATACAGCGCGATCAACTCCCGCGCCCACGGCGGCAGGGGGATGTTCGGCGCGCGGAGTTCGCTGTCGCTGGCTGTCATTTGCTTTTGCAAGGATGGACGGTTCTTTGAGGCGTTAAACCGCGCTTACCGCATTCAAGCTTTCATGCGGGGAAGCGGCGGTCAGAAATCCGGCTACGCCGTCGGTTCCTTCTCCTGCTCCGGTCCCATCGTCTTCTCCTGTGGCGGCGCGGCGGTTTCCGCCGGAGCGCTCTCCTCCGCCTGGATCGCCAGACCCTCGCTGGCGGCGAAGTCGGCTAGCGCCTGATCTGCCAGCGCGGCCTCCTCGGCCTCCTTCAGCGCGACGGATTTCATGTCCATGGAATCCCTTGCCACTCGCGCGCGTCCTGCGGCCTTCTCGCGCTCCTCCTCGACCATCGTCTGCAGCCGGTCAAGCGTGTCGCCCGATCCGCCGAGTGTTGAGACCATGCCGGCGGACATTTCCGTCAGTTCCGCCATCGCCTGCTTCATCTTCATATCGTCAATGCTGCTCTTGAGAGCCTCGATCTTCGCCCTGGCGGCGCTGATGGCAACGTCTCTCGCCTTGATCAGGTTCTGGTAGGTTTCCTCGGCCTGTTTGAGCTGCTCGCGGTTATCGGCCAGTTCTCTCGTGAGAGTCTGGAGTCTGAAGGCGTACTGCGCGGCCACCTTGCGGTTGCCCGCCTTCAGGTTGGCGGATGTCTTCGCGCGAAGGTCGCGCTCCTCCGCCTCCTGCCGCTTGACCTGGGTCATCAGCCGCTCGCACAACCCGGCGTGGGAGGCCAGCCCCTGGTTGTATTTGGCGATCTGGGCGCGAAGGTTCTCCTTCTCGACCTCAAGGAGCGCTTCCGGATTCTTGCGCTCTATGCCGGAGATGAAAAGGCTCAGGAAACCCCTGACCAGATTCGATATGCGTTTGAACATGTCTGCCTCCTGTCGCGGCGCGACCTTTGTCTGAAGCGCGGACGCATTCTAATCGGCCCATCCGCGCAAAGCAATCCCGCCTACTCCGCCTCCCTGAGGAAGGTGGGGGGGGTATCGTCCTGAAAGTGTAACGGCGCGTCAAGCCCGCGGACGGCTTCGTCTGCGATCGTTATCCCTGCGGCGATTCCGTCAACCTGCGCGCTGAACGCGCCGGGATCGTTCGCGCTGAGCGTGCCCTCGCTGACGGCGGCGATCTTCTGCTCCACTCGGTCAAGCTCTGCCTGCACGGTGTCGCGGTTCTCCCCGGCCTGCTCGAAGTTTGCCAGCCGTTGGCGCATGGTATCCAGCTTGTCCTCCATCGCGCGCAGCAGCGCCTCGTTGCGGTTCTGCTTGCGGGCCTCCGCCAGTTGACCTTCGCAATCGGCCATATCCTTGCGTATTGCGGATGTGTCCGCTGTGGCAAGAAACCGGTCCAGCGCATTCTTGCTCAGCAGCAGCTTCAGAAACATCCAGAGCAGCCGGTCCAGCGCCTCCCGGCGCATGTCTCCGATGGCCGTGTCGTCCTCCTGCCCGCCGGGGCCGCGCAGTTGCCTTCCGATCGCGTTGAGCGATTCGCAGCGGTTTCGCAGCGCCTGGAAGCGCGTCCACTCCTTGCCCGTCAGCGTTTCGCGTATCTGCGTCATCAGTTCGTCGTTCGTCGGTTGCCGGCGCTTCGGCCTGCCAGCGGCGTCAACGGCCTTGCGGAATCGCGGGCTGGCGTAAAGCGTCCCCATGTAGGCAAGCTCAAGCGCCGTCACTATCGGCAGGACCTGGCTCGGCGCGCCTGAGAGAAAGGAGAACACGACCCCCGTTCCAAAGAACAGCAGGTTCCAGCGCCAGAGAAAAGCAGTCTTCGCGTATTGAAGCATCTTTCCCATGGCCGCTCGCCTATCCTTTGCCCTCTGCAAGGCCGCCGAGAATGTCGCGTATCCCGTTGACGGTGTCCAGAAACGCCGGCTCGCGCGGCATCAGCCGGGCGGGGCGATCCGGCGCAAGGATGAAGAAGCGATGCAGTATCGTCCCGGGGGCGTTGCTCATTATGAAAATGCGGTCGCCCAGGAAAACCGCCTCCGGAACGTCATGCGTTATGAAGAAGACAGTGGACTGCACCTCCCGCCAGAGCGCGGCCAGCAGGTCCTGCATGTTGTGCCGCGTGGCCGGGTCCAGCGCCCCGAACGGCTCGTCCATCAGGATGATGCTCGGCTTCAGGATCAGCGACCGCGCTATCGCTACGCGCTGCCGCATCCCGCCGGAAAGCTGATGAGGATACTTGCGCGCGTCCTTCTGCGGATTCAACCCGACCTTGGCGATCCACTCCATCGCCTCGGCCCGACGCTCCTTCTTCTGAACGCCCCGGCACTCCAGCCCGAAGGCCACGTTATCCACAACTGTGCGGTTGTCGAAACATGTGTAGTCCTGGAAGACCATGCCCCTGTCCGGCCCAGGCGCGGCGACCTGATGCCCGTTCACCATGACTTCCCCCGCCGTCGGCGGAAACTGAGGGGACAGCCCGGCAATAAGCCGCAGGATCGTGCTCTTTCCGCAGCCGCTCGGGCCGAGAATGCAGACGAACTGCCCGACGTTCGCAAGGTCCTCTACCTTGAAGGTCACGTCCCGTATTGCGGTGAATTCCCTCGGCGTTCCCGCAGCGTATGTCTTGGTGACGCCGTTCATCTCAACAATCGGGGGGACGTCCGCGCGAGCGGGATACGGCGGGGCGTCAATGATCGAACACGCCGGAACGCCCGGAGGCAGGGGAAGCGGGCACATGGCTTACCTCCCCCCCGACGCGCGGTACGGGAAAAGCCGTCTCTGCGCAACAAGAATCCCGCGATCAATGGCGAAGGCAAGCAAGGCGATCAGGATCAGCGAAAGGTAGATATGCTCGCGCGGCCCCCGGCGCTGGCTTGTGATTATAATGCTGCCCAGCCCGTAATCTGCGTTGATCACCTCCGCCAGCATGATGTAGCCGAAGGCTATGCCGAACAGCAGGCGCAAGCTATTGACTATATCCGGCAATGCCAGCGCGAAAAGCGCCTTGCGCACGACCTGAAAAGCGACGATGGGAAACCACAGGACGAATCCCAGAACCAGCCCCGTTCCGACGGCCAGCCCCAGATTGCCGTTCCACGCTGACGCCAGTTCAGCCTCCGCCGGACGCGATACAAGAATGCAGTAGGCCGCTCCGAACGCCGCCGCGTAAGCAATGCCCGCCGCCAGCGCCCATAATGCGCCGTGCCGGGGGACGAATCGCGCGCCGAGAGTGTAGGCGCTGTCCAGATACGCTTCCGAAACCCCGTCAACCGCGTTCGCCGCGTCGAAGAATATGAACGCCACCGTCGCCAGAAATATAAACATCACCTTCTGCGTCTCGCCTATGCCGAACCAGATCAACGTGAGGGGTATAAGCGCGGCAATCGGCACGTTTCGCCCGAAGATTGACAGCGGATTCATGAAGGCGTAAAGGCGGCGGAACGATGCCGCAGTCACCCCCAGCGGAACGCCTATCCCCGCCCCGAGCAGAAACCCGGCCAGCACTCGTCCCAGGCTCCAGAACGCCCCCCGGGCCACCGCGCGTTCGAACCACAGGGAATGGAATGAGTTAACCGTCTCCTTCAGACTCGGCAGAGTCAGCGGATCAATCGTGCGATCCTGAACCGGCCCCGCGGTAAGAACGTGCCAGACGCAAAGCGTCAACAATATGCACAGCATGGAAGCCGCGGCGGCTCCGGTCCGGCTGGGGCAATCGCGCACCGTGACCCAGCGCCGCAACCCGCGGCGCAACATGTCCGATATTTTCATCTTCTGGTCCGGAATCTACTGCGTGGCCTCCAGCGGGTACACCTTGACCTCCACTCGGCGGTTCTTGGCATGATTGAACGGGTCGTTCTCATCCGCCGGAACCTTCCATGCCAGGCCTTCAGTGCTGAACTGCTTCGGATCAAGCGTCTTGTATTTGTTGACCAGCGCTTCCTTGACCGAGTTGGCGCGATTGTCCGACAACTCCTCCACCTGCGACTCCTCGACCTTGCCCTTCATGCTTGAGTCGGTATGCCCCTCGATGACGATGCGCGCCGCGCCGTACTGTCCGGCAAGCTTGGCTATCTCCTCAAGCACCATCTCAACATTGGGGTCATACTGCTTCTCGATCGTCTTTCCGTTCTCGGTCACGGTGATCTTCTTGTAAAGGTCCCAACTGTTCGGGAAGAAGTGGATGACCACAACCTTCGTCAGTATCTCGCCGCTCTCGGCCTTGATTGTGTTCACGCTCTTCGGGGCGAACTGCACGGCATATTCATCCTTGGAACTGGCGTACGGTTCCTCCTTGCCGAGTTTCTGGATGACGCTGAAGTCCATGACCGTGTCGAAGCTGACCGGTTTCGTAACCTTCCCGACGCGGCGATAAAGATAATTCGCCGTCCCCCACGTGCGCTCGAAGTTCGTGGGATTGTTCTGATTCATGAAGAACTCGCGGTTCTCCGCGTAGTTCGTGCTGTGCGCGTCGCCAAGCATGCCCATGCACTCGTCGGCGGGGATATTGTATGCCTTGGCCATGTATTCGGACGCCTTCTTTTTGCCCTCGTCGCTCTTGATCGCCGCCATGCCCTCGAAAATGCCGCGCACCAGCCCCTCGCAGATGTCGGGGTGATCTTTTGCAAAGTCCGCCCGCGCAAACCATACGTCCGCGATCAGCTTGTTGGCCGTCGCCGTAGTCACAAGGAGGTGATTGCCCTGCGCCTTGGTCAGGTTGTAGATGTCGGGTGCCCAGCTCACGCAGGCGGCGATGTCCTTCTGAGTGTTGAATGCGGCCGCAGCCTGGAAGGCGTCCTGCGTGTAGACGAAATCAACCTCAGACGGCTGCACACCGCCGTTTATCAGCGCGTTCAGAACGAAAAACTGGCTCGGAGAGTTCTGCGCCAGGACGACTTTCTTACCCCTAAGGTCGGCGATCGTCGGACGCTTGGGGTCCTTCGCCGCGCTGCGCCGGATGACGATCCCGTCGCCCCCGTTGCTCCAGTCCACCTGCTGATAAATGCGCGGCCAGACGCGGGTGTCCCGCTGCAACTCTTCCATGAACAAGGGAACCATGTCCAGCGTGGCCCATCCGATGTGAATCTTCCCGGCTGCGTAGGAGTCCCGCATCATCACTGGATCGTCAATCAGAACAAGCTCGACTTTGAAGTCCTGGCCGCCGGGCGTCTTCCACAGCTTGCCCGGTTCCTTGCCCTCGTTGTGCAGCAGGATTGGCGCCCACCCGGCCCAGACGTTCAACGCGAACTTGACCGTCCGGTTCTGAAGCGCGTCATACTTGCTCACGCCCTGCACGGGCGGCAGCTTCTCAGTCGGGACGAATTTATATTCCTTGACCGTTGTGGCTATGTCCGAATCCGGGGCCTCCGCGCCTTTGGCGTCCCCGCCGGTTTGCAGATCGCCCGGCGTGATCGGTGTCCCCGCCGCCTCATCCGCGGGCTTCGGCTTGGGCAGCAGCGTGTTCCTGAAACCGTAGGCCAGCAGCCCTGCCACGGCAATCGCCAACACGACGTAGAAACCCACCTTCGGACGAACAGGCTCTTCTGACATGGCGTCGCCTCCTTTTTCAATCCGACCCGGACATTAAACCATTAGCGCCGTATTCGAGTTATCTTACTGCATAATGTCTGCGGGTGGCAAGGACTTTAGATTATTGAGAATAATCCGGTCAGTAGAGGCCGCGTTTGCCGGGGCGTAGCCATCCCGCCTGAAGGGTGCAGGCATGGCGCGCGCGACGCATTTTTAAACCACCTGCCCCATGACTTGCGGCAAACAAATCCGTTGCGGATTCCGGTCGGGCATGTATCATTTCCTGAACTTCTAGCAATCGGCCATCCCAAACGTCCATGAGAGGAAACGCAATGAAAGTCTACATTTCAACCGATATGGAGGGAATAAGCGGGGTCGTCGTATGGGAGCAGGCGCGCGAATTCGCCTCCCCGCACTATGAGAACGCCAGACGCCTCCTGATGGGCGACATACGGGCGGCCATTCAGGGCTGCCGCGAGGGCGGCGCGCGGCATGTCACGGTTCTGGACGGGCACGGCGGCGGTTACAATTTCGTGCCTGAACTGATGTTACCCGGCGCGGTCTACGCCACCGGAACAGATCGCAGGCAACCGCACATGGGCCTTGACGAGTCATTCGCGGCGGGGATGCTGCTTGGCTACCACGCCATGGCCGGAACGCCAGACGGGATGCTCAACCACACCCAATCATCACGATCGGGAATCCGATACTGGTACAATGGACTCGAGTGCGGGGAAATCGCCCAGTCCGCGCTCGTAATGGGACATTTCGGCGTGCCGGTCGTCATGGTGACGGGCGATGAGGCGACTTGCCGGGAGGCGAAGGAATTCCTGGGGCCGGAAATCGTAACTGTTGCAGTCAAAAAGGGTTACGGAAGAACTTGCGGCGAGCTGCTGGCCCCTGAGGAAGCCCATGCGCTCATCATTCACGGCGCAAGAGAGGCAGTGAAACGTGTGGATCGCTGCAAACCTTTCAGAATGGACCGGCCAATACTGGGAACCATCCGATTTCCGGATAAACAGACGGCAGACTCCTTCCGTCCTTCGCGTTCATACCGGGTTGACGATGTGACGTTTGAGGCGACGTTCAACTCCCCGCTGGAGATTTACTTTTTCTGACGGACTGTGCAGCGGCAAGGAGTGGCGCGCGCTGAGAGACCCGCTCGGCGTTTAAATCTTCTCCTTCTCCTCCGTATGTGTTCAGCTTCCAATTTCCTGTTAGGACGTAACACGGTAAAGAACGACCTTCCCCTACGATGAGCGCGGGAAAAGGAAGGAGACGGTTCCTTTTCCAACCCTTGAATCCCGCTTCGGCGACTTGTAAAATCACACTCGCAAGGTTTGCTTTCTGAGAGCATGCATGAAAAGGGCGGGTGGGTTCTACGAACCCACGCGGACCAAATCCGTATTTGCTTTCCAGCATGGGTTCGAGCAGGCGCGCCGAACCCATCTACCCCTTTTCATGCACGCTATGATGCGTCCACCCTCAGAGACGCTGTGACGCGTAATCAGAGACAGCCAAGTGTCTGAGACAGATCAGGCTCAACACCAGACCCAACCCGGCAAAAACGACGCCGCCCCCGGGAAAATCCTAATCGTTGAGGACGACGCCGATACCAACGCCCTCATTGAAACGGTCCTGGACATGGCGGGGTTCAAGTGCGTCCAGACCTATTCCGCCGAGGAAGCCCTTCAGTATCTCGAACAGGAAGTCCCGGATGCGATAATAACCGACATCATGCTGCCGGGCATGAGCGGCAATTCCCTCTGCGAGCATCTCAAGATGCGACGCCGCACAAACCTCATCCCCGTGATTATCCTCACCGCCCTTAGAACGCAGAAAGACAAATTCTATGGCCTGCGCGTGGGGGCTAACGACTACCTGACGAAGCCTTTCAAGGCGGATGACCTGACCCGCTGCATCCGCCGCAATATCGAACGCCGCAACAAGATGAAAGAGGAGGGCATCAACCGGAGCATTCAGATTGACCTTCAGAGCGACCTGAAACTGCTGGATAGCGTGAATGAACTCCTGACCGTCGTGCTTCAGGACACAGAGGTGGACGAACTGGAGGCGCAGAAGGTCAAATACGCCGTCCTGGAAATGGGGCATAACGCGATTGAGTGGGGCAATCGCAACGACGCCAGCCTGGTCGTATCCATCAATTGTCATATGACCAAGGACCGCTTGGTCTTCCGCATACAGGACCAGGGATCGGGCTTTGCGCCCGGGAATCTGGAACACGCGGCGACGCCGGACTCCGATCCAGCCGCGCATCTGAGCCTGAGGGAGAAGCTTGGTTTGCGCGAGGGCGGATTCGGAATCCTGCTTTCACGCAAGTACATGGACGAGGTTGAATATAACGAAAAAGGCAACTGCGTGACGCTGGTGAAGCACATGGTACCGCGCAACCCCCCCGAGGCGTGAAATCCCCGATGTCTAAAACCCGCCAATCCGCCGGTCAGGGATCATTATTCCGCCCCGCAGACTTCCATAAGCCCGGCTCGGACGCCGTTCAATCTCATCTGCGCTCATGTCTCGGAACCGACGCGGTCGAGGTCCGATATACCGACAACGCAACGGTCATGATCAGCTTCCGGACGCTGCCGGACCGCATTATTATACGCTTAAACGGCATGTTCAGGGATGCCCCGCCCGACGTTCTGGACGCCGTGGCGGATTTCACCCGTCGCCGCCTGCCGGCGGAGCGGCGCATGAAGGCCGACCGCATCATCAGAAGCTATATCAACACCCATCAGACGGAGATAAACAGACCCAGACGCAAGCGGCGGACGCCAATCTCGGCGCAAGGGCATTATTGGAATCTGGAGGAGGTGTTCCGGAGGGTGAATGAGGCGTATTTCGAGGGGAAGCAGCGTTGCCGCGTCGGCTGGAGCAGGGGTTTCAACCGGACGCAGATGGGCTGCTGGAGGGCGCCGGAGGGCGATTCCGAGATCGGGACGATCCGCGTCAACCGTCTGCTGGATTCTCCGGACGTTCCGCAGTTCTACATGGATTACCTGATGTATCACGAGATGCTGCACGACAGACTCGGCGTGCGAAGGACCGGCGCCAGACGCAGCATCCATCCCCCTGAGTTCGCCCGGTTGGAGAAGCGGCATCCTGATTATGGGCGCGCGAAGAAGTGGGCGGCGGAGTGGATCCCGCGTCTCTGGAAACGGAGAAACAGGCGTGACCGGCATTAGCACAGGTCACGCTTCGGTTTCCACCGGTTCGCACAGCCCCGATCGCAGCTTCGGCTCACATCCCGCCTTTACGATTGCCGCCATCAACTCCTCTTTGTCAGGATAGCGCGAGGTTTCCACATCCCGGACGTTCTGCCCGAAAATCCGGGCGCAGCCGATGTCGTCAGCGCCAAAAGCCAGCGCAAGCGAAGCAGCGTCAATGCCCTCCGTCATCCATGACGCCTCAATATGCTGCACGTTGTCCAGGTACATCCGGCAGACGGCGATCATCCTGAGGTATTCGAATGCTGTAATTCTGGGTGTCTCAGGCAGGGCTGTGCTGCGGGGCACGAAAGTGGACGGCGCGAAGCTCGCGATTCCATGCGTGCCGTCCTGGAGACGGCGCAACCGTTCAAGGTGCGCCACCCTCTGCTCCGCCGTTTCCAGGTGGCCGAACATCATCGTGGCGGACGTGGGAACGCCGGCGCCGTGGGCGCGGGCGGCGACCTCGATCCATTCATCGGCGGAGCATTTGTGTGGGCTGATCCTGCCCCGGCAGCCCGCGTCGAAAACGTCCGCCCCATCCCCCGGGATGCTGTCCAGTCCGGCGCGGTGGAGCCTGCGCAAGCTCTCCGTAACGGAAATGCCGCTTGCGCGGGCTATGTGCAGGATTTCCGGGGGGGAGAAGGCGTGAATCTGAAGCCCGAATCCCTCCTTGATCTCCGCCAGCAGGCGCTCGAAGTAGTCAATCTTCAGGTCCGGATGTAATCCGCCTTGCAGACGGACGTGGCTGGGGCCGTGGTTGGAGGCGTCGCGCAATATTCTATGAAGCTCGGAGATGCTCAGGACGAAGCCCTGATGGTGGCCGGCAGGACGGAAGAAGGAGCAGAATCGGCAGCCAGAGACGCAGACGTTGGAATAGAACACGACGGCCTCGACGCCGTATGTGCGGTATTGGTCTCGCAGTTGCCGCCGCGCCAGGCGGTTGGCCGCCGCGCCCAGGACGGAGACCTCATTGCTCTCAAGAAGGATCAGCGCCTCGTCCGGCGAGAGCCTGTCGCCGACCATCACGCCGTCAATTATTTTGTCAATGCTTGGGGGCATTGTGTCTCCGCCGTCTGGAATCCTGCGCTTCATTGTAATGCCGTTCGATGCTCGGCTCAACCGTTGAAGATTGTTGTTTTTCAGAGGTGGATGACCGGATACCGGGCGGGCTGGAGGCCGATCACGAAACCGATTACGGGGATTGACAGACGGGCGGATTTTCGTATATTGAATGATTCGCATAGAAGGGCGTTTCACCATACAGTCAGGGAAAGTGAGGAGGCAGCGAGCCTCCGGGATTGCGATGGCAGGGAAAGTCCTGGGTTTTACGCAGAAGCGAAGACAACTATACGCCCGATCGGTTTCCCCTGAGAAACTGATGCGGGCGGGGGACGATTTCCTGGAGGCGGGGCGTTACGACGACGCGTTGAACTTCTACCATCGCGCCGAGGCAAAGGACCGGATCGCAAAGGTGGCGGAGACGGCCGTCGCCCGGGGCGACGCGGCGCTTCTGCTTCGCGCAAGGAAACTTCTGGGGACGGCGGCAACGCCGGAGGAACTATCCGAGACGGCTGCAAAGGCGCTGGAGAACGGCAAGCCGACCCTGGCGATGGTCGCTTACGAGCGCATCGGGGACAAGGAGAAGGCCAAGGAAATCAGGGCGCAACTGGGGTTGTCCCCTCCGAAGAAGGCGATCGAGAAACAGAAGAAAGAAGATGAGACCGAAGTGGCGGAATAGCCCGCCTCCCAACCGGATAACAAAGGAGCAAGCCCCGTGATCGAGGTCGAGCATTTAAGCAAGCAATTCGGCCCCATCGTGGCTGTGGACGACATCACGTTCAAGGTGGGAAAAGGCGAGATCGTCGGCCTGCTCGGGCCTAACGGCGCGGGCAAGACGACGACGATGCGCATGTTGACGTGCTTCCTCCCCGCGACGGCCGGGTCGGCGTCCGTGGCCGGATGCGACGTTTTCAGAAACTCCATCGGCGTGCGCAAGAACGTCGGCTACATGCCGGAAAACAACCCGCTATACACCGACATGCGCGTCGAGGAGTACCTGCGTTACCGCGCAGCCCTCAAGAGCATACCCGTCTGGGACCGGCGCAAGCGCGTCGCGGCGTGCATGGACCGCTGCGCGATTTCGGACGTGCAGGCGCAGATCGTCGGCACGCTCTCGCGCGGCTACCGCCAGCGCGTCTGCCTCGCGGACGCCCTGCTGGGGTCCCCGCCCGTCCTGATCCTGGACGAGCCGACCTCCGGCCTTGACCCAAACCAGATACGCGAGACGCGCACGCTAATACGCGACCTGGCGAGGGAACACACCGTCATGATCTCCTCCCACATTCTCCCCGAGGTGGAGATGACGTGCGAGCGCGTGCTAATCATCAACCGCGGCCGCATCGTGGCGGATGACACGCCGGGCAACCTGTCCTCGACGCTCTCGGGCGACTTTGTCGAGGTGGAGGTCAAGGGGCCTGCGAAGGAGGTCAGGGCGGCGTTCGAGAAAATCTCCGGCGTCAGCGAGATCGCGGATATGAAGGAGGGCGAGTTCAACTGGCTGGAGATCCGCGTGGCCAAGGACAAGGACGTGAGAGACGACATCTTCCGCTGCGTGGTCGAGAAGAAATGGGCGCTCAGGGAGATGCACCGGCGCCGCGCCTCGCTGGAAGAGGTCTTTGCGACCATTACGACGGGTTCGGAAAAGGACAATTAGGGCCGTCCGGCCTTTTCGGACGGGCAGTCGGAGACTGAATATGACTGATACGAACGTTGTAGACGGCAAGGCTGTGGGCGCCGGCCTCGGCGGGACGCCGATGACGCGGAGCGTCCTCGGCGCGGCCACGGTCCTGGCCGCTGTGGGTTTCTTTCTTCTGACGCGCGCAATTCCGTCGGACTGGTCCCTTGACCTGGGAATGGGCGAGACCGTTCCCGGCTCGACGTTCAAGGGCGTCTTCTTCGCGTGCGGCGGGTTGATGGCGATTGCGGCGCTGTGCGTCCTGGTTCCCTTCATCTCGCCGGGGATCAGGAAGATCGGCGCGTGGATCGGCTTCGTGGGCTGGACGGTTCTGGCCTGCGCGGGCATCCTCGGCGTCGTTCCGGCGCTGGGCTACATCATCGCCGGCGTGCCGGGCTGGAAGGCAGCGGGGTGGGCGGCCGGGACGGTCGCGATCGTGATCGCCTCGTGCGCCGCGTGCATGATCTCCGCCAACATCCTTGAGGCGCGCCTGCCCTCGGCCACCATCGCCCGGCGCGAGCTGCTGGCCTACTTCCTCAGCCCTCTGGGCTACGTCTTCATGGCGCTTGTCCTGGGCTTGGTTGGCGTCGTGTTCGCTATGGTCATGACGGACCCGAGTGCGGAGGCCAACAGGGCCTTTGGATCGTGCTTGGGCTTCTTCAATACGATTGTCCTCTTCGCGGCCCCGATGATAACGATGCGCCTGATATCGGAGGAAAGCCGCTCCGGAACGCTGGAAACCCTGATGACGACGCCGGTGACGGACGTCGACGTCGTCCTGGGCAAGTTCGCCGGGGCTATGATGTTCTTTCTCATCGTGGTCGCGGGGCTGCTTCTACATCTTTTGGCCCTGCGAGGCGTCGGCAAGCCGGAGGTGGGCCCGGTACTGAGCGGCCTGGTCGGCGTTATCCTGATGGGCGCAGCAGTCCTTTCGCTGGGTCTTTTCACGAGCACGTTGAGCCCCAATCAGATCGTCGCCGCCGTCCTGGCGTTCTGTTTGACCATTCTCCTGTGGTTCATCGGGTGGCGCGCGGAGACGGAGACAGCCTTCAACAAGGCCCGCAGCTACATCTGCCTCTGGAACCACAACGAGTCGTTCTTCAAGGGCGTCATCGAGAGCCGCGACGTTGTCTACTTTGTCACATTCACCGCGCTGTTTCTGTTCTTCAGCGTGCGTGTGCTTGAGATAAGGAAAGGGAGGTAGCCCGCAATGAGTCCCGTCCAAAGACCAACGTGGTACGCAAGCCTCTCGCGCTTCGGAATCCTGATCGGGCTGATCGTCGTCCTGATCGGGTTCGTCGTCGGGGACGCCCGCATGGGCGAGATGAAGAAGGACCCGGTGAGCATGGGCATCGCCATCGGCGGCGCGGTACTCTCCGTCCTGTGCATCCTCTACAACTTCGCATGGTTCATCGAGGTCTTCACGCACAGGCGCACAATCACCGGCGTCAACCAGGTGGTCATGATGCTTCTTGCGACGGTGTTCTTCGGCATGATCGGCTACGTCAACGCCCGGCATTATTTCTTCCGCTGGGACGTGACGAAGAACAAGCGCTTCTCGCTGGACGAGGTAACGCTGAAAATCCTGAAGGACCTGCCGCAGGAAATCACGATCTACATGGCCTTCGACCGCTCGGGAGAGGCGTTCCTCTCGACGGGCATGATGCTGACGGACCTGCTGGAGCGTTACGACCGCGCATCCGACAAGGTGAAGTACGAGTTTGTTGACGTGCTCAAGGAGCCGGGCAAGGTCACGGCGCTGGCTAAGCTGCTTAAGGTTGACCGGCTGGATAAGGACGTCATCGTCATCGAATGCGGCGACAAGGCAAAAAAGGTCTCCCAGTACGATATGGTGGATTATTCGGGAATGGGGCCGATGGGGGGGCAGCCGCAGTTCAAGGGCGAGGAAGTGCTGACCGGCGCGATCCTGTCCGTGACCGAGGAATCGCCTAAGATTTACTTCGTCATCGGCCACGGAGAATGCGTTACGGACGATCTTCAGGAGCAATACGGATACGGCGTTTTTGCGCGAGAGCTGAAGGACCGGAACTTCGCGGTAGAGACGATCATGCTGTCCGAGAAGAAGGAGATTCCGCCGGATTGCAGCGTCCTGGTCATCGCCGGGCCAAGATCGGAATACAAGGAGGAAGAGATCGCGACGCTGCGCAATTACTTTGACCGCAACGGCAGCGCTCTGATACTGCTCGACCCGATTGCCGCCGTGGGCAGGAAGTCCGGACTGGAGGACCTGCTGAAGAATTACAAGGTGGAAGCGGAGACGGACGCGATACTCTGGACTGTGGCGGCAGTTATGGGCGGGCAGGAGTTGACCTTCGAGGTGCTTTCCGGCGGGAAGTTCTTCGGGAATCATCCGATCGTTGATCCTGTCAAGAACTTTCAGGCAGGCTTCATCAACGCCTGCGTGATCAAGCCGCTGGACGCCGCCATGCCTGAAGGCGCTCCGCCGATGGGCGGGCCGAAGGCGACGGCGCTTGTCAACACGATGGAGATGTACTTCACATACAAGGGAACTTCCATCCCGCGGAAGTCATCTGAGATAACCAAGGGCGCGAAGAATCCGGCGTCCTTCTGCATCGGCGTTGCCGTGGAGAGCGCAACGCCGCCGCAGAACAATCCCTACATGCCACCGCCGCCGGCGATGCCGGGGCCGCGGATGGTCGTCTTTGGAACGTCCAGCGCCTTCAGCAACCTGGGCATGAAGCTTGGCAATTTCGATCTTGCGATGAATACGGTGAACTGGCTTGCGAAAAAGGACCGCAGGCTGGGCATCGGCATGAAGTCCCCGGACATGCAGCAGATCATCCTGAAGGAATGGCAGAAGAAGGCCGTAACGTGGGGAGCGTTCGCGCTGCTGCCGGGCCTGGTCGGTCTGGTCGGTCTGTGCGTGTACTTTGTAAGAAGAAGATAGATCTTTGGAGTGCGCTAGTCCGCTTTGCAGACGCGCTTGCCTGCGCCTTGCCGTTGGCGGAAGCTTGCTTCCGCGCCGTCTGGTCTGGCACGGAAACGTGCCTGCGAAATATAACCTTGCGATTTCCGGAGGAAGTCGAGGATGAAGTGGAAAACGACGCTGGTACTGGTGATCCTTGTCGCGCTGGGCGGGGCTTACATTCATTTCGTCGAAAAGGGCAAAAAGACCACCGACGAATACAAGGAATGGAGCAAGAAGCTCGTCCCTGATTTCAAGACCGAGAACGCGCAGCGCGTTGAACTGACGCGCGGGCAGGAGAAGTTCGTCTTTGAGCGCGTTGACAAGGAAAACTGGCGCATGGTTGAGCCGATCTCCGTCCGCGCCGACCGCACGACCGTCGAAGGCGCGCTGGACAACATCCAGTTCGCCACCAAGCAGACGACCATCTCCGCAAAGGACGGTCAGCCTGTTGACCTTGAGCAATACGGCTGCAAGGAGCCGCAGGCGACCCTCTTTGTGAAGATGAAGGACGGCGTGACGGAAGGCCCGAAGGAAATCCTCGTCAAGGTCGGCAAAAAGGCCAGCGTCGGCTACAACGCGTACGTCATGCTGGGCAGCGATCCGAACGTCTACGCCGTCAGTGACAGCATCGCAGACAAGGTGACGAAGAAGCTCAACGAATGGCGCGACAAGCGGATCGCCGCCGCCGAAAAGAACGATGTTACGAAGGTTGACATTCTGGCGGCCAAGACCGAAGAACAACCCGAGTTGCGCGTCACGCTTGCAAAGCAGGACGGCAAGTGGATGATGTCGCAGCCGGTGGCTGACCGGGCAGATGCGGACAAGGTCGGCAAGGTCGTTCAGAAGTTGATTGACGCGCGCATCGGAGACGAGGATTTCGTCACCGAGGACGATTCGGACCTGGTCAAATACGGCTTGGATAATCCGACGTTGACATTTACCGTCTCAGTTCCCGTCAAGGAGACGGACAAACCGAAGGACGAAAAAACTCCGGCTGAGCCTGCGGCGTCTGCGGAAAAGTCGTATACGCTCATCATCGGCGCAAAGGCCGAAGGCAAGGACGGCAAGCTCTACGCGAAACTCAAGGAAGAAAAGAGCATCTTCGCGGTGTCCGAGGCGCTGAAGACCGACCTCAGCCCCAAGCCGGAAGATCTGCGCGACAGGCGACTGGCGCGGTTTGAAGCCGATAGCGTCATGCGCATTGACCTCGTCAGGGCGGACGGGACGTTTTCCGTCCTGCGCAAGGACAAGGATTCGCCGTGGACCTTCAAGGACGTGAGCGACATTCAGGCGGAATCCTCGGCGTTGAAGGATTTCCTGGAAAACCTCGGAACGTTTGAGATCGCGGAATTCGTTCAGGACGCGCCGAAGGATTTGGCGGAATACGGACTGGACAGCAAGTCGGCTGTGGAGATGCAGCTTGTCGGCGCAGAGGAGAAAACGGTTGAGCGCGTCATGGTAGGCAAGGCGAACGAGGCGGGCGACAAACTTTACGCCAAGCGCGCCGACCAGGCGGCGGTCTACGCCGTGCCGGCTGGCGACGCAGTTGACGGGATTCTCAAACCGAGGCTGGCCTTCCGCTTCCGCAACGTTCTGAACGTCGTCAAGACGGACATCCGCAGCTTCACGCTCAAGAGGGGGGATAAGACGTTTGAATGCGTCCGCAGCGAGGCGAACGAGACGGACTGGACGCTGAAAAACCCGGGCAGCGGCGCGACGGACACGTGGAACGTCAGCGACCTGCTTAACAGCGCCTCGAACCTGACCGCGAAGAAATTCGTCGAAGAAAATCCGCAGGACCTTGCGAAGTACGGCCTCGACAAACCGGAGATTTCGCTGCGGCTGGCCTACATGGAAGAGGTTCCCGCCAAGCCGGAAGACAAGCCCGCCGACGCGAAACCGGCGGATGCGAAACCGGAAGACAAACCTGCGGAACCCAAAGCTGAAGAGAAGAAGGAAGGGGAGAAGCCTGCGGACGCCGCCGAGGCGAAGAAACCGGAAAAGAAGGAGGCGACCGCAGTCCTGCTGGTCGGCAGGAAGGAAAAGGACGACGGAACAGTCTCCACCCGCTATGCCATGATCGAGGGCAGGCCGATGGTCTTCACGATTGATGACACGGTCGTCAACCGGCTGGAGGCCGAACTCGGTTCGACTAACATTTCGCGCATTGAGCGGGATGACGTCAACAAGCTGATCGTCTCGAAAGGTGATGTTACTGTTCGCTACGAGAAGAAGGACAACAAGTGGGTGAAGTTGGAGGGCGAGCAGGCGGCGGACGCCGACGTCGCGCCGATTGACGCGCTGCTGAACATGCTTGCCAGCTTCAACGGCTCCGGCATTGCGGCGTATTCGCAAACGGACCTTGCGGCCTACGGGCTGGACGCGCCGCAGATGACGCTCACCATCGGGCGCAAAGCGGTCAGCGAGGTTTTCATCAAGGTCGGCAAAGAGGATGGCGACCGCTACGCCGTCACGGGACCGAGTTCGAGCTATATACTATGGAGTCCGGATACTTCAGTCGCAAAGATACAGGCGCTTCTGCCAAAGCCGCCCGAGCCGGAGAAACCGGCTGAGGGAACGGCTCCTCCGGCGGAAGGCGCAGCGGCTCCCGCCGAACGCGCGCCTGCCCCGGCAGTTCCGGCGGGCGGAGACAAGCCGGCGGAACAGCCGGTTGAGGAAAAGAAACCGTAGAGTTGCGCGAGCGTTATGTTTGAGGAAAAGACCGCGCCGATTCTTTCGCGGAACTGACGCTGTCGCTGGAGATTGTTGTTATCTGGAAATTCCCTTCTCCCTGGGGAGAAGGTGGCATTCGCCTCGGCGAATGACGGTTGAGGGGTAGAAAAACAATTTGCTTTCAGCAGCCTCTTATCCGCCAACCCCTCCCGATGGAGAGAGGAAGATTATAATCACAGTGCTAATATAACATATATTATTATTATAGATTATGCCGCGTTCGCCTTCCGTCGCTGGAAGTCTTCGGGAAGTCCCCCCGCCTCCTTGCCATGCCGCGCGTCGCCTGATACTGTTTCATGCGGCGTCGGACAGATAAGGAGGACGCATCGTGAAAACTGTTGTAAAGAGGGCATGGCGCACGGGGTCGGCATGCGTCGGCGGCGCGATTCTGGCGCTTTATCTGCTGTGTTTTTCGCCTGCGTTGGCGGAAGATACGGGCGGGAAAATCCTGATTGTCGGCTCGGCTGAAGGCGGGAAGGCGCAGGACGCCGCCCTGAGCGAAGCGATTGACAGGGCGGGATCGGCGTGCGACCTGATTGACGCCCCGGCGATTCTGGACGCGACCCTCGACAAGTACAGCCTCGCAATAGTCTCCGGGTCCGCGAAGCTGAATCCGGCAACCGGCAGGATGCTCGAAAGGTTCGCGTCGCGCGGCGGAAAGATTTTGGCCTTCGGGACGCTGTCGGAGGAGACAGGACGCGTTCTCTGCGTGAAATCTGATCGGGCGATACCTGCTGATAAGGCCGTAGCTTTCAAAACATTGAAACTTACGGGCGATCTGCGCGGCTTCCCCATCGAGAGCGCGCTCGCGCCCGTCGGCCTGTATGAGGCGAGTATTTCAGAACCGGCGATTGTAGTCGGCAATTGGGTTGCGGCGGACGGCAGGACGCTGACCGCCCTCGTAAAAAGTCCGAATGGGATTTACGTGTCCTCGGACGCGGCGACTCTTTGCCGGGCCGGTTGCGAAAGGTTTTTACGGGCGCTGGTCTGCGCTCTGGCGAAGGACGGCTGGGAGAATGCGTCGGCCCGGTTGCTCGAAAGAACGCGGATAATCGGCGGCATGACGCATATCGTGCAGCTTCAGGCGCGGATTGAATCCCCCAGCCTGCCGGATTCCCGGTGCGCGAGGGCTGGAGAAATCCTTTCGAAAATCCGCGATCTTGAGAATGATTTCAACCGCAAGCGTCTCTGCAAGGAGTTCCCGCAGGCGATAGACGTCCTTCCGACCATGCGCGAACGGATCGAGGAGCTTTACGCCCTCGGCTTTCCGACGCGCCCCTTCGAGGTTCGCGGCGCATGGCTGCACGACCCGACGGTGCGCGATTGGGATGCGGCGATGCTGAAGCTGCGCAGCGCGGGCCTGAACGCGCTCTGCTGCAACGTCTCTTCGCCCGCCTACGCCGATTATCCGAGCAAGGTCCTGCCGGTTTCAGCGCGGGCGCAGAAGAACGGCGACATGGTCCGGCCCATGATTGACGCCGCGCGGCGGCACGGCGTGGCGATCCATCTCTGGATGGTCAACTACTGGCTCCGGATGCTCACGCCGGAAAACAAGGAGAAGCTCCTCAAGGAGGGGCGGCTCTGCATGACCGGGGACGGCGCGCTTGACCCGTTCACGGCGATCTGCCCGACGCATGAGGCGAACGTGAAACTTCTGGAGGACGCGATGGTCGAGATGGCGGTCGTCTATCGCCCGGCCAGCGTCCAATACGATTACATCCGTTACATGGGGCCGCACTTCTGCTTTTGCCCGCGCTGCAAGGAAAAATTCCAGAAGGACACCGGAATCACGGTCCAGACCTGGCCGAAGCAGGCGACTCCCATGTGGCGATACTCCGCGAAATGGAACGAGTGGAGGCGCGAGCAGATCACGGCCTCGGTCAAAAGGATCACCGAGGCGGTTCACGCCGCCGCGCCGGACGTCGCGGTCTCGGCGGACGTTTTTCCGGAGCCTATGACGGCGGGATGGGGCGTCGCGCAGGACTGGCCGAAGTGGGCGGAGAAGGGATATGTTGACCTGCTCTTCCCGATGAATTACACAATCAGCAACGAGTTCATGGCGACCATTGCCTCCGGTTACCGGACGACGGTGCGCGGACGGGTTCCGCTCTACATGGGGCTGGGACTCTGGGAGTTCAAACGTCCGGAGCAGCCGGCGGAGCAGATTGACCTGGCGCGGCGCGCCGGGGCGGACGGGTTCTGCCTCTTTGAATTTCATTCCATCACCCCGCGAATGGCGGAGTTGATGCGGCTTGGCGTCACTGAGGCGGATGCCGCGCCGGATCATTTCGCCCCGGCGATCGAGGTTGAACTGCCTGCGGGGCGTGGCGGGAAGTACGGCGTTCTGGAGGCGGGGAAAAACGTTCGGATCGCTGTCCGTTTGAAGGGACGCCTGCCTGCGGACAGACCGTTGCCGAAAATGGCCGCTGACGTGGTGCTGATAAGGCCGGCGGACGATTCGGACGCCGTTGCGATCGGAAGGCTTGAGGGGGAGGGAGAGCTTGAAGGGCGATTCGAAACGGCGCTGCCGGATGGCGAATGGAGGATCGCCGCATGGGGGCGGCTGCCCGGGAAGGATGGTTCGCGGCGTAGCTTCATCTCGCGCGGGCCGCTTGTGAGTGTGGTTGAGGAGTCAGACTCGCAAGCGGTGCGCGACAATGCGCCGCATGGCAATACGCCTCTACCTTGAAGCGATGCAGGGCGTTATAATCCCCGCGCATGAAAGACGCCGGAAGAAAGATGAATATGAAGACAGACAGGATTGCGGCAGGCTTTGAGCCGGACCTGAGCGTGAGCCTTGCCGGGATACGGCTTGCCAATCCGACCGTGCTCGCCTCCGGCATCCTCGGCACGACAAAGGCTTTGTTGAAGCGCGTCGCGGAGTGCGGGGCCGGGGCGGTGACGATCAAGAGCATCAGCCTCGCCCCTCGCGACGGGCACGCCAATCCGACGATTCTGGCATTCGACGCGGGATTGATCAACGCCGTCGGCTATTCCAATCCGGGTGTCGAGGAGGCGTGTCGGGAATTCAGCGGCCTGTCCGACGTCGCCGCGCCGGTCTTCGCCAGCGTCATCGGAACCCACGCCGGGGAGTTTGTCGAGGTTATCGGGCGCATGGAGCCGCTTGGTTTCGCCGCCTACGAGTTGCCCCTTTCCTGTCCGCACACGCCCGGTTACGGGACAATGGGCGGGCAGGGAACCCCGCAGGCGACGCTGGAGATAACAAAGGCCGCCCGCTCGGCCACGAAAAAGCCGGTCTTCGTGAAAATTTCTCCGAACATGCCCGCCATCGGGGAGATCGCCGCAGCCGCCCGCGAGGGCGGGGCGGACGCGATTACAGCGGTCAACTCCCTCGGACCGGGGATGCTCATTGACGTCGAAACGCGGACCCCGGTGCTGGGATTCGGAATGGGGGGCGTGACGGGGCCTGCGCTCAGGCCGATAGCGCTCAGATGCGTCTACGACGTTTTCAAGGCCGTTGACCTGCCGATCATCGGGGTTGGCGGCGTTTCCACGGGAAGGCACGCGATGGAGATGGTGATGGCCGGGGCGACCGCCGTGGGAGTCGGCAGCGCGGTCCATGCGTTCGGGCCTGAGGTTTTTGGCCGCATCGTCGGGCAGATGAGGGCGCTCTGCTTGAAGCTGGGCGCTGAGCGCCTGAGCGACCTGATCGGCGCGGCGCACAAGCAACAGGGATTGCCATAAAGGGAAGCGGAAGAATGAGCGACATGAGACAATCGTCATGGAAATCCGGACTTCCCTTCTCGATCCGCGTCATCGAGGTCCGGGACGAATCGCGCTCCGCCAGAACGTTGATGTTCCGAAGGCCGGAGAGCGATCCGGACGTCGCCGCGTCGGGGGATGCGCCGGATTTCAATCTGAGCGGGTTCGTGCCCGGGCAGTTCGTCATGGTCTGGATTCCGCGCCTGGATGAAAAACCGTTCACGATCTCGTATCTCGATGACAGGACTTTCGGGATCACCGTTCTGAAACGCGGGCCGTTCACGAAGGCGCTTCATGCGATGAACCCGGGCGACTGGGTCGGCTTCAGAGGGCCGTACGGAAGGGGCTTCAGCCTGAGCGCCGGGGGCGTGGTTGTCGGCGGCGGCGTGGGCATGGCGACCATGGCGACGCTGATAGACAGGCTGGACAAACCGAAAATACTTCAAGGCGCAAGAACCGCCGACGAATTGTTGTTTCTCGACCGCTTCCCCGGAATGGACATCTCGACCGATGACGGCAGCAAGGGGCGGCGCGGTTTCGTCACCGACGCCCTGGCTGAACTGATTTCAGCCGACAGACCCGCGATGGTCTACGCCTGCGGGCCGGAGCCGATGATGGCGCGGGTCCTGCAAATGTGCCGGGACAGATGCGTTCCCTGCCAGGCTTCTCTTGAGCGGTTCATGAAATGCGGTTTTGGCGTGTGCGGGCAATGTTGCTGCGACGGGCGGCGCGTGTGCCGGGACGGGCCGGTCTTCAACTCTGACGAGCTTGCCGGGCTTGCTAGTTTCGGACGCTTCGCCAGACTGAAATCCGGGAGCAAGGTGGGCATCGGAGCCTACCACGGCGGCGGCAAGGGAGAATAACGCCCCGGGCGCGCCTTAAAGAAAATCGGCCGGAGAGAGCAGCGGCTCCGGCCGGAGGTCAGATAAGTTTGACGGGGGGTCTGCCCGGCCCTTGTGGACCGTCCCCCGCTTCCGACTCTGTAGGATTGTCCGTCGCCGCCGGAAAACCTGTCAAGTATGAGACAGGGGGATTGGGGCAATGCCGAAACAGAAACAGACATTCTCGGACGAATACTCCAGGCAGCGGGGGAATCTGGCCGACTGCTCCGGCGAAAGAAAGACCGGCGGATATGCTTCATCGGGAGCGGGCCGGGAAATCTGCGAGGAGATCGTTTGCTGCATCTGGTTCGGGGAGCACTTCCACTCCGACCAAACTGTGACGTGCGACGGGCGGCGCGTCGAGGTCAGAAGCCCCGGATGGTGGAACGTCGAATCCGGACCGGATTTCCGCCACGCCGAGTTGCTGCTTGAGGGACGGGGCCGCCTGAGCGGCAGCGTGGAAATACATACCTATTCCTCAGACTGGCGCGCCCACGGGCACGACAGGCAATCTTCCTACGCCGATGTAGTCCTGCACGTCGTGATGTGGAACGATCTGGGCGAGGCCTTTGTCAGTAACGCGTCGGGGGAACCAATACCGCAGCTTGAGCTTTCCAGATTCCTGAACGCCGATCTTGCCGATCTTGTGGATACGCTTGGCGCGGAGACTGAGCCGAGGCCGGCGGCCCCGGCGGCGCGGGGTTGCCGGGACATTGCGGGCAAGAGCGGCGTGAATGAACAAGCGATTGCCGAACTGCTCGACCTTGCCGGGGACGAGCGGGTTCTTGCGCGGATGGAGCGATACAGGCTCGCCCTTGAGCGCGGCGCATATGACCAGGTTCTATACGAGGGCGTGCTTGAAGCGTTGGGCTACAAGAACAATGTCGCGCCATGCCGCCAGTTGTCCCGTCTGCTTCCGCTGGAAAAGTTGAGGGCGGATGTTCCGCTGGACGCCCTGGCGGGCGAGGTCGGGCTTCGGCTGGAGGCGATATTCCTCGGCGCGGCCGGTTTCATCCCTCCTGCGGAGGACAATGCGGTCCAGCCTGACTCCCGGACGCATGTGGAGGAATTGCGCGCGATCTGGAACTGCGCATCGGGAAGGATGGGCGTGAAATCCATGCCGGGGGAGTCGTGGGCGCTCTCCGGGGCGCGTCCGCTGAATTTCCCCCAGCGGCGTCTGGCGGGGATGGCCCGGTACCTTGCCGGCGGGATGCGAGCGGGATTGTTCAAAACGGTTCTTGAGATCATTGCCGGGGCGGGAACCGCGCCCGGAGCGGAACGGAAGGTCATTCGCGGGCTTGAGCGCCTGTTCACAGAATTGAAGGACCCGTTCTGGGGCAGGCATTGCAGTTTCACCTCCAGGCCGCTTGCGCGGGGCGGTAAGCTGATCGGCAGGGGAAGGGCGGGGATTATCGTGGGCGAGGTGATCCTTCCCATCGCGCTCTGCAAGGCCAGGGCGGAGGAGGACGCGGGGCTGGAGGACCTTATACACAGGACGCACTCGGCCTATCCGCGCCAGGAGGGCAACGCCGTGACGCGGATGATGGCGGGCATGTTGTTCGACGACGAAAAGAAGGCGAGGCGGATAGTCAATTCGGCGAGAAGGCAGAAGGGGCTTTATCAGATTTACAGGGACTTCTGCGGGCGGGATGATGTGTCGTGCGACAGGTGTCTGCTCTACGCTGCCGCCAGGAAATAACCTTACGTGTGCATCGCGTCCATGAAGAGCAGGCCCACGGCCGCTCCCGTAACCGTAGGCAGCCATGCGGCGGCGATGGGGTCCAGAACGCCCGTGTTGCCGAGGTTCTGGCACGTGAAAGTCAGGACATAGAACGCGCCCGCCACGATGACGCACATGCCTGTCCCCAGGAAGTGGCTCTTGGCCAGCATCGGGAATCCGGCCAGCAGAGGCAGGCCCATCCCCAGAAGCACAAGGCCGGTGAAGGGCTGGCTGAGCCGTGAATGAAGGCTCACGGAAAAGACCGGGATGTAGCTCTCGCCATCGGCAAGTTTCTTCAATTGCTTGAACCGAAGCCGGTAGGGGCGCACCTCATTGCCGGTCAGGAACTGTCCCGGCGGGTAGCTGATGGGCAGATCCATGAATTTCACGGCGTTGCCCGGGCCTGTCGCCGTGTCGTCCGGACGGTAGCGATATTCGACGACGCGCTGAAGGCGCAGCATGTCGGACCTTATCCAGACGGCTGATTCGGCGATAAGCACGTATTCCCTGTGCCCGGTTTTATCCCTGCCCAGGACGTAAATCTGCTCGCAGACGTGTTCTCGCGGGCGAAATTCGCCGACCACGATTACGCGGTTGTGCCTCTCGTCCTCAACGACCACGTCCTTGATCTCCTCGCGCCCGAGCTGTATTTCGGTCATCTCCAGGAGTTCCGAGACCGACGGCATCGGCCATTCAAAGTATAGGGCGGAGATGGTCGAGATGAAGAGTCCGATAAGGAACAGGGGGAGGAAGGCGCGGCGCAGGCTCATGCCGGCCGCCGTGATTGAAAGGAGTTCATTTGACCGGGAAAGTTTCATGACCGCGTGGCCGGCTGCGACAAGCGTTATGGCGGGTAGTAGCTGCGGAGCGATGGCCGCAAGCATGAGGCCGTTCAACATTAGGACCTTGGGCAGCGCGACCCCCACTCCCATATCGCGCAATTCGTCAAGACGATTCAACAGCCCCCCGATCATATACAGGCCGGATATCACGAAGAATGTTACCCCGAAGGCGGGGAAGAATGACGCAGAAATGTAACGGTCCAGCCGCCCGAGGAACATAAATCTGCGCGATAGGGTTCTTCGAACCAGCCGCGGGGGCTTCGCGATCTCATGCTGCGGCGTCTCATCTGCGGTGGCCTGTTCTGTTTCCATGCGCGGGTGATTCTAGGCGGGAAGGGCGGGTAAATCAACCTGAGTGGCGGTCCGATGGCGTAATGATGACTTGTGAAACGGCCATCAGGCTGTTATTAGTTATATGGCCGGATGGGCGGCGCAACAGATGACGGCCGCTCAGGTGTCGGCCGGGCGCTTCACAATTCAAGTCAGGAATCATGCGACATGGCAGATGAGAATAACAACAACGAATTTATTGACCTGCACATCCACACCGGATACTCGGACGGGGCGCATGGTCGTCCGGAGGACGTTGCCATGCGCGCAAGGAAGATGGGTTTCAAGGCCATTGCCATCACGGAACACGATCACTTTGAGAGCTATCCGTATTCTTACAAGGCCTGCAAGGAGGCCGGGGTGAACCTGATTCCCGGCGTCGAGATAACCACCAACAACCCCAAGCGCGCGATCAGTTATCACGTCCTGGCTTATCTTTTCGATCCGAACAATGAAAAGTTGATCCGCTTCCTGAGGGACGCTCAGGAGGTTTTCCAGCACAATCTCCGCCAGACACTGATCGGGTTGAAAGCCATGGGATATCCCGTTGCGTGGACTGAGCTTGAGGACGCGACGAGGGAGAAATATTCCTATCTTGAAGAGCCGGAGCTTCACAAGCCGGATATTTACGTTCTGAGCGAGCACATGGTCCGGAAAGGTTACGCGCCTTCGACGCCTATTGCGGACCAGATACGCCGTGAGGCCCTGAAACTTGCGCACAACGTCCTCAACTATGCGCAGCAGCAGGATGTCTTCGACGCCGTCAAAGGGGCCGGCGGACTGCTCATCCTGGCGCATCCGCAGGGCTACATCCAGGAGCATTTCGCGTCCGAGCACCTCCTGCGGGAACTGGTGGCCGAGGGGCTGGACGGAGTGGAGATATTCACTCCGAAGCATCCCAGCGACCGCCGGAACTTCTACCTGCAGTTGATTGAAAGGGTCGGATGCATCGGAACCGGCGGCTCGGACTGCCACGACAGCCGTCCGGGGATACCTGTCTGCACCCTCGGCAGGGCGCAGGTTCCCGCGCGATTAGTTCGAGGCCTGCTCACCCGGCATAGGCTGAAATACGGCCCGAAGTCATCCGGGAATTGAGCGGATGCCGCCGCGCGGCTCCGATTGCTGCTTCATGCCTGAGGCGCGTCTTCCAGATGAACAACGCCCGAACCGTCCGATTGCCCCTGGTCATCCTGTTGGGCGGCGTCTTCCTGGCATCGCTCAAGCCGGAGACATCCTCCGACCTCTGGACCCACATGGCCTACGGGCGGGAGGCAGTCGCGCGGCGCGCAATCCCCGGGAATGATCTTTTCACATACACCAGAGAGGGAAGGCCATGGGTCAATCACGCATGGCTGGCGGGCGTAGCTTTCTACTCGCTCCATCGCCAGGGGGGGATAGCCGGAATCATCGTGATGAAGGCGGCGTTGGTCGCCCTGGCCGTTCTTGTAGTCCATTCCTGCGCTGTCGCCCGCGGCGCAGGGCGAACGTCCGCTCTGGTTGCCTGCGGCCTTGCCGCACTGGCGCTGAACTTCCGCATCATCGCCCGCCCGTATCTCTTTTCATGGCTGCTTACAGCGTTCGTCTCCCTGCTGTGCGTCAATCAGGAGGCACAACTTCGGAGCAAACACGGAAGGCGATTCGATTTCGCGTGGTTATGCGCCGTCGCCATTGTTTTCGCTTTATGGGCCAATCTGCACGCGGGATTCCTTATAGGGCTTGGCGTGGTCGGCGCTCACGCCTGCGGGGCAGCCCTATCCTTCATCCGCGAACGCAAACGCAACGCCGACCGCGCGCATAAAGAATTTTTTGTCGCCCGGACTTTTTTTGTGGCGGTCTTCGTCGGATTCGCAGCCACGCTGGCGAACCCGTTCGGAATTGACGCGCACATGTACCCGCTGACGGTCGGCGGCGGTTTCAAGCAACTGCGGGAGATATACGAATGGATGCCGCCGGACTTCCAGATTCCGTTCTGGGGCTTCTGGGCCTTTCTGGGGGTAACCGTTATCGCAATAGCCGCAACGCGCGGGAGGCTTGCGGCGGCGGACGCCCTGAAAATCGCCGTTCTGGGCGCCATGGGGCTTCGCGCGCGCCGGCATGGGGAGTTCTTCGTCATCGCGTGCGCTCCGGCGCTTGCCGTTCACCTTTCCTTCTGGGCTGAGAAGAACGCCGGCCGGAGCTGGGGCGCGAAGGCTCTGAAAGGCTTTACTGGCGCGCGAGGCCGGATCGCGAACTGCTGCATTGCACTCGCGGCATCGGCGCTCATGATTGCCGCGTATCCCGGGCCGCCCTCGCTGCGGCTTAGGGAAAGGGTGTTTCCAATCCGGGCGGCGGGTTTCGTGCAGGAAAAGAAAATCCCGGGGCGCATCTTCAACCATTACGACTGGGGCGGTTACCTGACGTGGGCGCTTTATCCTGAAAAGCAGATATTCATTGACGGGCGCAATGACGTCTGCGGCGATCTCTATCCAAGCAGCGTCACGGTCTGCGACGGGGCGGCGGGATGGCAGGCCGTTCTTGATGAGTGGAACGTCAACTGCGCGATAATTCCCATGACGACCGGCGCGCGCGGCGCGCAGTTCTTCGGCAATCCGGCATGGGCCGTGGTCTACTGGGACGACGAGGCGGCTGTGGCTGTAAGGCGCAACGCGGAGAACGCGGAACTGATACGGACTTACGAGTGCCGCTACGCCCGGCCCTGCGGCCCGCCGCCGGCACGCCTTGACGAGCGGGGCGCGGCCCTCATCGAGGCCGAACTCCAGATGAAAATCGCCGCCGATCCGGATTGCGCGACGGCGCGTTACTGCATGGGGCAGATCCGCTTCGCCCAGGGGCGCTACAATGAGGCGTTGCGATTATTCGCGGAGCATGAACGGATGCTTGGCGAGACGCCTGAGACGCTCTACAACATGGCGCTGTGCCATGCGCGGCTGGGCGACGCGGGGAAGGCTGGGGTACTCCTGAGCCGGGCGGTGAAACTCGATCCAAAGCCAGCCTATGTGGTCGCCCTTGCTCAGATTGAGGTTTCCTCCGGGAGGTTTGGCAGGGCGGAGAAGCTGCTCAGAAAGGCGTTGACCGACAATCCCGGCGACTTGAACCTTCGCGCGGCGCTTGCCGCGCTGCTCAGGGCGCAGAATCGCGATGCCGAGGCCATGCAATACGATAAAATTCTCCTTCCAGAGAAGGAGTAGAGGTTCGACCGGCCACAGCGCAACTGTCCGGTATCTGATGTCTGTTTGCCGCGTCAGACGGGGAACGTTATAATCCGCGCCATTGCCAGGCTTTCGGTGAATGAACCGGGCGTCGCCATCATACGGAGAAACATGCCACAGGACAGAGAAAACAAGCCGGCGTCAACCCCATCAGCGCCTTTTTTCGCGGTATTTGATTCCAAACCGTCGTCAAGCTACAAGGGAATCACGATAAAGGCGGATGAACTTCTGCACGTCCAGGCGGCGGCGCTGCTGATGGAGCATTGCGGGCGGGGGGCGAAGGTCATTGATCTCGGCGCGGGGGCCGGGGCATTCTCGCAAAGGATGGCGGATGCGGGGCTTGACGTTGAGGCGGTTGACATATCAAAGGACGAGTTCCGCGCAACCGGCGCAGGCTTCACTCAGCTTGACCTGGATGACGACCGGGCGGTCGCGCAATTCCTTGAAGAACGGCGTGGGAAACTGGACGCCGTCGTCTCGCTGGAGGTCGTCGAGCATCTTAAAGACGTATGGGCTTTGGCCAGTTTTGCGGCGGCCCTTTTGCGTCCCGGCGGTGTCCTGATGCTCAGCACGCCGAATATTGCCAGTTGGCATTCGCGGATGCTATTCCTGTTCCGCGGGCGCTTCCACCAGTTCGAAGACGGCGATCTTGCCTACGGGCACATCCATCCGGCGCATCCCGAGATGCTGAAGCTGGCCGCGAGGGACGCGGGGCTTGAGGTCCTGAGTGTTTCCCCGGCGGGATATCTGCCTAAGCTGTGGCTGACGACCGGGCCGCGCATGGCAATACAAAATGTTATTGGCTTCATGCTCCGTCCGTTTATGCGCGGGATCAAGGACGGGTGGTGCGTGCTGTTCCTGGCGCGAAAGCCGTCCTAAAGCTCAACCGTCCTCCCCGTGTCGGCGGATTTTTGAATGGCCAGGATTATCTCGGTGACCTTCGCTCCATCAGCGGCCGTGCACATCGGCTGCCTGTCCTCGATGACACAATCAGCAAAATAACGGATGCTGTCATAAGCGAAGCCGGTTGGCCTGCCATGGACGCCGGGCATGACGAGCACGTCCGGATAGGAGCCGCCGGATGACGTGTATTTCTCGATTGCGCGGTTGTTGCTGCCGTCAATGCAGAGCGCGCCCTTGTCCCCGACGAGGCGGCATTTCAGGTCAATTATGTTTGGCCATGTATTGGGCAGAATCCACCCGTTCTCCAGCGCGCAGACGGTTCCCTTGCGGAATTCGATCAGGCTCGCGTAAAAGTCCGCCGTCGGGATTCCCATGGGCGTCAGGACGTTGTCGCGCTTAAGGCTGGTCACGCGAGCCGGCTCGTCTCCCAGCAGCCACATCATGGTGTCCAGGCTGTGAGTGGCCAGGAACCAGTTGACGGTTGATTTGCCGGTCCAGGATAACATTTGCGTGGGCACGAATATTGTGTCCCAGAGCCTGTAATGCGCAAATTGGATATTCCCAAGCTCGCCGTCGTCAACTGCTTTCTTCGCCTTATAAAACGGCGGGCTCCAGCGGTTGTGGAAGTCCACCATGAACTTGACGGGATTCTTTTTCAGCGCCGTCAGGATTCGGTCACAGCCGGCCTTTGTAGTCGCCATCGGTTTCTCGATGAGGACGTGCTTTCCGGCCTTGATCGCCGCAAGCGCGATCTCCTCGTGCGCGAAATCGGGCGTGGCGATCGAAACAGCGTCAATATCCGAATCGAGAAGCGCCCTGTAATCGGCATATTTGCGGGGGATACCGCATTTCTCCGCGATTTCACCAAGCCGTTTCTCATTCTTGTCGGAAATGGCGGTCATTTCGGCGAATGGGTGGTCTTTGAAGACGCGTATATGGCTTTCCCCCCACATTCCAACCCCAATTACGGCGAATTTCCTTTTTTCCACTGTTCGTCCTCCTGTCGAATGTCATGTTGATTGCAGAATCTCAGACTGTAACAGGAAGATTTTAGCGGAAATGACGTTTGGGAGCGATAAAACTCGGAAAGAAGGCCATGCCTATTAGTAAGAGAAAGAAAATTGGCGCAATAATTATTGCTGCAAGCGGGTATCGCCTGTAGAAAAACATAGGTAATGCGAAAAGGCCTTCCACCAAGAAAAACAAGTCGCATATGGCATTCCGACCATACAACATATGGCAATATGCGAGGATTTCATGAGGATTTCTTAAGAAAGCCCCGAAAAAAAACCTTGACAATGGCAGCCATACAATATATGCTTCCCAACATGGTTGATGTCTTCAACCTGTGGTAGGCGAGGTGCAGAGGGATCAGGGACAGCCGAAACTGGAGCCAAAAGCTATAAACCACTGCTAGATAAGCGGTTATAAGGCTTCAGATGTATATGACTCTGTTTCGGCAACGGACGGATGGGCCATACCATCTGTTGTAGGTAGCGCAAGGGCTGTAACAGACAGGGGCTCCGACGGTGAAGTGTCCGTTCTGCAAGCAGGACAAGCTCAGGGTGATAAACTCCCGGGCAACGGCCGACGGGACTTCGATCAAGAGAAGGCGGCAATGCGAGAACTGCAAGAGGCGTTTCACAACGTACGAACGCATCGAAGGCAGCCTTCTCCGGATCGTTAAAAAGGACGGGAGCCGCCAGGACTTCAACCGTCAGAAAATTCTTAGCGGGCTTCTGAAGGCTTGTGAAAAGCGCCCCGTTTCAGCCGATGCGCTGGAGACTCTCATAGACGAGGTGGAGCAGGATGTGCATAAGCGGTTCGACCGCGAGGCCCCGGCTTACGTCGTCGGCGAACTGGTGATGGACAAACTCAGAAATCTAGACCCGGTCGCCTATATTCGCTTTGCCAGTGTCTACCGCGAGTTCAAGGATGTGTCGGACTTCGTCGAAGAGGTTCAACCGATTCTTGAGGAGTCCGGCGGAGGGAAGGAAGAATCCGAAGCTTGATGCTCGTATTGCCGACCCTCTGAGAGGGGAGTATTGCAGGGCTACTCCGAGACAGACGTGGCGGGAGGGAGAATGGTGTCGAACGCGCAGGGCAAGGAGGCGAACCAAGTGAACGCTATTACTTATGTGCGCAAACGAGACGGAAGACTGGTCCAGTTCAACAAAAAGAAGATAGCGGACGCGATCTTCAAGGCGGCCCAGGCCGTCGGTGGCGAGGACAGATTCCTGGCCGAGGAACTCGGCGACGTGGTGGTCATGTTCCTGGAGAAGCAGCAACTGGCGATCCCCCCGGGGATCGAGGATATCCAGGACGTGGTAGAGAAGGTCCTGATCGAAACGGGACATGCCAAGACAGCGAAGGCATACATACTTTACCGCGACCGTCGGGCGAAAATCCGTGAAGCGATGCGGGTGCGAAAGTCCGCGCCGCCAAAGAAGGCCAACGCGACGGACCTGTCGTTGCTGGTTGACGGCGCGACGACCGAGGACGTGCAACCATGGTCAAAGGCCAAGATCGCGCTGGCGCTCCAGACCGAGGCCGACGTGGCTCCGGAAATCGCCGAACACGTGGCGGCGGCAGTCGAGGAAAAAGTTTTCGCCGGCGGGTTGAGGCGCATTTCAACGGCCCTGATCCGCGAACTGGTTGACAACGAGCTTTTCGAGCTTGGCATGACCGCCCGCCTGCAAAAACAGACCGTCATCGGCATGCCGAAATACGATCTGGACATGCTGATACACTCCAAGAGCAAGGAAAACAGCAACATCACCTCAAACAATCCCGAGGCGATCAACCTTGCGATAGCCGAGAACACGCTCAAGCAATACGCGCTTCAAGAAGTCTTCAGCAAGCCCGTGGCGGACGCCCACATGTCCGGGATGATATATCTCCACGACCTGGGCTATCCCACGCGCGTCTACTGCTCCAGCCATTCGCTGGAATACCTGAAGATATACGGCCTGAAGCTTGAGAACCTGGACACGCTGAGCGATCCAGCCAAGCACGCTCGGACGCTGACAGGACATCTAAACACGTTCCTGGCCAGCATGCAGGCCTATTACGCCGGCGCGCTGGGGGTGGGCTACATCAACATTCTGTACGCCCCGTACCTTGAGCACATGAGCGAGGCGGAGATGCGTCAGGAGGCCCAGCACCTGATCTACTCCTGCTCGCAGAGCGCGTTCAGCCGCGGCGGACAGACCCTGTTTCTGGACTTCAACATCCACACCGGCGTGCCGTCCTACATGCGCGACATTCCGGCAATCGGCCCCGGCGGCAAGAAAACGGGCAAGACATACGGCGACTATGCGGTCACCGCCCAGCGCTTCGCCAAGTGCATGCTGGACATCTGGCGCGAGGGCGACGCCTACGGAAACCTGTTCGCCTTCCCGAAGTGCGATTTCCACGTGAATCGCGAGACCTTCAGCGATCCCGAGCAATACAGACTGCTGGAATACGCCGCGCAGGTGGCAAGCGAAAACGGCTCTCCGTATTTTGTTTTCGACCGCGACGAAGTCACCCTGGCGGCCTGCTGCAGGCTGCGCACGACCATCGAGGACGACTACATGATCCGTCACCTGGAAAGCATGAGGTTCTGCGGCTTCCAGAACGTGACGGTCAACCTTCCGCAGGCCGCATACAGGGCGGAAGGGGATACCGAGCGCCTCTTGCAGGAGATTGACAAGGCGCTGGACCTGGCCATTCAGGCCCACCATGACAAGCGCAAGTTCATCGCCACGCTGATGAGCGATTCGCGGATGCCACTCTGGCAGATCGGCAAGAACGCGGCGGACGGACGCCCGTACGTCGAGCTGGACAAGTGCACCTACATCGTCGGGCTGCTGGGATTGAACGAATGCGTCCAGTTCTGCACCGGCAAGGAACTGCACGAGGGCAGTGACGTCCTGATGCTGGGCCTCAAGATCGTCTCCCACATGTATCAGCGCTGCAAGGAGCACAGCCGCAGGCACGGACTGAAATTCACGCTGGAGGAATCCCCGGCCGAAAGCGCCACCCGCCGGTTGGCCAAGACGGACATGCGCAGATTCCCCGATGCCGTGAACATGGTCAAGGGCGACCTGGCGAACGACCAGTATTACTACACCAACAGCGTTCATCTCAGGGCCGACGCGCCCGTTGACATGCTCACGAGGATCAGGCTGCAGAGCAAGTTCCACGGGCTGATCGAGTCCGGGGCGATAATCCACGCCTTCGTCGGCGAGGAGCGCCCGTCCACAGGCAGCATACTGAACCTGGCGCGCAAAACCTTCGAGAAGACGAACGCCGCGCAACTGACCATCTCTCCGGAGTTCACGGTCTGCAACAGTTGCCACAGGTCAACGCCGAAGATTCAGGCAAAGTGCGACTACTGCGGCTCCGAGGATACGTACGGCGTGACGAGAATTGTCGGATACTACAGCCGGATAAACAACTGGAACCCGTCGAAACTGGGCGAACTGGCCGACCGGCGCAAGGGCGACTACTCTTTGAAGCGCGCAGCGCCGGACGCGCCCTCGACGGCGCGCGCGCCGTCACCAGCGCAGGCAACGGCGACGGAACCTGTGGCGTAAGGCCGGATCGCCGCCGCAAGGGGCTGAACGATGGAGATACACATCTTCGGAAAAAACAATTGCGCCTACTGCGTAAGCACGAAGAGTAAGGTGGCCCATTTCCTGAAGAAGTGGGAGCTGGAGGAAAAAGTCGCCGTCGTCTACCACGACATGGAATCGGTTGACGGACGGGCGGAAGGTTGTTTCTACGATGTCCAGGACGTGCCGACAACAATCGTTCTGGACGAGGGGAGCGACGAGCTTGGCCGCTGGGTCAAAAGTGTTCCTCCAGTTGAGGAACTTCGCGCCGCGCTTGGAGAAAACGCAGTTGATTGCTCCGGTTAGAGGGTTGCTGGAATCAAGCCTGATCGAGTGGGAAGGGCGCATAAGCGCTGTGTTCTTCCTGCCGACGTGCAACTTCCGCTGCCCGAACTGCCATGCGCCGCACCTGCTTGCTCCGGTCGCCGAGGACGATCACATACCGCTGGAGCCGGTGCGCAAGCTCCTGAAGTCCCGCGAGGGATGGATTGACGGGGTTGTGATTTCCGGCGGGGAGCCGACCGTGCACGGCGAAGCGCTCATCGCGCTCTGCCGCGAAATCAAGGGCTGGGGGCTGGAAGTCCGCCTGTCCACAAACGGCTCCAGACCGGAAACGCTGGGCAGACTTCTAGCCGAAGATTTAATTGCCTCCGTGGCGATGGACGTGAAGCACCGCCTGCGGGCATACGAATACTCTCTGGCCGCTGGCGTCGCGGCGGACATGGAGGCCGTGCAGTCCGGCATCGAGATGCTGAAGTCAAGCTGCATCGAGGTCGAATTCCGCACAACTGTCGTGCCCGGGCTTCATGATCCGGAAGACATCGAGTCCATTGCCAAGACCCTTGGCCCGAAGGCCGACTACGTTCTTCAGGCTTTCCGGCCCGGTAACTGCCTCAGCGCGGAGATGAACAAGCGCGCGGCGACGCTACCAGAGACGCTTCAGGCGATGGCCGAACGCGCAAACGCCCACGTAGCCCGCTGCCGGGTCAGGGGAGTGGCCGGTTGCGCATGCAGGGAGTTTAAGTGAAAGAGGCCCTCTACTACGCGCAGAGGCCCGATGGAAAGGTTGAATGTGAGCTTTGCCCGCACCGTTGCGTCATTGAGGAAGGCAGGACGGGAATCTGCCGCGTCCGGAGAAACGAAGGCGGGAGGCTTCAATCGCTCATTTATGGCGAAGTCGCGTCAATCGCCATGGATCCGATCGAAAAGAAGCCCCTCTACCATTTCTTCCCCGGGCGAAACATCCTGTCGGCAGGGACGAACGGATGCAATTTCCGGTGCTCCTTCTGCCAGAACTGGCAGATATCGCAGCAGGAAGTTGCCCGGCGGAAGATTGAGCCGGCGGCGCTTGTCGCAACGGCGCGCCGCGAGGGCAGCATAGGCGTGGCGTTCACGTACAACGAGCCGTTGATCTGGCACGAATTTGTGCTGGACGTGGCGACACTGACGAGGGAAGCAGGAATGGTCAACGTTCTGGTGACAAACGGATATGTGAATCCGGAGCCACTGGACGGGCTGCTTCCGCTGGTTGACGCGCTGAACATTGACGTGAAAAGTATGCGTCCGGAGTTCTACAGGAAACACTGTGGAGGCTCGCTTGAGCCTGTGCTGGAGACCTGCAGAACTGCGGGCGCGAAGACGCACGTGGAGTTGACAAATCTGGTAATACCTGGCGAGAACGATTCTCCGGAGGATTTTGAGAAGCTTCGCGACTGGATTGCCGACAACATGGGCGGGAACACGCCGTTACACCTTTCGGCATATACGCCGAGGCATAAATTCACGGCGCCGCCGACTCCTGTCGAAACATTGTTAAAGGCGCATGGCATTTGCCGTGAAAAACTTGATTACGTCTACCTGGGCAATGTCATGACCGCCGAAGGACGCGACACGCTGTGCAGAAACTGCGGAGCGCTCCTGGTTGAGCGCCGCGGCTACCATACCAGGATCACCGGCCTGACGGAGGGCCGGTGCGCAAAGTGTGGATCGGAGAACAATTTCAGGCAGGGATAGACGAACCAAAACAAAGGAAAACGGCGTCGTCCCATTGCTGAATTGTTCTCTGTTGTGCGTTTCGAGTCCCCGTTTCAGTGACAGGAGGTGTCGGTATGGCTAAGGCTGCAGCAAAGAAGACGGTTGCGAAGAAGGCTCCGGCGAAGAAGTGTGCGGCGACGAAGTGCTGCGCAGCAAAGAAAAAACCGGCAGCCAAGAAGGCGGCGAAGAAGTAGTTCGACGCCTTGCGGATCCACGCGGTTGGGGTAGGGTACCTTTTGGGCGGCTTGCTGCCTTGAGCGTGCCGGAGGGGGTACCCCGCCAGCCGTCAGACCGGTCGTCATGACTGGCGGCCGGATGTGTGTTGTCGGCGAAGCGCCGTCGGCGGGTATTCCACCCGGGCGGCGGCGCTTCGCCGCATTTGCGTCCGGGACATCACCGCTTTTACGCGTTTTATCGCGTAAAAGCTGTTTCATTATGCGGTCGCCGTCAGATCGCGCAGAATGAAAGGTCCGACCGTGGTGAGGAAGCCCGAGATTTTTCTCTGGACAACATTGCGGCGCGTTGGTACAAATATATATGTCGAACCTGACGGCCAAGCGCCTTCAGTACCGTCTACACCGACGACGCGACAACGCAATCGCTTATTGAACGGCCCGCCCGGCGGCCTGCCGCGGGCAGCAGAAGCATCGCGTACGTTCTATTCAGCCGCTCGCGCAATGGAGAGGAAACGCCGCGCAACGGCTATCGAGGGGTAAGACGGAATGCAATTAAAAAAGCTCGAAATGTTCGGGTTCAAATCCTTTGCGGATAAAACCGCCTTTGCCATCGGAACAGGGACCACCGCGTTCGTAGGGCCGAACGGTTGCGGCAAAAGCAATGTCGTGGACGCAATAAAGTGGGTGCTGGGAGAGCAGAGCGCAAAATCCCTGCGCGGCAAGGAAATGCAGGACGTGATATTCAACGGAACTCATTCGCGCCCGCAACTCGGTTATGCGGAGGTATCCCTGACGATTGACAATTCCGACAACAAGCTGCCCGTGGACTTCCAGGAGGTCTGCGTAACGCGGCGACTGTTCCGCACGGGGGAGTCGGAATACCTGGTCAATCGCCAGCCGTCCCGCTTGCGCGACATACGCGAGATGTTCCTCGGTACCGGCGTGGGGATGAACTGCTATTCCGTCATAGAGCAGGGGAATGTCGAGCAGATTGTCAACTCAAGCCCATTTGATCGAAGAGTGGTCTTCGAAGAGGCCGCTGGCATCAGCCGTTTCAAGAATCAGAAGAAGCAGGCCCTGGTCAAACTTGAGCGCGTCGAGCAGAACCTTCTGCGCGTCAACGACATCATCGAGGAAATTCAAAAGCAGCTTCGCAGCGTGAAGCTGCAGGCAGCCCGCGCGCGCAAATACAAAGAGTATTCTGACGAACTCCGGCTGCAACGTTGCGCCCTTTCCCTTTTCCGGAGCCGTGAGCTGGTCGCCCGTTGCAACGGAGCCGGGGAGGAACTGGGCAGACTGCAGAAGGACTCCGATGCGCTGAGCGCCGGCCGGCGGGAGGCCGAACAGAAACAGCAGGCGTTAATAAAAGCCATAGAGGAGATTGATTCGATCTCTGCCCAGGAGAGGGCAGACCTGGCATCGCTGAACGCAAGGCTCACGAACGCCCGGCACGATCTCGATATCAACCGGCAGCGCATTGCCGAGATCGAGGAACAGCGCGGCTCACAGGGGCAACGCCGCGCCGATCTGCAGGCGCGCATCGCGCAACTCGAAACCGAGCGGGAATCCGGACGGGCGGACATGAGGAAAGTCGCCGACGATATCCGGAACCTGTCAACGGGGATTGACACGCAAAACGTCGAGCTGCAGCAGCTTCAGTTCGAGATTGACCGCCTGAACGAGGAAGCCGAAGAGAAGAAAACCCAGATCATTGAACTGCACAAAGAGGAAAGCATCCTCCAGAACATCCTTGGAACGCTCAGCTCCAACCGTTCGCGCCTTGAGGGGCGGCGCATCCGCGAGGCCGGAGCCATCCAGGAGCGGGAGGCGGCGGTAGCCGAGATCACCCGGCACAAGGAATCAGCGGGCGGGCAGTTGCAGGATCTTGACGCATCCCGCGAAAAACTCCAGAAAGCGCAGAAGGACGGTCAGGAACGCCTGGAAACGCTTTCATGGACTCTGGATGAGCTTAACAGCGAGCTTACGCGGCTGAAAACGGAATTGAGCGCCCGCCATTCGGAACGAAATGTCCTGAACGATCTTGAGAAGCGCCAGGAGGGGGTAGGAGCCGGCGTGAAGGCCGTTCTGAAGGCCGCCGCCGACGGCGAGCAGAGGCTTGCGGGAATCATGTGCATGGTTGCGGACGCCATTCGGGTTCCGGATCAGCACGCCGCCGCAATAGACGCCGCAATCGCCGGCAACGCCCAGAGCGTGATCATTGACACCCCCGCGTCGGCGACTTCGGCCGTAACTTACGTGCGTGAAAAGAACCCCGGACGCGTGGGTTTCATCCCCCTTTCGGGACTGATGTCCCCGGCGGAAATCGAACCGGAAGGCCTTCCGGATGGCTGCATTCCGGCGGGGGATATCGTGGAATGCGACGCGGAGATCGAGCCGGTCGTCGCGCGGCTTCTGGCAAACACATGGATAGCGCCGGACGTTTCTTCCGCAGTCGCCTTCGCGCATAACGGCTGCCCGGTCGGCGTCAGGCTTGTGACACCGGCGGGGGACATCGTGGAATCCCACGGCGCCATAACTGGCGGCCAGGCGCGGGAGATGGGACTCATCAGCCGCAAAAGCCGCCTCGCGAAACTTGACAAGGAAATCGCCAAGCTGACGGAGGACCACGCGGCGGCGGAGGAGAAGCGCCGGGAGATCGTTGACGAGACGACGCGGGTGAGACGTCAGGTGGACCAGCTTCGCCAGCAACTTCAGGAAACCCTGGTCCGCTTCACCGCCAAGCAGGGGGAGGTCGAGAGACTCCAAAGCCGCATCCAGCAGATGCTCGAGGAACAGGAGCTTGCCCGCGCTGAGCTTCTGGAGATTGACCGGGAGATCCGCGAGACCAGCGAAAAGGAAGCGAAGCGGATGGAAGACCTCGGGCTGATTCAGGAGCAGCGCCAGAAGCTCCAGTCCGAGGCGACCCGCGCCGACGACCAGGTCAAGATCAAGAGTTTCGAGCGTAACGGGCTGGCAGTCCGGATCAGCGACCTGAGGGCGGAGCTGGCCGGAATCCAGAGCCGGCGCGACAGCATCGAGGCGATGCTGAGAAGAATCGAACAGGGGAAATCAGAAACCGAGAATGACCTTGCCGCCATGCGCGGGCAGGACGAGCAGAACGAGCACAGACGCCGGGAGGCTCAGGCCCGCATCGCCGAGTCGGAGCGCTTCTGCGAGGCGCACGCCGGCATCAGGGAGGAACACGAGCAACGCCTGCGGGATCTGGACGCCGAGCGCAACAAGGCCAGGGAGTCCCTGGAACTCATGCGCCAGGGCATGAGCGGCTTGCAGGAGCGGGAGGACGAGATTCAGCAGAAGGTCGGCAGGGCGCAGATGGACCAGATCGAGAGCCGGACTCGCCTGGAAGGGATGAACGCCCGGATACTGGACGATTATCGCATCTGGCTCCCGGTGCTTGACGCGCCGCCGGAGCAGCTTGAAGATCCGGCCCTCTGGCCGGAGGAGCCGCCTGAGCAGGAAGTTCCGGACCCGGCGCAGCAGGCCGTCGTCGCCGAGGCCCTGGCAGAGCAGCAGACGTCCGCGCTCGTTCAGCCGACAGCCGGCGCGCAACCGCCCGTGGAAGGCGCTCCAGCCCAGCTCACTGAAGCGCATGAAACCGACGAGATGAAGCCCGCCGTTCGGATCAACGTGCGCGAGGAGACATGCCGCTTCCGCGAAGCGATTCGGCAGATTGCCGATTCTCCGGAGACCGACTGGGTACAGGTTGAGAACGCATCCAAGGAACTCAAGAACAGAATTGACCGCATCGGGAGCGTCAATCTGGACGCCATCCGCCAGCAGGAGGAGCTGGAGGAGCGGGAGAAGTTCCTCGTCGCGCAGAAGAGCGACCTTGAGCAATCCCGCCAGAGCCTGCAGGAAGTCATCAGAAAAATCAACCACACCAGCCGGGAACTGTTCAAGGAGACATTCGAGAAGATACAGGAACAGTTCTCCATTCTATTCCGCAAGCTGTTCGGCGGCGGGAAGGCCGAACTGCTGCTGCAGGAGAACGTGGACATACTGGAGGCCGGCGTTGAGATAATCGCTCGCCCGCCCGGAAAAGAGCCGAAGAGCCTGACCCTGCTTTCCGGCGGCGAGAAGGTGATGACGACAATCGCGCTGCTGTTCGCCATCTTCAGGTGCAAACCCAGCCCGTTCTGTTTCCTTGATGAGGTGGACGCGGCGCTGGACGAGAGCAACATCGGACGGTTCCTCGTCCTGCTCTCGGAATACGCGCGGGAATCGCAGTTCCTCATCATCACGCACAACAAGCGCACGATGAGCATCGCGGACGTCCTTTACGGCGTCACGCAGGAGGAGCTTGGAGTAAGCAAGTCCGTTAGGGTGGAGTTCTCCGAGGTGGAGCAGCACCTGCAGGACACGCGACCGCGCGCGTCCGGCGCGCCGGAAAAGAAAGAGCTGGAGGTTCCGGCGGCGGAGTGATTCAGCCGGAACGGAATGAAAAGCGGGATGCCTGTCAGTGTGATTCAACGCCTTTTCCTTATGGCCTTCGGAGGCATATTGAATAGTTCCGTGGAAAATCCTACTTTTTTCTCGTTTTTTTTCCGAATTTGAGATTGACATTCAGCCGCAGGCTTGATAATAGAAAAACCGGGATGTTTCCTGGGATGCCGCAGGCGCATCCGTTGCGAACCCGGCTCGAAGGGATACCACCATAACGTGGGGGCGACAGTCGCGGAGTTATTGCGACAACCCGAAGGGCCGGGGGGGCTGCCATAACGCGGATATAGCGGAGCGCCGGGGCTGACCCCCTGCAAAAGCGATGGAAGCGGACGACGTGGAAAGCGCAGGGGGCGTAATACCGGATCCGGACTCTTGCAAATTCGAGTACGCCTGATCCGTTGGAAGATGGGGGAAACCGTATCAATGCCAGGCATTTCCCATATGCCGCACGGGAGAATGTCCGGCGATCAGGAAGGAAGGAGCCTGAGAATGGCAGGGACAATCGGAAGTAGGTTTTTGGTTCTTATAGCAGGCATGGTTCTCTGTTGCGCCGGGGCGTCGGCGGACTGGGTCTTCAACACAATCCACGAATTCAGCGGCGCGGACGGGCGGGAGCCGTACTGCGGCCTGACCCGCGACGGCGACACGCTCTATGGAATGACTCGCGGCGGTGGCGCGAATAGCTACGGAGTCGCCTTCCGCATGGATTCTGACGGCTCGGACTATGCCGTTCTGAGGTCCTTTGCGGGGGCGACGGGCGGATATCCCTCCGCTCGCCTGCTGCTTGACGGTACGACCTTGTACGGCACGGCCCAGGGCGGCGGTCCTCTAAACGGGGGGACGGTCTTCAGCATGGGAACCGATGGATCCGCTTACACTGTCCTCCATGGTTTCGGGGCCAGCGGCGATTCGCGCCGCCCCATGGGCGGGGTTGTCAGCGACGGCCAGACGCTCTACGGCATGACGTACTACGACGGCAGGAACATCTACGGCTCGGTGTACCGCGTTGACACAGACGGATCCGATTACACCGTGTTGCACCTGGTGGGTAACACCTCGACCGAGTTGAGACTCCCCTATGGGGAGTTGGTCCTCAATGGAACGACGCTCTACGGCGGGATGTCGCGCGGGGGATCCACAGGCCTGAATGAGGGAGGGTTGTTCAGCATAAGCACGGACGGCACGTACTACACGGAGTTGCACTTGTTCGACGGAAGCGGCGCCGACGGCGGGGTCATGTTCGGCAGCCCGATCCTCCACAACGGCAAACTCTACGGGCTGACATCGCAGGGCGGGGATGCCGACGTCGGCGTCGCCTTCCGCATGAACACGGACGGCAGCGACTTCGAGCTTCTCCACGAGTTCGCCGGAGGCGGCAATGACGGCGCCAGTCCCTGGGGCGACCTGGTCGTGGAAGGCGGCAGGCTGTGGGGATGCACCATGTACGGCGGCGATTCCAACCAGGGGACGGTCTTCGTCATGGACCTTGACGGGGGCAACTACGAGCTGGTTCACGAATTCGCCGGGGGGGCTGGCGACGGCGCTCAGCCGTACACCATGGCCCTCTGCCCGGGCGGGTCCCAGCTTTGCGGCACGACGCGCTTCGGCGGGGCGAGCAACTACGGGACCGTTTTCACCATCCTGGTCCCGGAACCCGGCTCGCTCGCCCTCCTGGCCCTGGGCTTGGCCGGCCTTGCCCTGCGCGGGCGGCGGAAATAGCGCAGGCGGCGGCGTGGAGTGGCGGTGTGGAGTGCGCAAGCCATGCCCGTCTTCGGGCTAGCTTGCGCCTTCTCGCGGCAAGCCACGCTTGCCGCACTCGACCGGAGCACGGCTCCGGCAATGGCAAGACGGCGAAATTGAAGGAGATACAAGATGAAGAATCGGGCGACGACGGTGTTCGCGGCGACGTTGTTCACTGTGTTCACAACGGCGGCGACGGCGTGGGAGGTGACCACGATCCACGAATTCGCCGGCGGTGGGGACGACGGCGGCTACCCCGCAGGCAGCCTGACGCTTGCCGGTTCAACGCTCTACGGGATGGCGGCCTACGGCGGAGACGACGACGCCGGCGCGATATTCAGACTGGGAACTGACGGCGGCGGCTTCACGCTGCTGCACGAGTTCGACGTCAATGATGGTCAATGGCCACAGGGCAGCCTGACGCTATCCGGCTCGACGCTGTACGGGATGGCAGTGTCGGGGGGCTCCGGCACGTATGGGACCGTATTCAGCATAGGCACGGACGGCAACGATTTCACGTTGCTTCACGAGTTCGCCGGGGGCGGAAACGACGGGAGCATGCCCTATGGCAGCCTCACTCTTGACGGCTCGACGCTATACGGGATGACGTACATGGGCGGAGACAGCGCTCGCGGAACCATCTTCAGGATGGGGACTGACGGCAGCGGGTTCACGCTGCTTCACGAGTTCGCCGGGGGCGGGAGCGACGGCGCCTATCCCTCAGCCGACCTGACCTTTTCCGGCTCGACCCTCTACGGGACGACATTCAGGGGCGGCGACAGCAACCTTGGCGCGATCTTCAGCATGAACACGGACGGCAGCGGGTTCACGCTGCTTCACGAGTTCGCCGGGGGCGCCGCTGACGGCAACGGGCCGCTTGGCAACGTGACGCTTGACGGTTCCACGCTCTACGGAACGACGTTTCGAGGCGGCGACAGCAACCTTGGCACGATCTTCAGCATGGGCGCGGACGGCAGCGGCTTCGCGCTGCTGCATGAGTTCGCCGGGGGCGGGGATGATGGGAGCTATCCTCAAGGCAGCCTGAGCCTGGACGGCTCCACGCTCTACGGAATGGCGGGCTATGGCGGGGACAGCGATGCCGGCGCGCTGTTCAGCATAGACACTGACGGAACGAACTACACCATCCAGCACGAGTTCGCAGGCGGGCCGGGAGACGGCGCCTGGCCGTTCTACGGAGCGTTGACCCAGGGCGGTTCGCTGCCCCTTTACGGAATGACATACCAGGGCGGCGCAAGTGATATGGGCGTCGTATTCGTCGCGACGGTCCCGGAGCCTGGCTCGCTCGCGCTCCTGGCTCTCGGCATCGGCGGTCTTATCCTGCGCTGGCGGAGGAAATAGCGCGGTCGGCAGCGCCGCGAACGTCGCCGGCCCCTCGTGTTTTTTTAAATTCGGACTATTGGAACGCACTGCCCTACTGGTTATAATCCCGTCCAACCAATCGTTTTGGATGCCGTTGTCCCCTTTGGGCGGGCGGCGGACCGCGCCCATCCGTGGCGGAATCCGGCGCTTCTTGGGGCAGGGACAGAATATGAAGCTGACAGACGAAGTTCACATCATCGGCGGCGGCGCCAACGGCATCGGCATGACGGACCGCTACGATTGCAACGTGTTCCTCATCAACGGGGGCGAGCAACTGGCGCTGGTGGACACGGGCGCGAACGTCTCCGGCATGGAATTCATCCTCAGCAACGTGGAGGCGGAGGGCTTCCGCCGCCACCGGATAAGCTACCTGCTGCTCACGCACTGCCACGCCGACCACTGCGGCGGCGCGGGGGAGCTTCGCCAGAAGCTCGGCCTGCGCGTTTGCATTCATCAGGAAGAGGCGGATATTCTGAAGGCCGGGGACGAGAAGAAGAGCGGACTGGCTGAGGCAAGGGCGGACGGCTATTATCCGAAAAACTATCAATACCAGCCTTGCGACGTGGATATCGCCCTCAAGGACATGCAGACAATCAACGTCGGCTATCTGGCCGTCACGGCCATCCACATACCCGGGCACAGCGCCGGATCGGTCTGCTACATGTTCCGCGGCAAGGATTCCATGTGCCTGCTGACCGGGGACACCGTTTTCTGCGGCGGGAAGATATCGTTGCTCAACTGCTCTGGCTCGTCGCTGACTAAGTATCGCAAGAATCTCTCAAAGCTCTCGAATCTCGGCATTGACGCGCTCCTGCCGGGGCATTACGGCTTCACGCTTCGCTACGGGCAGGAACATCTGGACAAGGCGATAGAGGCCATGGGCCATATGACCGTGCCGCCGAATGTGTGAACCTTGAACGCTGCTGTCATACTCAGATGTATTATGCCTCGAAGGTGTCGCCTGTAAGAACAAGGCTAATATTCCCCGCATTTTGTCGCTGACGCGCCCTACTCGTATCCCGCGAACAGCTTCCCCCACTCCGTTTCCCTGAGCCATTTTTCGTAGTCCTTGGATGCCTTCAGCGGCCAGTGATAAAAGTCATGGTAGAAGAACGAGCCGAAGATGAAACCGTAGACCAGAGGGGTGTGGAAAAGTAGATTCTGAAGCGGCTTGAACGGGCCGTACCATACCTTCTTGCCGAAGGCGCTCACGGCGTTGTTCCCGACCGTGAAGCCCCAGTTCTCCCGCGATACGTCGTCCCCGACTACCTTGATCTTCGCCGGATCGCCAATGCCCAATCCCTTCTCATGCGCGATGCGGATATAGCCGATGCTCATCGGGTCGAAACCCATCATCTTCGCCGCCACCGCGTCAATGGCCGCCTGATCCGCGCTCGCCAGCATGACGTTCTTGACCTTTGGGCGCATGGTCCGCGGGCCAGGCCCGTCCCCGGCGGTCGTGCCGTCCATGATCGCGAATATCCCCGTGTGAATCTCCTTCTGAATCGTCAGAAGGTCCACGAGCGTTTCGTGTATCCAAGAATGCGTGTAGTGGCGTTTTGTGTTGAGCAGCCCGCCGAAGGCGTTCTTCATCGCGCCGGTGGTCGTCGTGTAGATGTGGCACTTCACGGTGGGCAGGTGAACGATGTTCTTGCCCATGAAGTAGTCCGGCACTCTGATGCCCTCGGGGAAAATGCGGTTGAGAACCAGCATTTCGCCCTTCGGCTTGTAGACAGTCCACTTCATGTGCTCAGGCTCGAAGTTGAACTTTATCGGGATTCCGTAGCTGTTCAGGACGCCGCGATACTTGTTCAGCCTGTCGCCCTTGTGCGCGTTGGTGACGACCGTCTTGTTCTCGACGCAGACCAGATCATTGAATCCCGCCCCCTTGAGCGCCTTGATCGCGCCCTCAAGCTGCCAGGGCGTCGTATTTGCGCCGGGAAACGGGAAATGCCAGGAGATGTTGTCCTTGAGAATGGTCGTGGCGGACGGGGCCAGAGCGTCCTTCATGCCGGCAAGCTCCGCCAGCCGCGCCACGTCGTCCAGAACAGTTTCGGGCTTTGTGTAGACGGCCGCTACAAGCCCATGCTTTGCAGCCATATCAGAACCTTCTTCCAGTACACGATCAGCCCGCACGCCGCAGCCCAGAGGATTCCGTTCAGCAGCATCGGCCTGTCCGTGTAGACAACCTCGGTCGGATCGTCGCCCTTGCCCTCCTGATGGATCAGGTAGAAGTATCGGGCGAATCCGTAGTAGACGAACGGAACGGTGTAGATGAGCGCCTGCGTATCGAACTTGCCCTGCGTCTGGGCGGAAATCGTGTAGAGCGCGTAAGCGATGATCGAACACGCCGCCGACAGCGTCAGAATCTGGTCAAGCATCTGCGGGCTGTATTGCACGAGCACCTCCCGATGTCCCGCGGCATTCTCTCCCAGCAGTATTATTTCCTGCCTGCGCTTGGCAAAGCCAAGGAAGCTGGCCAGCAGGAACGTGCAGAGCAGCACCCATTCGCTGTATTCGACATTTATCGCCTCGGCCCCGCCGATGACCCGCAACACGAAGCCTATCGCTATGCAGGACACGTCAATGATGGCGACTTCCTTCAGCCCGAACGTGTAGGCCATGTGGATCAACACGTATGCCAGCACGGTGAGGACCATGTTCCCGCCCATGCTGAATCCCCACGCGCATCCGCCCAGGAGGAGGATGAACGCGCCGGCCCACGCCTGCGGCGGCTTGATCCTTCCGGCGGCAATCGGGCGGTTGCGCTTGGCCGGATGAAGCGCGTCCGCCTCCCGATCCTTCAGATCGTTGAGGATGTACGTTCCGGATGAAACGATGCAGAAGACGACCATTGCCTCAAGCGCCCGGATGATGGAATCGAGCTTCGTGAACTCCACGGCGAAGACCAGCGGAGCGAGAACGAAGCCGTTCTTCACCCACTGCTTAACCCGCAGGAGCTTTATCCAGTCCATCACGCCCGTTGTCTCTTTTTCGTTCAAACGCCGGCCTGCCTTCCGCTCCGCGTCTCACAACGCGCCGGGGCTTTAGCGCCCCATGCGCGGCATAATATCGCGGCCCTATTATGAATACACCGAGACGGGGGAAAATGGAAAAAGAAAGTGGTGGGAAATGTAATGTGGCGCTGACGGGTTTGGGCTTTCCGCAGGGGTGCGGCATGTTGCCGCGCCGCCCGCCGCGCCCATCAATGGTCCGTCCTTCCCGTCGCATCCCATCCTGCATTATTGCAGACGTCGCCGGGGCGATATATCATGACCTGTAGACGTTCATGCGCCTCAGCCTCAAACCGTCTGGAACACGGAGGAATCATGCGATGAGGAAAACGATTTTCGTCCTTGCCCTGTTGTCGGTTGCCTGCGCCGTAGCAGGCGCGCAGAACATCGTCCGTAATGACAGCCCGATCTACGACCAGCCGCCGCAACTCGTCAAGGAGATCGAGAACGGGCGTCTTGAGACTGTCGGCGAGGGGGATGACGCGATAAAGATTCTTCATCTCTGGGGAACGCCCTATGAGATGGGTGTGGCCCATGGCAAGCTGCTCAAGGAGGAGGTTAGCACCTCCGTGCGCAGCCTTGTGCAGCTCATGGCGCTGGAAATGGGCGGCACGAAGATGCTGGATGAGGTCTACAAGGCCACCAAGCCCTTCTGGCCGCCGCATTACATGGAGGAGTTGAAGGGGCTGGCCGAAGGCTCCGGCGCGACGCTGCCGATGCTCGTGCGTTCAAGCATGATCGGAGAGGCCGGCGAATGGCACTGCTCGCTCTACGGCGCGTGGGGCGATGCCACGAAAAACGGCCATCTGATGCAGTTGCGCTGCCTGGACTACGTCGTCAACGCGGAAATCCAGCGCTACCCAGTCATCATCGTCTATCACCCCAACGAGGGCAACGGCCACGCCTTCGCCAACATCGGCTGGGCTGGCGTCGTCGGCTGCGTCAGCGGCATCTCGGAAGTCCCCTTGGCCATAAGCGAGATCGGCGACGATTACGACAAGGAGAATGACAGCTTCGAGGGCGTCCCTTTCATGTTCACGCTTCGGGACATACTCCAGTTCGATAATTCTCTGGACGAGGCGATTGCCCGCATGAAGAAGGGGCCGCGCACAACCTCCCTGATGTTCGCCATCGGCGACGGCAAGCTGGGGCAGGCCCGCTCGCTCCAGACCTCCCGCACGCTGTGCAACGTCTTTGATCCCGACAATCTTGAACCGAATGTGCCGACGCACCCGCGCTTGAAAAACGTCGTTTATCACGGCATGAGCTGGGACGTTCCGGCCTTCGACAAGCCGCTGCACGACATGCTCAAGCGCAATTACGGCAAGATAGACGGGGAAGTCACCGTTAGGGAAATACTCCCCACGGTCAGGACGGGCAACCTTCAGGTTGTCGTCTACGACCTGACGGACAAGGTGATCTGGACGGCCAACGCGCAATCACTGGCCAACAAGGAAAAAGGACCGCTTGATGCCTACAAGCGCGCTTACGTAAAGCTTGATATGAATAAGGTCTTCGCAACCCCGAAACCGAAGGCGCAGGAGCCTGGAAAATAAAGGGCGAATGCGCAAGGCGCAGAATCGCTGATGAATTAACCCGGGTCGGATTCCCCATCTCCGGGGGATTATAAGAACTCCCGCAACGCCTCGATCAGCTCCTGCGGGGTCTGGAATCTTTCCTCGGGCTTGAGCGCCATTGCCCTGGCGACGAAGTCGGAGAACTCCTTCGGCGCGTCGAATACCATGTCATGCACCGGATCGAGTTTGTTCCACGTGATTGCGACGACAAGGTCAATTCCGCTCAATCCGGCGTAGGGAGTGCGCCCCGTTGCCGCGCAATACATTGTCGCGCCCAATCCGTAAATGTCGCAGCGATGGTCAGCGACCTGTGGGTTCGAAAGCTGTTCCGGCGCCAGGTAATGCGGCGCGGCCAGAACGCTGGCCACTGTCGTTATGTCGCTGTCCCCCGCGCCCTCGACGCTCTTTGCCAGCCCGAAGTCCGCCAGGAACGCCATCCCGCTCTTGCTGATTATCACGTTGGACGGCTTGATGTTCCGGTGAACGACGTTTTTCTCGAATGCGACCTCAAGACCCTGGGCCACCTGTAGGCCGATTTCCGCGACCTTCCGGTAGGGAAGGTACCCAGTGTCCATTGTCTCGATCATCTTCTCAAGGCTTATGCCGTCAACGTATTCCATGACGACGTAGTAAAGGCTGTGGTATATGCCTCCGCCCAGGATGCGCACAACATTAGGATGAATTACCGCGCTCCACGTCTTGGCCCCACGCACGAATCGGCTGCGGGCAACATCGCTGAATTCCACGCCGGGACGTACCAGCTTTATGGCAACCAGACGGTCCCGTTTGATGTCCCGCGCCTTATACACGGTTGCTATAGGGCCTGTCCCTATCTTCGCCAGCAGTGTGAAATCAGAGACCGACTTGCCGATGAGCGGATCATCCTCTCCGATCTCGGGCACATCGCCGATGACGGGCGGGTGTTCAGAAAATCTTGATCCTTCCTCAGCCGCAGTTGTCGGTCTGCGCAGAACCGTCGCCACCGGCTTAAGTACCGAGCCTCTTGTCACCTGCTGGGGCGTTTCAGGTTCCTCCGCGGGTTGCGCAGGTTCGGATACTTTCACCTGAAGTTGTGTGCCGCCGATCTGGATTATATCCCTGTCCTTGAGTTCGATAGTGTCACGAAGCCGTCGGCTGTTGACAAGCGTTCCGTTGCGGCTGCCGAGGTCCTTGATGATGACCTTATCGCGGTCGTTATGGAGTTCGCAATGCCGGCGCGATATTTCGGGGTCTCTGAGCCTTACAACGCAAAAGGGATCGCGCCCGATCCAACTCGGTTTCCCCTCCGGGATTTCGAACTCCTGGCCGACTCCTTTGCCGGCCCTGATGACCATCGTTGCTATCACTTGCAGACGCCTTTCAAACGTCCACGCCGCCGCAGCGCAAAAAAATCACGGCATCGGAGGCGCGCCGCTTTGCCTGTAATGCTTGTCAACTACCCTCTGAAGATCCTTCATCATCACGTCCATTGACGGATATCTGTCCTCCGGCCTTTTCTGAATTGATTGCAGTATGATCGGATCAAGCTCCTTGGGCAGAGAGGGGTCAATCTCGCTGGGAACCGCAGGCTGTATATTTAAATGCGCCTGCATCTTGCGCTCATGACCTGCCCGTTCCGGGAATGGGCGTTTGCCGGTTAGAATCTCAAAAGCCGAAACGCCGAACGCGTATACGTCGGCCCGCACGTCAATACGCTGGCGTCTTATCTGTTCAGGAGCCATGTAGCTTGCGGTCCCTGACTGGTCAATCGTGCGCCTCTGCCCCACGCCGGCAGGTATCGTCAGCCCAAAGTCTATGATCTTTGCATTGTTCTGCGGAGTCAGCAGTATGTTCTTTGGGTTGAAGTCGCGATGAATCAGACCCATGTTATGGATGTAGGCCAGTCCCCGCCCTGCCTGAAGGACCACCTTGACCCGTAAACCGTCCAGGCGCGGGTCTCTTGCCTTGACAAGATTGCGAACGTTGGGACCGTCAATATATTCCATAACTATGTAATAAACCTGTCCCTTGCGCCCGTAATCCAGTGTCTTGACCACGTACGGACTCTCAAGGCTCATGGCTATCTTGCCCTCTTCTGCCTCGAAAACGGCTGAGAGTCGTTTCAGGACTTCGGAGGATGTGGCGTTCAATATCTTGATAGCGACCTGCGCGCCGTTCCTCACATCTTTTCCGATATAAACTGTGGACATGCCCCCGCGCGCCAGTGGTTTCACCACTTCATACTCGCCGTACCGCTGCTGGTTGCCCAACAGCCGTCCCAGTATCGAATCTACTACACGCATTGTAGTAATGACCGGCGGTTCTGGCAGTTAGAACAGTTCCATCTCTCGTTTAGCAGTTCATCTCTCCAAACCCGTAACCTATTGGCGAATATCATTCTATGCCGAGTCTGCTGACAAGTCAATAATGCTGGTATAGGCTTTTTTCAGCCTTCCCCTTCTATGATTCCAAGCGGGACATACATATTCCCTCTCATATTCTGCAGTCCGGCAACAGGCTGTTTCCGCTGGCGCATTCGGACATTTAAATTCCGCACCCGAAAATTCAAGTCAGGATATATCAACTGAATGGCTTCATCAAAATGGGAACTCGTGTCTCTGCTTCATTCCAGCGCTATTCAGCTTTCCGGCGGGGGACAGGCGCGTGACCCTTTCTTCATGCCGGAATCAGATATCGTATACCAGTTCCCCAGAGCGTTGACTCTCCTCAGCCTCTTGTGCAAGGCCGGCAATGGTCACCCCTGCGAACGTCTGTCGCAACTGATCCCCTGCCTTATGCCAGAGTTTGCGGGTGACGCATTGCCCGGCACGCGAGCAATCCTCTGAGACGCATGGGGCCAGATTGATCGTTCCCTCCGTCGCGGCAAGAACGTCGGCAACGGTTATCTTTTCCGGCGATCGCGCCAGAGAAAATCCACCCTTGGCCCCTCTATGGCTCTTGACCAGGTTAGCGGATTTCAACTTTATCAGCAACTGCTCAACATAGTCCGCAGAGATTCCTTCCGCCTCGGCAATATCCTGCTTGCGCATCGCTTTGTTGCGCCTTGCCATGAAAATCAAGATGCGCGTCGCGTAACGTCCTTTTGTTGAAAGCGCCAACATCCAGGCTCGACTCCTCTCCTCGCCAAAGATTAATTTGGGTAAATCAGAAAACGCCGGATTCCGGCCTTCCCGATGTATGCCATTGCCGGGTAAGTAATCTAATCATCATTGTCCGGTATCATATTCCGCCTGATCTCGGAAGGCAAGTGAATGATCCCTTCCCCCGGAAAACCATGGGAAATCATTGCTTGCGGGCGGAAATCAACAACGTGGCCTGTTCGCGAGATTGAAGTTGTCGTCCCTCTTGCGTAGAATCTGCGGCGCGGGGAATCTTGGACGATTTCAGAAGGAAAAAAACTCAACATGGACGATCTCGCGACGTTCCTGGCCGTTCCGTGTCTGGCCGTCGGGCTTGGGTGGGGCATTCGCGGGCAGTTCGGCCATGAGCGCGGCGCGCTGGTTCCTGGGGCCTTCTTGGGACTGTCTCTGGCGCTACTGAGCGGTTGGCCCGTCCATGCCGCCATCCGACTCGGCGCAATTACCATGATGACCTGCGCGGTCGGCGGCCTCATGACTTATGGCCAGACGCTCGGTCTGGTTCAGAATCAACCTGTAAGCTCGATCCGCTGGTGGGGATACCTGGGATTATTCGTCAAGGGTGGATTCTGGTTCGGCTTCGTCGGCGTCTTTACCGGCATGATGGCCGGCGGCGTTCCATATGGCGCGGCGGAACTGCTTGTCCTGATGCTTGTTACAACGATTCTCGGCCTTGTCGGGATGCAACTCTTCAATCGCCCGCACCAGCCGCCGGACAGGCTGCCGCGAATCTATTTCTCCGGCCGCGCGTCCGACAAGCCGCGTCTCGAGTACTGGGGCGGCTTGTGGCTCGGTCTTCTGGGCGTCATGGCCTACGCGTGGTTCATAAAGGGCGACGGCGCGGCAGTCCGTCTGGCCTGCTGGGGGATTCTTGGCGGGGGGATCGGCTTCAGCTTCGGCGAGATGCTGCAATGCTTCGGCAGTCATCGCGTGCCGTTCGGACAGAAAGCCCAGCCGTGGATTGACTGGTGGAAGGTCATGGAGATCACGTTCGGTCTCTTCGGCGGCCTTTTCATTGCAATGGGCTGGGTCCAGACCTTCGGCCTCCGGCATCCCGCGCCGGAATTTCCGATCACGATTCCCAGTCGCCTCGAACTTCTCGGCATCGTTATCTGGCTCCCCCTGGCCGTTATCGGCCACCACAGCCGCGACAGTATATGCGACCTTTGGGAATTGCCGTTCCAGGCCCTCGTCATCCCGATCCCATGCATCTTCTGCGGCAGCGTCTGGCCCGCCTTCGCAATCATGCCCCTGCTGACACTTGCGACGGCAAGGCACATCATCTGGCAGGAGCATTACGGGCGGGACAAGTACATCGGTCGGACGACGATGTTCATCCTCATCTGGGGCGTGTTCGCCGTCGCCTCGCTTTTCGGCTATCAGTGGTGGATCGGCGTCGCGCCGCTCAAGACATGGTTCTACTGCGCGCTTGTTATCCAGACCGGCGCGACCGTGATACTCGCGTTCTGCACCCGCAGCGCGCTCTTCCCGCCCCCCGAACTGAAGAAGAAATACGGCCCGCTGGCCACGTTCATCGCCGCGGGCGGGCAGTTCCCGACGACCATGGTATTCGTCGTCATGATGCTGGCGATCATGGCATTGACCACTCCTTGAACCGGCTTCTTCTGAAAGCGCATGAAAATGAAAATCCGAATCATGGGAACAGCCGCGGCGGAGGGCATCCCGGCCCTTTGGTGCGATTGCGAACGATGCAGGCTCGCGCGCCGCGAAGGTGAGAGACGCCTCCGAACCTCAACCCTCATTGACGACCGCCTGCTGATAGACGTTTCGCCGGATGCCCTGACGCAGTCCTGCGCCTCCCCGGCGGGCTTCGCGCGCGTTGATGACGTCATTGTCACCCACCCGCACGAGGATCACTACGCCGTCGGCGAAATGCGGTGGATGCGCCCTCCCTTCAGCCGCACGCGCGACCAGCGCCCGCCGTTGCGCCTCCATGCCTCGGACGAAGCGCTGGACTTGTTCCGAAAGACGAACGGGGACATGCCGGACGGGCTTGTGACCGGGCATCCCGTCAAACCCTTCGAGCCTTTCGATGCCGGTGGGTACGCGATAACGCCCGTTCTGGCCTCCCATGCGAAGAACATCCTCTGCATGCTTTACATCATCAGCAGCGGCGGCAGGACGATCTTCTACGGAACGGACTCCGGATTGCTTCCGCAGGCGACCGTGGATTTTCTGAAACGCAACCCGTTGAAGTTCGACGCCGCGCTGATCGAATGCACTAACGGCGTGGTTCAATCCGATAACATGAACCATCTCGGCTTCAACGGCTTGGAACAACAGAAGGCGATCCTTGGCGAGTGCGGCTGCCTGACCGATAGGACGAAGTTTGTAAGCATACACTTCAGCCACAACGGTCTCCCCGCGGCGCGTGAGGCCGGCGACAGGTTCGCGGAAATCGGCTTCATCCTGGGGTGCGACGGAATGGAATTCTCGGTTTGATTAAGATTTTCATCGCAGGCTGACGCTACCGCCATGCCGGACTGGAAAGAACGATGATCATTGACTCTCACGTCCACCTGCAGAAAAGCGACCCTGGCGGCGACAGGCTCGTCGCCGAAGCCGACCGTCTGGGAATTGATAAGCTCGTCGTCTTCGGAACCGGCGGAACGCGCTACCCCGGCCCGGGCAATGACGAATGCATGAAGATCGCAGAGAAGCATCCCGACCGTCTCATCCCGTTCGCGCACCTCGAACTCGGCTATGTTGACGATATGGAGTCCGCCCGTCTGCGCGGGAGGGGATTCAGAGGATTCAAGGTCTTGACGCCCGGGCACGACCTGAACGACCGCCGCTACTGGCCGCACTACGAGCAGATTCAAGAATTCGGCGTCCCCGTCCTCTTCCACCTCGGTATTGTCTCCGTGACCAAGCAGGACAATCTTCTGGATATTGACACGGCGCGCATGCGCCCGATCTTCCTGGATTCAATCCTCCGCGCCTTTCCGAGACTCATCGTCTGGGGAGCGCACCTCGGCAATCCGTGGTATGAGGAGGCGGCGATGCTCTGCCGCTGGCACGATAATCTGTTTTTCGACCTCTCCGGCTCGTCATTGAAGCGGCACAAGCCGCAGTTCTTCGGCGAACTGCTCTGGTGGAAGGGCAATCAGCAATACGGGCGCGGAAACAATCCGTGGAGCAAGATACTGTTCGGAACGGACGTCGGCATTGACATGATGCATGACGTCATGGGCGACTATCAACGCCTTATGGATGAGCTTGAACTCGATGAGGCGGAGCGAAGGGACATCATGGGCGAGAACGCCGCGCGAAGCTTGGGAATCAAGTGAGGAATCTTCGCCCTCCATGCGGATGGATCTTGCACCCGTGCAGTCAGGATTAGGACGCGCAAATCTACAATGCCGTCTTATGGATTTTCAGAATTCCTTGCCCGGATTGCTCTATGAGACCTGTCCTCTTATACAATCGGATTGCTTTCAGTGATCCTGCGCAGTCTGTGGGTTGCGTTGGTCAGGTCAATTCGGCAACGGGGATATGCGAGATAATATCGAGATGGCGGATCTTGACCTGTGCGTCTTTAATCATAATCCAGTGGATGCAGCAGTTGTAACTGGAGAAGCGCGTGTAGTCGCACAGAGGCATGCCAAGGCATGCGTTAACCAGCAGATCGCCGAATGATCCGTGGTTTACGACCACAACCTTCCTATCGCTGTGTTCGTGCGCCTCCCTGAGCCAACTGACTACTGCAATGGCCCTCTCATACGCCTGCGGACGCCCCTCGGCAACGGCGAACGGCATATCCGGCATTCCGGTTTCAATCACCAGTTGAGGATATCGCGCGAGATTCCGGGCGCATATCTCCTCCATGCCCGGAGTGCTCGTTTCATGACTGGTCTTCAGAACATGGGGCTGCAGACCGGTTTCCTTCGTAATCGCCAAAGTCGTCTCTATTGCGCGCCTCATCGGGCTGCAATAGAGAACGTCCACGCCAATCTCCTTCAGACGCGCCGCGACATGCGAAGCCTGCCTTCGCCCCAGCGGGGTCAGCCCGACGTCAACCTCGGTGTTGACCGTGCCGGCCACGTTGCCTGTTGACTGCCCATGGCGGACGATAAGCAGTTCCATTATTCCTCCCGGCCGGATTGTGGAGTGATGTTCCTCAAAGGCGTCGGAGATGTATTTCAGGAAGATGAGGCTGAGGACGACTTGCTTGTACTCGGCGGCGTCCATGTTGTTGCGGAGCTTGTCGGCGGTCAGTCATTGCTTGGCCTCAAAGCCCAGTTTCACGCTGGTGTCAGTACCCTTCTCCTTTTCCCTTTTGCCAAGGTCCTACCCTCGCTTGATCTCATAATTATTCCGCGTTGCCGTATTAATCCCGACTCGCAGTAGCGGGCCTGCGGAGTCCGCGATGTAGGCGATGTCCCCCGACGAGCCGATGCCCCAAGCGCCCGCCTCGCCGTTGCCGATGCTCATCCCCACGTAGACCGTGCCGATGGAGGCGTTTTCCTTGTTCAGCCACGCCTGCGCCGCCGCGCCGTCGGAATAGGGCATGGCGGCGTTCCACCACGCGCCGGCAACGATATTACTACGTAACATGTTACCGCCAACATATACCGAGCCGATCCTCGCCGGCGTGGTGAGAATGGAGCCGTTCAGCCCGACGCCCACGTCGCAATCCGTCATGTCCCTGCGCACGACGATGCTCGTTATGCCGTTCTCCGCCTGAATCAGGGCGCGCGTGGCGGGGGACTTCGAGACCGATTCGGCGATGAGAGTCCCGAACAGCGCGGGCGTCTCGATGCGCCCGGTGAACGCCTTGCCGGCGAAGACCGTCCCGATGTTGCCCATCGAGGCAATCTTCGCGCTGATTGCGCCCTGCGGAGCGCCGATGTAGGTGAAGCCGCCGATCCCCCCGATATCGCCCGTGATGTCGCCGCTCTGACTCAGGATGGTCAACGCCCCGCCCAGCGTCGTGATGGGGCCGCTTATCCCCGTCCCGGCGATGACGGTCGGGAGTATCCCGGCGTTCAGGCTGCCGGAAAGGCTGCCCTTCGTGTAGAACAGATTCAGCCATCCGGCTTCGACGGGGGCCGTGACGTTGCCGGTGGCGTAGAGGAGTTCCATGCGGTTGACAATATCCACCGGACCGCTGAGGACGCCGTTGACATAGAGCGTGCCGAATTTCGCCGCCGTGACGGAGCCGCTCATCGTTCCGGCGGTCTGGAATCCGGTGTAGACCATCTTCGCCGCGCCGGCGAGGGTCAGGTCGCCGGACATGTTCCGCCCGACGATGAGCGTGCCCAGGTCGTCGGCATTAACATTTCCGCTGATGTCGCCGTAGATCACGGCGGTGGCGATGTCGCCGCCCGCATTGAGGGCCGTTCCGGCGGGGATGACGCCCACGCCGGGGATATCAAGATCGGAGCCGGGAAGCCCGGTCAGGCCGGACTTGACCACGACGGTTCCGATGTCGTTCGTGGAGGATATGAACGCGATGTCGCCCGTTCCCATGCGCTGATCAACGAAGGTTGCGAGATAGCCGTCAACGACTATGCCCAGGCCGGAGAAATCGGCCCTCTGCCACGTTCCGTTGTTCACCCATGCGTTGGCAAGGATGACGACGCCGCCGGGGGTTCCGACGATCATAAGGTCGTTGGACTTGGCGTAGGGGTTGTACTTCGTCCCGTCGGTTTCGTCATAGTCGCCGTCAATGGCGAATCCCGTATCAGGCCCATCCGTATCGAAGACATAGACATCCCCGCCACTTGTAGATACCTTTCCGAGCAGGATATACAACTGTTCTACGGCCACGGTAACAATCGCCGGTGTAGGATCGGATAAACCTTTATCGTCGGTCACAGTGAGTGTGATTACATAATCACCTTTGGTATTCAGAACCAGTGAACCGGGATCCTCAACATTGTAGCTACGGGAAAATCCTCCGGGGCCTGTGATATGCCAATCCCATTGTGAAATTGTTCCGTCAGGATCAGTCCCGGAGCCTTGAAGAAGAATATTGCCACCTGGATTGATGATTGATTCATCACTTGGCGAGTCTATGGTTCCATCCGGTGGAAGGTTGGGAACAATTACAGTCACAGTGATTGATGCCGGAGTAGGATCAACTACGCCTGAGTTATCTGTCGCCCTGAAATTGATCGTGTATTCGCCGAGCGCAGTAAGGGTTAGATTACCTGGGTCTTCAACATTGAATGAGCGGCTAAATCCGCCGGGGCCGGTCACCTGCCAATTGTAAATGGAAATACCTGAGTCGTCCGTCGCGGTTCCCTGTAGATTGATTGCAGAACCGGAAACTACGGAAGCACCGTCCAGCGGAGAAGTGATGAAGCTCTCCGGCGGGGAATTAACGCGAACCTTTACAAGGGCCGGGGACGGATCGGGCTGGAAGCCGTTGTCAATTGGAATATATCTGAAGAAGTATTCGCCTGGAGCGTCAAGCTGGACCTCGCCCGGATTCTGCATCAGGTAGGTCGGGTCCTCCTGCGGGTTGGCCGCGAAGCCGCCCGGGCCGAAGCCTGTCCAGACGTGCATGATTACCGCGCCGTCGGAATCCGTCGCGCTGGACGCGAGGTTCACCTTCCCGCCCGGGTTGATCACTGTTCCGTCAATGGGCGAAGTAATCGTCCCGTTCGGGGGCACGTTGGTCGGGGAGCCGACCTTGACTGAAACCTGAGCCGGGGTTGAATCGGTATTGCCGTCATTGTCAGTGACGGCATAGATGATCGTGTAGTAGCCGGCATTGGGGAGCGTGATCGAGCCGGGGTCCGCCGTTTCGTAGTTGGCGATAAAGATTGGAAGCCCGCCGGAACCGGGGCCGGGGCCGAGGATGAACCATGCGTGAGACGCGATCGTGCCGTCCGGGTCGCTTGCGGTTCCCTGAAGGTTGATGCTGCCGCCGATGGCGATTTCGGTCCCGTCGGTCGGAGAATCTATATAGCCGTTAGGGGTATTGCTTCCGGTGCTTCTGACCGTGACGGTGACGATGGCCGGAGTCGGGTCAATCGCGAGATCGTTGTCGGTGACGGTGAGCGTTACGGTGTAGATGCCCGGAGTGTTGAGAGTCAGGTTACCGGGGTCTCCCACCGCGAAGGCTTGGTTGAAGCCGCCGGGACCGGTAACAAGCCAAGCATAGGCAATGACCGCTCCATCAGAATCAAATCCTGTTCCACCCAGGTTGATCGCCTGACCGGGGTCAATCGTCGTTCCGTCCACAGGGGAATCAATGAATCCGTTGGGCGCATTATTACCTGGTGTGTTGACAGTCACCCGAACTATGGCCGGGGTCGGGTCAACCGTGAGATCGTCGTCGGTGACGGTCAGCGTTACGGTGTAAAGGCCCGGCGTGTTGAGGGTCAGGTTGCCGGGGTCTTGAACCACGTAGGCTTGGGTAAAGCCACTGGGACCAGTGATCAACCATGCCCATGCGACGATGTTTCCATCGGAATCGGTTCCGCTTCCCTGAAGGTTGATCGCTTGCATGGGATCAATCGTTGTTCCGCCCAGCGGGGAGTCAATGATGCCGTTGGGAGGATTATTGCCAGGTGTGTTGACGGTTACCGTGATGATGGCCGGAGTAGGATCGGGAGCGTAATCGTCGTCCGTCACAGTGAGAGTCACGGTGTAGGTACCCGGTGTATTGAGCGTCAGGTTGCCTGGGTCCTGGACGGCGTAAACCTGGTTGAATCCTCCGGGGCCTGTCACAAGCCATGCCCATGCGACGATGCTTCCGTCGCTGTCGGTTCCCGACCCGGCCAGGTTTATTGACTGCCCCGGGTCAATGGTTGTGCCGTCTCCTGGGGAATCTATGAAACTCTCAGGGGGAATGTTATCTACGCTTCCTTGTGTGATCTTGGTCACAAAGGTATCATGATTGCCATTAAAACTTCTGTCAAATCCGTCCGGAACCGGGAAATCCGATGCATTGGTCCACCCGGTCACATACACATTTCCCGAACCGGAAATAACAATACTTTGGCCTGTGTCATCATTAGCCCCACCGAGGTATGTTGACCATGCAATGCGCGCACCGTCTAAATCGATTTTGGTTACGAAAGCGTCACCATAATAGTGACCACCGTTGATGCTTGTGTCGAATCCACCCTGAGTCGGGAAATCAGCAGATCCTGTATGCCCTGTAATATATACATCCCCATCATCGTCAACTGCTATGCTGGAACCTCTATCATCACTACTGCCACCGACATATGTTGACCAAACAATGTGCGATCCGTTGCTAGTTATCTTCGTCACGAAGGCATCTATATAACCGTTTATTGACATTTCAAGGCCATTTTGAGTCGGGAAATCAGCAGATCCTGTATGCCCTGTAATATATACATCTCCATCATCGTCAACTGCTATGCTGGAACCTCTATCATCACTGCTGCCACCGACATATGTTGACCAAACAATGTGCGATCCGTCGCTAGTTATCTTCGTCACGAAGGCATCTATATAACCGTTGATAGCCGTGTCAAGACCACCTTGAATTGGGAAATCCGACGACGATGTCCAGCCGGTCACAGATACGTCTCCAGAATTACTTATGAAAACATCCGTACCGACGTCGGACCCGCTACCGCCGAGATAAGTAGCCCAAACTATGTCCTTACCATCATTTTTGATTCGGGCCACAAATGCGTCGCCACTGCCACCGAGAGTCGTATCAACCCCTCCTGGAACCGGGAAATCGGATGAACTTGTATCGCCAGTAACATAGACATCGCCCAATGTGTCCACAACAAGACTTTCGCCTTGGTCTCCCCCGCCACCACCGAGGTAGGTTGACCAGGCTAAGTCAGAACCGTCCGCTTTGATCTTGGTTACGAAGGAATCACTAGCTCCAGCTAAGCTTGTGTCAAATCCACCTCTGACAGGGAAATCCGTTGATGTTGTTACGCCAGTCACATACACATTTTCAGAAGCATCCACGGCGATGCCTTGACCTTGGTCTTCTCCACCACCACCAAGGTAGGTTGACCATACAATCTCAGAACCATCGCTCCTAATCTTAGTTATAAAGACGTCACATGATCCGTTGGAGCCTGTGTCAAGCCCGCCGGTAGACGGGAAATCTGTTGAGAATGTCAGGCCTGTCACATAGACATTTCCAAAATAGTCAACGGCGGCCCCGTTTTCTCGGCACAGATCATAACCGCCTCCGCCCAAGTACGTTGACCACTCAATCTCCGGATCGAGCACCAGCGGTAGTGACTTATCCCATTGCCCGTCAACCTCTATTGTCCAACTGTCCTCATCCAGAAGGACGAACCGCGCCGGTATCTCGCGCTCCGCGCCGTCCACGACCTGATAGACGTACGGCGCGTCGTCAACGAGCGTGAAGCCGCCGGCCTGGATAAGCAGGTTGCCGTCGGCGTCGAGGCTGAGGGAGTCAATGTCCGCGCAGTCAACCTGGATGACGCCGGGGTCGGCGCCGGGGTCGAGTCGGAATTCGTATTTCAGGTTCGAGCGCGTGCCCCACAGGACCAGGTCAACGCCGGGATAGACGTCCTCGTAGGTTACCTCGGAATAGGTCCGCATGCCGGTTTGCCATTGGTCGGGGTCGTTGCCGCGGAAGTAGTTGACCACGCCGGGCAGTTCCCGCGAGCCGACGGGCGCGAGCGGCGTCGCGCCGTTGCCCAGGGTCATGGTGAACGAGGCGGCGCGGAATTCGAGGGATTCCTGCGCGGCGGCGGCGTTATTCAGCGTGTGCAAATCCTCAACGGGATTCGCACGCCCATTGGCGCTTTCAAAGACGGTGAACGTAATGCCGTCGTCGGCAAGGTAGACGTTGGTTCCGTTGCCCTGAAGGACGAAGCGGACGGAATCGTCGGCGACCTGGCCGCCGTTCTCGATGAAGGTGGCGGGCAGGGCGGACATGGACTGGACGGCAAGCTCAGCGGCTGCCGGGTCGGCATCGCCCGTATCATTGGGGAACTCAATCCCACCGCCGCCGAGGAGAAGGCGATCTTCCAGGCGTTCGATTGCCGGGGAGGAGGAACGGGCGAAAACGCGAACTCTCTGATTGCGCTTCATGGCGACACCTCACGACTGATCTCTCAAGGACGATGAATTGTGCCCGCTACGCCACAGCATACGATATCTCCGATGAAATAACCGTTCAATCCCGGAGATATTAAAATGTTCCCAAGTTGAGGGAAGCAATCGGTACTTCGGTTGCCGGTCTTTCAGCAGTCACCACTCAGGGTTGACTCGGCTGGGAGTTGGCTCTCCGTCGGGGTATGGAAGGCTTGGAGCTACGGTCATTGACCACGACCGACTTTGATTTTAAAGGCGATCCGCCGACGATCACGATAGAAGCGGCATATGCCAGGAACGGACGGCGGGACAAGGTGCCCATATCGCCGGAATTTGCCCGGGTAATGCGCAGGTATCTGGAGGGGCGTTTGCCTGCCTGCCCGGTGTTCAACACGCCCGGCGGGAACTGCGGAGCTAAGATGCTCAGGATTGACCTTGCGGGGGATATCCTTCGAGGATGATGCTGGACGAGTGCTTGATTTCCATGCGCTGAGGCATTCGGCAATCAGCAGGTGGGCGCGGAGCGGAATTCATCCCAAAAACGGCTCAGACTCTTGCAAGGCATTCTTCCATCACGCTGACAATGGACAGGTATTTGCATATCACGATAGAGGGACAGGCCGAGTCCTTTGCCAAGCTGCCGAAGATCGAACCTGCAACAATTCGGGCGGCAAAAAAACCGGAGTGACGGATGACATTGCCGAGAGCTTACCGAATGACGCTGAAAATCTTACTGCAAATCTTACTGTCGGGGGGGCGAAAGCGGGATACGGAATGATACAACGTGATACAGTTGATGCTGAAAGCGCCATTGAAAGAAAAAGCCCTTCCGAAGCGTTATACGCAAGCGGAAGGGCTGATTCGCGTGGCGAGGCCGACGGGACTCGAACCCGCAACCCCCAGATCGACAGTCTGGTACTCTAACCAATTGAGCTACGGCCCCGCTTCATTTGCGGAGACAAACTAATATACTATCCCCCAATCAAATGTCAAGAAAGACGCGAATCTTTTTGGATTTGATTTTCCGATGGGCCTGGCATAATTGAGCGGAACAGACGATGGCGCGAAAAGGAAGGAAGGCGGCATTATGTCCAGCTTCAAGAAGTTTCTAATCATAATCGGGGGTGTCGTTGGCCTTATCGTTGGGATTATCGCGCTGATAATGGCTCCCATATTCATCAACATGAAATCAGAATATGTGACCGCAGGCGTTATCGGAGATACGCAAGAGTATGTGATCGCCACAAGAGGGCAATGGCCCCGGTCGTGGAAGGATATCAAGCAAGATGATCTGAGCCACTGGACGCGCATGAACTTCGCGCTCGATCCCGCAACGGCCACGGAAGACGAGGTCGCGTCGTCAATCGCGCCTCAGAGCGGGAAGTATTACACGTACCCTCGCCGTCACGCAGAAACGAGTTTGAAGATGCTCTGGGAAGAAATCAGGAAATATCGTGGCAGGAAGAATGAACCCCAGGATACGCAGGAAATGCGAGCTATGCAACGCTCCCTCCGGATGGGCGAATACATGGACGACGTGACGTCGAATAGCATGCTCGGCGCGGTAGCTAATCAGGATGTTGTACAGATTGAACTACTCCTCGAACAGCATCGGGATTCCAAGTATTGGGTGGATGGAGATAGAGGGAATCTGATTCATTTCGCCGTTGCTTCCGGATGCCCCAGGTCCGTTGAGACCCTCATTAAGTGCGGGGTTCCGCTGGAAGCCAGAACCAAGGATGGAACAACCCCTTTACATCTGGCCGTGACAGGCGGCAGGACAGAATTGGTGGAACTGATCCTCAGCAAGGGCGTGGATGTGAATGAACGCGGCGCGAAGGACTGGACTCCGCTTCACTACGCAGCCAGCCAGAACCAGGTTGCCGTAGCCGGGATTCTCGTTCAGAAGGGGGCTTTGCTCGATGCGCGCGATGAGGGGGGCCTGACGCCGCTGCACGTCGCCGTCAACTGTCGCCATATTGCGATGACAGGATTTCTGCTTGATAAGGGGGCGGATATAAAAGCCAGAAGCAAAGAAGACTACACTCCGTTGCATTGCGCTGTTCAAACGGGACAGAGCGAAATTGCAAAGCTCCTGCTATCGCGCGGGGCAGACGTTGATGCCAGGGCCGGGACTGACGGGATGACGCCGCTTCATCAGGCGGCCCGAACCTCAAATATGGAAACGGCGAAACTCCTTCTTTCCCATGGCGCTGACGTCAACGCCAAAGGGAAGTTTGGCGATACTCCTCTGATACTGGCCGCGTGGGCAAGCGACATAGAAATGGTCCGTTTGCTGATTGACGGGAAGGCTGATGTCCGAATGAGAATGGACGGTGGTTGTAATGCTCTCAACAGCGCCGTGATCGCCGGCAAAAGCGACGTTGCCGACCTGCTGATGAAGAACGGGGCCGAACCGGACATCTTTACGTTCTGCGGAATGGGCGATGTCGAGAAGGTCAAGTCTCTCCTGAAGGATCATCCGGAACTTGCCGTCGCGGACTCCGGCGGCGGATCCCTGCCTCTACATTTCGCGGCGGCCGGCGGCAAAGTGGAAATCTGCAAGATGATCCTGGACGCCGGCGCGGCAATTGATTCTGAAAGCTCTTCCGGATTCACACCGCTCCACTGTGCTGCCATGAGGGGAGGCGCAGGGGTTGTGGAATTCCTCCTTTCTAAAGGCGCTAATCCCAACCACAAGAGCAAGAATGGAAGGACGCCTTTACAGGATGCTGTCGCGGCGGATCACATGGAAATCGCGAAGTTGCTCCTAGAAAAGGGAGCGGAACCGGACCTTTCTTCTGTTTCAGCGCTGGGCATGCCCGAGAGGGTCAAGTCTCTGTTGGATGACCAGACCACAGAAATAAATGGAGTGGACAGTAATGGCTTGACAGCGCTGCATTTCGCGATCAGAAACGGACATGATGAAGTAGTGCGGCTGCTATTAAACCATAAGGCTGATCCCAATGTTCTGGGCGTGAATTGCATGTCTCCTCTGCACATGGCGGCAGCTTACGGACGCAAGGGCGCGGTTGAATTGCTGATCGAGGCCGGCGCGAATGTAAATCAACCGGATAGGTACCGGCAGACGCCTCTGTTATGGGCGTTAAGCATGAAGCAGGAGGAGATTGCCGGGTTGCTGGAGAAGAACGGGGCGAGGGATATCTTCGCCGCCTCGGCTCGCGGTCAGTCTGAATGCGTGCGCTGGATTCTTAAGTACACCCCGGCATCGGCGAGTTTCAGGGACAGCCACGGGCTGTCGCCGCTGCATTGGGCCGCGCTTCATGGGCAGGTCGAGACTTCCAGGCTGCTCCTGGAATGCAAAGCCGAGGTGAACGCGCTCGACCAGCGCGGGAATACCCCGCTGCATCTGGCCGCTCAGGAAGGACATGTCGAGGTGTGCAGACTGCTCCTCGATAGTGGAGCCGATCCCGCCATCGCCAACAAGGACGGCATGACCCCGGCGCAGACTGCCGCAAACAATGGACATCAATCAGTGGTTGATTTGTTGGGCGGGGAAGGGGCGAAGAGATAGTTCGTCGCCCCGCACCGGACGCGCCCTCCTTCGCTTTCCGCATAGCGCATGTCATATTCCCGGCATGGAACGGATAGATAGTATGTGTAAAAAACGGTTTGTAAAGAGCAATATTATATACAACATCAACATGGCGATTTCTCCCCGCCCTGTCTCTTATGCTGGCCCGGAATGCGTGAACATCCGGCTCTCGAGACTTTAGGAGCCACTTTCCAGATTTCAAAAAATATTTTGCAGTTGTAACCCCCTTGCCCGCAAGGGATTATAACTATTTTTCAAAAACATCTTTGGTTTCCCCCCTCGATTAAGCGTTTTAAGTAGTAGGGAAAAACGATGTGCGCGGGCGCAGGTCATAGCTGGGTGCATATTCGGATTCACGACAACTGTTGTCATAACATCATTGGTAATGAACAGGATATGATTATCAGAATGATGTAGGGAGAGCTTGTGTAATAAGCAAACGAAAAGGGCGGCAAGAATTATCCTGCCACCCTTTAATCATGCGTAAGGCATAGTTTGCGGGCTATTTGCTGCGCCTGCGGGCAATGCCCAGGCCAGCAAGCCCGGCCAACATCAGAGCCATAGTCGTCGGTTCCGGAACGGCCGTGCCGACGTAAAAGTCAATCTTCGGATAATTAGCGAACGGTGTCTGAATGGGTATGAACGAAATTGAAGAGATCGGCTTATCGGTTGTGAAACCACGGAAGGCAGTTCCATTGATTGTCTCTATGGTTCCGTTGCTGAGCATGACAATAAGATCTTGGGCTATTACATCACCGTTGACGTCTGTGCTGGCAAAGTAACCTCCCACCGCTGTAACCGGCGCTCCAGTAAATGTAAATATCAATGGTTTGTTATTATTGGTTGATAAAGCGCCAACATATGACCAAAGTCCATCCTCGGAACTCGCGGTCCAACTGTATCCGTTCACGACTGGAGAGTCCCATGTTAGTTGACTGCTGTCCAGAGGATTCCCCCACGTCCAGCCTGCGAAAACTTCGTTGTAATAATCCGGAGCCAGCATGCTGACAAAGCTGGCTTCATCGGTGTATATGGCATCGCCATATGCAACCGACCCCAATAGCATCAACAGCAGAAAGATCGCCTTTTTCACCTGTTCCTTACCTCTCGAAATGCCCATGAAAGCGACGCACGGGAACTCCCCAATGCAAGCTTCATTGATGTTGCTAGAGTACACAACATGACTATAGTGGGTCAAGCGATTTCCCGGAACATTCGTAAGGGGACACTGATGGACTCAGCTTTTGGTGCGGACGTCTCGCCTGCTTTGTTTTCCAGCAGCCGGGAAGGCTGCGCTACAACAAACGCTTCCTTAAGTGACCCGTTAAGCGCATTCAGGCAGGTTCATGGAGGGTTATGGATGGGAACAGTGGCGGCGGATGAGTCGATGGCGGCAGGGAATTAAGATGCTGGCCTTCCTGTGTGAAAACCGTGTAGATATCGCGCCGGGATTGTGTATCATTATCGCATCCGCCGGCGCATCCGCGCCGGATAAGAAGGGAAACAATGCGGCAGTCGAACGGTCGCAGGACAGAAACCTGCCCGACGCGCCCGGGCGTCAAATCAGCGGATTGACCACGCAGCCGGACGAACCGGTTGCCGTCGGGCGGACGAATCACAATTCAAGATGGGCTGCGCGGAGGAAGATACTTCAGTGAAGAAATTCAAGGACCCCAGCGAGATCAAGGTCGGCGTCGTAGGTTACGGCGGCTCCTTCAACATGGGAAGGCATCATTTCGGCGAAATGAAGCGCGTCGGCATGGTCCCGACCGCCGTGGCGGACATTGACGAGGCCCGGCTGAAGGTTGCCGAGCAGGAATTCCCCGGCATAGAGACTTACAATTCGCTTGAAAAGATGCTGCGAAAGAGCGACATCAATCTGGTCACGGTCATCACTCCGCACAACATCCACGCCAAGCTGGCCGTGCAGTCCATCAACGCCGGCAGGCACGTCGTCTCTGAAAAGCCCTTCGCGATCACGACGAAGGAATGCGACGCCATGATCAACGCCGCAAAGAAAAAGGGCGTCGTCATTTCCACCTATCACAACAGGCACTGGGACGGCTGCGCCTTGGGCGCCGTGAAGAAAATACTCAAAGACGGCTGTATAGGCGAGGTTTTCCGCATCCAGGTTAACATGGGCGGCTATGGTTGCCCCGGCGAGTGGTGGCGCTCCAGCAAGACAATCTCCGGCGGCATCCTCTACGATTGGGGCGTGCATCTGCTTGAATACAGCCTTCAGATCATGGCCGGCGAGGAGATTGCCGAGGTCAGCGGCTACGCGAAAAAGGGTTACTGGGCGGACAAGTGCAAGTGGAAGGCCGACACTAACGAAGACGAGGCCTTCGGGGTTGTACGCTTCAAGAGCGGCAAGTGGTTGACGTTGCGGATGTCCAGCCTGGAGTCCAATCCGACGTCCAACTGGCTTGAGATTACCGGGACGACCGGGACGTACCTGATGGACCACGGCAGTTACACGATCATGACGCGCAAGGACGGCGAGAACGTTCGGATATCGGGGCGCAATCCCGAGTCCGAGAGCTGGAGGTTCTACCAGAACATCGCCGATCACCTGACGAAGGGCGAACCGCTGGTCATCACCGGCGAATGGGCGCGGCGGCCGATCCACATACTGGACCTGGCCTGCCAGAGCGCGAAGAAGGGCGCGGCGATCAAGGCGAAGTACAAGTAAAACAGTGCGACCAACGGGCGGGAATCGGGCTTACGGCGCGGTTCCCGCCTGTTCTGTGCCTGTTTCTTGATGAAGTGTTTAGATAACGATAGAATTGAGTAGCGACTTAAGATTGGCCGGCTGATGAGGTAATTGATGAAATCGCGGGATGAAGCTCTTGGGATAGCGCGACGCATGAGGTCGGCGCTTGCTCAGACTTACGGCGACAGGTTGAAGGGCGTCTATTTGTACGGCTCTGTTTCGCGTAATGAGCAGACCGACGCATCGGATATTGACATTGCCGTCGTGCTTGATGAGGTAGAGAGCATCCCCAGGGAACTCAGCCGAACAAGTCGGATCGCCACGGATATTTGCCTTGAGACAGACGAGTTGATTTCGTTGCTCTTCATCTCTGAAGCGGATTACTTCGGCGGGAGAAGGGCAATTGATCGGGCTGTTCGCAGGGAAGGCGTAGCTTTATGAAGGCCGAAGCGGAAGAGCATTTTCGCAAGGCGCAGAATCTGCTCGGCGCGTGCCGTACTCTGATGGATGCCGGTTACCATGCCGATGCCGTCTCCCGCGCCTACTATTGCATGTTTCATGCGGCAAAGGCCGTTCTTGTCGAGGATGGCATTGAAAGGAGTTCGCATAGAGCCGTGATATCGGCGTTCGGACTGTTCTTTGTCAAGGGTGGGAGATTCGACAGGGACATGCAGGAATCGTTCTGGCAGGCGTTCAACATGCGAAGCGACGGAGATTATGCGCCGTGTTCTGCGATCCAAAAGGAGGATGCGGAGCAAGTTGCAGAGGCGGCGAGCAATTTCCTCATGAAGTGTTTGGAGTTCCTGCAAAGCAGGACTTGACATAATGTGTGAAGCGCGGCGATAAAAGGTCGGCTCATAAAGAGCCTAGATGCAATACTGGAAAGGACAAAACGTGAGCGACAAGATCAAAATCATGGTGATGGGCGGGCGCACGACCGGCTTCCATCAGTTCGAGATCATGGGCCCCATTTACAAGCAGTTCCTGACCGAGGCCGGCTTCGACGTTACGCTGACCGAGAATCGGGACGACTTCAAGAAAGAGGGCATCGCCCCCTACGACGTCGTCATCTGCTACACGACTGGCGAGGACCTGACGCCGGAGCAGGCGGGCGGTCTGCTGGGCGGCATTTGCGGCGGCAAGGGCTTCATCGGAGTCCATTCGGCGGCCGATTCCTTCAAGCAGACGCCGGGGTACATACCGATGGTCGGCGGCAAGTTCCTGACGCATCCGAGCTACTGGCCGAAGCTGACCTTCAACGTGAAGAACCGGCATCATCCCGTCACGGCTGGCGTTGAGGATTTCCAGATGGAAGAGGAACTCTACCTGATGGAGACCTACGGCCACTTCGACGTGCTGATGTCAACGTGGTTCGAGGGATTCGAGCGCCCGATCACGTGGGTGAAGGCGTATGGGCACGGGCGTGTTCTTTACACGGCGCTGGGCCACGCCGACGTTCAGACGAAGAACGAGAATTTCCAGAAGCTGATCGTCAACGGCGTGAAGTGGGCGAAACGTCCGGCGGAGTATCGCAGATAACGAGCCGACGCCGTTATCGCGCGAATTAAGCAAATCAAGGGCGCGCAGAGCCAATGGTCTTGCGCGCCCTTTCCGCTTTTAATAACTGTGGCGATGCACCTTCATATGCGGCGAGTATATATTCTCTTGCTGATTGCGTCCTTCAATGTCTTTTGCCCTTCTGCTACACTTGAAACTTGCATGACGATTTCGGATGTTGCCCTGGATGTTTTTTTCAGACTGACCTGTGGCGTTGCAGGCGTTGTGGGGGCTTCAGGTCGGATGGGCATCTGTGCGACTGAGCCGGACTGAGGGCCGCAGGCAATGGATACCAGCGTCATAGACGGACGATATCGCGTCGTCAGGAAGCTGGGAGCGGGGGCCTTCGGCGACGTTATTCTGGCCGTTGACATGCAGGAGGCGGGAAGGCTGGTCGCGCTCAAGACGCTCAAGCAGCAGGATAAACGCAGCACTCAGATCGAGGACGAGTTCGAGATTCTCCGCCGCCTGGCGCATCCGAACGTCGGGCGGGTATACGATTATGGGCGGCATGAAGATTCCTTCCCGTATTTTACAATGGAGTTCATAGAGGGGGCGCCAGTGACTGACGTCTTCGGCTCGCCTCCGCCGGGGGCAGTCATAAGGAATCTGCTGCGGCAGGGATTCGACGCGCTGGAGTACCTGCATTCCTCCGGCATCGTTCACGGGGACATAAAGCCGGCCAATGTGCTTGTGACCGGGACGTCACGGCGTCCGGGATTGAAGCTCGTGGACTTCGGCCTGGCGTCCTACATCGGGGTCAGGGAGAAGAACGATCCGCGCGGGACTCCGCGCTACGTGGCTCCGGAGGTGCTGCTGGGGGCCGCGCCGTCGTTCGCGTCGGATTATTATTCCTACGGGGCCGTGCTTTACGAGGTGGTATGCGGGCGTCCCCCATACGACGGAAGGACATGGGATGAGGTTGCAGAGAACGTGCTATACGGAATGCCGGCCCAGCTTCGAAGGCTGTGCCCGGACACGCCGCTGGACATTGAGGCGACGCTTTCGCGGATGCTTGCAAGATCGGAGTTTGCGCGATGCGCTTCGGCCTTCGACTTGCGGGGGTTGCTGCGGAAATCGTGCGCGAAGGCGGGGGCGGTTGCGGCTCGGACCGTCAAGCTAAACGCGCTTGCGCGCCCGCGCTTCATTGATTCATCCGGCGCGCTTGCCGCGATAAGACGGTCGGCATCGGAGGCGGCGTCGGATGGACGCTGCTACTTCGCCGCGGTTTCCGGAGAGGCTGGAACGGGGAAGAGCCGATTGCTGGAGGAGTTGAACCATGAGTTTCAACTTTGCGGTATTCCGGTCATATGCCTGGATTGCGGCTCCGAGAGGGGAGGGGGAGATGGCCTGTTCGGAAGCCTGATTGCCCGGTTGGACAAGATCGCTTCGCCGGGGACTTCAGCGGAAATCAGGGTTGACGCGAGCGACGAAGGGCGAGATCGGGCCGAGGTGCTGGCAGAGCGTCTTGGGCGGATTCCGAAGAACAGACCCGTCGCGTTGATTCTGGATAACGTTCATCTTGCTCCGGATTGGCTTGCTGAGGCTGCGCGGCGGCAGTCATGGCGGAATGGGGAGGGGGGGGTGATAATGATCGCAATGACGGCTCCGTTCGCCGATCCCGACGCGGGGATTCTTGCGCGATGGCGGGAGCCGGGCCTTTCACCGTCGCCTGCCGGATTCGAACTGAAGGCGCTGGACGAGGAGGGCATTGAGCGTTTTCTGACCTCGATGACGGCGTGCCGGACGGCGTCGCGGTCTCTGGTCGCGGCGATGGCCCGGAGCGCGGGCGGGCTACCGGGATACCTGGCCGAGACGGTGACGGAGCTTGCGCGGCGCGGGGCGCTGGTCAATGCGCGAGGAGAGCTGCGGTTGAAGGCCGGCGCGCGGATCGAGGGGCCTGCGAGCCTGCGGGAGAGCGTTCATGCGCGATTGCGATTGCTGGACGCCGATGAAGCGAAGGCGCTTCGCCTGCTGGCGATTGCGGAATCCGCAATCGGGCAGCGGGATATGGCCGTTCTGACGGGGTTGTCCGGGCGCGGCGCGGCAAACATTCTGTTCCGGCTTCAGCGCGATGGGCTGGCCGAACCGGACGCGGGGGCGTGGAGGCTCAAGCGGGAGACAACACGCGAGCATATCATTTCATCCGCCGGCGCGGAGGAGCGGGCGGAATTGAGTCGGAAGCTGGCGCTGCATCTCGAGAGCAGCGGCACGGCTTCCGGGGACGCGCTGGCCAGACAGTTCGCGTCCGCGCAGATGTCGGAGAAGGCTCTGGATTACGGACTGTCTGCTGCGCGAGACCTTCTGAAGGTTACCGAGCGGCGGCGCGCCAGGGAGTTGCTTGAGGTCTTGACGGCTTGCGCGGACGGCGTTCCGGCGCGGATGGCCGACGTTCTGGAACTCTCAGCGCAGGTGTGTTTCGCGGAGCAGAGAACCGAGGAGGCGCTGGAGCGCTTGGACCGGCTTATCGGCTTGTTCGACTCCGGAACGCCCGGGGAGCGGCAGAGGCGGGCGCGCCGGATGAAGGCGGGGGCGTTGCGGCAGCTCGGACGCTTCGCGGAGAGCGAGATCGAGTTGCGGCTGGCGGAGCCACCGGATGAGGAGAAGGCGGAATCGGTCGCGCAGGGGATGGAACTGGCGCGACTCCTTGCGGATTCCGGACGGCTTGATGACGCCACGCAACAGTGGCGGAAGATTCAGCCGGCGGCTGCGGATATGGGAAATCCCCGCCGCGCAGCCGAGGCAAGGCTGGGGCTGGCCGGCTGCCTGCACACGCGGGGCAGGCTCCAGGAGGCGCTGGACGAGCTTGAGGAGGTGCGGGAGGCGGGGGACGACGACCTTGCGGCAAGGCGCGAGATTCAGAGGTCGGGGGCCTTCTTCCTTATGGGAGACATGCGGAAGGCGCTGACCGCGTTGCGCAGGGCGTTGCGCCTGGCGGAGCGGGCGGACGACCTTGCGCGGATATCGGACATCTCCCAGCGCATTGCCATGTGCCAGATACGGACGGGCCGGTGCGAGGAGGCGGCGATGACCCTCAAGCGATGCCTTGACACAAACGTCGCGCTGGGCCAGCCGTCGCTGATACGTTCCGCCCTTGTCGTGCTGATAAGTGTCTCAAGGAATATGGGGTTCTTTGAGGAATCGCTTGAGTTTCTGGAGAGATACCGGGAACTACTGCCCGCCCTGCCGGAGGTCCGCAGGGGGGACTTCCTGGTTCAGGAAGCCGCGTGCCGCATAGCCGTCGGGCAGGTTCGCGAGGCGACGGACGCATCCGTCAGGCTGGAGGCATGGGCGGCGGAGAAAGGCCACGAGCATTACGTCACGACGGCGATGTGGTTGAGGGCTTACGCGCTTGGCAGTGAAAAGCCGTCGGCGGGCATCGAGCTTGCGCGGGAGGCCGCCGGACGGCTCCGCGAGAGCGGCAGGAGGAACGACTGCGGGCAGTGCAGCAACCTGCTGGCGCACCTTCTGGCGGACGCGGGCAGGGATGAGGAGGCGCTTGCCTCGCTTGCCGAGGCTGAGAAAATGAGGGATGAGGCGGAAGACACAGCCATCGCGCTCGGTCTTGACATTACGAAGGCCCGCGTGCTGCTGAAGACCGGGAAGGGGAGGCCGGAGGAGTGTCTGGCGCTGGGACGCAAGTGCATTGACGCGGCGCGGCGACTTTCGCTGCCGCACAGCGCGGCGGAGGCCTCGATCATCGCAGCGCGCGCCTGCGCCGCGACGGGAAGAATTAAAACGGCGAAGCGTCACGTCTCAACGGCGCTGCTGGAGCTGGACGAGATGTCTGGCAGGATTAAGTCGCGCAAACTGCGGGACGCCTTCACGCGAAGTCCGTTGTGCAGGGAGGCGCTGGACCTGGCGCTTGAACTGGCATGGGAGAAGAGATGATGCCCATGCCCGGATAAATGATGATGCGCTGACCTCAGGGCTGAATAAGCATTGACACTACGAAACAATTCGTATATCATCATGAAAGCGGGCTTTGAATAGTAGAGGAACAGGAGACGGCGGAAGATGAAGCGCAAGGTGACAATCCCCCCGCGTCCGACCCCTGCCGAACTTGAAATACTGCGCATATTATGGAACAGGGGGCCGTGTTCCGTGCGGGAAGTTCTGGGTGAGCTTCGCAAGGCGCGTCCGACCGGTTACACAACCGCGTTGAAGTTCCTGCAGATTATGGCTGCGAAGGGGCTTGTTTCACGAGATGATCATTCCAGGGCACATCTTTACCGGGCGGCCGTCGCTGAGGAAGCGACCCAACGGACGCTCGTTTCCGATCTGATCGCCCGCGCCTTCGGCGGCGACGCGCCGAAGCTCGTCATGCGCGCGCTGGAGACCGGAAAGCTGACTTCCGATGAACTTGCCGAAATCCGAACCTTGATTGATTCAATGAAGGAGACAAAGAGATGAGCGCCAACGATTACTTCTTGAATCCGGTTGTTACCGCTGCGGGTCTTGCCCTGTTTCATTCAATATGGCAGATTGCGGCGATCGCTGTTTTCGCGCGCCTGGCGCTGGCGATTCTGAGGAAGCATTCGCCGGGCGTCAGATACATTGCGGCTTGTATTTGTCTTCTGCTCATGGTCGCGGCATTGCCTGCGACGTTCTTAGCGGTTGGGTATTCAAGGGGCGGATTCGGGAAATCCGGAGCCTGGGCGCGAGAAGCGACAATAGTTCCGGACTCAGAGAGCGATTCCGCCTCGCCCTTGGACCCGGCGATACCGGCAACTTCGACATATGTGGAAGATTCCGGCGATGCCATTCCCGTTGTCGAGCAAGAGGAATTATCGCATGACAGTATCGGCATCCGGGCCGATGCGGCGTCGGCGCCAGCCCCGTCCGTTGCCGGCGTGGAGTTGTCATTGCTGGAACGCGTCGGAGGAATTGCGGGGCGCGTGGATATCCTGGCCCGTCGAGCCGCGCCGTGGGCGACATGCCTGTGGCTTGTCGGAGTATGCTGTCTTTCGCTGCGTCTCATCGCCGGACTTCACGCAACACGGTCACTCGTAGGGAACGACACGTCCCCGGCTTCCGAACGGCTGATCGGGTTGGCGGCCGAACTTGGCGAAAAGCTTGCCGTCGCGCGTCCGGTCAGTCTCCTGCAATCAATTCGCGCGGACGCGCCCATGGTCGTCGGCTGGCTGAAGCCCGTCATCCTGTTTCCCGTCACGGCGTTGGCCGGCATGAGCGAGGATCAGATAGCTGCTCTTCTGGCTCACGAGCTGGCTCACGTGCGGCGGGGCGATTACCTGGTCAACCTGCTGCAGAGCGTGGCAGAGACTTTGTTGTTCTATCATCCGGCTGCATGGCGGCTCTCCGCGCGAATTCGAGCGGAGCGGGAGCGCTGCTGCGACGATATGGCTGTCGCCGTCTGCGGGGATGTGACGTGTTACGTCCGCGCCCTGGCTGAACTCGCGGAGCGCTCCGCGGCGGGCATTGCGGGCGCGGCGGCTGTTCCAGCGTCCATCGCGGCCAACTCCGGCAACCTTGTCGGACGCCTGCGCCGCCTCCTCGGCAAACCTGAGCCGGAAGGCGGCAAGGCGCTTGAAAGCGCGGCCGGAGCGCTGAGCCTTGCCTGCGTGGTTCTCCTGGGGCTGGGCATTCATGCGTGCGCCTCTGCGCCGACGCCAGCGCCGGCTCCTGCTCCGATGCCGACGGCTGAATTGAAGAGCCGGGACTGGCAGACGCGCAAACAGGCGATTGCCGCAGTCTCCGAGCGGGAAGATGCCGAATCGCTGATTGCCCTTATGGCCGCTCTGGAGGACGAGCGGGAGGAGGTTAGACGAGAGGCGATGGACGGACTGAAGAAGATGACTTCGCGGCAGGCCGCGCCCGGCGTCAAATCGCCCATGGAAACGGTGGCTGAAGACAATCCGGAAGCGACCAGACCCTTGATCAGGGGGATTGCCGATGAGGATGAGGCTTGGAGGAAAGACTGCGCGGCGCTCATGAAGCAGGCCCGAAGCGACGCGACGGCGCAGATGCTTGCGGAGGAACTGGGTCGTGAACCGACTGGCTCGATGAGGCGTTATCCGATAAACGCCGTATATTCCTCGATTTTGCTCTCATGGAATTGGGTTCCGGAATCTCCCCGCCTTCTCGCGCTGCACATTAGAAATATAAACGATAAAGATGCGCTGGGAAGAATCGCCGAAACAGCGGTTCCCAAGTTCGCCGGGCTGTTGATCTCCCGGAACGCGGAAGACGTGGTTTTGGGAAGCAACGCCCTGGGTTCTCTGAGCTACCGGCAGCAGAGGGTCAACGTAGCCGAGCGGATAAGCGCCGCCGATTCAGGAATCAAGTCGGATGAGGCTGTCTCCAGACTTCTTGATCTGATGGAGTCCGGCAAGGAGCAGGAAAGGCGGGCGGCTATTGAAGGTTTGAGGTGGTTCAAAATCCCGGAGAGCGAATCCGCGCTGAAGGAATTGCTGAAAAGCTCTAACCCGTCTGATCGAATTTCGGCGGCGCGCTCGCTGGGCAGCATGAAATGTTCGGAAGCGATTCCGGACATCATCGCGCTGCTGAAAGACCCGGACGCGAATGTCAGACTCAATGTTCCAGGGGCCTTGGCGATATCCGGTGACGAACGAGCGGCGGAACCGCTGGTGGCATTGCTTGACGGCGAATTTGGCGGACATCCCTATCACGACGCCATAGTCAGGCTTGGCGCGCCGGCCGTGAAGCCACTCATGGCAAGGATCGAACCTGATAATACGGGCAGGACCAGGACGGCGCTTGATATTCTCGCAAGGATCGGGGAGCCGGCGGTAGGCCCGTTGCTTGACCTGATGCGCAATACGGAAAGCGAAAGCCTGAAGTTAAACATCATTAACTCGCTTTCAAGCAACAAGGGACCGGCAGCGACCGCCTTTTTCATTGGACTTGCCCGCAGCGATAAGGCAGGAGACAGGCGGATTGCGGTTTCGGCGATCGGGACCCAGAAGGCCGAATCGGGAGTCCCGGCGTTGCTTGAAGTCCTGGCCGGCGAGAAGGAGCAGGTTGTTCGAACTGCTTGCGTTACCGCCTTGGGACAGATTGCCGCGAAGGATGCCGTCGGACCGCTTCTCCAGGTTCTGGAACGCGATGAGTTTTACGAGACCCGGGGCGCGGCGGCCGTTGCGCTTGGGCAAATCGGCGACGCGTCAGCCGTGGAGCCTCTGATCGCGCGATTGCGCGAGGAGACTAATGAAACCGCCCGGGCGCAGGCGGCCGCGGCCCTCGGGCGTCTTCAGGACAGGCGGGCGGTTGCCCCGTTGGTTGAGGCCTTGAAGGATGATCCCTCTCCGTCGGTCAGGGGCAGTGCAGCCATTGCGCTTGGGAAGATCGGTGATTTCGGTCCGCTCGATCTGATGATCGAAGCATCGCGGTCAGGCCACAGCGAAGTCAGGACCGGAGCGATGATCGCCCTTGCCGAGTCGAAAACGCCCCGGGCCGCTGAAGTTCTTGTCGAGGCGCTTGCCGATGACCGCCCCTGCCGCCTTCCCATCAGTTCGGGATTTCCGAAAAATGTGGATTTCGTCTACAAGAGCGGTGATTCCACATCCTCGACCGGAACCACTATCGGAAATCGTACTCATACGACATGGGCGCTCGCAACCGATCTGCTCATTTATATGAAGTCCGCTGCGCTCGCTCCCTCGCGGGCCGCGTTGGGCCATAGCAATCCGGTCGTTCGGAAGCGAATTCTCGGTGTTCTCGTATACGCTGAGGGGCCATACCGGTATCCGGAGACGGCGATGGAGGCGTTGAAGGATCCCGACTCGTCCGTCAGGGCCAATGCCGTCATGGTAATGAAACACGGGGTTTCCAGCGAGGCAATACCGCCGATTCTTGCGGCCTTGAAGGATAAGTCGCCTGAGGTTCGCATAGCCGGTCTGAGCGCCATGGAATGGCGGGGCAGTCGGGAAAATCTGAAAATCATCCTGGCCATGCTTGAGGATGAATCTCAGGAAGCAAGACGCAAGGCTGCCGATAGCTTCGGATTCATGTGTCGCAGTCTTACGTATAAACAACCCAACCGCCCGGCTCCGCCTCTGATAGTTCTGGAAAAGCCTGACCTTGATCTGTTCCTGAAACGACTTTCCGATCCGGACACAGAGGTTCGACGGAGGTTGGTCGGCGCGATTCCGTATCTTGAAATCCCTGATCGCGGGGCTCTGCTCGAGAATGCGATGAAGGATCCCGACTCGAAGGTGAAAACTGCGGCTTCGAGTGGTCTTCAGAAGATCGGCATGGGCAAAGGCGCGAAAGAGCTTGTGGAGATAGCCGGTAGCGGCGGGGATGACGCCCGCAGCGCCGTCAAGTCTCTTGAGGGAAATCCCGAAGCCTATCGGGAGGCGCTGCTGGGGATGCTCCGCAAGGGGAAACGCGCCGACAGGGAATACGCAACAAATATGTTAAATAATACCGGCTACAAGCCGGAGACGATATCCGACAAGGTGCAGTTCTGCGTAGTATTGAACAAGTGGAACACTCTTTCGGAAATGGGCGCCGAGGCGATTCCAGTGATTATGGAGCGCCTGAAGGACCGGGATGAAAACAAGAAACAGTATTTGGTTGCGGCGCTGGCGAAGATTAAGGACCCGCAGGCGGTCAGGGAGCTGATCGGCCTGCTCGGAAAGTATTCCGATCCGATAATTTACGCACCGCGGGGTGTAACGGATATCAAGGGCGTGCTGGACTATGCCGCCAGACCGTATTTGGACTTGTGGGTCTGGCATGAAGTGGAGAATGGGCTTGCCGCTCGCGCAGCCGAGGCCGCGCCGCTCCTGGCTGAAGCCATCAGGAAAAAAAAGTCCGCGTCAGCAAGGGAGAAAATGTTTCGCGCATTGGGGCAGATGGGCGACCCGGGCGCTGCCGCGATTGCCGGATTCGTCAATTCCAGGAATCCTGAAACTCGGGCCTCTTGCGTCTCGGCCTTGAGAAACAATCGTTCACCGACCGCCGCGGGTTTGTTGATGGAGGCGGTCAGGAGGCAGGATGATCCGCAGCGCGTGAAGATTGTCTATGCCCTTGGGGAGAACAAGGATGGAAGGATTGCGCCCGTCCTATTGGAGCTTCTCGGCGACGCCAATCCGGATGTCAGGGCCGCCGCTGCCTTTGCCCTCAGGCCCGCTCGAAATCCGGCCGCGATAGAGCCTCTCATTGAGAGATTGCGGAAGGATGAATCCGAGAAAGTCAGGACGTCAATATGTTATGCCCTGGGCGATGTAAAGGATCCTCGCGCGGTCGAATCCGTTCTGTCGGCAATGAAGAACGATCCTTCTGAGAAGGTTCGCGCTGCGGCGTCTTCCGTTGCGGGCAGTGCCGGCGCCCCGCAGGCCTTTGACGTTCTCATCCGAAGGCTCGGTGATCCTGATCACCGGCAGCGGAATTCCGCGGCTCTTGCCCTGTCGAAGATGGGCGACAAGCGGGCCATCGAGCCGGTCATTTCAGCCGCGATAGCCGACGATGAGTGGTGGGTTCACAGCCCCGACGCATTCGAACGGATAAAGAAGATGGACTTGAGATGGTCGAGCGGAGAGCTGTCGTCCGGGGGTTACAGTTACGATTACGCTCACGCGCTGATCGAGTTTGGCCAGCCGGCAGTTGACGCGCTGCTTAAACGGTTGTCAACCGCTGATCCTGAGGTCAGGGAGAGGGTGATTAACATACTCGGCATAATGCATTTGCGATCGAAGAGCTTTTACGAGCCGGAAGACAAAATAGAGCAAAGGGTGAGAAACGCCGCCAGATCCGGGGATGAGCAGGTCCGCGCCGGGGCGATTGAAGCCATCCGACTCTTTGGCATCTGGGACGATGAGCGCCCAAAGTAAGGGATCGGTGCGCTATAGTGTCAAGGCTGGATTCTCCCGCGACGCTATAATATGATTCCAGAATTGCATAGAATCACAGCGCGGGTTCTGAATCCTGTCTGCATGAGCGGAAAGACTGCATGGAAATCATGAAGAACATCGCGGTGGAGCTTGCCCCGGCGGATATCACCGCGAAACTTCACGTTGATGCCGGAACGTCTGATGCGACGGCGGTTGAGAGGATGGTTGCGCGCGTGCGCGAGAGGATGAACCCGAAGGCGGTTTATGATGTGTGTTACATCAGCGCGCGGGGGGAGGACACGGTGGAGATCGGCCCCGCGACATTCAAAAGCCGAGTGTTGCGCGTGAACCTGGGGGAGGCGCACCGGGCGTTCCCGTATATTGTCACATGCGGAGCTGAGATTGACGACGCGCCGGCCATAACCGAAGATCCGTTTGAGCGATATTGGCTGGAGGAGATCAAAAAACACGTTCTGGGCGGGGCCATGGCTGCGCTGCGGGAGCACATCAAGGAGCATTACAGGCCTGGCAAGTTGTCCTCAATGCAGCCCGGATCGCTGGAGGACTGGCCGATAACGGAGCAGACGACGCTCTTCGGGCTTCTCGGAGGGCAGGACAATCCGGCGGGGGTAAGGCTGACCGACAGTTTTCTCATGGTTCCGATCAAGTCGGTTTCGGGGATTTTCTTCCCGACGGAAGTGGATTTCGCCAGTTGCCAGTTATGTCCGCGGGAGAAATGTCCCGGCAGGCGCGCGCCGTATGAGCCGCATCTTTGGGAGAAATATGATAAGCTGGGCGTGTAGGGAGGAGCAGTGGGACGGAAATGCCTGACTCCGGTATTGGGGTGCGCCAATTTATCCGGGTAACTGAATCACGCACCTACGACGGCGGCGCTTCCCGATGCCCCCCCTTCAGCCTCTAGCGAGGCGACCTCCCCCCGCCGCGCAGAGAAACCCATCGGGATTCTGAGACGTTGCAGCGGGGCGGGGTAGGATGTCACGCAAGTGACATGAAGGGGGCTTTCCCTGAGTGTGACGGTTGGAAGGCTTGTCTGTTGCGGGATTTCTGAAATGAACATACCCGTCTGCGCTGGCGCACTCCGGTATTTCCGGCGCGGGAGTTGTTCTTGCCGCGCGGCATGGGCCGCGATAGTATTAACAAGAGGAAGTGCCGCGCTCAGGAGAACTTTTCCGGGGAAGAGACAATGCCTCTCAGAGACGCCATCAGCGAAGGTTCGGGGGAGTGGACAACCGCGAGAAAGGTCTACGTCGGTTGCGGTTGCGGCTGTCTTGTTCTTATAGCCGTCATGCTCATCGCGGTGGCCGTAATCGCCTCGGTGGTTCTCGACAAGCGTCCTGTGACCGATGCGGCCAACATGCTTCCAGCCCCGGCGATGGGGATGTTTAGCGCTCGAATTGATGGCAATGATCCGGCGACGAAGGACCTTGTTGAGCATGCGGTCGCCAGGATGCGGAACGCAAGGATGGAGGGGTTGCCGCCGGATACTCAACAGGCTTTAAGGAACTTGCGCGGTGACCAGTTGCAGCAGGTCATCAGTATGGCGTCGCCCTTGCAGGTCGCGTTGTTCATGGCAAGGCCGGGAGAGGGCGATGCGGCGGAAGGGGAGGGTGTGGCTCATGATGTAACGTCAGCGGTTATCAGCCTGGGGCGAGGGGGATTCCTGATCAAATGGCTGGTTGCCAACCAGATGGAAACGCTAATCGTGTCCAAGCAGGCGATATCGAAGAATTTCAAGGGGATTCCATACTGTATGATCGGGGGTGCCAATGGGGAGAGCGATGGGAGGACGATTGGGTCTCTGGATAACAATCTGGTGGCAGGTTCGGGAACGGAGATGACAGAGGCGCTTTTCGCCAAACTTCAAGAGAAAGAGCCTGCGCCGACGGGGCGTCTAGAACTGATGTCTGCCCTCAACAACCTTGATCAAGGGGCCGAAGTAATCTTTCTGATGAGCAACAACGGGAACATGCTAAAGGGATATCTGGAGGAGTTGTCCGAAAAAAGCCCTGAGGTTTCACTTTTCATGAAGCCTCAGGAAGGGCAGGCGCGGTCGGCGTTTGATCAGGCGGCATTAAAAGCGGTTGGATTCAGCATTGACATACAAGCCGGAAACACTGCCAAGATGAAGATCGCGGCTCCCAGCCATGAACCCAAACGGGCGGCGGCGATGATCACAAAGGCAGTTGAGAAACTGACCAAGAAGCACCCGGTGAAGTTGACGGTTGAGCCGACAATTTCCGGAGATACTGCTGTCGCAGAGCTTGAAATCGGGAATTTCGTGCTGGTTGCCGAGTCCGTCTGGCAAGCCGTCCAGCCTGAGACTCAGACTCAGTCGGCCGAAGCGCCGGCTGACACCGAATCGCCGAAGAATAAGTGAGCGGAATTATTCATGACAAGTGGTGCCTTGTCATGGTTAATCAAATGTCCTGGAACAATGAAGATGGAGAAGATAAGCGATGCCGTTAAGAGATGCCGTATCGGAAAGCGTTTCCGCGCAGTGGACGACTAAGAGGAAGGCGCTTATTGGCTGTGGATGCGGTTGCCTTATGGTCCTGGCCTTTGTGGTTATTGCGCTGACGCTTATCGCCGTGATGATTCTGGATAAGAATCCGGTCAAACCTGCAGGCAGGATGTTGACCAAGGGCGCCACCGGGTTTATCTGCATCCGGTTGGATATGTCGAAAGAAGGATTGGCGCAGTTAATACCAACCTATGTTGCCGAGATGAGACGCGCAAATGCGGAAGGATTGCCGCCCGAAACACAGCGATTTCTAAACGAAATCAAAGGCGATAACTTTGTTTCAGTTGCTAACGTCTTGTCTCCCCTGCAACTTGTGATTATTTGCTCGCGTCCTGTTGGAGCAGAGAGCGCCACAGGCAAAAAGAAGACAGAGAAAGCGGCTCCGGAGCCGGTTAACCAGTCATCCGGCGGCACCTACATCGCCAGCATCGGACGAGGATCCATAATTGCGCAATGGATTTTCAGGAACCAATTGGAGTCAATGGTTGTAACGAAGACCGGCGTTGTCGAGCAGATCGGCGGAATTCCTGTCTGCGTAATGGAGAATCAAGGCGGAAGGACCATTGCTCGAACCGGCAATAATTATATTTATGGACAGGACATGGCAATTACCCGGGAGCTTATTGATCAGTTCAAGAAAAAGGAAAGCGAGGATGGCGGTCCGCTGTTGAGGGAATTAAGCGCTGGGATTGGCAGGATTGACATGGAAGCCGAAATTTATGGGGTTTTCACCAACAAAGGTAGTCTGATCACTGATTCAGTCGGTTCTTTTATAGAAGAAAAAAAGGCAAAGCGGGAATCAGCCAGTCAATCGGAAGCTGCGCAAGAGCAGGATGGCAATTCAAGCGCGGCGGATGCCATGCGCGAACAGGAAAGACTGGAGAATAATGTCAAGAACATGGTTCGTACCCTACAGTCGGTTGCATTTCATGTCCACATCCTGCCCGGAAACAAGGCCGACATCAGAATAGCGCTGGATACGACTCGGCCATCAGATGCAGAATCAGCGGGCGCGGTCCTTAAAGAATTGCTGGCCGTTCTCTGCACACGCTATGCTGTTACCGTAACCTCCACCGATATCAGCGAAGGCAAGGTGACGGCTGAAGTTAACGCATCCGATTTCTTGGACTTTATGAGCTTGCTGATGAAGGACATTTTCCCGTCAACAGAGAATGATAAAAAGGCGAATACAGCAGCTAAATCATCGCTGGAAAAGGTTGATGTCGGAAATACGAAGGCTGATGAAGGCGGGAATGACAGGAAAAGTCAATAAGGCAGGAGGCGCAGATGTGGCCGGCGCATCGGGACGTTATACTGATTACCGATTCCGCGGCGTCCGCATTGCCCATTGAAGACGCCATTGATGCTTCGCTGCGGGGGGGGATTCGCGCGGTTCAGTTGCGGGAGAAAAACCTCGACGGCAAGTCTCTGCTGGAGCTGGCACATCGCGCAAGGGGGATGACGAAAGAGCGAGGCGCGTCGCTGATTATCAATTCAAGGATTGACGTAGCAATGGCCGTCGGAGCGGACGGGGTTCACCTCGGCGCGCGGTCCATAAGCATCGTGGACGCGCGAAGAATCGTGGGGTCTGAAATATTGATAGGCTATTCGGCGCATTCGCCGCAGGAGGCGAGGGATGCCGCCGAAGCCGGCGCGGATTACGTTTTCATCAGCCCGATCTATCCGACGCGGAAACCTTATGACGTCAAACCGCTGGGCGCAGCGGCGGTGAAGGAGACGGCGCGGCTTGCGAGGATACCCGTTTATGCGCTCGGTGGGGTGAACGAGAGCAACGCCGCAGAGGTCATGGCCGCCGGGGCGACGGGCGTCGCCGTGATTTCGGCTATCCTGTCGTCCGATGATCCTGAAAGCGCGTCGAGAGAACTTCTCCGCGCAATTCGCGCCGCGCATCGCCGATCCTGAAGATACCCCCGATCTTCTTTCGTCGTCGGATGAGAATCGCCGTTATTCCGCGAAACACTTCATCAGCTCGTCGGCAAACAGGGCGTGGCCGCGGTCGTCCGGATGGTTTATCCCATTCTGAAGCAGAGTGATATAAGGTATTCCTTCCTTCCAGAGATGTTCCCACCGGGCCGAGGCGTCGGCCAGCGCAATCCCGCGTTTCTGCGCGAAATCTCTCACGCCGAGGACGTATTTGCGATTCTCCGGTTGGCGCAGGTCGGCGAATCCCATCCATGACGGCATCGTGAAGTGCGGCGTGATGAGGATCAATTCCGAACCGAAGGGCTTGAGCCGCTCCTTCACGTCGGAGTAGGTGGATTCGACCTGTTCCGGAGTAAGCCACGCATCGTTAACGAACTCGATGGTCACGAGGTCGGGCTTCTCGTTCATGACCTTCTGCCAGTCGCACATCTCGCGCCATTCCTTCGGCACTTTGAGCGCGTCGGGGTAGAGCCATTGGTGGGAGCTTGATCCGCCGACCGCGACCACGACGACTTCGATCTTTGCCGAAGGGAATCGTTCTTTCAACCGTCTGGCGAAGACGGACGTGTAGCGGGTTTCGACCGAGCTTGTGTCGCCGCCGCACGTAACGCTGTCCCCCCAGCAGACGATCTTGACCGGTTCGCCCGCGTGGATTTTCGCCAGTGTCTTCGGGATTCGTCCGGGCGTAGTGCCGGTTATGGCCTGCTCCGCTGTCTCGATCACGGGGTAGACCTCGCAACCTTTTCCGTCGCTGTGATAGGGGATGAAGACGTTGGCGATGCGCTTCTCGCCGGGCTGGAGCGCCGGCGGTTCGGGGGCGCTCAGGTGGCTCTTTCCCTTGCGGACTGTCTCCTTGCCGTCCGCCGTCCTCACAATCGAATCCAATCTTAGCAGAGAGAACTTGTAGTCCGCGCTGACGGCGTCCTGAGTCGTGACGCTGGCTTTCGGTCCGATGCCCACGGAACCCCATGTCGGCTCAAGCAGATAGTCTTCACCGATTTTCAGAACGGTCTGGCCGTGGCGGACGACGACGCTTTCCGGGAGGATTGCGCCGGGGGCGGGGGTTCCCGCGCCGGGGGCGATTGTCTGCAAGTGCAGGAGTTTCGTCCCGCTGTGCCACGCTTCGGGTTTTTCGGGGGCGAGTTTGAGTTCCTCTCCGGCGATGCTGACGATCTCGGCGGGGTCAACGTCTCTTGTCTCCGCCGCCGCGCCGTTGGTCAAAAGGCAGGCGAGCGCGCAGGCGACTGAAATTCCAAGTCTGGCGTCCATGGTTCGTGTCTCCATAATTCAGCACAGCGGGAAGTTTTCGGAAGACTCCTGCTTGGCAGGGATGAACATCATCGTCACACTGAAAAACATCGAACGAATCAAGTCCATAGTTTTTATTGTACAATTGGGGACATGAAATGCCAGCAATCTCGTAGGCCTGAATTTGACAGATGGCTTTCTGCACACATCAAAGGATGCGCTTGATATGAAAAACATTCTGAATCATTACACGGGGCTTGTATTCGTCAACTTGCCATAAATCGCCACCGGCGTCGTTTCCTCAATCCGGACGCTGACTAACTTTCCCTCCAGCCCGGCTTCGCCCTGGAAGATGACGATTTCGTTCCGTCTCGTGCGTCCGGTCAGCATCTCAGGTTTCTTGCGGGTCGGGCCTTCGGCCAGGACTTCGACCTCACGCCCGATCATAGCCTTGTGGTTCTCCAAGGCAATGCGTTCCTGCTCCTTAAGCAGGCGCTGATGCCGCTCGACGATGACGTCCTCCGGAAGTTGATCCGGCATCTTCTCCGCGCGGGTTCCCGGGCGGGTCGAATACTTGAAGAGAAAGCACTGCTGGAATCGGACTTCTCGCAGAAGCGACATGCTCTGCTCGAAATCCTCGTTGCTCTCACCGGGGAAACCGACGATGAAATCGCCGGCAAGCGCGATATCCGGTACCGCATCGCGGAGCCGCCCGACAAGCTCCAGGTAATATTCGCGCGTGTAACCCCTATTCATGAGTTTAAGAATCCGGTCGCTGCCGCTCTGCGGGGGCATGTGCAGGTGTTCGCAGACCTTGTCCAGCCGGGCGATGGCCTGCGGGATGCGCGGGCCGAGGTCTTTCGGGTGGGACGTTATGAACCGCAGCCGCAGCAGTCCGGGGATGGCGTTGACGTCTTCCAGAAGGTCGGCGAGGCTGTAATCTCCGGGCAGGTCGCGTCCGTAGGAGTCTATGTTCTGCCCCAGCAGTGTGATTTCAACCGCGCCGTCTGCGACGAGCGCCTCGATCTCGCGGATGACCTCGCGCGGCTGGCGGCTGACCTGCGGCCCGCGAAGAGAGGGCACGACGCAGTAGGCGCACCAGTTGTCGCACCCGCGCATCGCGCAGACGTACGCGCTGTGGCGGGAGGGCCTTTGCGACGGCTCCCGGTCGGGGCCGTTTTCGGGAAATTCCTCGTCGAGGCGGATGACCGGCCCGCCGGTCCGGGTTGCTTCAGCCACAATCCCTGCGATCAATGGAAATGCCCGTGTTCCGCACACGATGCGAACGTGGGGAAATCGTTCGGTCAGTTCCGCGCCCATGCGCTGCGCCATGCAGCCCATGACGCCCACGATCACATCGGGCCGCTTGCGGCAGAAGGCGCGAAGGTTTCCAATATGGCTCAGCGCGCGCGTCTCGGCGTGATCTCGCACGGAGCACGTCACGAAAAGGATCAGGTCGGCTTCCTCGATGCGATTGACGAATTCGAAGCCGGCCGAGACCAGCGAGGCTCGAACAAGCTCGGAGTCCAGCTTGTTCATCTGGCATCCGAAGGTTTCAATATGCGCTTTCGGCATGGCGTAAGCGTGACTTGTGGACGATGTCGGAGCGGGAGGGATCGCTTGAATCCGCTATTCCTCTTCGCTTTCTTCGAGATACTGGATACGTCCGCAGGAGGAGCAGAAAACGAGCGTGTCGCCGCGCATCAGCACGTTCACCTGCTGGAGCGTGACTTTGGTATTACAACCGCGGCAGATGAAGTGCATGGGCGATTTAGGCCCGACATCCTGCTTGCGGCTGACGGGAACAAGCGCCTTGGCCCCGTGGTGGCTGCTAAGCCGCTCGAACTGCTTGATGGCGTCGTGGCTTACTTTGGCCTTCTGATGCTCGCATCTGGACTTCTGAGCCTCGATCTGCGCGTCAAGCTCTTGTTTGATGCCCTCGGTGTGCTTCCGGATTTCTCCAATATTCGTTTCAGCGGCCTTGATCTCCTCTTTTATTGATTTGATCTCCGCCTGCGTCATTTCGACATTTGTCATGGCGACGAGAATTTCGTCCTCGATCTTTGACTTGTCGGCGTTATGGCCGCGGATTTCGGTGCAGACGGCGTCGTATTCAGCCTGCTTTCGGATCGTGTTGAGTTTGGCCTTTAGTTGTGCGATCTTGGACTCGATGGAAGCCAGTTCGGAGTCGCGTCCGCCGGTTGCTGCCTGTTCCTTCTTGAGTTGTTGTTGTTTTTCTTCGAGTCTTTTCTTCGCCATGTCGAGGATCTGCTGCGCTGCCTGTTCCTCCTCTGCGCAGCCCTGTCGCTCGGCCATCAGGTCCTGAAGTTTGAGGACAAGGTTCTGGTAATCAATGAGAGGTTTGAGTTTTTCGTTCATCTTATTCCCTGCAATGCGCGTTAAATGAAAAAAGCCCGGAAGGTTTGAACCTGCCGGGCCGCTCCTTCGGGAACGGACTGCGACCAAATGGGCCATGCTCCAGCGCCCGATCTGCGGGCAGCCCAACTGCCCGCGCCAACGGACGGTCTTTTCAACCCGCTTGCGTCTGACGGCGTGGAACGCGGAATCACGCTTCTGTTTCCTCCAATTCCAGGAAACCTTCCAGCTTTCTACTTCTGACGGGGTGCTGAAGCTTGCGCACGGCCTTGGCTTCGATCTGACGCACGCGCTCGCGCGTCACCTGGAAGCGCTTCCCGACTTCTTCAAGGGTATAAGTATAACCATCGCCAAGCCCGTAGCGAAGCTTTATTATTTCTCTTTCCCTGTAGGTCAGGGTATTGAGCACGTCTTCAATCTTGTCCTTCAGCATTCCCTTGGTGGCGAAGTTGACGGGGCTTTCGGCGGTCTCGTCCTCGATGAAGTCGCCGAAGAAGCTGTCATCGCTGTCGCCGACCGGGCGATCCAGGGAGATCGGGTGACGGTAAATCTTGAGGACTCGACGGGTTTCCGCGACGCTGAGCCTTGCGCGCTTTGAAATCTCCTCGACGGTCGGCTCCCGGCCCAGTTCCTGGACGAGACGCTTGGTCACGTTGCGGATCTTGCTCATCGTCTCGATCATGTGGACCGGTATGCGGATTGTCCGCGCCTGATCCGCGATTGAGCGGGTGATGGCCTGGCGTATCCACCACGTGGCGTAGGTGCTGAACTTGTAGCCGCGCTTATATTCATACTTGTCCACGGCGCGCATCAGCCCCGTGTTGCCCTCCTGAATGAGGTCCAGGAAGCTCAGGCCGCGGTTGCGATATTTCTTGGCTATGCTGACCACAAGCCGCAGGTTGCCGCCGGAGAGGTTGCGCTTGGCTTCCTCGTAGTCGGCGCAGACCTGTTTGATCAGTTCCACGTTGGCTATGAAGGACGTGGCCGGCTCCTGAACTGAGGCTTCCAGCTCCGCAAGCTCAGCGTCAAAGCTTTCTCGCTTTTTCTGGAGCGCCTTGCGTGTTCCGCATTGCTCGATCCTCTGCATGGCGTCCTTCATCCGCTCGGCGATGGCGACAAGCTGCTCCATGATTGGCTGAACCTTCTTTGTGCGAAGGTTCAACTCATCAAGAAGCACGCGCGCTTTGCGGCGCCTTGCGTGCACGCGGCGCATGAGGAGCGCCTTTTCCCGCACAGGAGTTCTGGCGCGGCAGATATGCTCCCAGTCGTCCACGTTGCGCTGGAGCACGTTCCTGACTGTGTCGAGGTTCTGCGGGAGCCGGTAGACGATGTCCTCTTTGCTCATCTCGGTCGTCCCGCCTTCGCTCATGATGGTTCGATCGAAGGGGGCCTCGCCTGCGGCGACCTCTGTCAGGATATTGACGAATTCGCGCAGCGAAATGTCATTCTCCATGACCAGGCGGCGGAAGCACTTTCTGGACATCTCAATACGCTTGGCCAGGGATATCTCCTCATCTCGGCTCAGGAGCGGAATTTCGCCCATCTGCGTGAGATACATTCGCACCGGATCGTCAATGCGCTCATGAGCAGCTTCATCGCTTATGTTTATCCTCTTGGCCTTTTCCTCATCGTCTTCGTCGTCATCCGCTTCTTCCGGTCCCGTTTCATGCTGTTGCTGTTGCTGCTCTTCCTCCTCTTCCTCCTCCTCGACTTCCTCGGCTCCCTCCCCCCCGGTCAAGGCTCTCTGCTCGGCTTCTTCCTCGTCAATGAGGTCAACGCCCATCTCGTCCAGTGTCATGAGGATTTCGTCAATCTTCTCAGGCGAGACGGAGCTGTCCGGAAGGGCGTTGTTGAGCTCCTCGTAGGTCAGGAAGCCCCGGTCTTTTCCCCTGTCAAAAAGGGACTGTATTTCCGGGTCGCGCAGGAGGTCCTCAGCTCCTTGCGCAGCGGCTTTTGCCTGTTTCAAAGCTTCTTTTTCAGTATCTTTCTGCTTCTTTGTCATGCTTTCTCGCTTTGTTTGTGGTTGCTCTGGCCGGCCCTGAGGACCGGATTGATCTTTGTCCGGATCTGCCTATTGTTCTTCGTCTTCCCGTGGTTTCTCAGCAAATCGGGCGCTGCCGCGCCTGCTGCCGCCGAAACGCTTTGCGGCGGACTGGTTTGATTGCTGCCTCTGATGGTAAAGCCTGATCAGTCGGGCCTCTTCGTCTTCCGTGCGGGGGTTGGGAGTAGTCAACAGCATTTTTGCGCCGCGTGTTTCCTGTTGCGCTTTTTCGTAACGCCAGTATCCGAAGTATTCTTCCAGCCGTTTGCGCGGGGAGGAAGTGTTTCGACATTCCCTTTCAAGCGCGGCGGCAAGAATCCGTGAGGCATCTTGATCAACCCAGAAGTTTGAAAGGTCTGCTGAAGTGACTGCGCCTCTCCCTTCGTATATCTCAACCATCCGACGGGCGATGTCGCGTTTGACTGAGCTATGGAAACGATCGGGGAAGATTTCAGAAGCTTCGGAGATCAGTTCGTTGTGCGTTAGAAGCAGCCCGATGAGTTCCGTCTCCGCAAGATCGCGTCCGGTTAATTCTTCGCCTCCGGTTTCTGATGCTTCGTTTGTCGCTGCCCCGCCGATTCGTCTTGTCTGGCGCTTGGCCAGACGTTGTGAAGCTGCGCGCTGGTCAACTCCCATCTTCTCGCAGAGCAGACGCAGCAACTCCTGCTGCCGCAACGTATCTTCTTGGGACAGAAGGAGTTCCGACATCTGATCGAACGCGCTCATTCGTCCGGCCAGGGTGGTCATGTCGAATCTCTTACACGTCTGTCTGACTTGGAAATCAAGTATCTCCTCCGCCGTGTTAATCTGCCTGAGAAATTCCTCGGGGCCTCGTTCGCAGAGGAAGTCGCACGGGTCCATGTCCCCGGTAAGAACGCACACTTTTACGGGGAAGTCCTCCCGGAGGAAAACCTCGGCGCTGCGTTCGGATGCGTGAATACCCGCTTCGTCGCTGTCGAAAACCAGGATTGCGCTATCAACGTAGCGGCGCAGAACCCGGATGTGATCCTGAGTCAGAGCGGTTCCAAGCGTGGCTACGGCCCAATCAATGCCCATCTGATGGGCCATGATCACGTCCGTGTAACCCTCCATTATTATCGCCTGTCCCTTGGCGCGAATGGATTCCAGTCCTTCGCTCAGTCCGTAAAGGTTCCGGCGTTTCGAGAAGAAGGTTGTTTCGGGGGAATTCAGATATTTCGGCTGGTCGTCCCCCATGGTGCGCGCGCCGAAGCCGACAACCGATCCATGCACATCCTTTATCGGGAACATGACGCGGTTGCGGAATCTGTCGTAATGCCCTGTACCTTCACGGTTTCTGATCGCAAGACCGGCCTCCTCAAGCGCCATCGAATGGAAGCCGGCGGCGCCGGCGTGGCGCAAAAGCGCATCCCAGGATTCAAGGCTGTAACCCAGATGAAAGCGTCTTATGGAGTCGTCCCCGAGATTACGTCCTCGAAGGTAATTGTATCCTGTTATGCCAACGTCCTTGTCTCTGAGCAGGCCGCAGTAAAAGTCCCGCGCAAGTTCCAGAAGTTTGCGCAGACGGGCTGTTTTGTCTCTTGATTCCTTTGAAATCTCTGTTTCAGGCAGGGAGATGCCGGTCCGCGTGGCCAGAATTCTGACCGCTTCAGGGAACTCCGCGCGCTGGGTTTTCATGATGAAACGGAAGGAATCGCCGGATTCGCCACACCCGAAGCAGTGGTAGAACTGACGTTCCGGATGGACGGCAAAGGAGGGGGTTTTCTCGTCATGAAATGGGCATAAACCCCAGAATTGGCGACCTTTACGCGAAAGGCGGACCTTTTCCCCGATCAACTGAACAATGTCAGTCGAAGCTGCAATTTGGGAGATCAGATTCTCCGGATAGTATCGGGCCAACTGTTCTTCCGCCTCCAGCGACGCCGGGAAATGGAAAATAACGGGTTAAATATAGTCACCTTTTGCTCTTTGTCAACCGGAGGAAGGAAAACATCTTCTTTTCACGGATTCCACAGCTTGAATTCGCTATCCGGCAATGCAAGAATGGCCTCCCTTAAAGCTGCATGAAAATTCATGGCATTTTTCCCAAAGAGATGATTCATGGCTGACGGACAGGATATTTTGGCTCTGCTTCAGATAGTAATGACGCCGAAGGTTGGGCCTCGCACGGGGAGGGCGCTTATTGAACATTTCGGCTCCGCTGCCGCTGTCCTCAAGGCTTCGCGTCGCGACTTGCAGGAAATCCAGGGAATAGGCGGCAAGATCGCTGAGAATATTCAACGTCCCTTCCGCGAGGAGGATGCTGAGGCGGAGATGAATCTTGCCAGGGATCATAATGTGAAACTCATTGCTTTTGATGAGGAAGAATATCCCGATGGAATCAGGAGACTTGGAGACGATGCGCCGCTGATTCTGTATATCAAGGGAAACTTTATCCCGCAGGATGATCTGGCGATTGCGATTGTCGGCAGCAGGGCGGCGACGCATTACGGGCGCAAGGCGGCAAAGCAGATATCCTTCGGGATTGCTTCGGCGGGTGTGACGATAATCAGCGGGCTTGCCCGGGGGATTGACGGGGTTGCGCACCAGGCGGCGCTTGACGCCAAAGGCCGGACGATTGCTGTAGTCGGCAACGGTCTGGCGACTGTCTATCCTGCTGAACACAAAGAACTGGCGGAGAAGATTTCCGCCAATGGGGCGGTCATTTCGGAGCTTCCGATGAAGACCGGTCCTGAGGCGGGGAATTTCGCCCCGCGCAACCGCCTTATTAGCGCGCTTTCCCACGGGGTGGTGATCGTCGAGGCGGGCTTGAAGAGCGGGACGCTGATGACGGCCAACTGGGCGCTTGAGCAGGGCAAGGAGGTCTTTGCCGTGCCGGGCAACATTGACAGCCCGAACAGCCAGGGAACTCACCGCCTGATAAAGGAGGGCGCGCGTCTGGTAGAGAACGCCGAGGATGTTCTGCGGTCACTCGGGCCGCTGCCAAGCGCGGTGAGAACGGCTGATGATTCAAGCGTGGCCGATCCGCGGACGCTTTCGCTGAAGGGGCCCGAGAAGCAGGTTTTCGACGTTCTGGACAGCGTGGGGCAGGGCGTTGACGAACTGATACAGAAGACGGGGTTGACCGCCCCTGTCGTAAATAGCGTATTGACGATACTGGTTGTCAAGCGGCTGGCGCAACAGATAGCCGGGCAACGCTACGTCCGCGCCGCGACCGTCTGATGATAAGGTTTTTTGGGGCGAGAAGGCGGACTGATATAATGCAAACGATTGATTTCTTCCGCCGGAATCGTAGTATGTTCCGCGCTGGAGCCGGGCGATTGCGCGTCGGCAGGGCGGAATGGCGGCGCATCAGCGGACCCGGAGGTAAAGAACAGATGCGCGTGACAGTGAATGGAGACGCAAGAGACGTCGCTGAAGGGCTGACCATAAGGGCTTTGCTCGATCTGCTGGACATGCCCAGGGAGGGCGTGGCGGTCGAGCGCAACCGCGAGATAGTCCCGAAAGCCGAGCATTCGGCCACGGTTCTGAAATCAGGGGACGAACTGGAGATTGTGACCTTCGTTGGCGGAGGATGACCAAATTGGCAGAGCAATGCGCGAAGCAGGATGACAAGGTCAAGCTGGGCAAATACGAGTTCTCATCGAGGCTCTTCGTCGGCACCGGCAAATACGCGACCTTCCCGCTCATGGCGGAGGCGCTGGAGGCCAGCGGGTGCGAGGTGGTGACGGTTGCGGTACGCCGCGTGAACCTGACCGACCGGAGCAAGGAATCCCTGCTGGACTACGTTGACAGGAAGAAATATACGATCCTGCCCAACACAGCCGGTTGTTTCAATGCAGAGGAAGCCATCAGGACCGCGCGGCTGGGGCGGGAAGCAGGTTTCTCCGATCTCGTGAAATTGGAAGTGCTTGGCGACCAGAAGACGCTCATGCCGGACCCGATAGACACGCTGAAGGCATGTGAGACGCTCGTCAAGGAGGGTTTCACGGTGCTGGTCTACACGTCCGACGATCCGATCGTGGCCAGGCGGCTGCAGGACGCCGGCGCGACCAGCGTCATGCCCGCCGGGGCGCCGATCGGCAGCGGGCAGGGCATCCTGAACCGCAACAACATCCGCATCATCCTGGAGCAACTGACTGTGCCGGTGATCGTTGACGCCGGTGTCGGGACGGCCAGCGACGTGGCGGTTGCGATGGAGATGGGATGCCAGGGAGTGCTGCTGAACACGGGAATCGCCCATGCGAAGGACCCCGTGAAGATGGCGCGGGCGATGAAACTCGCATGCGAGTCCGGCAGACTTGCCTGTCTCGCGGGGCGCATACCGAAGAAGCTTTACGCGACCGCCAGCAGTCCGGACAAGGATTTCTAGCGCGCTATGTGGAGTGCTGTAGCCATGCTACAGCCTTCCAAGCGGGAAGCCATGCTTCTCGCGCGGTCAAGCTTGAGAGCTTCAGGAATACCATGCTCACCCGAAGGATAATACCGTGTCTTGATGTTGACGCCGGGCGCGTCGTCAAGGGCACAAGGTTCGTGAACATACGCGATGCCGGCGACCCGGTGGAGGTTGCATGCGAATACGAGAGGCAGGGAGCGGACGAGCTGACCTTCCTCGATATCACGGCCTCCCACGAGCGCCGTGATACCCTCGTTGACGTCGTGCGAAGGACGGCCCGATGCGCATTCATGCCGCTGACGGTCGGGGGGGGGATACGCGCTACGGACGACATCACGAAGATGCTCAATGCCGGCGCGGACAAGGTCAGCGTCAACACGGCGGCCATCCACAATCCGGCGCTGATTGACCAGGGCGCGAAACGGTTCGGCAGCCAGTGCATAGTTCTTGCCATTGACGCGAAACGCCGGGAAGACCTTCCGCCGGGCGAATTGAAGTGGGACGTCTCGATCTACGGCGGTCGAAAACTGGTCGGCAGGGACGCCATCGAATGGGCGCGGGAAGGCGAGAACAGGGGGGCGGGGGAGATTCTGCTGACGAGCATGGATTGCGACGGCGTGAAGACCGGATATGACATCGAGCTTACGCGCGCCGTCTGCGAGGCGGTCAACATTCCCGTTATCGCGTCAGGCGGGGCCGGGACGCTGGAACACATATACCAGGTTCTGACGGACGGAAAGGCGGACGCGGCTCTGGCGGCCTCGATATTCCACTTCGGAGAATACACAATCGGGGAGACGAAACGCTATCTTGCGCAGAGGGGGGTTCCAGTAAGGCTTGAGGTGGAGTGAGCTTGACAGGCGGATTGGATATTCATGCCTGGATTATCTGAAGTAGCCGTTATTTCATCGCTTTTGAGTTGAGTCTTGCAGTCTCTTGAGTTCTTCCGTGCCGCGTTGCCAATATGCCAACTCCTGTTCGCGTGACATACCTTCCGTCTCCCGGCGGACTTTCTCCGCTCCCTTATGCATCATCTCGACGCAGTCAAATTTCTTCCGTGGCGTCTTCATCGGTCATGATCTCCAGTGGCGAATGGATTGATATGTGATGGTATCCTGCCAGAACATTGACGGCGTTGTAGAGTTCCATCTTTCGGTAGTGGACGATGTGCCGAAAATTCCAACTCACGATCATCGAACACTCGTTGATGGTGGCTACAGCCACATGTAATGCGTCATCGGTCCATTTCCGCGAGACTACTCCAGACTCAATGTAGCGATCTCGCAGGTTTAATGCTTCTTCAGTAATGACTGCAACCGGGCTGGCCATTGGAATCATCTCGTCCAGCAATCGCCTGACGTAATCAGGAGCAATTGAGATCTCACGGCGAATTATCTCTGACATGACAAGTTGAAATCGTCCTGAACGGACAGCATTGAAAAACTTCTCGCTTGCCGCGCGGAATCCTTCATCGCCTATTCCGCCGTAGACGGACGTATCAGCGTAGACTTTCTCAATTCCTCGATTCATGGCAGATACTATTATGATACAACCAACGGGATTTCAGGACAAGCGCATGAGCGGCTCCAAAGGTATCACTACGATCACATATAAGACTTACCTCTTTGTTTGGCATCACTGTTTCCCCGCCGTCTTGCGCAGCGCGGTCAGGCATATTGCGACGGCGCTGAGGAAGCCGACGGCGCACAGGAATGAGTATCTCAGGCTTATTACCGGCGAGTCGGCGGCCGCGCCGATGATTTTAGGGCCAAGCGCGGCGCCGATTCCACCTGCCGACGCGGCCAGGTTCATCGCAGCCCCAACGTTCTTCGGAAAATGCCTCGGAATCTGGGCGAAAAGCGTCGGGAACATGCCGGATATTGACAGCCCATAAATTCCGACGCATGCCGCCGCGACGGGGAAATTGTCTGTGAGAGTGAAAATCAGGATCGTAATCGTTCCCATAACGCAGGAAACGAATACCGGGGCGTTATCGCCGAATCGCTTGACGGAGGGAATATAGACGGCGCGTCCCGCCGCCATGCCGATCCAGAACAGTGTGACAATGAAGGCGGTCTGGCCCTGCGTTTTGTCGAATCTTGCGCGCAGATATGAGTCCATGAAGGTGCATGGGCCGACCTCCGCCGCGACGTAGAAGACTAGGCAGAGATAAATGAGAACAAATCTCCCATCGCGGAGATAGGAAAACAGACTGATGAAGGAGAACGTTCCTTTCTGTTCATTATGCGGGACTCTTCCCAGCGTGGTGAGGACAATGCCGAGGACGCCGAAAGCGCCAAGTGAGGTGTAATTGAGACCCCAGCCCCCGAAAGAAACCATCAGGCTTGCGTATGACGGCCCGGCTATGGCGGCGACGGCGAAGAACGCCTGTGAGATATTCAGGTATTTTGCGCTTTCCGAGGGATACATCTCGCTCAGCAGCGACGACGCGCAACCCTGCATGATTCCGCATCCGAAGCCCGCGCCGAACAGCGCCGTTATTGCGAAGAAGTATCCGCGCGGAAGGGATGCGCTGACGCCCAGCAGCGTGACGCTCAACGTGTAGACGATGTAGCCGAATAAAACCAGCGAACGTTTGCTTACTTTCTCTGAAAGGTAGCTCGAAAGCAGCAGACAGCCTGTAAAGCTGAGATAGAAGCAGAAGTTGAGATCGGCCTTCTGTGATTCGTTCAGGCCGAACGTGGCGGCGATATCCGCGACGGTCTTCTGGAAGCCGATGATGAAAAGCCCGAAGGAGAAAAGCCCCATGCAGCAGGCAAGAGTCATCAATCTTATTTGATTTCGACCGACGGAGATCAATTCCGAGTCTGGAGGATTAGTTGTGTTTGGAAGGTTTTTGATTTCAATCTCCGGGACAGGCTCAAGGCTCAGTGATGCGGATCAGCGGGTTCAATTTGAAGATTCCATATCACGAAAATCCGACAGGTCAACGCGCCCGTCAAGTGTCGAGCGCTAACTACCCGCCCTGCATTTTCTTATCAAGTTGATCGCCGTTTCCGCGAGGATGTCGCCCGCTTCCGGGGCCATGCGGCTGTGCGCCGCGAAGGTGGTCTCATACCCCCCCCGCTTGAAGGCTTCTTTATGAGGCACGTATCCCACCATGCCGTTGGCGTGGCTGACGACCAGCGCATTCGCGGGATATGCGCCTTCTTTGATCTTCAGGCCGTTTTCGCTGAAATATTCGGCGGGTATTCCGACGAAGGCGTAATTGTCAAGGAGAAGGGCCTGAACCTCGGCTGGCTGGGTTTTGCGCTCCTCGATTCGTTTCAGAAGCGCGTCCATCCCGCGCCCGTAGACGGTCCCGTCTGCGAAGCGTTGCGCGCCGGGGATCAGGCCGGCGATTTCAGCATCCCCGACTTTACGATAGGGAAGCTGGATTGTCTCCGATGCTGTTCCGAGATTGACACTGCCGGAGTATTCCATTTTCTCAAGGACGCGGGAAAGATCGTCGGCCAGCATGAGTCCGACCTCGTCAATCTCCTTGGTTGCGCCGCCGTGGGAGCGGTCATAGGTCGTGATGTTGCCGCATGCCCCGTTGAGGAAGAGCGCGAACGGGCATCCGCGCTGTTTCATCAGGCGATCCAGCACGCCGGGGAAACCTGCCGAGAGCGCGCCGCCGCCGCCGTTGTGCGCGGGATGGCAGGCGAAGTTCACCACGCTCCCGATCAATTCGCCCGACTTCTTTCGCGCGGCGATGACGAAGAATTCGGGGTCAACAGGACCTTCCACGTAGAGCGCCTCGCCGTCCTCGAAGCGACCGTGTGTTCGTGTGGTTCCGTTGCGCATGACGACGCGACGGTCGAATCCGACGTTGAACTCGAAAAACCGTCCGAAACCTATTTCCGCCTCGCATGAGCTTTCCAGCGCGCGTCCGAAAGCGTCAACGACCTTTGCGGTCATCGTCTCGATGTACGCCTCATCGCGGGGAACGTCGCCGCAGTTGGCCACCGGCGGACCGGCGTGATTGTGAGTCGCTGCGACCATGATGTTTGCACCCGGGAAACCGTAACGTGCTTGAACACGATTGCGTATATCATTGACCTGCGTCCAGCGGATGCTGAGGGTGTCAAGCTGGATGAAGGCGATTCTTTCGCGTTCGTTTGCGATGACGGCGATACGCGCAAAGAGGGGATCGAGTACGTGGTCGCTGATAACCTCTTTGAGCATTCCAATTTTGCGGATGCCGACCGGCGGGGTGATGTCCGCCTCGGCAAAACCTATTCTGATGCTCATGTGGCTTGCTCCCGGTTTCTGATGAGTCCGATCGCCGCGTCGGCCATGATGTCGCCGGCTTCGGGGGCCATGCGGCTGCTGGCGCAGAAGGTCGTCTCATAACCGCCGCGTTTAAAGGCCTGCCTTGTCGGCACGTATCCGACCATGCCGTTGGCGTGGGCGACTACGAGGGCATGCGCCGGACGGCTCTCCTCCTTGATGCGCAACCCGTGCTCAACGAAGTATTCGGCGGGGATGCCGATCAACGCGTATTCGTCCATGCAGAGAGCCTGGACTTCCGCCGGCTGGGTCTTGCGTTCGCGGATTCGTTCCACCGTGGGCGGGATCATGGCGTCGTAGAGCTTCGGGTCAACGAAGCGCTGCGCGCCGAATGCAGTTCCGTTGATCTGAGCCTCGGTAATCTCCCGATAGGGGAGTTGGACGGTCGTCGTGACAGATCCGATCTTCAGGTCTTTCCTGAAAGCGGCTTTGCCCAGTGCGGCAAATGCGTCGTCGGCCAGGATTGCGCCCATTTCCTCAATGGTCTTGCTTGCGCCGCCGCGAACGGGATCGGCGTGGTGAACGTTTCCACAAGCGCCGTTCAGGAAGATGGTATAGGGGCATCCGCGCCGGGCCATCTCCCGTCGCAGCGCGCCCGGGTATCCGGCTGAAATCACAGTTTCGCCTCCCATGTGCGTCGGGTGGCACGTGAAGTTTATGATCGAACCAAGCAGCTTCCCGCCGGCGTCGCGCGCTGCGATGACAGCGACCTCGGGGTCAATGGGGCCTTCCAGATAAAGCGCGTCCGGATCGTTAAATGTGCCGTGGGTTTTGACTGTTCCGTCGCGCATGACGACGCGGCGGTTGAATGCGATATCAAACTCGGCGCGATATCCGAATGCCATTTCCGCGTCGCGCACTGACTCCAGCGCCGAACCGAATGCGTCAACTACCTTGTTGACGGTTGTTTCGATGTAGGCGTCATCGCGCCGGACGACGCCGGCGGAGGAGATCGCCGGGCCGGCGTGATTATGCGTTCCGCAGACCATGACGCTGCCGCCGGGGAAGCCGTAGCGCGATTCGACGCGACTGCGGATGTCATTGACCTGAGTCCAGCGGATGCTGAGCGTGTCGAGCTGGACTAATGCGATGCGATTGTCGCCGGATTCAATGACGGCGACGTTTGCCGTCAGGGGATCGAGGATTTTCTCGGCGATGATGAGCTTGAGCCAGCCGATACGGCGCGCGCCAAGCGGCGGCGTGATGTCAACGGATGAGAATCCAACCTTGATAGCCATGGTATTTCCCTGTGGCGTTTGTCATGAGATTTGATCCGCGTTCTCCATGACCTTTCTGATTCCCGACGCCGTGAGTTCGACCTCCCGCGCGCCGTTCGGACAGCGCAGGGGAGTGGTCATGCCGGTGTGGGAATCGCAGTGCCTTTGCGATTCCGGGAAGAGTTCCGGCGAATAGTCCACCGGGCGGGCGTGGGGGCAACTCCATGGGCAACCCTTGCCGTAGCCGTTCCTGGCCTGGAAGACGGTCATCTCCGGGAGGATGAAGGATTGCCAGACGCCGGTCTGGACTCCCTCGGCCTGCATTGCGCGGACCAGCTTGTCCCGGAAACTCCTCGGTTCGTCCGCGCAGCCCAGCGCGGCCATGTCGAAGCGGATGGTGTAGTTGTACCAGTTATGCTCGAATCCTTCCGGCGCTGTCGGCAGAATGAGGGCTGGCGTTCCGGCGAGGCAATCCGACATGCGACGGGCGTTCTCCTTTTGAATGGCAAGGTAGTGATCCAGTTTGGTCAGTTGCGCCCGACCGAATGCCGCCGCAAGGTCGCTGTTTCGGTACATCCATCCCATCGCGTAGACGTGGTAGTCGCGATTCTCGGAGGGCTTCCGGGTTTCTCCGAAAGAACGCAGAGAGTTGGCCTTCTCGACCATTTCGTCGTTGTCGGTAACGAACATTCCCCCTTCGCCCGCGGAGAGGCATTTGTTCTGGTTGAAGCTGAAGGCCGCGCAGTGGCCGATGGTTCCAACCTTGCGTCCTTTGAATCTCGCGCCGTGCGCCTGGCAGCAGTCCTCGATCACCTTCAGCCCGCGTCGCCGGGCGATATCCATGACTTTATCCATGTCAACGGGCAGGCCGTGAAGATGCACGACGATGATGGCGCGGGTCCTGTCGCTGATCGCGGCTTCAATCCTGTCCGGCGCGATGTTCATGGTATCAAAGTCAATGTCCACGAAGACGGGGATGCAGTTGTGCTGCATGATGCAGGTGGCGGAGGAGGACCAGGAATAGGCGGTCGTGATGACCTCGTCCCCGGTTCCGCAGTCGCACGCCACGAGCGCCATGTGCAGGGCGGCGGTTCCGGAATTGGTCGTCAGCGCGTGCCTGTTCCCGTTCCAGGCGGCGAACTCGTCCTGGAACGCGATGCAGTTGGGGCCGAAGGCGTGGTTGGAGCCTTCGAGGGATGCCATCACCATGCGTCGGTCTGTTTCGTCAACGGGCGGCCAGTTTCTGATTGATCCGTCCGGGACGGCCTTCGGTCCGCCGAGGATTGCCGGTTTTTCACTCATGTTGCCCTCTGGGGTTGTTTGACAGTCAAGTGAAACTACCACATGACGGGTGGTTTTGGAATAGGCCGATGAACTTGGAACTGCGCGGCTCAGGTGTGACAATTTAGAGTGAACGGCGAAGTGATTCGCCGGCAGTCGCGCATGGACCGCATTCCACCTGGAACTTCCTTCTCCTCCGCATGTGTTTAGCGTCAAATTTCGTGATGGCGATTCTTGCGCGTTTGCCCGTCCGGGCGGGTTTCTTCCCGCCAGAACATTCATTCTTCCCTCTCCCTCGGGAGAGGGTGGCGTGCCATATGGCGCGACGGGTGAGGGGACGGAAACCAATCCTTCTTTTCTCCCCTCATCCATCGTTTCCTTGCGGACGCGCCACCTTCTCCCGGCGGGAGAAGGAAAGGCGCAAAGAACGGCGCTGGCATGATATACAATAACCTCTCGCTCTTATCGGTCGTACCGGCGTCCACTCTGGCGTGTCACACCCAACGGGCGCTGTCACGCCGTTTTTGGACTTTCCCCGCTTTCCCGCCCCTTGTAGAATACCTGTACGATGCGCTGGGCAGGAGAGTGGCAAAGATCATGTACGATCAGGAAACATACGGCGCCCCCGAAATCCACGTCGCCGACGACAACTGGCGGCTCCTGGAAGTCTACAAGGGGGAGTGGACGGCCCCGCTGACCCGTTGCGTTGACGGCGCGGGCATTGACGACCATCTCATGATCGAACGTGACGCCAACGCCGACGGCGACTTCTCCGACGGCGACCGTTGGTACTTCTGCGCGGACGACCTTGGGAGC
>Ga0209507_1000103_pt1 | contig 122694 bp, 81 predicted proteins | sample AD_UKC028_MetaG_FD_184414 | JGI IMG/M metagenome (GOLD analysis project Ga0209507, IMG submission 184414) | Active sludge microbial communities of municipal wastewater-treating anaerobic digesters from USA - AD_UKC028_MetaG (SPAdes) (version 2) | ecosystem: Engineered > Bioreactor > Anaerobic >...
GTTGTCGCCTCGGACCCGCCGACTGCCGCGCCGGCCGTTGCCGCCAGCAACCCGAACGGGTTGCCCCCCGCGGCAAGAATGTCAGCAATTCCCTTGTAGACGTTGCCCCACGCAAGCCCCTTACCGTTGCCCGGCAGATTCACGCCCATTCCGCGCAGCAACTCCGCAAGATTGTATCGCTCAGCCAACTGCCGCGCGCCCTTCGGGTTCTTCTTCACCCACTCGGATATCACCCATCCCAGCGGCGGAAGGCTGTCCGACTGACGCCCCTTCATCGCCGCCGTCACCTGAGAAAGCGATACGTACCCGCAGCTTGCAAGGTGTTCCACCAACCCGGCAACGTCGGGCGGAATATCGCCCGAGGCAAGAGCTTGCTGGAATTCTGAGCTTGCACCGTTAGTCAACGGCGGCGTTCCGCTCCCGACACTCCAACTGGCAACCATCGAATTCATGTCGAATTGACAGGGGAAAAACGAGACATTTCCATCCATGCCCCCGCCCGCAAGCCAGACGTAGCCGAAGTCAAGCTCCGTCGGCTCAATCTTCAGTTTCAACTCCCGCCTGTTCTCCGGATCGTCTCCGACCACGCTCCCGCCCTGGGCCTCAAGCGTCAGTCTGATGACGTAGAAATCCGTCTCGTCGCTGATTTCCTTCGTTCGTTCCTCCGACTCGGAGCCGGATTCGTATATGATTGTGTAATCGAGCTTCGCGCTTGCCTGAGCCTTCTGCTTCATCGGGCCGTCGAAGGTTTTTGTCTTCGGTTCCTTCATTACGGGCAATGACACCGTCCAATCGTTGCTCTCATCCGCGACGCAACCGGCAAGTTCCTCATCCCGCCCGCCGCCGACGTCGTCGCAACTGAAGTAGCTTTCAATATAAGTGACGTTGACCTGCTTGACCCCCTCGCGCTCGCTTTCCGGCACGACGAATGTGGCCGTGGCGTTCATCGTGACTATATCCCCGATCTCCGCGGGGTTGGGGGAGATTACGAAGACCATCCCGCCTTTGCAACCCGCGAACAGGAAGACGAGGAAAAGCGCCGCGCAGGCGGTCAGCGACCGCAGGACGCCGGATTTACCCCCCCCCCCCCCCTGAAATGTGGGAAAGGGAAGGAGCCATGAAATTGAGAATCCCGCCGACAACCTTCCGTCCCGACGATCTCATCGCGTCCATCTCAGCCTCTCCAGGTCAATTTGTCCTTCGCCGCCCGGCCCCAACCGGAATGGCCCGGTTACATGTATATATTATTCCCACGCGCGCCGGGGCGATGTCAAATGAAAAAAAAATCAAATAATCATGATTCGTTTGTAGTGGTTTCGGAAAACATGGGATGGCCATATGACACATCAGGGCGGCAGGCCGCCATGTTTCAGCATCTCGCGGACGCGCGTTGGCAAATGAACATAAGGCCTCGGCAAACCTGCCTCTACCTTCGCTGTCCCGGCCGCAGCGACCAGTTCAATCCCGTTTCGAATATCACGTCCGCTCCCGCCAGCGAGCGCCGGACCCGCTCCGCGTTCGGGCCGTCCACCCGCAGCCAGTGGCGCTGTATCCATGCCGGGTCCCTGCCCGATCGCTGGAACCGCTGCGCCAGCCGGAAACGCAGAAGGTCGTCCGGCGCGTCCAGCCCGACAATCAGATCAAACATTCCGCGAATCTCCGGCCAGTGGCCTCCCTCCAGCAGCAGGAAATTCCCCTCGACGACGATCCAGTTCGTCCCGCTTCCGGCGCGTATCGCGCGGGGGACAGGGTCGTGCGTTATGCGGCTGTACGCCGGCAGTTCGGCGCTCGATCCGGCCTCCTTCAGGCGGCGCAGGTCGGCAAGCAGCGCGGGGGAGTCGAAGGTCTCCGGGATGCCCTTCAGCTCGCTCATCAGAACCGGCGTACCCGCCGGGCCGGGGGCGAAATGCGTCCTGAGAATTTCGTTTGGGAAGTGATAGCCATCCATGGGCAGATTGACGACTTCTCCAGCCTCCGCGATCTTCATTGCCAGGACGATGAGCTTTGCAAAGACCGATTTGCCGACGCCCGGCGGGCCAGCGACTCCCAGAAATCCACGCCGTCCGACGCGCGAGGCCCCGCCCACCCATGCGGCAAGCGGAACGAACGCGCGCCATGCGTCCAGGGGGGAGACCAGAACGGCGATTCTGCGCCCGTCCACGTCCAACGCGCCGTTGGCAACCTCTCTCCAGAAGCTCCGCGACAGTTGCGCCGATTGCTCGAATGAAATCTGCGACGTGCCGGGCACGATCACCTGCAATTCCATCATCGCGAGTTTTTCAGACTCGTCCAGGCGATCTGGCCTGCCTTCCGCGACAATTGTGTGCGCGAGCGCCCTTCCCTGGTCCTCTGTAATTGTCATGCGGTCCGGCGTCATACCCTCTCCGCCCGTCTCTAGTCGAATATCCGGTTGTCCCGCCACTGCGCCCACGTTGTTTCGTACCACGAATCGTCCTCCGGCAGGGGGCGGACCGGCACAGCAGTAACTTCAAAAGCTCCGCGCTCGTTGAGCCTTACCTCCAGGATTTCATTCCGCATTTCAACATTCTCGGAGCGGAAGCACAGTTCCTCCCCGCCGGGCAGCGGGATGCGCCGGTCGCCCGTCGGGTCAAGGATGACGCATGCCCCGCGGCTGCCACCGCCGGCGGAGATGTAGGCGTTCATGGCCTCCAGGAATGCGACATGCGTCAGGCAGAGATGCTCGTTCTGCGCCGCCCTGCGAATCTCCCAGACGGAGCCGACGCGCATACCCTCGCGGGCGATGCGGGCGCGAAGGCGTTTCGCGTCCGCTAGCGCCTCCCGGACGCCGTCGGCGGAACGTATGAAAGCGCCGCTCCGAGTCATGCGCTCCTGAATCTCACTTCTGACGTCGGTTGCCGCGGGCGCAGAGGCCGAAGCTTCCGAGTATCGCCGCAATCCGTCCAGTTCCGACGAGATTTGCGGCGATGCGACTTTAAGGAAATCCTCCGGATTCATCGGAGAGTCATCACAGACGTTGCTGATGTATTGGGCGGCGCGCAACCCGCCGACCTGCCCGCTGTTGAGCGCGCACCCGCCGGGGCGGATGCCGTGAGTTCCGTTCAGTTCGCCGATGGGGAAGAAGCGGCGGATGTTGGACTCCCACCAGATGTTCCCGCGCAACCCGCCGTTGCAGTGCTGGGCGCAGACGGCGACCTCCAGCGGCTCGCGCAGGTCAACATTATGCTCGGCGTAGATGTCAATCGCCGCCGGGTTCATGTGGCGCAGTCGCTCAAGCGGCGTCGCCTGCTTCGCGCCCGATCTCTCAAGATAGCGCGCTGCTTCAGGTTCAAGATCGGCGAGATCGAACGGCGCGAAGACTCCGCCGCCGGCGGGGTTAGAGGCGAAATCCATGAAGACCTTGCGGCCCTTCAGTCGCTCCCGCTCAATTGCCAGATCAACCAGCGACGATCCATCGTTTTCCAGGTTTGAGCTGTTGAACGGCCACTGATAGCCCTTCAGGAAAATGCGCCCGGCCATGCGGCGCATGGAACTGAAATAATCGTTCAGGAAATATCGCCTGTCGCCGCCGCGCGCGTCCTCGCTGAAGTAGCAGGGAATGACCTGCTGATAGGTTCCGCTCAGATTCCAGCGGAAGCCGAGGCTGGCCGGACCGAATTGCGATTCCGTCAGGTTGTTGGCTATCGCGCCGATCTCCAGCGCAAGCCCGATATTGCCGATCTGGCCCGGGGGATAAACGCTTACGGCGTACATCTCCCCCGGCCCGCCGGTCGCCATGACGACGTTGGCGCAGTTGAACGCCATGGGGCGGATCTCCCCCGCCTTCAGCTTCTCAAGGTCAAGCCCCAGCGCTCCGACTGCGCGTTTCTCATCGCCGCTTCCGGACGTCAGTAACGCGATGATCTCGCAGTGATCCATGATCGGAACGCCCATCCCGCGAAGGTGGGCGAGGGACTTTTCGACCATCATCATGCTCGTCTTCGGCCCGGCGGATGTTGCCCGCTGCCGGGGGTCATGGTCGGTCTTGTATCCGACGTAGGCTCCGTAGCGGTTGTGCGGGAATGCCACGCCGTTGCGGACCAGGTGAAAGAACTCCGGCGCGCTGGCAAGCGCCTCGACGTAGGCAATGTCACCGTGCATCATCCCCCCGGCCGTCAGCGTCCGGGCGAAATCCATTGGCGAATCCGGAACGTCTCCGAAGATGCCGATTTTGTAATAAGTCTGCTTGTCCGAGCCAGAATTGGCCGAAGCTCCGCCGCCGAGTTTATCCGTCACAACCGCAATGTCGCGATGGCCGAGTTCCCAGAGATGCTCGGCGCAGTTCAGTCCGGCCGCGCCGGAACCGATGATAAGCGTTCGGGCCGAGCAAAGCTCGATTCGCTGCCTGGACGGAAGATTGACTTGTGAACGTTCCAAGCGAGTTGCCTTCATAACGAGGCTTAAGGAGTCAGCGCCGCCTTGATCGCGGAGCGGTCCCGCATCACCTGAAGCGCAGCAGCGGCCTCATGCAGATGAAACTTGTGCGTGATCATTTTACCGAAGGGGAAACGCCCTGACTGGACCAGTTGAACTGCGGAAAGAAGGTGACCTGTGTCGCTCACCCAGACGCCCTGAAGCCGGACGTTCTTTCTGGCCAGGGATTCGAACGGTCTGACCGGCCATTCGCCGGACGGTACCGCAATTCCGGGCAGGATATAGGAGCCGTACGGCGCCACGGCGTCCAGATACTCCGCCATCGCTGATGGCCTGCCGGCGCAGTCAAGAACGCAATTTGCGCCGAGTCCGTTGGTCCATGACTTCACGAGCGCCAGGCGATCCTGGACCGATCCCTCGTCGGAGTAGAGGATTTCATCCGCGCCGATTTCCTGCGCAAGCTCAAGGCGCAACCCGTGGTATCGCTTGCCGACCATGATGATCCTGCCGGCGCCTGATGCCCGGGCGAAGGCCGCGCAGAAAAGCCCCAGCGGGCCGGGGCCGATTATCATCACCGAATCGCCCGGGCGTATACGCGCCTGCTCCATCGTGTGCGCGGCGGTGGCGCCGGAGCAGGAAGCGGCGGCGAGAACGGAGAAGTCGTCCCCCTCTCGCAGTTTGATGAAAGCCGTACCTGCCCGAAGATGAATCAGTTCGGCGTACGTCCCCTGGAAGTGCGGAGGAGCGGCGCAACCCACGCTGATACCGTATGTCCTGCGGTTCGGGCAGAGCGCGGGCTGCTTGAGCGACGCGCAATAATAACACGTCTTACAGAAAATGCCGCGCTCCCAGATGACCGGATCGCCCTCGCGCAACTCCCGCCCAAAAACGTCCTTCACGACGCCGTTTAATTCGGTGACGCGCCCTGCGCCCTCATGTCCCAGGATGATCGGAAGCGGGGTTCGCGGGTCCTCCCCGGCTGAGATGTGAACGTCCGATCCGCAGACGCACGCGGCGGCGATCCTGACGCGGACCTCCCCCGCCGCCAGCGGGACGACGTCGAACTCCCGCATAGCAGGAGGCTTGCCGAACTCCTCAAGAACGCAGGCCTTCGCCTTCATGCTTTCTCCTCGATTGCGCGGCGATCCTTTGCCGACGCGCTCTATTTCCGCATCAGGATTCTGAACGGCCCTACAGATTCGATCTCCGCGTAATTCCGCGCCAGGAACGCCCGCAGGCCGGCGAATTCAATGAAGCTTCTTGTCGGATCGCCGCCGAACAGACCAGTCGGATCAATCGTGCTGACGATGAACAGCGCCGGCGGGTCGGCCATGATCTCGCTCAGGTACTCTCCGCGATACCGCGCCAGCAATTCACCGTCGGCGCAGGACGCGGCGGGGTAGGCGGAGACATGCCTGCCCGGGCAGAGCCGCCAGGTCATGAAGTTGATGATCGGCATGTCGCCCCAGACGCAGATTTTCGCGTCCAGAGGGATGTTCGCGTCAATCCCGGCGGCAAGGTCTTGAAGGAGCGCGTAATTCGCGTCCGGAGACTTCATGTCCCGCAGATATGTATCCGCGTCAATCCTCCCGCGGAGATATTGATACGCTCTCAGGGACTGGTTTGCGCACCGCGCAGTCGGCGCGAGCAGGGCAAGCCCCAGCGCTCCGTATGCCAGAATGCGCGCGGGCCAGACGCCGGGGGAGGCGTTCTGATTCCGGGAAACGCTCCGTATGACCATGTCGAATCCACGCCCGGCCAGCATGGCAAGGGGGACAAGAAGCATCAGAAGATGACGCCATCCGTAGGACTTCTGCATCATGATATTCAATACGCCTATGATGGCCATGCACCAGAAGACGGCTATCAGGCTGCGGTCAGTCGAATCATCATCCCCCCCCCCGGGGGTTCTTCGCAGGCCAGGAAGCGTGACGACAGCCAGGGCGGCCAGAGCCGCGAACTCGGGATGAGGCATGAGGATATGCTCATGCACGAACCCGCCGAAGAAGTCGGCCCCATGCGCCCAGAAATGGGAGCGCAGGTTGAAACTGAGGAGACATTCGAAAAGGAAGCGACGCATGTCGCTCCAGAGGAGCGGCGCCGCGAATAATGCGACAGGGCAGGCAACCCCGAATGCCCATGCGGTGATTGCCCATCCTTTGCGTCTCTTGTCCTCCGGCGGCAGGGTCGCCAGCCCGAACGCCATCGGCAGCGCCATGAACAGCAGGATCGGCCTGAAAAGCCCGGCAAAACCGAGAAAGGCCCCTGAATTTCCCGCGTCTCCCTTGCTGCGCCCGATCAGAAACTTCGCCCAATAATGAATGGAGGCAAGGCAGAACGGAAGCGCAAACGCATCCGGACCGGCGGTCTGCGACCATCCCCCCCGGAAGTAAAGAACCGCAATCAGGATCGCCGAAGCGATTCCCCCCTTGCCGCTGCCTGTTGAGCGCCAGATTCCGAAGGCAGCCAGGCATGCCAGCAGTTGGAACGCAAGATCAGTCATCCTCAGCGTCCATTCCGTCCCGGAGATCCGGCCTATTACAAAACCATAGACGACATGCGTTCCCGGCGCGCGATAATCAAACACCTCGGCATACAATGCCCGGCCCCTCTCTCCAGCCATCGCAGCATAAGCAAAGATTCCCTGCTCGCTGCCCAGCGGCCATGTGATCGAGGGCAGGGCAGCTGCCAGCCACGCCGCAGTCAGCAAAGCCGGCATTGCCGCGCGTTTCATTGGCCGCTCCATGGCCCCGATGCCCTTGAATAGACGTAGTAATTATCAATCCGCATCGTGAATGAGAAACGGCTTGCTACGAAATCCCTGAATTCCTGAAATTGTGGCATGGCCTCCAGCGACGTGAACGGCTGCACTATTGTCTGATCGGCATCGGCGACAAGTATGACGGCAGGAGGATTCCGGCGCAACTGTTCCATGAACTGGGCCTGGTACTTATGGATGATCTCCTCGTTGCCGGGGGGCAGAAACGGATGTATGTAACAGAATCGGGAACACGGGCGCCTTTCAGACAGAAAGTATATGAGAGGATCAAATCCCCAGACCAGGATGGCATCATCCGTCCGGGTATGAGCCCTGACGTATTCGGCTACCCGTGATACAGTCGGGATGCTCGATCCGTCGGAGATCATGAAGCGGCTTACGTTGGACGAATCGCGAAAACGCCATTCCAGTTCGCTGGCCAGGCGCGCTGCCGCTTCCCATCCTCCGAAGATGAAAACCGCAAGGCCGAGGGCGGCGGCCGGTCGGCCCGCGAAGCCGGGCCGGGAAGAATGCCCGGAAAGGACTGTTGACACTCCCTGCCCGGCCAGAACGCAGACGAAAGGCATGGTCATCACCCACTGATAAGCGAAAAACTTCCCCTGCATCATGCAACAGAAAAGCGCGACGACCAACCCGGCAATCGCGCAGATTAGCCCGGGCCTTTCCCTTCCTCCCCAGCCTGCATGCGCCGCAACCAACGCCAGTATGGTTTGTGAGAAGAAAGCGGTCCAGTCGAATGGGCTGGAAAGCCTTAGCAAGTGACGTAATGATCTTGGATATGCAATGTTACGATAATCCCTAAGGTTGAAGACAATAACCGCCTCCCAGAAACCGTCCAATTCATCCCGCGCGGACAGAATGATTGCTGGTATGACAAGCCCCAGAATTCCCCCCGCAATCAACCAGATCAGAGATGCCGCCAACTTCTTTCGTTCCTGTTGATTTGCTGCGGACTGCGCGATCAATCCTGCCGCGGGAACCAGTCCCAGCAATGCGAATGGCGGCTTGAACCAGAATGCAAGAACCGTGAGCAGTCCCGCCAGCGCCGCCCTGCCCGCAGTATGGGATTCAAGCAGGCGCAGGGAGCATAACAACCCCGCTGCCGTCAGAGGCGCTGCGAATCCCTCCGCCTGTCCGGTCATCAGCCATCCGGAACTCACATACCAGACAAAATAGAAAGCGGCCCCTGCAAATGCGCCGCGGCGGTTTCCGATCCGCAAACCGCACCGATAAAGCAGCCATGCGGCCAGAATCGTTCCTGCCAGATCCAGTATTCGCGGAGATTGCATTGACCGTCCGAACGTTGCAAATGCCAGAGCGTAAAGATAATGGACCCCGGGGCCTTTGAAATCAAATGCGTTGTCATAAAGTTTTTCGCCGCGCAATATTGCGTCAGCGCATACAGCAAATATTCCTTCGTCCCTGTTGAGCGGCCATGCCGCCATGGGAAGGGCAATGCAGATTCCCGCCAGCGCAATAAAAACAACCTTCAGCGCCGTCGTTTTTGCATTCCCGGTCGTCATTACTCTCCGTTCATCCTGACGCAGGCCGTTCGCTGTACGGCAAGAGCGCCAACCAGCGCTTCTGCCGCAACCAAGCGATATTAGTCCTCGCCGCGAACTGAAATCAAGGACTAATCCCGCCCCGGCTGAATGACACAAAAGGGCGAGGCATCTTTGTTGATCCTTGACACAGAACTGAGGCGAATAGAAAATGCAACTGCGCTTTCCGGGTTGCGATTGAGTTCAAGTAACGCGCTACCGGCGTAAGAGCATGCGCGATAAGGGGTAAGACGGGTTCGGCGCGCCATCGCGAACCTGCCCTGCCTGTTGACACCCTTTTCACACACGCTCCAAGACATTCCTTGCGCCTGAGATTACATCCAGGGACGCATAATGTCGTGTCCCATGATCCGGCGATGCGGGGTGCAATGGCCGAGGACAGCCGTGCCATATCAGGGTCAGACACTAATTGGGCCGGCGCCGGCGTAGCGGCAACCAGCCTTGCGCTGCTTGTTTATCAGGTCAGTCTGACGCGCATATTCTCGGTTCTCGTCTTCAATCACCTGGTCTTCTTCGCCCTCTCCACGGCGATGTTCGGGTTGGCGGCGGCGGGAGTTACGGTCTATGCGTTGAAGGGGCGCGGGCGCATCAGCATGAGGAGCCTGCCCGGAGTTTCTTCAATCCTCGGATTAAGCTTCGTTGTTGTTCTGCCTGCCGTGCTGCGCGCCGGGGGACGGCTGGGGGCGGCGCAATTCCCCAGCGCCGAGGGGGTCAGGTTGCTGGTTCTCTGTTTCGCGTTCTGCGCGATTCCATTCTATCTGGGCGGCATATGCCTTTCGCTCAGCCTGCTTGAGTGGGCGGAGCGCGCGGGGAAGGTCTACGGCTTCGATCTTGCGGGCGCGGCGGCCGGTTGCGTCTTCTCCGTCGTTCTGCTCGGCCTTCTCCCAGCGCCTGCGGTTGTCCTCGCGGCGGGCATCCCGGCCTGCGCGGCGGCATTCGCATTCCGAAGAGCGGCCGGCGCCGGACGGGCAGGTCTGCTCAATCTCTGCGCCCCCGTGTTTGTTCTTGCCGCCGTGCTGGACGTCCCCTCGACCGGGCTTTTCCAGGTCCGCTACGCAAAGGGCAAACCGCAGAGCAATCTCTACGAGCGATGGAACGCTTTCTCCTTCGTGCGTGTTTTCAAAAGTTCGAGCTTTGCCGGCTGGTCCATGCCGTCCAACAGGATTGCCGGCGAACAACCGGCTTATCTCGGAATGGACATTGACGCCCATGCCTTCACCCCCGTCATGGCGTCGCGCGGAATCCCGGGCAATCACATGGAATTACTTGATGACCTGACAAGCGCGGCGTATCAGGTCGCCCAACCGCAGTCCGTCCTCGTCATCGGATCGGGCGGCGGCCGAGACGTCCTTGCCGCTCTGGCCGGCGGGGCCGCCCGGGTGACAGCCGTCGAGATCAATCCCGCCATCGTGAATCTGATGCGCAACGAGCTTGCCGGTTTCACTGGGAATCTTTACAACCGCCCCGACGTGAGCGTCGTCTGCGCCGACGGAAGGTCCTTTCTACATCAATCCCGTGAAAGGTTCGACGTCATCCAGATCAGCATGGTTGACACGTTCACGGCAAGCCCGGCTGGGGCGTTCGCCCTTACTGAGAACTCGCTCTATACCGTCGAATGTATCGAGGAAGCGATCCTCAAGCTCTCGCCGGACGGACTTCTGACGGTCACTTGGGCGGATTTTCCGGAAATGCGGGGCGGAACACGGGTGGCCTCGATAGCGTGGCAGGCACTGAAAAACCTCCAGTGCCCGGGCGGTCCATCGCACATGTTCGTCATGAGCGGCAAGTACCTCGGGAATCCCCGGGCGGACAACCTGAATGTCATTGTATCGCGCAGTCCTCTGACGCCGGCCCGATTGAAGTCGCTGGAAAGATTTGCCGAATCAAAAGGCTTCGAGGTCCTGTATCCGGGAAGAGGAGAAGGCGTCATAAGTCAGATGATCAATAGCTCGCCTCAAGGGGATTTTGAGAAACATTTCCCGCTGGACATCACCCCGACCACCGACGACCGCCCGTTCATCTACTTCCAATATCGCCTGAGTGACGGGTTGATGGGCGGAAGCATTCGCGACCTGCCCCCGGCGGTTTCCATGCTGTTCAGCTTCATCGGGATCATCGCATTGGCCTGCGCGGCCTTCATCATCGCTCCGCTGGTTATCGCCAGGCCGGAAGTCCGGCGGATGCCCTTGGGCAGCGCGATTGCCGGGCTGCCGTGTTTCGCCTGCCTGGGATTCGGCTTCATGCTGGTCGAGGTCTGCGCCGTGCAGCGGCTGACGATTTTTCTAGGCTACCCGACGTACGCCCTGAGCCTGGTCCTGTTCACATTGCTGCTCTCATGCGCGGGAGGAAGCACGCTGAGCGACAGGATCGTTTCCGCCGTCGGGCTGAAGCCGGTTTTCGCGGCGGCCGCCGCCCTGATGGCGTTTGAAGGCATCCTGATGAAATTCATCCTGTCGTATATGATGGCCTTTGCCCTACCCGCCAGGCTGGCAATATCCGTAATCCTTCTTGCGCCACTCGGATGCGCATTGGGAACATTTTTCCCGACGCTTATCAGGCGCGCAAAGGCGACCCGCGAGGACTCCTTCATACCGAGAGCCTATGCGGTCAACGGGACCTTCTCCGTGCTGGGCGGCGTGTGCGCAGTTCTATTCACGGCGGGCCTGGGATTCATGGTCACGCTTTTCATCGCGTCCGGGGTCTACCTTCTCGCCCTTGCCCTCAGCAATTCGGAGGGGCTTGGAGACGTCCGGAAAAACAAGGCTTGACCAGATCGCAGACAGCCTCCTCGTCATGCCAATTCAGCCACCGCAGTTGCCAGATACGGCAACTTCCAGGGCGCGGCGCACGCCCGTTTCCCGCTCAGGGGCCTTGCGCTCACTGGTTTCGCAAGAGGAGTTATCAGCCGCCACATGGCGGGCTTCAGCCCCTTCGGAATAATGAGAGTCGCGTCGGCCGGATCGGGGATCATGTTCATCACGGCTACCCGCCGCGCCGCGCCGTCCGACATGTCCATAACCAGAAGATGGGCGCCGCCGTCGGCCATGACCGGCGCGCGGGAACCGGCCAGGAACCGCGCGGCCTGCCTTGCCATGGCGCGCCGCTGGAAGCTCAGTCCGTAGCTCCCTCCACATAGCGATAGCGGCGCCGCCTGAGTGAACACGCGACCTCCAAGCCTGTTGTGGAAGGCGACACTCGCCGCGCCCAGTCGCTCCCCGAAACAGTCCATGAGCGTCGTCCATTCCTCCCCCGCCGTCGCCGGTTGCATCCGCAGGACGCGCGGGAAGAGATTGTAGCCCAGCCGCAATCCCTTCCTGATCCCGCATTTCCGTGACGCCGTCGCTTCCATGGAATACTGCGAGTCCCGCCGTTCAAACCAATGCGGGTCCCGGATTCCGATATGCTCCGCAAAGCCGCGCTCGGAGAGTATCGAGGCCGACTCTGCGTCAAGCCACAGCCCGCCGCGCAGCATGTCCTCGATCTCAGCGTCTCTGAACGCCCACGGCATGTTTCCCCAGAGCGCGTTGGCAACCTCGCTCCGCCGCATCTGGAAAGAGATGCCCAGACGGCCGAGCATGTCCGCCGTCGGCATGACGCGCGGATACAACTCGTCCATGGAACGCCCGGCGCTTGTTCTCATTCGCAGGGCTGCTTGTGGATTGAAAGGTATGCCCACCCCGCGTGATTTCATTGAGGCTGGGAACAGCCCGCCGAGGAGTTCCAGACCGGGGCGCGACTGAAGCAGCATCTCGCCGATGCCCGGCTCCTCGCCCACCCCGTTGCCGGTCATCGGGTGAAGGTCCAGCAGGATTCCGTCCGAGCCGTAAATCTGCGCCACGGCCATCTGCGCGAAGGTCAGCGCGAAACTCTTGCTGAACTGGCCGAACGGAAAATTCTCAAGCTCCGGATAACTCCGAAGTCCTTCGGGGCGAAGCGTCTTCTGAAGGTCAAGCATCGCCGCCGAGCGCGCCAGGCAGGTTCCCGGGACCTCGCCGTAGCTTGTGTAATGCGGGCGATGGACGGTCTCGCCCTGAATCGCCATTGCATTGAAAAGGCCCGGCCAGTCGCGTCCCTCTGCGGAATGGACTTCCGCCCCGGAACTCATCAAGCCCAGCCGCGCAGCGGGATTCGCCTTAGCAACGGCGTCCCGTATCGCCGCCGCGCTCGCCTCATTCTGCCGCTTCCAAAGATCAAGCCAGACACCCCGCCAGGGATGCGGTTCTCCGGGCTTGAGAATGTTTTCGCGCAGTTCCTCCCGGGCGACCTTCCTGCCGACGGCGTCGGAGAACATGCGGAGAAAACCGTCTTCAAAGCCCCCGCCCCAATCGAGCGGATCGTGATTATGGTATCGCCAGTCGTCCTCAAGCCACAGGACGTCGAAGCCGATGCGAGCAAGCTCGGCGTATTCGCGCGCGATGAATCGCCGCCATTCCGGGCAGGCCATTGATGCGCAAACCGGATCCTTGACGCCCGACGGGCTGACGATGGTCTCGAAATTCTGTCCATCGCGCAGCCGCCTGCCCCGGCCCGTGTGAAGCGTTGTTGACCAGGGATTGCAGCCGACCTTCAGACCCGCCGACTTCATCCGCGCCACTTCCTTGCGCATCATGCGGCAGTATTCCGCCAGCTCCGCCTCGGTCACGTGGCCGCGATTCCACTCCTCCGGATAGACGAACAGGTGAACCTCCTCAATCCGGAATCGCTTGCAGAAGGCGATGACTTCCGACACTCGCTTATGCGCATCAGCGTCGGGCAGAATGTGGAACCGGAGTCCGTAGGTCAGATGAGGGGTGAAGCGTCTTGACATTGTTGAACCTTTCCCGCCAGTGTTTTCCGGCGGGAAGCATGGCTTCCCGCTTTGAAAGCTGTAGCATGGCTACAGCACTCCAAGACCGCGCCCCTGTCAACCGCCGTCAGCCAGTTCTTTGAAGCATTGCCCGTAGCGCATGACGTCGGCGTCTCCGAATTTTCCGGCGTATTCCGCGTCAAGCCAGCAGGCGAAGGTCGTCACGCGGCGGATACCCAGGGAATGATAGAAGCGCAGATCATCCTTGAGAACGTCGCAGTTGGGCGGCAGCTTGCCGGCGGGGCGGCGGTAGCCGGAGAAGAGCGACACGTCCAGCCAGTATTCGAGAATCTGCGCGCCGCCCGTCCCGAACACGTTCAGAAGCGATTCGAGGACCTCCGTTTGCCGCCGGTTGACGGCGCAGTCGCGGGAGGAAATCGGGTGCTTCCAGCAGCGGCGATATGGCGCGAACTCCAGAAACACACCCTTTTCCGGCCTGATTTCACAAGGCGGCTCCAGCGTCCCCATGTAGGCCAGATATGCGACGCGCGCCTCCGACATGACCCGCCGGATCGCCGTTGCGATTGCGTTGGCCACGATGAGCGCCTGGTCGGAATCCCCAAGCCGGGCGCACGAATCGCAATGACACCACGAGCGATTGTCGTCCGGCCAGAAATAGAAACGCCCTGTCGTAGAAGGCACATGCGCGGCCCAGTCCGCAGCGGCGTCGGCAACGCGTTTCAGCGCCTCTTTTGAGGACGGGCAGAGGTTGAAGTCCGGCTCGCGCCGCCGCGTCCACTGGTCGAGGCGGAACCATTCCGGATGCGCGGCGAAGAGATCGCGCGGCATGAGGTGGGAAATCGCGTGGATTTCCGTCTCGACCGATATCCCGTTCCCCGCGCAGCGCTCCAGCAGGTCAATCCCGCGCGGACTCCCGGCCAGGGACGGCATTTCGCTTTCCGGCTTATGAAGCCCGATCAGGTTCAGCCCCGCCCTTGCGGCCAGGGCCGGCCAGTCGAGCGTGAAGTCGCCAAGCTCAAGAACCACGCCGCGCGCGTCGAATTCGATGGGATGACCCATGCCGCTTTCTCCATTAGCAATATCCCCGCCGGCGCCGGCTAGCGCTGAATTTCTGCGGGTCCAGGCGGAGGATGATTGCGCAGCATAACAGACAGGGCGATATCAGACCATTGAGGATTCGCGCCACCCCACAGGAGCATTCCGGATGACCTCGATGGCAGCGCGATTCACAGCTTCAGATATATCCTCTTCGCCTCGAAGAAGCGCATGATGAGATAATTCGCCCCGAAAACAATTAAATATCCTGCCAGGGCGAAGGCGAGAGGCGCTCCCCTCGGCACGGCAAGACGCCCCAGGCCCTGCCCGGCGTGTTCGATAATGTAGGCCATCAACGCGTTCTGCCCGAACGTCCGGAAAATGGCCCATCGCAACCCGCGCATGTCGCAGACGATTACGAATAGCGCATAGACTGTCATCGCGAAACCGGCGGCGAAGGTCAGGTAGGACACGCTGCCCATCTTCTGGCTCATCGTCCACATGTCCACCGGCCGTGACGGCGCGACGAAAGGCGGCTCTACAAGCCAGCTTCCGATGTCGCCCGACGTCGAAAGCCCCGCGCGGACGTGATTTGCGGCGTTCAGGCATGATAGCCCGTATCCCAGCGCCATTATCCCCGCCCCGATAATAATCAGCCAGCGGACAGCATCTCGACGATTCAGCTTCATGACGAGATCACAGGCCAGCGAACCGCACAGAACCGGGATTGTCCAGCTCAGGAATCCCATGAACCCCCCGTCAATGATTCTGCTCTCGATACCCCACTCGTAATACCACGCACTGGATATTCCGGCGTGAAGCGCGCCGGAGAACAGGAGGAAGATGACTCGAGCAAGAGGGCCTGCCCCGATCACCGGCATCACCCATAAGCTTGTCACAGCGATATGCACAAGCGTCTGGAACATGTTTCCGCAGACCATGTGGCTGAGGTATGCGGCAAAGCTCATCCGGCTCAAATGCTTCCCGATCATCAGGATGTCGCCGATGCTGTATGCGAAGGCTCCGAACAGAAGCAGCGTCGTGTTCCGTTTGACGGCGTGGCGATACGCCTGCCCCGCGCCATGCTTCTCCCTCGCTCGCAGGAACGTCAGCCGGAAGGCCAGCCCCACCGCGAAGAAGAACTGCGGCATGATGATATCGGCGAAGCTACAGAATGTGTCGTTGTGCTTGAACACGGACGGCGCGGCGGCATATGCGCCCAGGTAATTCACGAAGTACATGCCGACGACGGTAAAGCCCCGGAACTGATCAAGCGACGCCAGTCGGTTATCCTGCGGACCGATTTCACGGGCGAATTTCATGGATGTATATCACCAAAAGAAGATGGTTTTAGAGGCGCAGGTACCACTTCCTCCAGTCGAGGAAGCGGGCGATTGCGTAACATATCAGATAAACGACGGCGAATCCGATCCAGCCCTTGTATGCGGGAGAGTCGTCCGGGAACAGTCTGTATCCGACAGCGCTGTAAATCGTCGAATGAATCGCGTAGAGCAGCAGGGGATTACGTCCGAGTACCGACATATGCGGAACGGTTATCCGCAGCACGTCGTTGAGCAGATAGAACGCCAGGAAGACGAGCATGCTCACGCCGGTCGAGCCTACAGTGTAGGAAATTGTCATGCCCTTCTGGCTGTGGAGCCAGTATTGGTTCATGAGCTGTCCGGCTCCGAACATGGCGAATCCGGCGAGATACATGCCGGCGATGAACCGCGCCTTGTCCGGCCTGTTGATGTAATCCCAGACAATGGTTCCGATAAGCATCTGGAACGCCCACGCCAACGGCCCCAGCGGGCCGCCGTCAATGCTGTTCTCCATCACCCATTCGCTGTAACCGGTGAAAATATAGAGGCACTGATAGCCGACCGCATAACAAACCGCCATGCCCAGGCGGGTTTTAATCCCGCGGTCAATGAAGGGCAGCGTCAGGAGTCCCGCAAAACCTATGTCCACCAGCGCGTCCCACATGTCGCAGGTGACGATGGTCATGAAGTTCTCTCTGGTGAACTCGATGTCAGAATAAATGAATATCCCCAGCAGGATCAGCAGTATGCTGCGGCGGACGGCGCTGCGGCGGGCCTTCCAGAGGTCCGCGCCCTCCTTGCGCCTTGAAAAGGAAATGCGGAAGCCGATCCCGGCGGCGAACAGGAACAGCGGCGCGACGTGGTCGGCGAAGCTGAAGCCGGTTCCGTGATGCCGGAACGTTTCCGGCATGGTGTCATAACCGCCCAGGTAGTTCACCATCAGCATGGTGAAGAAGGCGTACCCCCGGAAATGGTCCAGGCATGACAGCCTGTCCTTCACGGACGCCACGTGGATAAAGCCCTCGCGCAATTCCCTGTTATTATCATTCAGCGCGACCGGCGCTTCATTGCTCATGCGCAATCCTCTGCTTCCCTTGCGCGGGCTGCGCGTTCGTCAGCCGGGGCGGGATTGATGATCATGGTCTGTATCGTCCATGCGGACGAGGGATGTCGAGCCATGATGAAACATCATATACCCATACCAGGTATATGTATCAGGCGCTAGGCGCATCTGTCAAGCAATCTCCGAAAGGGAGCCATTTGCGAAGCAACTTTATACACGCCATTTGCGGCAAGGACACGGCATGTCCCTCCCCTCCGCAGACGGTCGCATCGCAAATGCCTCGTTGCCCGTTCAGCTTGACAGCCGAACGGAAGCGGGCCTAGAATCATCCGGATTTTTGAGGACCGTTCCATGACCGACAGACTCCCCGAAGGCGACGCGATGCGGCTCGTCCTGCCGTGCAGGCCGGACTACCTCCTCATCGTGCGCCGGACCGTGAGGGAGTTCGCCTCAATGGCCGGATTCGCTCCGGCGGAGGTTGACGATGTGGTCTCCGCCGTTGACGAGGCGTGCGCAAACGTCATCCGCCACGGCTACGGCGGTCCGACCAGCCGTCCGCTGGCCATCGAATGCAAAAACAGGACGGACGGCCTGGAGGTCCGCCTCCGGGACTTCGGGCGGCACACCGATCCGCAGCAACTGCGCCCGGGCGCAACGAAAAAACGCCCCGCCGGCGGACTGGGACTCGTGATAATCTACGAGGCTATGGACGAAGTCAACTACGCATCGAAACCGGAGGGGATGGAACTGACGATGTTCAAGTCCTTCGGGACGGAAAGGAGTTCCGGCGATGGCTCTTAAGATCAACGCCCGCGAGGTCGGCAGCGCCGCAGTCGTGGATGTGACCGGGGAGGTTGACATGCACAACTCGCCGGAACTGCGCAAGGTACTCAAACGGCTGGTCGGGGCGAAGAAACCGCTCATCGTCGTGAACATGAGCGGGCTGGACTACATAGACAGCTCCGGCCTGGCGACCCTGGTCGAATGCCTTCAGGGAACGATGAAGAACGGGACGAAATTCAGCATCTTCGGCCTGAATCCCAGGATCAAGAACATCTTCACGCTTGCGCGGCTGGAACAGGTTTTCCGCATCTGCGAGTCCGAGTCCGAGGCGGTCGGCGCCGCGCCCGGCGGAAAGAGCGAGGGCTGAAGGCCCGGATGGAAACATTCAACAGGTTCTTCGGAGCGATCGGCAGGAAGGGGCTGGGGACGGTCTCGCTGCTGGGCGCCCTGCTGCGCATGCTGGGCAGCGCTGCATACTGGTCCTTCATCGCCCCGTTCCGCGGTCTGGGGTTCCGTTACGGCGCGACGGCGGAGCAGATGGTCCGCGCCGGGATAAATCCCGTGCCGATAGTCTGCCTCGTGCTGCTCTTCGTCGGCATGATCCTGTGCTTCCAGATGGCGCGCGTTCTGGAATACCTCGCCCCGGACGCCGTCCCATACGTTGCCGACGCCGTCGGCAAGGCGATCATCCTGGAACTTGGGCCGCTGCTCACGGCCGTCGTGATGTCCGGCTTCATCGGCGCGGCGATCGCGGCGGAGCTTGGCACGATGACCGTCAACGAGGAGGTACTCGCCCTCGAAGTCCACGCGCTCAGCCCCATCCGCTTCCTGGTCGTGCCGAGGTTCTGGGGCGCGGTGCTGATGATCCCGTGCCTCACAATCCTGGCGGACATCGTTGGCGTCTTCGGCGGATTCATGATCGGCACAAACCTGCTCGGCATCCCCCCCTGGCAGTACATCTATCGCACGATCGAGGCCGTGCCGATGCGGGATTTCTGGCAGGGGCTGATCAAAAGCCTCGCCTTCTCAATCGTCATCTCCCTCATCGCCTGCGACCGCGGGCTGAGGGTCGAGGGCGGGGCGGAGGGCGTCGGCAAGGCGACCACCACATCCGTCGTCCTCTGCATAGTGTACATCATCGCGGTTGATTGCCTCCTGACGATCGTCTTCTACTACACCTGGCGGTAGCCCCCTTGGCAACAGCTCCCGAAGCGAGACAGTGGGACCGGAACGGCAACGAGGCCGTCATCGAGGTCCGCGACCTGGTAAAGATATTCCAGGGGCGCAAGGTCCTCGACGGCGTCAACCTGAAGGTCTATCGCGGCGAGACGGTCACCATCATGGGCGGCAGCGGCTGCGGGAAGACAACCCTGCTGCGCTGCATAGTCGGCGCTTACAAGCCGGAGGCGGGCGGATCGTCCCTGTTCGGGAACGATATAGCGAAGATCACGCCGGACGAACTCAGCGAACTGCGCAAGCGCATCGGCGTCGTCTTCCAGACCGGAGCGTTGTTCCAGTCAATGACCGTCGGGGAAAACATCGCCCTACTCCTGCGGGAACACACGGAGCTTGACGACGCGATCATTGACATCATCGTCAAGATGAAACTGGAGATGGTAGGTCTTCGCGATGCCTACGGCCTGATGCCAGCGCAACTGAGCGGCGGCATGTCCAAGCGCGTCGGTATCGCCCGCGCGATCTCGCTGGACCCCGACATCGTATTCTACGACGAGCCGACCACAGGCCTTGACCCCATCATGGCCGGCGTGATGAACCAGTTGATAATGGGGCTTGCGGACAACATGCGAGTTACAAGCGTGGTCGTCACTCACGACATGAACAGCGCGTTCAAGGTCAGCGACCGGCTCATCATGCTGCACGAGGGGAAGGTCGTGGCGGACGGGACGGCGGATGAGATCAGGTTGACGCGCGACCCGATTGTAAGGCAATTCGTGGACGGCCTGCCCGACGGGCCGATCCCGCTGAGAAGGTCAAGAGTGCCGTATATTGAGGATATTCTGGGGTAATTCCCGCAGAGAACTAAGGGTTATAAGAATCCACAACCGTCCGGAAATCCACGGAGAAATGATCCGCGTCCTGATACAGCCCCGGCGCGTGCTCGCAGAAGCCGTTTCCGGAGCCGTCAAGCGGGTTGCCGTCGTCGTCCCTGAAATGAACCTTCCCGCTGAGCAGGCGGAGTGAATACCGATCCTCCGGCAGCGTGGGCATGCAAATCCGCAGGGACTTCCTGTCTTCGCTCAGCGCCAACTCCCCGACCTCGACCTTGCCGGTCTTCGCCCCCTTGAGCCATACCGCCCTCTGCCGCGCGTTCACGACAGGCTTGTTGAATGAGATTTCGACCGTGAATTCCTGGGAGGCGTTCAGTATCTCCCCCTGTTTCAACGAACATCGCTCGACCTGGAGGGGATTCATGTTCTCCGGCAGGCGGAACTGCCCGCCTTCGTATACGTGATTGACACCTTCCGGAAGTTTCAGCCGGGCAATTTCCGCGCCGGGCGGAACCTTCAGCGCGGCATCCTGTCCGGGTATGAGCGCCGGGATGCTCGCTGTTCCAAGAACGTCTCCGCCCTTCAGGAATTCAACCGCCCCCCCTTCGCGGATGTCATCATTGCCGATGTTCTGCGCCATGAGATCGCCGTTGCGGGGATGAAGGTGGACAACGGGTTTGAAGAAGTAATCCTCAATGGCCGAGTCGGCGGCGCGGTCGGCCTCGCGGAAGTTATAGGCGTTGAAGAGCGAAATTCCGCGCATTTCCGGGGCAAGGCGGCGGCAGAGCGCGATGTCGGCGCGGAATTCCTCAATCGTGCGCGGGCCGCGGCGCTTCTCATCAAGGAAGAAACCGGGAGCCTGGCTCAGGACTGTCCCGATCTCGTCGAGGCGGAAGAGCCGGACGTCCGCCCATCGTTTGCCGTAGACTTCCTCTCCCCCCCAATAGTTCTCCTCCATGCACGGGGCTTCCGCATCCCTGAGGTCCCACATCGGCCCCACGGCGTCCCACTCGATGCCGGAGAAGAACGGTAGTATGTCGAATCCCCGTCCAGCCCGCTTGCGAAATTCCAACACAGCCTTGCATAGTTCGTCCATCGGCTGATTTGAGGAAACATAGATTTCGTCAATCGCTATCCCGTCGCAATCCTTGTCCAGGCTGTCCTTCGACCAGTTCTCCAGCCAGTCTGCCGACTTCTTGAACGCCTTGTCCCCGAAATCCTTTTCCCGCGTCAGGTATTCCCCGCCGGCCCAGTTGACCAGTTTAACTCCGCGCCTACGCCATGCCGCGGCGCAATTCGCATCCCTCGGCCTGAGCGCGTGCGAGGCGTTCCGGCGGAAGATCGTCGTATCCCATACGAAGAAATACATCTGCCCGGCAGTAACCCAGACGGTTTCCGAGCAGTCGCCAGCCCGGAAGACGTATCTGCCGTAGCGTCTCGGATACCATGAGAAGCAACCGTCCGGCCCCGTTGTCCTGGTCAGAACGGCGCCGTCCGGACAGGTCACGCCAACGTCCCGCCCGCCCGGAGAATCGAGGTAGAGTCGCACTTCGACGCGGTCCCCGACCGCCGGGACGGATTTTGAGAACCCTATAACGAGCGTCGGCGCTTCAGGGGCGTCTTCGGCCCTGGAAATCGAGAATAGAGACGCCGCAATCGCGCCCAGCGCGATAATAACCATCCGCGTCCCTCTACGTGCCCTTGCGTTCCGCATGAACGTAGTAAGCGCCACGGCCTTCTCCTTCATCATTCTCAAACAAGGTCTCAAGCCGGTATTCGCCGGCTTTGAGGTCAATCTCAAAGGTCGCCTCGGCGTCGGCTGGGCCGACCGGGCGCGATTGTGCGATCCCGCCGATCTTCATCCATGCCCGCGTGATGTTCAACGCCTTTCCGCCGGGGACGGCGTCGTTAATCGCCGCGCCGGCTTCAACCGGCCAGCGGCGCAGGGCAAAGGAGTATCGCCCGTCGCGCGCGGCCTCGATCTCCCAGAATCCGTTCTTCTTCTCCCCTGCCAGGATGGACGGCTGGTTCCAGGGGGGGGAATCGGGGGAATGCCAGTCCATGCAGTCCAGCCGCGACGGGTTCTCCGCGTCAGAGCCGATTACGATGCGGCAGTATTCCCCGAATCCCCGCGAAACGTCCGCCCACCAGCGCTCGTAAGCCTCCCCCATTCCGGCGGCGATTTCCGGTTTTTCTTTCGCAAGATTGTTCTTCTGCCCCAAGTCCGTTTCGACGTCGTACAACTCCCCGTTTATGAAACGCCATCGCCCGTCCATGACGACGTAATCGCGATATTTCATCGGAACGTCAATGCGCTGCTGGTCGTCATGGATGAACCTTTCCGAAAGACCCGTTGCGCGCCCGGTCAGCAGCGCAGCCAGGCTGATGCCGTCGAACGCTGCGCCGTTCGGCCTTTTCAATCCGCAAAGGTCAATAAGCGTCGGCAGCATGTCCAGATGCGCTGTGAGTTCGTCAATCTGCCGCCCGCCGGCCAATCCCCCGCGAGGCCAGCGGATAAAGCACGGGACGCGATGCCCGCCTTCGTACATCGTCCCCTTCTGCCCGCGCAGTCCGGCATTGAACGGAACCTTCGTGCCGGAGCCGTTGTCTGTGAGGAAGATTAGGATCGTATCGTCTTCAAGGTCGGCCTTCTTTAGGCATTCCCTCAGCCGCCCCATGTTCTCGTCAAAGTTCGTTATCATGCCGTAGAAAGCCGCAACCTCATCCGCGACCTTGCCTTTGTATATTTCCTTGTGATTATCTTCCACGCGAAGGGGGGAGTGCGGGGCGTTCGGAGTGAGATAGACGAAGAAGGGACGATCCCGGTTCTCGTCAATGAAGCGCATGGCCTCCCGGAAGAATACGTCCGTGCAGTATCCCTTGTATGCCTCCCATCGCCCGTTGCGGCGATAATGGTCGTCAAAATAGTCGTTGCCCCAGTAGTCGGGCGTCTGCCCGACCCCGCCGCCGCCATGGGAGACGACCTCATCAAAGCCGCGATCCTCCGGGCGGAAGGGATAATTGTCCCCCAGGTGCCACTTGCCGAACATTCCCGCGCGATATCCTGACGCGCGGAAGGCGTCCGCCATGGTCGGAACTCCACGCCGCAGGAGGGAGCGGCCCATGATCGTGTGCCAGACGCCGCAGCGCTGGGCGTAGCAGCCGGTCAGCAGCGCGGCGCGCGTTGGGGCGCACGTCGGCGAAACATGGAAATTGCCAAGCCGGAGGCTTGAACTGTGAAGCCCGTCAAGGTTCGGCGTGCGAATCCATGGGTTGCCGTGGCAGGCAAGATCGCCGAACCCCTGATCGTCCGTCATGACGAGGATGACATTGGGTTGTCGCATGATTGCGTCCTTTGCGCCCGCGCGGCCGGACGCGGCGATGGCTGCCGCGCCGAGGCCCTTGATGAAATTGCGGCGGCTCAGGTAGCCGGGCATATCTTTCGACCTCCCGCCATTTCTATTTCTTCTTCAGATTCATCCGCGCAATGACTCCTGCGGCTGCGATCCTGGCCGGGCCGGCGGGTCCATGTTCAACGAAATTCTCAAGCAATCGTATCAGGCTCGGTTCGCTGTATTCCTCGCATAGCTCAACTGCGCGGGACGCTGCCGCGTCATTACCTGAGAAAAGCATCGGTTCAAGCGCTGGAAATGCAAACGGAACGTCCTTTGTCAGCGACTTTGCCGAGTCCGCGTCAAATGTTCCGGCCTCGATGGATTTCAGCAGTTGCAAAAGCCCATCGCTCAAGATCGCGGCGTCCGCGTTGCGAACAAAGAATCCGCGGTTCTCGTCGGCGAACTTCTCCCCCTTCTCGGCCCAGCCGCTTCCGCGATAATCGTTGCCGATCAACTCCGAGACGTCGCCGGTATATGCCTGGACAAGGTTTCCCGGAAGTCTGCCGAAATGTGTAAGCGGCTCCTTCTTTCCCCTGTCCGCCGTGGGATCGAGCGCCACCCAGCCGATGTCCTCAAGCCAGACCTCCGGCCACCGATGCGCAATCGTGTCAAGATACAGGTTGCCGGGACTGCGGACGCGATAACCACCGGAGTATCGCGCCGGGATTCCTGCGGAGCGGGCGAGCGCGATGAATGAGAAGGAATATTCGCTGCATGACCCGGTCCCGCGTTCCATTACCGCCGGCGCGGCGTCCCAGCGGCTGTCTCTGACGTATTTGATCCGGTCAGAGACGAACTTCGATATGGCCTTTGCCTTCGCAATGTCGTCCCCGGACGGCGCAATCTGCCTCAGGAACTCCGCGATTCGGGGATCGCTCATCCTGTACCACTCCCCGTCGGCAAGGTAGAGCGCCCTCTCGTCATCGGGAAGCGTCTTGACCGAATCGCGCGCGGCAAGCTTGTATTCGCGGGGATAAAGGCCGACGTCAGTCGCGTAGCATCGTCCGAATGATGCGCGCGGAGCCAGACCGCGAACCCCCCAGAAGGCGATCCGATTGCCGAATCTGTCCGTTACAACACGGTCTGGCGCGCCTGATGGATACAGTATTTCGCCGATTTCCTGCCCGACTCCGGAGCGCGGAAGCGCGAGCCGGACCTCAGCCTTGCGGAAGGCCGTTTCGCCCGTGTTGATTATGCGCGCCCATGCGACAAAACCCGCGCGGTCGAGATTCGGCTTCGCAGGCGATTCCGCCGCGCGAATCGGCTCAACCTTCCCGGCAACCGGGGCGGCGCATGAAGAAAGCCCAAGAAGCAGAAGCGGCAGGAGGCTCAGCCCCCATGCGCTGAACCGCCCGGAAATGCGCTGACGGCGCCCTAGGCGCCCCGCGATATTCTCATTCTCATGCATGAAGGATGATTCCCGCCTTCAATCAGCAAACGCTGAAAGGTCAGATACCCTTGCTCGCCGCGAAGGCAATCCATGCGAACATCAGGCCTATGAACCACGCTGACCCGGCAATGACGATCATCTGCGATCTGCGAAGCTCCGGATGACGGCGTCCGACCATCACAAGGTAGATGAGCAGCCCGATCTGGCCAAGCCTGACCCCATCCCTCATTGCTGAAATCATGATAAGCGACATGTGCCACATCATCACCGGGAATGGGATCATGAGCAGACTGAAGAAGACCGGGACGAAAACCGCGCACGGTATTCCAAGCGGCGCATCGCCGAACGCCTTTACGAACGTGATCCTGACCTTCGGATCAAAGGTCGTTCCAATTACGCAGGCGTACATCAGCGCGGAGACGACGACGGTAAGCGTTATGGCTCGCTTCATGCTTCCCCCGTCAACCCCTTGCCATTGAACCGGGGCTGCGCGGATCTGATGCCAGCGTCCCGGATTCCTGATCCTTGACGTCCGATACGTCTTTCATCAGCCCTCTGAGCGCCCTCGCAACCAGGGCGCAGTTCCTTTCCGCGTTGAACTCGCGCAGAACCTTGGCGCGCCCCGCCTTGCCCATGCGCGCCCCCATGACCGGATCATCCAGCGGGCGCACGAGCGCGTCAAACAACGCCCCCGGATCGCCCGGCGGCACAAGCAGCCCCGTCTCCCCGTCGCTCACAAGCTCCGGAATGCCCGACAGCCTGCTTGCCACCACGGGCTTGCCGCAGGCCATCGCTTCAACCAGGATGTTGGGGATCCCGTCCCGGTCGCCATCCGCTGCGATAATACTTGGGGCAACGACGATGTCCGCCCGGTTAAGGTAATCTTCCATGCTTCCGTGTGGAACCATGCCGACGAACGTGACTTTCTGCCCGAGGGACAGTTCGCTTGTCAGTCCCTCAAGCCGCCGGCGCTCTTCGCCCTCGCCCAGGATGCAGCAGCGGAACGGCCTGCCCGTGTCCCGCAGTTTCGCGCAGGCTCGGATGAGCGTGTCGAATCCCTTCTTCGGAACCAGCCTCCCGCCGGTCAGGATCAGCGGCGGCTCTTCCGGACGCCCCTTTCTCTCAGCGGGTTTGAATATCCCCGGATCGGTTCCATGATAGATCACGCGGGACTTGGCCTCCGTCTCCACGCCGCAGATGGAGGTGAGGTGAATACGGTTGGCTTGAGTGCAGGTGATGATAAGGCTCGCCCTCTGCGCTTTCAATGGCAGAGAGGAGCCGGCATAGATGTCCCTTGCGTGGCAGGAGAAGGCGAAGGGAACCCCCGTCAGATCCGACAACGCAGCCGCAAGCGTCGTCGGAACCCCGGCGAAATGCGCGTAGAAAAGCCTGGTCGTTCCTGGTTCGAGCCGCCGGGCCAGTGACAGTATCCCCGGCAGGCTCCTAAACGCCCAGGACACATCGCGCGGATGCTCCCACTCCATCTGAATAATTCGCATCAGGACGAGGATGAAACGGACGGGATCCGCCCCGAACCAGTGCAGGACGTCGGAAGCAATCTCCTTGTTGAAAGCCATCGGGCAGACGCGCACCGGCGGCAGCCCGCGTGTGCGGGGGTCGGAATCAGGCAGCCGGGACGGGGAGAGGGCCAGGACGAGCGGATCAAGCCCTTCCTTTGCCAAGAATCGCAACTCCTGCTCAACGAAGGTCTCCGAATGGCTCGGAAACTCCCCGACGATGCATACAAGCGGATGGCCCATTTTGACGCTCAAGAGCGGTCCGCTCATGCCCCGGAAGGAGCCGGCGGATCGCAATGCACCCGGGCGCCGCGCAGAATAATCCCGCCGACCCCGGAACGCTCTTCCTTTCTGCGTTTATGGTATTTCAGTACCGGCGCCGGTTCAACACCGTTCCTAGCGTCCTTTACGCATGGATATGGCAAGGGCCAATGGGCAATAGACCATTCCGAAGTTCCGGATGCATGGCGCGATCCCCCCCGGGGAGGCCTTTATCGGGATCACCTGCTCTTATATCGGGCGTATCGCAACCCCGCCGGCGACTGAAGACGCATGCGCCCCCTCAATAAAGTCTCCTGCGGCAGGCATTGATATGCGTGAAACAAGATAATGCCTTCGGCAGGATATCGAGTCCGGAAGTCTTTATGCGGTTGACATGCCGGCGAACTCCAGATATACTATTATTACAGGCATCAAGAGATTCATGCCGTGCATCGCTCTCCAGTGGGGGCGACCAGGCTTCGACCGGACGGAAGAGGTCAGAGCTGCGCGCCGAGGTTGTCAGGCGACCTCGTAAAAAACCTGGCAAAACCAAAAGTGCCGAAACACCGGCATACGCACTGGCTGCCTAAATAGGCGGTCACGTCCCGCAAGCCTTTCCCGCGAGGCTGGCAGGGGCGTCACTCAGCGGGATCGAGTCGCGCCCCCCGCCCGGGGGGACGCGGCTTAGAAACAAGCCGGGCTAGCGCCGAGGGAGACCCGCCGGACGGGCGCCCGAGGGGCGAAAACCAATACGACCGGCTACGCGCGTAGACGCCTTGGTTGAACCGTCACGGGACGCGGGTTCGATTCCCGCCGCCTCCACCACCCATATATTGCCATAAGTATATGGCATTGAATAGCTTGTGATGGGCCATGTATTGTTGCAAGTCGTCTGTTTCGGCCACATTTCGGCAGTTTTTCTTGTTACCACCTTCTCCCCCACTTTTTCAGCCACCACGTGGAGCCGGTCATCACGACTCCGGGCATAGGTATTCATAGTCAATGCTATCGTACTGTGACGCATGAGGCTCTGGGCCTCCTTCGGGTTTGCCCCGCTCTCTATGGCCAGTGTTGCGAAGGTGTTCCGGAAAGCATGGAAATCAAGCTTTCCTTCCCCAGTCATTTTCGCTATGCCCGCCTTTTTCAGGTCAATGTCAAGTACCCTTGACGGATGTGTGGGAACGTGCAGGAGCCTGTCGTCCGGCTTCTTTCCAACCGACTCCTGACTTAGAAGAAGCACGAGATCGGCAGGTATGGGCTGGAATCCCGACTTTCGATTCTTTGTCCAGGTTCCATCAAGGCGAAGAGCAACTCGGTTTTGAAACACTCTCTGATCTGCGTGGTATCATGCCGCGCGTGGGGAAAGCTCTGAGGGAGCTATGCGACAAGGGGCGGTCAGGCAAGACGCTGAATAACTATGCGGAGGCCTTGCGGTATTCTGTGACTGGCCACTGCAAAGGAGGCGCAGGAACTTGCGCGTCATTCGACGGCAGAGATGACGTTGAATGTCTACGGCAGAACCAGAAGAGAACGCCTGACTGAGGCGGTTGAAAGGTTATCCGAGAACATTATATCACTCGAGAAGTGTGTACCCGGCGTGCAACAGGGCGCGATGGTGGAAAATGGGGTTGCTGCAAGTCATTGTGATAAAGACGTTTAGAACCGAGATATGATGGTGCGGAAGGGGGGATTTGAACCCCCACCCCTGTTTAGAAGGACCAGGTCCTGAACCTGGCGCGTCTGCCAGTTCCGCCACTTCCGCAACGGCTTGCCTTTCTCAGGTGGACAATACTTATCGTATAATCTTTCACGGCGATTGTCAAGCGAACGCAAAACCACAAAACAATTTATTGAGCCAGAAAGCCAGAAGCGTTCCGGTTATAAGGTTGTCGGCGAAGCCGGCCGATGAAAGATGGAACCGGGATCGCCTCCGCCCTGAGCGTCATTGTTGATCCAGCGCGGACTTGCGTCCGCCAATCCTATTTTATTTCTTTTATCCGGATGTTTCTGATGTTGACCTCGGAGCGGTCGCCGGCGTGGACCTGCGGCGCAATGATGCCTGCGCGCGCAATCTTGGCATCCGTCTCCTTGTATTCGATCATCTTCGTCCCGTTGATGCTCAGCGTGATCGTGTCGCCGACCGCCTTCACTTCGTAGTCGTTCCAGTCCTTTGGTTTCAATGCCTTCTTGAGCGTCTCGGGATCGGGGCTGATCAGCACGCGGTTGCGACGGCTCTCGTCATACAGGCATCCCCAGTAGGCCTCGCCCACGTCAGCCTGATAACCGGACACTTCGGTTGAATTCGGCACGCGCTCGGAGCGGAACTGGAAACCGCTGTTGCCCTTCCCGTCAACCAGGCGAATCTCAAACCGGAGTATGAAATCGCCGAAGGTTTTCTCGTGCGAGAGAAATTCATTGTGCTTTAGCTTCTCCGCCTTCCCGACAAGCATGCCGTCCTTGACGGTCCAGATTTCCTTGTTGCCCTGCCATCCGGTCAGGTCCTTGCCGTTGAAGATGGCGACGAAACCTTCCTCCTTCTCGGCGGCCAGACACGCCGAGGCGAGAATGAGTATGGCGCAAGCCGTCCGCATGGTTCTCATGATCTTTTCCTCCTGTATCTCTTCGGTTTGAATCGGGAATTCCCGGTTTCTTTCCTTGCGGCGCGCAGCCACCTCTTCACATCTTCCCCAACTCCTCCTGAATGATCTTCTCCGCGACCTGCGGGTTGGCCTTGCCCCTGGCCATGCGCATTACCTGTCCCATCAGGAACTTCACAGCGCTTGCCTTCCCGCTCTTGAAGTCCGCAACGGCCTTCGGATTGTCCGCAATGGCCTTGCTGACCAGCGGCAGTATGTCTCCGGAATCGCTTGTCTGCTCAAGCCCTTCCCGCCTGATGATTTCCTCCGGATCGTCGCCCGTGTCCATCATGATCGTGAAGACCTTCTGCGCGGCGGGGCTGTTGATCCGGTCGGACGACGCGATCTTTGCAAGCGCCGCCACCTGGGCAGGTTTCGGCTTCAGTTCCACAATCCCGATGCCCCGCTGCTTCATCTCCCGGAGCATCGCGTTCATGATCCAGTTTCCGACGGCCTTCGGGTTATCGTATGTTTTCAGAGCCTCTTCGAAGAAGTCCGCCGTCCTGCGGTCGTCGCTGATGACGCCGGCGTCGTATTCCGGAAGGCCGAACGCCTCGATGAAGCGCCTTTTGCGCGCCAGGGGCAGTTCCGGCACGGCGGCCATGACCCTTGCGCGCATCTCATCGTCAATCGTGACCGGGATCAGGTCAGGCTCCGGAAAATAGCGGTAATCCTGCGCCTCTTCCTTGCTTCTCATGCGTCCGGTAGCCCCGGCCGCGTCATCCCAAAGTCGCGTCTCTCTTGCGACCTTCCCGCCCTCGTTGAGAATGCGGGTCTGACGCTTTATCTCGTATTCGATCGCCGAGGTCACGGCCTTCATCGAGTTGACGTTCTTTATCTCGACCCGCGCCCCGTATTCCGCCGCTCCCGGCGCGCGCAGCGAAATACTCGCCTCGAAGCGCAGGTGTCCCTGCTCCATGTGGCACTCGGAGACCTCGGTATATAGAAGCGCCCGGCGCATGGTCTCCATGAACGCCTGCGCCTCTTCCGGCCCGCGCATGTCCGGCTCCGTCACGATTTCCAGAAGCGGCACGCCGGCGCGGTTCAGGTCCACCAGCGAGTAATCCGCGTCGCTTCGCTCGGGATGTATGTTTTTGCCCGCGTCCTCCTCAAGGTGGACGTTGTGAATCCTGACGCGCTTTGAGCCTCCGTTGACGGGGATGTCAATGTGGCCTTCCGTGCCGGTGTTGCAATAATTCTGCGAAATCTGGTAGTTCTTCGGCAGGTCCGGATAATAGTAGTTCTTCCGGTCGAAGAATGTCCGGGGCGGGACTTTGCATTTGAACGCGAACGCCACCCGCAGCGCAAGCTCGAACGCCTTGCGGTTCAGGACGGGCAGGACGCCAGGCATCCCGACGCAGATCGGGCACGTGTGCGTATTAGGCGCCGCCCCGAACTCCGTGCTGCAATCGCACCACAGTTTGGTCCTTGTAGCCAGTTCGGCATGAGTCTCCAGGCCTATGACGACTTCCCATTCCATGGGATTTCCTTCCGTTTTTTTCCGGCCTGCGGGCAACCCCGCCCGCGCGCCTTCAGCTTTTTCAAGATCGGACTTGCGAGCCATGTCCGTCCATTATTCGAGAAGACTTCATTCTACTTGCGCCATCAGCGTCGTTCAACAACAGCGACGCCCGATATTGCGCGTCCGACCGGAGCGGGATAGAATCGTTCAATCGTGAAACTGCTCGACGTGAAAAACCTGACCAAGCGCTACGGCAAGCGAACGGTCGTCAACAAGCTCTGCTTCGATGTCGGCCCGGGGGAAATCGTCGGACTCCTCGGTCCCAACGGCGCCGGCAAGACGACGGCTTTCCGTATGACGATAGGCATGATCCGCCCGGAGAACGGGCAGGTTTTCTTCCACGGCGAGGATATCACGAAACTGCCCATGTTCCGCCGCGCGCGGCGGGGGATGGGATACCTGGCCCAGGAGCCTTCGATCATCCGGGGCATGACCGTCGGCGACAACCTCATGTCCTTCCTGGAGATGATGCGTTATCCCCAGCGGGAACGTCTTGCCGTGCGCGACCAGTTGCTCTCCGAGTTCGGCCTCAAGCACCTTCTGGAAAACATGGCCTACACCCTCTCCGGCGGGGAGCGGCGAAGGCTGGAGATCGCCCGCGCGCTTATCGGCAACCCGTCGCTCATCCTGCTTGACGAGCCTTTCACGGGCATTGACCCCATCGCGGTGGCTGAAATACAGGATATCGTCCAGGGCCTGCGCGAGAAGGGCATGGCGGTCCTCATCACCGACCATAACGTGCGAGACGCCCTGACGATAACCGACCGCTCCTACGTCATCAGCGAAGGCGCGGTCGTCAGCAGCGGAACAACGGAGGAGATCGTGCATGACCCGCTGGCCCGCCGGTTTTACCTGGGCGAGCGGCTGGCGGCCTCGGTTATCGAAGAACAGCGCCCGGGGTCGTCCCGCGGGGCCAACGGCTCCGGAGCCGCGCCGGAGGAGGAGTTTGAGCCGCTGCCGGATTACAATAACCCCGGCGTCGAACCGCGCTGAACGACGCCCGTCCCGTCCTTCCGGTCTTCGGGAAACGCCGAATGAGCCTGTCCACCCGCGCAAGACCGTCCGTTTTCGCGCTTGCGGGCTGCCTGCTCGCGCTTGCGGCCTTCAGGCTGGCCGTCCTTTCGGCGCAGATCGTAAGGGACGGTATGCAGATTGATTTCGCCGCGTTTTACATCGCGGGCAGGAGCGAATCGCTCGGACTCAACCCTTATCGCAACTATCCGAAGCATTCCCCGGACATCTGGTTCGGCATTGCACGGCGCAAACACAGCCGCTTCCTTTATCCGCCCTTCGCGGCGACCCTTTTCAGGCCGATTGCCGCGCTTCCTTATGCCCGGGCGAAGGCAGTCTGGGCGGCTGTGAGCATGGCCGGAGTCGCGGTCGGAATGTTGATCAGCGCGGTGTTTCTCGGGGGCAGGAACGCCGGGCGGCTGGTTGTGGCGGGGCTGGCGCTGATGCTGCTGTTCCATCCGACGCTCATACTTGTCGAGCGCGGGCAGATTGACGGATTCACCTTCCCGCTCTGCGCGGGCGCCGTGGTCTTAATGGCTCGCGGCGGGGGACGGCGTGACGCAGCCGCCGGGGCGCTGCTCGCTCTGGCGGTTCTGTTGAAGCTGCACGTCGCGCTGATCGTCCCATTCCTGATCCTGCGCCGAAAGACCCGCGCCCTTGCGGGGCTGGCGGCGGGGATTATCGCCATTTCCATCCTGTCGTTGATATTCAACGGCCCGGATGAAATCTACGACTACATTGTCGTCCAGATGCCGCGCATTTCCTATTTCGAGGCGGGCGGAACGTTAGAATACTGGTTGCCTGACAAGGAGCTTGCGCCTCTCCTGGTTGGCATTCCGGAGGATTATCTCAGGGCCGAAGGCAGGCTCTACCTGATCAATTTCTTCGAGTGCATCGGCTGCCCATCAATCGCTTATGCGATCTACCTGGGGTTGCTTCGGATGGGAACTATCGTCAGCCTCAGCCTTCCTTCCATCTGTGTGTTTGCGGCGATCTTCGCGCTGTTCGTCCGCCATGTCCGCAAGGGCTCTGGATGTTGCGATCCTTCGGCTGGAGGAATGTCCCCAATTCGGGAATTCGCGTGGTGGTATGCTGTTCTTGCCATCATCCTGCTCAGCGCGCCGGTGACGCGGGTGTCGAACACGGTCTGGCTGTTGCCCGTCGGCGTCCTCGTCATGCGCGAATACAAAACGCTCAGGGCCGGAAATCCCCGGATTCTGGCCGCGCTGTCCGCAGGCATTCTTCTTGTCGCGATTCCTGATAACCGGGCAGGCATGGGCGAGATATCGTCCTCAGCCACGGTTGACTTCATTTTCTCGGCGAAGTACATCGCCGGGGAGCTTCTGATTCTTGTGGGCCTGATGGGATACGCCGAATCGCCCGATATGACGGAAAGGATGGACGATGAAGACTCTCAGGGACGTCTGGCGCAACACGGTTGAGAAGTTCCCGGTGAAGACGGCCTTCATCTGCGACGACGCGAGCGTCACCTTCCGCGAGGCGGACAAAATCACGGACAGGCTGCGCTCTGCAATGGCCGCGGAATTCGGCCTGCGCCCCGGCGACCGCGTCAGCGTCGCGATGCCCAACTGCCTGGAATACTGCCTCATCTACTGGGCCGTCGTGAAAGCGGGCGCGGTCGTGGTCCCGGTGAACATCCGCCTCCGGGCTGAGGAGATGCGCCACGTCATCGAGAACGCGGACGCCTCCATCCTGTTCCTGCACGCGAGCGTATGGGGCAACGTCATCGGTCATGCCAGGCAGTCATCCTGCGTGAAACATATCGTCGCTGTCGGCGGTTCCCCGGAAGGGGACGCAGTCTCCTACGAACAACTCGCCGGGCATGAGATAACGCCCTGCGCTGAACCCGAAGCCGATCCCGAAGGCCTCGTCATCATCATGCACACCAGCGGCACGACAGGCAGGCCGAAGGGCGCGATGATGCGGCACTGCGACATCTTCTTCAACGTGCGCAACGCCATCATCGCCCAGAGCTTCCGCCACGAGGACGTCCACCTGCTTGTCGTGCCGATGTTCCATTGCACCGCGCTCTACAGCATGCTGCCCAGCGGCGCGTACCTCGGCAGCACAATCGTCGTCGCGCCAAAGGCCGACATGCGTTATCTGGTCGAGCTGATACAGAAGCATCGGATCACGACGTTCATGGGCGTGCCGACGATGTTCTACTTCCTGACGACGTTGGAAGGCCTTGAGACATACGACCTGTCCAGCGTGCGGCTTATCGCCTACGCCGGGTCGGTCATGCCCACGCGGACCATCCAGATGCTGCGGGAGCGCTTCCCCCGCGCGAGCCTGCACAACTTCTTCGGCCTGACCGAGACGATCTCGATGACCCACGTCCTGCCCAGCGCGGACGCGCTGCTCCATCCTGATTCAGTAGGTAAGCCGCTGCCGGAAATCCACACGCGCATCATCGGGGACGACGGGCTTGACTTGCCGAAAGGCCGGGTCGGAGAACTCTGCTTCCACAGGGACAACATCATCCCCGGTTACTGGAAGCAGGACGGCCTGCTGGAGAAATCCATGACGCCGGACGGCTGGTTCCGCACGGGCGACCTTGCATGCAGCGACGAGGAGGGATTCCTCTACATCAAGGGACGCTCCAAGGAGATGATTATTGTCGGCGGCGAGAACGTCTACGCGCTGGAGGTTGAGAACGTGATCATGCAGCACCCCGGCGTTCTTGAGGCGGCGGTCGTGGGCATCCCGGCCACGGGAGTCAGGGCGTATCTCGGCGAGCTTGTGAAGGCCGTGGTCGTGCCGCGCCCCGGGCATGAACTCGGGGAACTTGACATCAAGAAGCACTGCGCGGGGCATCTGGCGAACTACAAAATTCCGCATTTCGTTGAGTTCCGCGACGCCCTGCCCCGCAACGCAAGCGGCAAGGTCCTCAAGCGGGACCTGCAGTAGTGACAACCTCTCGCCGCGCATGGATGTGGGTTTTCTGATCCCGGGCAATTCCCGGCCCCGACGACGCTCAGGTTACTTTGCATCGGATAATGCTTTGTAATACTTTTCTATCGAACCACGATAATCTTCCGGCGGGGTTTCTACGATTCCGGATCGCTTGTCCCGTCTCTCGACAAGCTTTTGCATCTCCTCCACAAGCCCCTCCGCGACGGACGAGATTGCCTCCGACGCGCTGTTGAGTCCAGGCGACGCCTCGGAAGGCTGGCCGGAACCCATCTGCGATTGGGCTTCGCGCAGCGCGGTCTGCGCCTTTCGCATCCTCTCGCGGTGTTCCTCTTTGATGTCCCCGGCGGAAAGACGCTCCTGCAAGGCGTCGGCGCGTCTGACCAGTTCGTCCAGCTTTTCCCTCGCGTCCGCCGGTTTCTCCTGCGGTATGCCCTCCTGGGCGGATTTTGCCGATTCGGCATCGCCGGGAGCGTCCGCGCCTTGCGGGGCGGCCTTGCCTTTTTCGGCATCGGCGCTTTCGGTCTTCCGGGCGGTCTCTTCCGCCAGCGCCTTGGCGCTTTTTGATATCTGCTCGGCCTCGTCCTTCAACCGCTTGAGGCGGCTCATTGGCGGTGATGTTCTGTCCTCCAGCAACCCCTCCAGGCTGCGCTCAGTCGCGGCAAGGTCCGCGCGGGCGGACTTCGCCGGCTGTCCGGCCTCGGAAGGTCTGCCCTCCTGCAGGCTCTTCTTCGCCGCATCCATCTTGTCCAGCGTTTTGGTATCTTCAAGTTGCTTTCGCGCCGACTCAACTCTCTCGCCCGTTTGCGGATCGGCCGTCTTCGCCTGATCTCGCGCGGTTTTCAGTTCCTCCAGAGTCTGCTTTGTCAGTTCCGCCGCTTCGCCCTGGGCTGATCCGGCCTGGCGGCTCAGCGCCTGCGCTCTTGACTCGGCCTTGCCGTCGGCGGACGGCTGGGCGGCGGATTGCTGAGCCGACTGCGCCGCTCCTTGCGCCGCTTCGGACATCTTGCGCAATGCCTCGTCCTGCGCGCGGCGCGCCTCCTGCGCCCGGCTCAGGGCCTCGGACAGTTGCCTGTTGATAGAATCGCCCATCAGGTCTTTCAGCGATTCGGCTGCGGCCTCCAGCTTCCTGTCCGCCTCCCTGCCTGACTGGGCGCTCAGGTCCGGACGAATCGGCGCGGACTTGCGCGCGGCCTCCATCTCCGCCTGCGCTTGATCAAGCGATTCCTTCAGCCTCTCGGCCAGCCCGCTGTCCTGCGCGGCGCGGATTTTCGACGCCTGTTTGCCAAGCTCTTCGGTTCCCTTGCGGACTTCCTCCTGCCGAGCGGTCAATTCCGCCGCCTTGTCGCCGGACATGGGTTTCTGATCTTCCCGCGCTGCGGCGTCCCGCGCGGCGTCATATTCGCGGTTCAATTCCTTCTGTCGCCGCGTAAGCTCCGAGGCCTTCTCCGCGGCCTTCGCCAGCTTCTCGCTGTCGGACATGCGGAAGGCGTCGGACGCCGCGCGAAGGTCTCCGGCAATCTGCTCCATATCCTTCGCGGCTTTTTCCTGCGCCGGAACCGCGTCCGCCGGGCGATTTTCCTGAATGGCGCGCTCCGCGTTCTCCATGTCCCTGCCGGTTCCCTTCGCGGAGACGTCGTTCCTGATTTCCTCCAGTTTCTTCCCGATCTCAGGCGCGGCTTCCGCCGCCTTGGGAGTCACGTCCTGTAGCTCGGTTTTAATTCCCTCAAGATCGCGCGCCAGTCCCTGTTGACTTTTAGTCAGGGCATCCTTCGCATCGGATTGCTCAGCGCCTTGCGGGGGAGATTGTTCCCCGGCAGCCTTCTGAGTTCCCGGTTTTCCGTCAGACTTCACCTGTTCGCCGCCGGACTGTGAGGCGGCAGTCGCAGTCTTTTCGGAACCGGCTTGTTGCGCGGCATTTGCGCCCTGGGGAGGTTGGGCATGTGGAGCGCCTTCCTGCTTCTGCGCGGCTTGGGCCTCGCCCGGAGCCTGGTTCTGGGCCTGCGGTTCGCGGGATTGGCTTTGCTGCGGTTTGGCCTCGGCCTGTTGCCTCGTCTTTTCGGCCAGATCCTTCTGATCGGAGGCCATGCGGGACGCCTTGTCGGCCATGCCCTTCAACCGCTGCGCCAGGTCCTTCTCCATCTGGCGCTGAAGCTCGCGCGATGCGTCGCGCAGCCTGTCTTCGGCCTTCTTGCCCCTGTCCCTGGCCTCGTCCGGCGCGTTTTCTCTGGCGAATTTCTCCGCCTCTTTCATCTCGGCGTAAGCGTTCTCAATCTGCCGCAGCGGCTCTATTGGCGCGGACGGGTCAATCTGGCTCAGCGCGTGCAACTGCTGATACAGGCTTTTCGCTTTCTCAGCGGCGTTCTGCTGCCGCTGCGCGACAGACGGAGTCTCCTGTGCCTGAGTCTGCGCCGACGGCTGCTGCTGATTCTCCGACTGTTGTTGCGCTCCGGCCTGCGCGTTCGCCTGCTGTTGAGATTGTTGGGATTGCTGTTGCGATTGTTGCACCTGCTGCGATTGCTGTTGGGACTGCTGCTGAGACGGTTGCGGTTGTTGTTGCGCTTTGGCCTGGTCGTTCTGCTGCTGATTCTGTTGTTGCTGGTCGCCGCGTTGCTCCCGCAGTTTCTCCACCGCCATCTCCCGCAGATCGCGGTTGATCTCGCTCTGCTCCTGCTTGAGCTTTTCAAGCTCCTCGGCCCGCTTCTTCAGTTCGCTTGTTTTGCTCCGCTCCTGCTGCTGGTCGAACTGTCTGGCCATGTCCAGCGCCTGTTGAAGCGCCTGGCTGAGTTGCTTGCTTTCCTCGGGACTTTTGGCCTTGCTTATCAGGTGTATCAGGTCGCGCTTGGCTCGATAAAGGTGGTAGAGCGCCGTGTTCTCCTTGTCCAGCGCCCTGGCCGCGCTGATCTGGGCTGCGTCCTCCGGCTCAAGCCAGTACGCCGCCATTATCATTTCATTGAACGCCGCCTCGATGTGCTGAAGCCTGTCGAGGTGTTCGGTCAGCTTGTTGCGCATCAGCCCGTAGGCAAGCTTTGACGCCAGCGCGTTCGTGTTCCGGCCAAGCGCGCTCTGCCTCGTGGCCAGGTGCTGAAGCCCGCTGCGGTGCTTCTGATAAACCGGCTCCAGCTTCCACTGTTTGTCCAGGCTGAACGTGTCGCGGATTATCCCCTTCTGAAGCTCGATGATGTCGTCCAGTTTGGCGACCAGATCGTTGTTCTCCATGCCCGGCATCGAAGCGCTCTCCGGCGCCTCCTTGAACTGCTCGCCGTAGGGCCTGATCTCGATGAAATAAAGCTCCGAAGTCCCCTCCTTCGGCCCGCTGACGGTGTCATTGTCGTATGCGTATGCCCAGTAGGTGATGACGTCCGTGTCCGCCAGTTCCATCCCTTCGAGGTAAAAATCCTTCCTTTCAGTCGCGGACTTGACGAGTTCGGCAAACTGCTTGAACGGCATCCGGTTTTCGTCGAATGTTTTCAGCTTGTAGACGATGCCCGTCTCGGTCACTCCGAAATCGTCCTCCGCCGTCACGCTCATCGGAATCTCGGCGGTTTTCGTGACCTTGAGGTTTCGCCCCGGGCGCGTGAGCTTTACGACCGGCAGCCTGTCCTCCAGCGCTTCTATCGCATAATCAGGGGATTCCGAATTCTGTTTCCCCCGGGCGTCCGTCAGGCGGATGCGATACCGGTCGGTATCCATTACTGTGAAGTTGAAGGCGGCTTTGTTCCCCTCGACCTGTCCCGGCAGCCTGATTCCCTTTGCGGAGAATTCGATCTCCGCCGATCGCAGGGGATTGTTGCAGCGCGCCGTCAGGCGGACCTCGGTTCCGCGGATGGCCTTGATCGGCCCCAGCGCGTCAGCGTCAACCGTCGGGGGCGTTCGGGTGTATGCCGGATAACGCAGCTCGATTTCCATCCTGACGACGTTCGGCTCCTCGAAGACCGACGCCGTGAAGACGGGGGTAAGGCAGTCCCCGGCGGCCACTCGATATCGCGCGTCCTCCGCGAGGCGATGGAACACGAATTTCACGCCGCCGGATTCGCCCGCGCTCATAACGTCGCGCTGCCAGACGGTCTTGCCGTCGTCCGGTCCGAAGGCGTAGAGAATCTCCGCCTTGCCGGGAATTCGCGCGCCGCCGAGACGGGCCTTCACCTCGAAGTTGCGCAGGCGCGGGACTTCGGCGTTTCCGGGGGTCACGTCAACCAGCGTCAACGTCGGCTCCGGCGTCGGCAGCCACGGCGCGAAGAAGCGCAGGAACGTGCGCTGCGCCAGGTAAGGATACGCAATCCAGTACCCCGTTCCGGAAGCGATGCAGGCGAACGCCGCCAGCGCGAGCAGCGCGACCTTGCGCCATCTGACCGCCTTTCGAAGGTCAAGATGCGCGGACCTCCTCTCCGCCTCGCGGGCCAGCGCTTCAATGATGGCCGGGGAGGACTGTGACGAAGTCTTCGCGGCGTCCAACCCGAATTCCAGCGCGGTCGAGATTGTCGTTTCAATCTCGGGATGGCTCCTTTCAATAATGCCTGCGGCATCCAGCAGCTTTCCCGACGCGCGGCGCGCGGCGCGCAGGGCGGAACCCGCCACGATGACCAGCAGGCCGGCGGATGCCCCGAACGCGATCGCCCTGACGCCGACATGAAGCTTCAGCGCGATATCAAGCGCGCTGACGAGGACATATCCCCCCGCAAGCAGCAGGACAACCCCTGCGGCGCCCGCCGAGAGCGCACGGCGCGTCCGCGCGGCGGCCACCCGCGACACGGCGCTCGCGATATTTCCCAGCGATCCTTCCATGTCATCCGATTCCCTGCCGATGGCGTCCTTGCAGTCTCATTGGCGGGTCAACGCAGCGCGCCTTGCGCGCCACGCCATGCGCGCTGCTAACGACCCACCTTACTTTCGGCATCTTCGGGTGAGGCGCAGCCGCATGAACGACTGGTTCGTCACGTGATTTCTATCTGATTCCCGCCGGAAGCCCCGTGACCTTTATCGGGTTCGCGATCACCCACGGATACCAGTCGTCTGCGACCTTGACGAAGGCCTCGACGCGGTACTTTCCCGGGAGACGCAGCGGAGTGGATATTTCGTTCCCCTGCTCCTCCCAGCAGACCGACCCGTTCAGCATCAAGCGGAGGTAGCACGGCAGCGGCGATTTCACGTGAAGCCGGTTCTTGTTTTCGAAAACAGCGATTGAATCGCCCGGCAGCGCCGTCTTTCCCTTGCCGTCATCCACCCAGACCGCGAAGCCGTCCGTCGGGCAGAGCCAGTCGAAACCGATGTAGCCCTTCCCCCGGGCCAGCGCGGTCACGGCGGTCTTCTCGGAATCCGCGTAGACGTGGTTGCCCACCAGGGAGAAATTCATTTCGAACGCCTCGGTTCCGGAGATCGCCGGTTTCCCGCCGGCTGCGGACGGCCAGTCGTTCACGGCGATGCCCGGGACGATCGCGTCGCTCCTGCGGTTTGCGGAATCCCATTCGCGCAGGCTCTGGATGGGGTAATCGCAGAACGCGCTGAAAGCCTCGATTCCACCGCCCGCCGCCTTCACTGCGGCAAGGAATCCCTCGCCGGACGACTTCTCGCCCATGTCCGCCGCGACGCCGTAGACGCGCATGGCCGATGCCGCCCCGCCTTCAACGCCGGTGAACGCGGCGGTAACGGATGCGTCTGCGGAGGCCTCCGATGGTCCGAGTACCATCTTGTCGCCGGTCGCAACGCCGGGCACGAAGTTGACGCCCCCCACGACGCCTGACGGAACCTCCGGTTTGGATGCTGCCGCGCTGTTGGCGAAGATCACCGTTTTTGTTCCGGTCTTTCCAGCCGCCTGCGCGATGCTCCGGAAGGTCGCCTCGCCGACTACCGCGTCGTCCGGCCTCACGGCGATCTGAACGCGCGTCGTTTTCAGTGGCGATTCCGGCGTCTTCCTCTTGCTCTTCAGCGTCGCGCGCGCATCGGCCAGAGCCTTCACGCGCTCCGGCGTCAGGCGTTTCTCTGTCGGCATCCGCCACTCGTCCGCCAGCATCTGAAGGGCCGCCGTTATGAAACGCCCGGCCTCGGGGCCGATGCTGTTCTCCTCGCCGTACTGGTCCCTGTCGCGCCCGTAGCAGTAGGGCGCTTTCTCGTCCCACTGGCTCTTCGGAATGATGTAGCCAAGTTCGTCGTTGGCCAGGCCGATGGTTATCCGGATGCGGTCCGACGGCGGAATCAGCAGGGGCAGTTCATGCGGCGCGCCCTGTATGTCCGCGCCGGGGTCCTGCGGATACTCGATCCCGCCGACCTCAAGCTCCGGATAATACTCCCCGGGGACGCACGTGAACTCCATGTCCCCGGCCCGGATTCGAGCGGCCTCCGTCGTCGTCTTTGGATTCTTCATCATGCCGAACGTGCTGTGCCCGGTCGAGGTCCCCGTCATGTTCATAATCGCGAACGCGGCGACGAACTTCTTGTTGTCTATCGGAATCGTGAATCTCTTGTTCTTGAACCCGATGGGGCCGAGGTTGACGGGCTTCTGGCCGGCAATCGCCTCCTTCGCGTAAGCTGCGGAACGGCGCGAATACTCGTCAAGGAACGGGATGTTGCCGTCCCCAAGCTCTGAGCCGTCTGGCATCTTCAGCTTGACGTGCAGCGGGGTCATCAGCCCGCCCACCGATCCGGTGAAGTACGCTATCGGGCAGTCATAGTCCTTCTTGAGTTCGCTGATGATTCCGCCCACGATGTCCGAGCTTAGGAGCGGATTGCGCCCGCCCAGCGCTTCGGGGTGGTTCGCCCAGAACACGACCATCCCGTGCAACTTCCCGTCGTCCTTCTTCAGGGACAGAACGTAGAAGCGCGCGTTTCTCGCCTCCGGAGTCCGCGAGTCCGCAAGGACCGGACTGGCGTCGGACATTCCGAGATACGCCTTGACCGGCGCGGCGTGCTCCTCCGCCTTGCGAATGGCCTCGGCCGACTTCTTCGATATGAAGTCCATGTACTCCGGGTCCGTTCCCGGATGCAGCGGGTCCTTCCCCCATATGCCCATCGTGTCCGGGCCTTCGTGGTTGTGGTTGCTGCTGACCATGACATATTCATAATCCGGCAGCAGCGCCTTGATTTTCTCCACGCGCGTGTTCATCAGCCCGACCACGTCCAGGCAGACCATGCCGATCTTCCTGTCGCCCTCTTTCAGAACCATCGCCCTTGCGCAGATCGGGCTGTGGACGCCCTTTGCCTGGCGTCCCATGCCGAATCCGGCTATCCAGACCGGCTTGGCCTGCCAGTCCGGGGTGATGTCAAGCGATGACACGCCGACCTGAACCGGCGTCGCATCCGCCGCGCGCAGCAGGCTTGCGGAGACGGACGCCAGGAAAAGCGATGCCAGAAGAACTCTTGTGATCGTAAGACGGATTTCCATTTCAATTCACTTTCTTCAAATCAGCGACAGTGGTGGAAGACATTTCCAACAGGCATTATACACGCTGCCAAACCGGTCAAGCCAATATATCGCAGGCCGGCGTCTCAAGTTGCCGTCCTTCCTCGCGGATGGATTAACCTGCCATGTCCGCGCTCAACCCCTGTTGCCCAGAAATCCCTCGTCCCAGTGGACCGGCTCATATCCGCGTTTCGTCACCCATTCCAAGGCGCGGATCACCTTGTCCTGAACGTCCGGCTGATGATACTGGAGTTCCTTGCGGAAATACTGCTCGTGGATGAGCAACTCCATCATCTCGCCGGTGTGGGGCGACGCCGCCTGCCTCTCAATGTGCGGCTCAATGGCTTCAAGCGCCAGCCCGTTCACGACGGCGTCGCACGTGACGAACGTCAGGCCGGTCTCGAAATCATGCCAGCAGTCGCGGCAATTGGCGTGGTCTTTCACGCGCTCATCCAGATAATATCCGGTATTACATTCGTTGTCCCTGTTGCGCCCGAAGAGCGCGATCAACCCCTTGACGCCCCGCTCGCTGAGCGCGCGGCAGGCGTCCTTCGGGGCCTCCGCCCAATGGACGGTCGTGAAGTCGCTGACAAGCTCAGCCCCCGCAAATCGGCGTATCTCGTTGGTCACCAGCTCGTAATCCGCCGCCATTTGACTGCGGCTCGCGTCCTTGTAGGGTCTGGCGGGCGTATCCTGATGCGCGTGGAAGGTCAGGCGAAGCCACTCCGCGCAGGACTGCCACTCGCCCTTCCACTTGTCCGGCATCTGCCTGAGCGTGAACGGGCCATGGATGGACTGGAAGTAGATGTTGATGTGAATCTTCGCCCCGAACTCATCGTGCATTCGCCGCCAGAACGCCATGTAGAAGTGGTCGAAAATCGAGGTATACGCCGACGGGTTGGTCCCGAGATCGCGCAGGAACTCGATATTGTCGTCCACGGAGAAGCGATATCGCGGGCGCGAGCGCAGATCGAGCATGACCCTGATCTCGTCCTTCATCGCCCGGTCGCCCAGCCTGCCGACGGCGCAGATTGCGGACTCCCGCTCCGTCAGGCCGATCCTGCACGTGAAGGCTTCCCCCTCGACGCTTGCCGGAACGCCGTTGACATGCACGGACGCGCCGGACGGGCAGGTCCCGCGCGCGCAGACCGTCAGACCGGTGTCGGATTCGATTCCGTCATGGCGATTCAGCACGTCTCCGTCCCAGGGGGAGGTGATGGTTATGCAGTGGGTTTCCACAAAAGTTGGTCCTTCAACAGGATTATTATGAGGTTGCAATTGGCCGACAGCGTGCGCCATTCCAGTTATGGCTTATTCTACCCGGGCTGAAAACGGCTTCAATGCGCATGGCTGCGACGCGGCATTGAAATCGCGGGACCTGAGCGACTGCCTGGTCGCGATACTCGAAGTCGCCGGGGCTGCCGCGGATCACGACCTGATACTTGCGATGGAAGGACGCCGGCAACTCAAGCTACAGAGCCGAGAAATGGGGCCAAACCGAAACCTCGCAAGAATTACATGGCCGGACCAAGTTATGAATCCGGGCCGAACGAGTGTCAGGAGTAGATTCTGAAGCGTATTGAGAATAGCATCGAATTTCGCCGGAAGAACATCGCAAGGCGCTTGAAGAAGAACAACTCTTCAGGCCACCCCTGCGGATGACAAATGCTTCGCCGCCGGTCATGCCTGTCCTTACACCCCGCTGAACGCGGAGAAGCCGCCGTCCACCGCGACGACGGTTCCATGCACGAAGCGTCCGCCGGGCGAGACCAGCCAGAGCAGGGCGCTGACAAGGTCCTCCGGAGCGCCGAACCGGCTCATCGGCGTGTGGTCAATGATCGTTTTTCCGCGCGGGGAAAGCTCCCCGGTCTTTTCGTCATAAAGCAGGAACTTGTTCTGCGTCGTGCAGAAGAAACCGGGAGCAATGGCGTTGACGCGGATATCCTTTGAATAATTCTGCGACATGTGGACCGCCAGCCATTGCGTGAAGTTGCTCACGGCGGCCTTCGCGGCGGAGTAAGCCGGTATCTTGGTCAGCGGCGTGAACGCGTTCATGGAGGAGATATTGATGATGACCCCGTCGCCGCGCTTGGCCATATGCCTGCCGACGACCTGGCTGGGCAGGAACGTGCCGATGAAGTTAAGGTCGAAGACCCAGCGCACTGCCTCGGCGGGCAGGTCGAAGAATTCCTTGTCCGGGCCGGTTGTGGCCTCCTTCTTGTTGCCTCCCGCGCCGTTGACGAGTATGTCAATTCTGCCGAAGCGAGCGATGACGGAATCAACCGCCTTCTGCACGCTCGCCTTGTCCAGCACGTCGCACTGGACGGCCATCGCGTCGCCGCCCTGCTGTGCTATGGCGGCGACTACCTTCTCCGCCGCCTGCGGCATGAGGTCGGCGACGGCGACCTTGGCGCCGCGTTGCCCGAGCGCGGCGGCCATCGCCCCGCAGAGGACTCCCCCGCCCCCCGTTATGAAGACCACCTTGTCCTTGACCGAAAAAAGATTATCAAGAGCGTCAGTCATGTTTCTGTCTCCTGAGAGGCGCAAAAGGCCGGCCCCGCGCATTAAAACGAGAACGCGCCGGTTCCGGGAGATCCATTCCGCAATGTCGCAGCGGCCACAGGCCTTTACGTCTACCAGAGCGATGGGCGCGTGTCAATTCACGCGTTGCGGCAGCTCCCCCCTTCCGTCACCTCAACGAGCGAGGGAAGGAAGATTTTCCAAAGGCAGGTTTGCGCTGAATACGGGGGGAGAAGGATGATCTGGGGAAGCGCTATCGCTTCATCCTCATCTCTTTAATCTTCATAAGCCGGGTGATGTTGCCTCTCTCCAGTTCTTCCAGTTTCTGCCTGATAACCTTTATCGTGCCCTTCAACTGCGGGATCATGACGTATTCCAGGGCGTTCACGCGACGGCGCGTGCGCTCGATCTCTTCCATCAGTCTGCGGATGGCCTCCTCCTGGGCCGCCATCGCGAGCAGCCTGGGCAGGAACTCGCGCAGCGTCGCCACCGCCTCGTCAAGCTCCGGCGGGGTTTCAAGATAACTGTATCCGCTCTCGGGCTTGGCTATCGTCATCTTGAATTCCGGGATTGTGACGCCCATGAGCCGCTTTTCCTCGATGGCGAGATTCATGGTCGTGCGGCTCTGCATCAGGGCGTTATAGACGGCTGCTTCCGACCCGGTGAGCCTGGCAAGAACGAAGAGGCGCAGTATCCGGGGCAGTTCCCGGTCAATCTCCTCGCGGGACTGCCTGTACGTCTCGATCTGCGCCACGAACTCCTGGATAAGCCCCTCAAGCTTGTCCTTGAGGAGTTTATGGCCGCGCGAGGCGGTCTTGAGCCTGCGGCTGAGCCGCAGAAGCTCCATCCGGTTCGGATTTACCCTGATCTGCATCTATGCCGTCCCGGCCTCAGCCTTCGCTTTTCTCAGCGCCGTCCGCCGATGCGGCCGGACGCCAGTACTTCTCGATGTATTCGTCCCTGACGCGCTTGAGTTCGCTGCGCGGGAGTATGCCCAGCAGCTTCCAGCCCAGGTCAAGGGATTGCTCGATGCTGCGGTTTTCATCCTCTCCCTGGCGGACGAACTGCTGCTCGAAGGCGCCGGCGAACTTCATGAACAACAGGTCCGTCGGCGTGAGGGCGCCTTCGCCCAGAACGACCGCCAGCTCCTCGGCTTCCTTGCCGCGCGCGTAGGCGGCGTAAAGCTGGTTCATGACACCCGCGTGGTCGGCGCGGGTCTTGCCCTGCCCGATGCCCTTGTCCTTCAGCCGGCTCAAGCTGGGCAGCACGTCCACCGGCGGATAGATGCCCTTGGCGTTAATCGAGCGGTCAAGGATGATCTGCCCTTCGGTGATGTACCCCGTCAGGTCGGGGATGGGGTGCGTCTTGTCATCCTCCGGCATGGTCAGGATCGGGAACTGCGTGATGGAGCCGTTCCTGCCCTGGATGCGCCCGGCGCGCTCGTAAATGGTCGAGAGGTCGGTGTACATGTAGCCGGGGTAGCCGCGCCGTCCGGGGACTTCCTTGCGGGCCGCGCTGATTTCGCGCAGGGCCTCGCAGTAGTTCGTCATGTCGGTCAGGATGATCAGGACGTGTATGTCCAGCTCATAGGCCAGGTATTCCGCCGCGGTAAGGGCCATGCGCGGCGTGGCAATGCGCTCGATGGGCGGGTCGTCGGCGAGGTTGATGAACAGCACGGCGCGCTGCAGGGCGCCGGTGCGGCGGAAGTCCTCGATGAAGAAGTTGGCTTCCTCGAACGTGATGCCCATCGCGGCGAAGACGACGGCGAACCGGTCGCCGGTCTTGAGGACGCGCGCCTGGCGCGCGATCTGCGCGGCGAGGCGGGAGTGCGGCAGTCCGCTTGCGCTGAAGATGGGCAGCTTCTGGCCGCGCACGAGGGTGTTCATCACGTCAATCGTGCTTATGCCGGTCTGGATGAACTCGTTGGGGTAGTCGCGGGCGAAGGGGTTGATCGGGTTCCCGTTGATGTTCAGTCGCTTGTCCGGGATGATCTCCGGCCCGTCGTCAATCGGGCGGCCGAAGCCGTCGAAGACGCGGCCCATGATGTCCGGGGACACCCCGAACTCCTGTCCGCGGCCCAGGAAGCGTATCTTGGTTCCGCTGGTGGCGATCCCGTCCGTTCCCTCGAAGACCTGGACGAGGGCGTTATCCTCCTGGACTTCCAGGACGCGGGCCTGGCGCGTCTGCCCGTTCGGGAGCCTCAGCTCAGCAATCTCTCCGTATGAGATCCCGCGCACGTCCTGTACCAGCAGCAACGGCCCGGCGATCTCCTTGATTGTCAGGTATTCCTTATCCAAGGCAGTTCCCTCTTCTTCCCGATGGCGTCATGCGCCGGCCTTCACTGCGGCCTTGCCGAGCTTGCCGCACTGTTCCGTGATGCCGTCCATAACCTTCTGGAATTTGTCCAGCTCCTGCTCTTTTATGAGCTTGGCTCTGGAAATCTCATCCCGGATGGGCAGCGACGCTATTTCGTCAATTCCGCTGCCTCTCTGGAGCGACTTCGTCGCCTCCGCGTAGAAATGCAGCACTGTCTGAAGCAGGAGCAGTTGCTTCTTCAGAGAGCTGTAAGTGTCAATGTCGTCGAAAGCGTTCTGGTGGAGGAAGTCCTCGCGCACGCTCTTGGACGCCTCCATCAGGAGCCGATCCGGGGCGCTCAACGCGTCAAGACCGACCAGCCTGACAAGCTCCTCAAGCTCCTCCTCGCGCTGCAGGATGGCCATGGCCTCCTTGCGCACGCCGGACCACGCCTTATCCAACTCCCGGTCGGCGTATTCATCAACGATCTGCTGGTAGAGAGAGTAGCTTTTGAGCCAGCTTATGGCCGGGAAATGGCGTTGATACGCCAGCGAGGCGTCAAGTCCCCAGAACACCTTCACGACGCGCAGCGTGGCCTGGACAACGGGGTCGGAGAGGTCGCCGCCGGGGGGGGAGACTGCGCCGATGATGCTCAGGCTGCCTTTGCGCTCTTCCCTGCCCAGGCATTGCACACTGCCGGAACGCTCGTAGAAAGTGGCGATGCGCGATCCCAGGTAGGCGGGATATCCTTCCTCGCCCGGCATTTCCTCAAGCCGTCCTGAAATTTCACGCATGGCTTCCGCCCACCGGCTGGTGGAGTCAGCCATCATGGCGACGTCGTAACCCATGTCGCGGAAGTATTCGGCAATGGTGATCCCGGTGAAGACGCTCGCCTCGCGCGCCGCCACGGGCATGTTGGACGTGTTGGCGACCAGAACGGTGCGCTCCATCAGGGGTTCGCCGCTCTTCGGGTCGGCAAGCTCAGGGAACTCCATGAGCACGTCGGTCATCTCGTTGCCGCGCTCGCCGCATCCGACGTAGACGATGATGTCCGCGTCCGCCCACTTGGCCAACTGGTGCTGGACGACGGTCTTGCCGCTGCCGAACGGGCCGGGCACGCACGCCGTGCCGCCCTTTGTCATCGGGAAGAACATGTCAATGACGCGCTGGCCGGTGACGAGCGGAACCGTCGGCGGGAATTTCTTGACGACCTGGCGGGCGTGGCGCACAGGCCACTTCTGCATCATCTGCAGGTTCCGAGGCCCGGTCGCGGTCTCGACCACCGCCACTGTCTCTTCGACGGTGTATTCGCCCTTCGCAATCTTCGCAACCTTCCCTGAAACGCCGGGGGGGACCATGATCTTATGAAGGACGAGCTTTGATTCCTGGACCGTGCCGATAACGTCGCCGGGGACGACCTCCGCGCCGGCGGCGACCTTCGGCTCGAAGGTCCATTTTACCTTGCGATCCAGCGCCGGGCTTTCGGCGCCGCGCACGATGAAGTCGCCGAACTCGTTGCGCAGCGTGTCCAGCGGGCGCTGAATGCCGTCGTAGATGGCCTTGACCAGGCCCGGCCCAAGCTCAACGCTCAAGGGAGCGCCGCTGGGCACGACCGGCTCGCCCGGCCCGACGCCTTCGGTTTCTTCGTAGACTTGTATCGAGTACTGATCGCCGCGTATCTCGATGACTTCGCCGAAGAGCTTCATTTTGCCGACGCGCACGGTCTCGTACATCTTCGTGCCGGCAAGTCCCTTCGCAACCACGAGCGGGCCGGCAACTCTGACAACCTGACCCTCGCGGCGACCGCCTTCCTGTCCTGTCTGTTCCGCCATCAGCTAGCTCCTGCGCTCCTTGAGCATGTCCACACCGATGGACTTCTCTATCTGGGAACGTATCATGCGAATGCCGAGGCCCCGACTCCCGTGGTGCGAGGCTATGAAGACTATCGCCGCGTTGTTACGGCGCCTGATTTCCTCAATCTCATGCAGGCGGCCTTCGGCAAGCTCCTCGCAAATCAGAATGAGCGCCGTGTCCGGCTCCGCCGCAATCCTGCCCAGCGCCGGTATCAGCGCCTCGCCTTTCTCCATGCCGACCGGACGGATGCCCACGCTCGCAAAACCGAGCACCGCATCCTCCGGCCCTATCGCGTAGACTGCCGCCATCGGTTCAACTTCCGTCAGACAAAAGATGGGAGAAGACGTTTGCCGATCTGGTCCGCTGAAATTCCGTTGCTCAATCCAGCAAGCACGACCTTCAGGTTCCGCAACTCGATTTCCAGCCCGTAAAGGTATCCGTAGGGCCGTTCAGGCCCGTAGGTGACGTTTCTGCAATGGTCAACGGATAACGCCAGACTTGACGCCAGGCTGCGGGCCATCGCGTTGCGGTCCCCGCTCTGGATGCCGCGGACAACCTCTGCGGCAGCCTCCGGGCCAAGCTCATGGCCAAGCGCCTCGCCCCAGTCCTCCGGCCTGCTTCTCAGCATGGAATGGAGCGTGTCAAGGTCCAAGCTTCCCTTCAGGAAGAGGCGATCAACGTCATCCGCCTTCTCGCCGAGAGTGACGGCCCTGTGTATTACGCCCACGGCGCGCAGCCGCATCGTGGCCTCGATCACGCCGCGTATTGTTTTGCTGCCGGTGTGCTCGGAACACTCCAGAAGCCGTTCCAGATACGCCGAATCCATGATCCAGTCAACCGTCGAGGCGATCGCGCGCCCGGCGGCGACTTCCTCAAGCAGCAAGCGGGTCGGGACAGCCAGGTAATCGTCTTCCTTCCCGGCGTTGCCCTGGCGGATTTCAGCAAATTGCTCGCGGGAGTATTTCCCGCCTGTCAGATATTTCTGTTCCAGACCGAAGAGATCGGTCTTGAGGAACGCCTTGCAGTTGGAGAAATCGGTCGCCAGCCTGAAAAGAGCCACAACGCAGGGGCTGGGGCATGCGTCTTCGAAATCGTCAAGGCTCTGTCCCCAGTAGTTCTGGAGCAATTCCTCCGCATTTTCCAACAATGCGATGCGAGTGAAAATTTCCTTGTATCGCGTCTCGCCGATCTGAAGGAACACGTCCTCCATGCGCTCATGCCCAAGAAGCCCCTGGAAGAAGTCCCCCTTCAGGAGGTCGCCTTCCATGACCGCCGCGCGCCCGCTTACGAATGACCAGTCGGTGAGTTGCATCTCGGCTTACAGGTCCTTCCTCTCAAGCGAAGGGAAAGCCTCTCTGGCCAGTTCCGGCGTCAGTTCCTCTCGCGCGTTGCGCATGAGGGTGTCGAACGACCGGTCCATTTCAAACGTCGAGGAACGGAAGATCAGTCCGCCCTTGATGTCAGCCGGCTGATCCGCAAGCCTGGCGAAATCCTGGCCGAGTCTGGCGTTCAAGCGCTTGATCAATTCCGGGCCGACTTCTTTCGAGTCCTTCAGGTTCAACGCCACTTCCCCGCCGGCTCCTTCTTCCAGACCGGCAAGCCAGCCTTCAAGCAGGGAGATGTATTGCTCGCGGGGCATTGATGCCAGACTCTGGAGCGCGGCGTCGAAGATCCGGGCGAGGATGCGGTTTTTCTCTTCAAGCAGCTTGACCGCGAGTTCCGACCGCAGACGCAGCAGGTCCTTGCCGACGGAGTCGTCAATCGCCTGTTTTCCGCCGGCCAGTTTTGCGTCCGCCTCGCGGCGTATCGCGGCCTCGGCCTCCTTGAAGCGGCGCTCCGCCTTTCGCTCGGCTGCCGCCACGAGGTGGCGGGCCTCAGCCTCAGCCTCGGCCAGAACCGCCTTTTTTATGTTGTCCAGTGACACTGCGCAGCTTCCTTTCCGAAGAACCCGCCGGCTCTGCATTTGCTGGCAAAGTCCACCCTGCGGGCCGCGTGGTGAACAAAGGTCTACTTAGCCGGCGCGGCCTGGGCATCTTCGAATGTAACCATGAAACCGGCAGGATTGACCTGCTTGTACTCGTTGGGCTTGTAGGCCTTTGGTCCGGCGACCCAGGTGATCATCAGGATGGCGGCCAGAAGCGCGACGACTGCGTAAGTTTCCACCAGGCCGGGCAGAATAATTGCGCGCCCGCTCTGTTCCGGGCGGCGTCCGACCAGGTTGATGGCCGCGGCCGATGCGTCTCCCTGCATGACGGCGCTGCGCCACTGCACCACGCCGGCGCAAGCGCCGATGGCAAAGAGCGCAAGCCCGACAACCGGCCCGATTGTGACGGTCTCAGCCATGATGCCGCTGTTGCTGGCTATCATGATGGCAATGATGAAACCGTAAAAACCCTGTGTCCCGGGCAGAGCCATGAGGACGAACATCTTGCCGAACAAGTCCGGCTTGGCGCTGAGCACGCCGGCGGCCTGACCCATGGCCGTGCGTATGCCCTCCGCGCTGCCAATGCCGCCGAACATCACGGCCGCCATCGCCCCGAACACAGCCCATCCCGTGCCGCTCTGGACGAAAAATTGGTTTAACAATCTCAGAAAAGCCTGCAAAGCGTCCGAGTTCATCTGAATCTCCCTATGTCAAAAACACACCAGTGGTCGCTATCCACACTGACCGCTGAATGGTCGCCTTTCTTCACGGTCCCGAAAGCGTCCGAAGTGCGTCATTCCCTGCTCTTGGTCAGAACGACCGATGGGCTGCTGAAACCCAGCGGACTGAATCGCGGGGCGCCGCCCTCGTAGAAACGGTTGAAGAACTCCAGAAACTGGAGCCTGACCGAATGCACGAACGCGCCCAGTATTCCGAGCAAAAGATTCGTGACATGCCCGAAAAGGATCACTATCACGCTAATCACAAGCGCAACTGCTGGCGCCTTTTCGAATATGCCGGCAGCCGCCTGTCCGAAAACCAGCCCGGCGAAACCGGCAAGAATCCCCGGCAGCATGGTAGCGAACATGTTGACCGCCGACCCGATGATCGAGGTCGTCAGGCTCAACGCCAGAAGCCGCGCATACGAAAGAATGTCGCCGATGAAGGACGCGCAGCCGTAACTACCCAGAATACCGTAGACGCTCACCAGGCCGGTAATCGCTTTGCCGAAGAAGCCTTCTTCCTTGCGCCCGCCGGTCAGAACCACCCCCGCCGCTCCGCCAATGAATAACCATTTTCCGACAGACACGAGCAAGGCCGGCAGAGGCATGAAAAGCGGCGCGAGGATGATCAGGAATCCCGGGAGCATTACGAGCCATAGGCCGGCGTCAAACACAGCGTCGCCGATATGGCCCATGCGCAGGTCGCGGTAAATCTTCAGGCCGATTCCATAGAATTGGTTAAGAATACCCAACGCCACCGCCACAAGAAGGCCGATTATTGGTTTCTGTAGAGTATCCAGAACAAGGAATTGGTTCCTGATTCTTTGTAAGGCGTTGCCCTCGCCTAAGTAAAGGTAAAGGTCTCCCGCCCAACTACCCGTAAGCACGCCCATGATCGCGGCGCAGATGCCACAGTACATGAACAAGAAAAAGAAACCGTGAATCGCCTCGGCATGACGGTATTTTCTCATCATGTGCCACGACGCAAGCGCCATCAGAACGCCGTAGACCGCGTCGCCCAGGCAGATGCCGAAGAATAGAATAAAGGTCCCTATGAGATACGGCGTCGGATCAAACGTGAAATAGTCCGGCAGACCGAACATGCTGATAAGCAACTGGGCAGGCTTGATGGCGGGGTGGAGCTTTATGCTTACCGGCACGCTCTCGCCGGGCTTGGGGTCCTCAGCCAACAGGCTGGCGTCCGGCAGTCTCTCGTTGATCGCGCGGATCGTCTTGTCCATCTCGCGCTCGCGGACGTATCCGGTGGCCACACAGACCCGTTTGCCCGCCTTCATCCGGGTCTTTGCCACCTGCATGGCGCGCTGGCTCTCCCAATACGCCCGCTGTATTGCCGCCGTCCGGCGATGTTGCGACAGTTCGGCAACCTGGGCCTTCAGGTCCTCAAGGTCGCTGTTGCGGGATGCCAGGTCAGACTGAAGCTCCGCCAGATGTTCGGAAACAGTGCCCTTGACATCGGGCACAGGAAGCTGCCGCCAGCCGCTCTTCTGAAGCAGGTCAAGCGCCGCATCCCGATCCTTGTTCAACCATGCAGCCAGTATGTATACCGTCTTAGCCTTGCTCGAAACCGGTTGGGTGGCCAGAAGCTCCGTGGTACGGGCGTCCGCGCAGAGCGCATCCCATTTCTCCGGCGCCATCTGTCCCAGCGCAACCTGGGTTCTCTTCAGTTTATGCGCGCCGCTTGCGTCAATGTTGATCCCGACCCACGGCTCAAGCCCCGCGATCTCCTGCTCAATCTGCTTTATGGTCTCGGTGATCTGGTGATGCCGGGAGAAGATGCACTGGCATTTTGAATGAAGCTCAGGCGTATCATCCGCCTTGAGAGCCTGCTCCATCTCCTGAGGGGAGGCCGCGATCGGTATGGTGGCGAACCCTTCGACGATGGATTGCTTCGGCTTGTCGAAAAGGTCCAGAACAGATTCGATGAGCGTAAGGGACTGAATATGCCGGTCGGCATCTTCGGTCGAGGCCGGAACGTTGTTGAGTTCGGCGTCCTGGGGCAGAAAGGCTGATGTGTCCGCCACATGGAAACTGCCGACTTCGTAAAGAGTTTCCAGAAGGCGGTCTGCGCCCTGCCGCGGCGCGATAATCGTTACTCTTTTTACCGGCTCGATTGCCATTTGTTGCTGGGATTGAAACTCAGTGGCCGGACTGACGCGGGATCGTGCTGGCCCGCTCCCTATGGGGTTTATGCGCTTTTGACCCGCTCAACGATTTTCCCCGCAAGCCTCTGGATGGTATCCGCGGAGACGGACGCGATCGCCGCGCGCCCCTTATCGAAGGCCTGGCGCAGTCTGGCCTCTTCGGCTTCCTTTTCGGAAACCCTGGCGGCGCGGTGCGCCTCAATGGCCTTCTTCACGGACTGCGCAAGCTCTTCCTCGAGAGACCGTATCCTGCCCGTTGTGTCTTCTTCAACGCGGCGGGCTTTCATGCGGGCGTCTTCGATGAGTTGATCCGCCTGCTTTTCAATGCCGTTGATTTCTTGAACCAGATTGTCCACGCCGGATGCTCCTATCAAAACGGGCGGCAATTATTCTCACGACCGCGCGGCATGTCAAGAACCATTTGAGAAAAATTCACGGAAAAGTGTCTCCCCCTGTTTTCCCATTCCTGCGATCCCGCCGCGCAAACTATTGCGATTCTTATTTGACTTTCACAAGGTCCGTCGAAAAGAATGAATGTCATGGCTACTTCTCACGCCAAATGCAAGAGTTGCGGAGTTGTCTTCAGACTCAAGGATTCCTTCTGGGATCCCCTGCTGCGCTGCCCGCGCTGCAAGGGGGTTCTGATGCCTTCCGAAGCCCCGCCGCCAAGCCCGCCGCCCTCAAGACCTGTCGTGAAGAAGAAGGGCCGCATCGGCCCGCGGCAATCCGGCGCGAAACCGTCCGCAGTCAGACGTCCCGCCGCACATTCGGCGCATGACGCCGTCCCTGCTTCAGAACAACAACCGGCTCCGCAGTCCCCGATTGAGAAGCAACCCGCCACCGCGCCCGTCGGGGGGGAATCTCTGCTTTACAAACCAGAGGAGGCTGACGAGCAGCCTCTTATTGCCGATCCTGCTGAAGGCAACGCTGAAGCCATCCCCGTACAAGCCGACATGGGCGGAGAGCATCCGTCCCCCGCCCTTTTTCAGACCAATGCGGATGGCATCCCGGAGCCGGAGGTCGAGGCCGCGCCGGTCATCCGTCCGGATGTCACTCCCGGCAGGATGAATCGCATGCCGGAGACGCGCCAGCCGGCGCAGCTTGAAGAACCTGAAGACCTTTCCCCGGCCGTGCGCCGCGCCCTGGAGAAGCGATATTCGATCATCGGCGAACTCGGCAGGGGCGGCATGGGCGTTGTATACAAGGCCGAGGACAAACTCCTTCAGCGCCCGATCGCGCTGAAACTCCTGATCGCCGGGGAGGGAGCCTCGGAGGAAATCATCAAACGCTTCATCCAGGAGGCCCGCGCCGCAGGCGCGCTACAGCATCCCAACATCGTGCGCGTGCATGATATCGGCAAAGCGGCGGGGCAATACTACTTCACCATGGATTTCGTCGAAGGCAAATCCCTCGAGAAGGTCTTTGATGGCGAATGGCTGGAATTGACACAGGCGCTTCAGGTCTTCGCCAAGACCGCTGACGCGCTCCAGACCGCCCACGAGCACGGCATCATCCACAGGGACATCAAGCCCGCCAACATCATCCTCGATGAGCGCGGCGAGCCGCACGTCATGGACTTCGGCCTGGCCAAGGACGTCAACGCGCAGACAATGCTCTCGACCAGCGGCACGCTTCTGGGCACGCCGGCATACATGTCCCCAGAGGCGGCGGCTGGAAACATTCATTCCATTGACGCCCGCAGCGACGTCTACTCGATGGGCATCATCCTCTATGAGATGATCAGCAAGGTGAATCCCTTCAGGGGTTCCACGCTCTTCGACACCATCAGCAAGGTTGTAAAGATCGAGCCGCCGCCCCTGCGCGAGTTCAATCCGAACATCAACAAGAATCTGGACACGATATGCCTGAAAGCGCTGGAGAAAAAACCCGAGCGGCGATATCAGACAATGAAGGAATTCGCCGAAGACATCCGGGCCTATCTTGAGGGCCGGCCAATCTCGGCTGCGCCGCTGACGCCGATCGAGAAGGTCGTCAGGAAAATCAAGAAGAATCCCCTGGCCTACGCATTCACGGGCACTGCCTTCATTTTATTGATCCTGATTATTCTGACCTTTACTACCATGGAGGACCCGATCATCCGGCTTGAGCGCGAAGCCGCAAGCGCAGTCAAAGAGGACAGAATCAGCGCTCTGAAAGAAATATCGAGAAAACTGGCCGAAGGTCAGGTCAAAAACGCCGGGAAGAAACAACTGGCCGCCACAATCATCCGCAAATCCCTGGACGACCGGGAGGCATCCGTGCGGTTCGAGGCGATTGACGCCGCGCGGCGAAACAAGATGTCCGAACATGCGGAAGTCATCGCAGACATGGCGCAGAACGACGAAGACGTGAAAAACCGCGTCCTGGCGATTGAAACGCTCGTTGCCTGCAATTACGACAAGGCGGACATGATATTGCGCGGGATTCTTCTTGACGACGAGGCCATACGGAATGGGGAACACCAGGAGGAAAGGCTGGCGGCCATACGCGGACTCGGCACAATGACGGGCAACACCCCGCGGCTTGCGCTGCAGAGAACCGCGGACAATACAGCCGAGAATGAACTCCTCCGCGATGAGGCAAGGAAGGCTCTCGAAGCCATGCCGTCCTCCAACCCGGAGGAAATGATCACGGGCTTGCAGGAAAGCGTGAAAAAAGGCGACCTGGCAGGAATGATTACTGAAACAATAAAGGCCGGCAAGGACGTCAACCGCATTGGCGCGGGCGACCTTTTCAACAACGCCATGACCCAGATGGACATGGCTATGGGCAACATCGGACCGGCGATAAAGGCGCGGCCACGGGACGTCCTGCTGAAGGAAATCAAGAGCGACGATCCCGGCAAGCGCCTTCAGGCGGCATATGAACTGGGCAAGGGGGCCGACAAGACGGTCAAGGAAGACCTTGCGGCGCTGCTCAAGGACGGCGATCAGGATGTCGCTCGCATGGCCGCCAACGCGCTGCTGCGCATGCGGGAGGTTCCTGACGACGAAGCTCTAGGCGGGATGCTCAGTGACGAATCCACGGCGCTGAGAACGCAGGGGGCTTACCTTATTGCGCGGGACGGCAGGACGGCTCTTGTTGACAAGCTGGCCCTTGCCCTGGGCGGGGAGAAGGACCCGACGGCGCGGCGGGAGATGATCGTCGCCCTCGCCAATCTCGCCGGGCGGGAACACAAGACGCTTTTCGGCTCGATTGCCGAGTCTGATCCCGACCCCGTGACGCGCAGGCTGGCCAGGCAGGTCCTTGAAAACCTGGATGGTTGACGCCTCTTTATGAAATCCTTCGGCGGCGGTTATACGTCAAGGTCTATCACAACATCCCTTATCAGCGCCGGAGGATTGGCCGGCAGGAAACTTCCGACCGGGTCCTTTGAGGCAATCGCCCACCTCGGCGCGGTTGCGCCCGGGGTTCCGATCGTTCCGCCGATGAAGACGCGCTCCAGCCTCGCGCTCCCGGCGAAGCCCGCCGGAACGTAAGGCGTCCCGTCCTCCCCGCCGTCGCTGAACGGATTGGCGGGACCGGCTCCGGGGCCAGGCTCGTTCCAGACACCCGCCAGCGCGTTGCTGCGCTCAAAATTCCCGCCGACGTAAAGATAACCCAGGCTCACGGAGCTGCCGCCCGGCAGCGACCGGACGCCGACGCCAACGTCCGTGTCAACCATGTCCCTCAGAACAAAAAGGTTGCCGATGCCGCCGTCGGCTATGACCTGCGCGCGCCCCGAATCGGCGGCGGCGGTTCCGCCCGCGACAAGCTGCGTCAGCTTCCCGTCCACTGTCAGGCGGCCTCGGAACAGTCCCGCCTGAGCGGACAGGAGCGACAGGTTGCCGCCGATATCGGCATCGGCCGCAAAGTCGCCCTTGGATGCCACTATGGAACCCGCGCTACGGGCCACGCCGATCGTTCCCGCGAGGTCGCCGTTCAGAACCGCCAGCAGGCCGACATCACCCAAATCGAGATCAGCATCAACGTCGGCTCCAGAAATGAGCCTGGCCATTGAGCCTGCCTCGATGCTTCCGGTGATCCCGCCTGCGGCATAAACGAGTCCGGCGTTTCCGGCAACCTGAATCGCTCCTGAAATGCCGCCGCCGGTATAGAGCGTCGTTATGGAAGCGGCATTGATCTCCCCGCTTACACCTCCGGCGACAAGGCTCGTCGCGCCGATGATGAACGTCCCGCCGGCTCCGGCGATTTCAATCCTCCCGCCGATGTTGCCGACCGAGTAGAATGTGTTCATCCTGTCAGCATGGAGGTTCCCGCCGAGGCTGACCCCGTCGGTCGCGGCGCTCATTATGTAGGCCGCGTTGATTCCGCCGGCGTCGGCGTATAGCCCCGCGCCGACGGGAATCGTCATCGCGCCGTCCACTGTGAGGTCGCCGCCGCGAAGTCCGGATATGCCGGAACTGACGACCGCCGCGCCGATGCTGTCGGCGGCGAGGAAAGCGATATCCCCGTTGCGGCCCAGAGTCTGGCCCGTTATGCGCTGATCCGCAAAGACGCTCAGTTTGCCGTCAACCGCAACGCCTAGTCCGGAGAAGTCAGCCGAGCGCCAGACGCCGTCCCTGTAAGACCAGCGTTGGGTTACTATCACTACCCCGCCCGGCGTGCCGAATATCATAAGATCATTGCCTGCGGCGTAAGGGTTGTACGGCGTCCCGTCCGTCTCGTCGTAGTCGCCGTCAATCGAGACGCCGGAACCGAGGCCGTCGCAATCATAGATGTAGACCTTTCCGGCGCTCGTTGTGACGACGCCGATCAGGTCCGCAAGCGCGCCTGTGTCGCTGACGGTGACGACGGACGTCGCCGGGGTCGGATCGGCCGCGCCGTCGTCGTCCGTGACAGTTAGTGTTATCGTGTAATTCCCGACGGCGTTCAGAACAAGGTCGCCGGGATCCTCAAGGTTGGACGTCCATGCGAATCCGCCGGGGCCGGTTACGCTCCAGAGCCATGCCGCCACCGCGCCGTCGGAATCCGTTCCCGTTCCCTGAAGGTTCACGCTGCGCCCCGGCCGGATGACCGTGCCGCCAGCAGGAGAGTCAATGGCCCCGTCCGGCGGGGAGTTCGGCGCAGTCACAACGTTCAGGACAAACGTGGCCGTCGCAGAAGCTGATTCCCCGTCCGAAACGCGGAACCCGAAGGTGTCCGTGCCGGTAAAACCGGGGTTCGGCGTATAAGTCCACAACGCGTCGTCTCCCGCGCCCGGCAGGGGCGATAGAACGCCGTTGCCCGGCGCGCCTGTGACGGCGTAGGACAGCGCGTCGCCGTCAATGTCGGCCCCCTGAAGCGTCAGCACGACGGAAGTCCCGGCTACAACCTCCCGGCTGCCGTTCAAGGCGGTCGGGGCATCGTTCACCGGGGACACTTCAATGGTGAACGTCGCGGTGTTGCTGTTAGCCATGCCGTCGCTGACGTGGAAGGTGAAGGTATCCGTCCCGTTGAAATCGGCGTCCGGGGTGTAGATGAGTCCCGGCCCGACGCCGGTCAGAGTTCCGTGGGCGGGTTGCTGATAGACGTAGGTCAGCGGGTCGCCGTCCGCGTCGCTTCCGAGCATGACGACCCCGATGGGCTGGTCCTCGGGCGTCGTCGCCGCGCCGCCAGTGGCCACTGGGACGTTATTCGGGGGCGTCCCGACCACGACAGTCCCAACAGCCGTGTTGCCCAGAATCTTTCCGTCCCAGCCCTGGAACGTGAAGTGATCCACGCCTTCGTAGCCCGGATCGGGGATGTAGGTGAACAGGGGGTCAATCGTGCCTTCGGGCGGGCGCAGCAGCGTTCCGTGCTGAGGCTCCTGTATTATGTAATACGTTATGCGGTCGCCCTCGGCGTCATTGCCCAGCAGGAGAATAATGACCTGCTGGTCCTTCGGCGTTGCCGCGCTCACCGGGATCGCCACCGGCGCATCGTTGACGGGGCCTATGTCGAACGTGGCCGTCACTACCGGACTGTCAAGATGTCCGTCGTTGACGATGAACGTGAAGCTGTCGCTTCCGCTGTAATTGTGTTCCGGCGTGTAGGTCAGGTTGGGCGCGACGCCAGTCAGCGTTCCGTGGGAGGGCTGGCTGATGATGATGAACGTCAGCGGATCACCCTCCGGATCGGCAGCGTTCAGCCTGAAGCTGTAGGTCTGATCCTCGTCAATCGTGAAGCTGTTGCCGAAGGCTCGCGGCGCGTCGTTGACCGGGGAGATCGTGAAGTTGACGAAGGCCGTCCCGCTGTAGAAAACACCGTCATAAACCCTGAATTCGAGCTGGTCGGTCCCGAAGTAATCCAGGCTCGGGACGTAAATCCACTGCGCGGGATCGGAGGACGCGGGGTCGTGATAGAAGGTCCCGTGCTGCGGCGGGGTCACTATTTCGAACGTGATGGGATCATTGTCCGGATCGGAGCCGGCGAGGATCACGCTTGTTTGCGCGTCCTCGTTGAGCGAGACCGACTGGCCTGTGGCCGTGGGCGCGTCGTTGCCGACCCTGAAGAAGAATATGAAGTCTCCGCCGTCCCCGCCGTCAGCGTCCCCGTCCAGCAAGTTCGCGGCCGTGTCCATCACGCCGCTTCCGTCAATCCAGAGGCGGTAGACGCCGTTGGGCAGCGGTTCTCCGTCTCCGACCTGGATAGCCACGGCAAGGGGGTCAACCGCATTGGACACCTTGAACTGGATCAGTTCGTCGTCCGCCGTGCCGAAGAGTCCGTCCGGCCCGGCCGCCCTGACGTCATAATTCTCCTGAAGGGTGGAGGTGAACAGATCCGGCTTTTCGCTGAAGTAGACATAGAACAACTCGACGTCATAATTATGCCCTTCTGAAATCGAGTTTAGGCTGGTCCCGGTGACGGTCATCGGGGTGGCGTCCACGCTGTCGCCTATGAACTCGTTGGGGCCGTTGTCGGCGTAACCGTCCGGCTCGGAATTTGGGGTGGAAGGATCATCGAAGCGCGGCTGCCCCTGAGCGTCGCTGCCCGGGGCGTGGGTTGAATTCGCATGGTCAATGCCGCTGCTGTACGGCGCGAAGTTGAAGTCGTCATCCGTCCCCCATTGCCCGCCTATGATGTTGTCGCGCCCGTCAGGATCCCGGAAGGTCGGGACGGCGTGGTAGGACATCGCGTCCATCGCCGTGGCGGTCCGCCAGTCATCAAGAGTTCGCATCGGAATGACTGACAACCCGGCATAGGCGTCCCCGCCGGCAATGGGGAAGAACAGGTTCGAGTTGCTGACCATCTGAACCTGGCTGTCGGCCTCGGCATAGATGAAGAAACCTTCCGCCGTGAAGAGAATGTTGTTGTATGCCTCCCAGTTTGCGGTCTCTTCCTCCATCTGAATGCAGTTGCCGACTTCCTGGAGTATCAGGTTGTTCCAGATGAGCGCCGACTCGGTCTTCATCAGGTTGATGCCGGCGTCTTCATTGGCGTAGATCAGGTTATTGAAGATTGAGAGGTCCCCGGCTTCGGCGGAACCTATCCCTATCCGGTTACGTGAAATGCGGTTGTTCTCTATTATCGGGGCGCACTCGCTTATGATGTATATGCCTATTCCGGAATTGCCGTAGACTGTGTTGTGGGATAACTCAACATCGCTCTGGGAGAGTCCAATCCCCATCGCGTTGCCGTAGACGGTGTTGTAACTGGCTATCCGACCCAGCGCCAGATTCAGCATTTTGATTCCAATGTCAAAACCATGCACAACGTTGAAATAGCAGTCTGCGGGGCCGTTTATGTCAATCCCGGTTCCAGTCAGTGAAGAAGTGGGCGCGCCTATCAGTTCGTTGTCCCTGATCAGGATTTTCTCCTGATCCTCGCGAATCAGGGTGGCGATGCCTGTTTCAGCAGCGTGGATTACGTTTTCTTCGACTACGATTCCCGGCGCCTTCAGGTCAAGCCCGGTCGGCTGATCGTCTGATGAATTGTCGCCCGGTGTTCCGAAGAGGAGATTACCCCTGATATACAGGTTGCCGAGGGACTGGCTCTCCTCCTCCTCGGTAACGATTCCGGCGTTCTGGTTGTTGAAGATCACGCAGTCCTGAATCAGAACATCGTTTCCCGGCAGGTCAATGAAAATGCCCTCGCTCCCGCCGGTTATGCCCAGATCGCGGACTATTGTTCCCGTGCAGTCCTCAATGTAGAAGACCGGACTTTCGTTATCGTTCCGATCAATCGTCGCCCGGCCGCCATTGGTCGGCCCAAGCATGAGAACTCCGGAACGGCTGGAATCCAGAAGTATCATTTCCAGGATTCCGTAGTCGCCGGTGTCAACATAGATTATATCCCCGCTGCTGAAAACGTAGCTTTCCATCAGGATGGTCAGCGAAGCCATCGGGTGCAGCGGATCAACTCCTGAGTTGGCATTGTCGCCGATGGCGCCCGGGGTATATTGGTCGCCCGCGTTGCTCGAATCGTCAATGTAGTACACCGAGCCGCCGGCGTTCACCTGGAAGCTGTAGGAATCGTCGTAGAGAGAGGAATCCGCGGCGTCGCTCACGCGAACGACGATGTCGCCCAGCGGGGTTTCCGGCTGCCACTGGTATAGGCCCACGCTCTCGGAGCCGGGCATGACGGACGGCACGCCTGCGGCCAGCGGATTCCACGTCGAGCCGCCGTCGGTCGAGTATTCAAGATTGACCGCGCCGGAGGTTCCGAAGCTGTTCCACATGATTCCAATGGTTCTGTCAATCTGGCGCTTGGAATAGCGCGCCGGGGAGGTGACGAAGATTGCGCGGTCCGGGCTTCTGCTGGCCCAGAGCGTGCCGCCGAAGGCGCCGATGTTGCGTCGTCCGCCGTTGGGCGCGGTCTCGCCCAGGTCTGGCGTCATCGGATCGCCTGCGTCCAGAGCCGGGGATGTCGCGGGATCGAGTGCCCAGACCCTTTCTCCTTCCAGGAACGCCCCGCCGTGGATGCTGCCGCTCATGCTCTGGATGTGAAAGTCGTCATCACTTGAATAATCGGCCTGAATGTCCCGGTTCGCGTCCGGCAGGCCGATCGCGTAATTCCAGAACTCGCTGCCCAGGTAGAATCCAAGATTGCCGTCAACGCCGTCGGGGTTAACGAACAGCGGGTCGGCCCACATGCTCTCCCTGTCGTTGCCGGTCGCGAAATACCATGCCGCGGGGTCGGCCACGTCCTCCGACCATCGGATCATCTGCGCGTCGTGATACGTCCAGAACAGGTTGTAATCCGAATCAAAGCGATACTGGGAGTCGCCGTCCGCCTTTATCAGATACCCGACGCCGCCGACGAATATGCAGCTCCGGACTTTCGTGTCGCGCGCCTTTGACGTAAGCCAGAGCGCGTTGCCGACATCCTGGCGAACTGTATTGTTTGTCATGCTCACGCCTTCCGAACCTGAAAGCATGACGCCCTGGTTGTAGTTTGAATAGACCAGGCTGTTCTCGATGACGCCCTCTGCCAGGATAAGTATGCCGACAGAATTCGAGAACACGCTGTTCATCTCGAACAGATCGCTCGGTCCGGCGTCCGTCAATTGCAACCCGACTTCCAGATTGGCGTAGATTCGGTTCAGGAAGTAACGGGCGTAGCCGGAAGAAACATCCATGCCGATGCGATTGTGATGGACCAGGTTGCCGCGAATGCTCCCGTTGTTCTCCAGCGAGGCTATCAGCATACCCTGGTCGTATTCGCTGACCTCGCAGTACAGCAGGTCCCATTCGCCCTTGACGTCGAACCCGATGCTCGATGGGTCCTGCAGAACCGCGATCCTGTTGTCATCAAGATGATTATCTGCCAGGCAGTCCTGCGCGATTCCCGATCCGCGCAGGTAATACGCGATTTCCGCCTTGTGCACCTTGTTATTAATCAGTTGTGTGTCAGAGCCGGATACCCATATTCCGCGCCCCTGGTAATCAGTGCTCCAGTGAACGGCCAGATCAACCACGCTGTCCTTGACGACGACGCCGTCAGCGGCAATGGCGAATCCGTAGTGCGAGATTGCGTTGACCTCGACATTTGTGGCCGAAGAACCATGAGCGTCTGCGAATACGACGCCGGCCCCTGAATGTGCCCAGGGGTAGACCGCCGTAGGATTCAACTGCAGATCCTTCAGATCAATGTATTGCGATCCGAACAACAGGATCATGTCCCACAGCCAGTAGCCGTCAATTACGGACAGCAAATCCCCCGTAATGGGATCGGTTGCCCCGCGATAAGTGACGGGATGCCTTTCTATTATGTTCCCGTCTCCGTCCACCACGACCGAGCCGTTGTCATTCTCATCGAACATGATAGTCCGGGCGGGGTCATATGTCCCGGCGTCAACAAGGACGACGTCGTCCTGATTCAACTCGTAGACTCGCGGAACCACTCCCGCGCCGGCAACCGGGTACTCAGGATAAAGCCCCGTGTTGAAGTAATTGCCCATTGCTGACGGGGTGAACTGGTCGGCGACATTGCTGTCGTCGTCAACGTAGAACGTAAAGGGCGCTGTCAATTCAGGGCCAGCCATGCAGAACGCCTGATATGACTGATCGGAGTGCCCTGCCCCGCCGATCTCCGTCACTCTGACTTCCACGCGCTCGGCGTGGAATTTGTCCGTCGCAGCTATGTCGTAACGCCCGTCGTTGTCCTCATCTCCTGTGGAACCGGGGACTATCCCCCATTCCGACCAGGGATCATCATCATCCATCCGCCATCGCCATTCGATTCTCACCTTCGCGATATCGCTTGTCGCGTTCCAGCGGACGTAGACCGCCTGATCCGGAAGTCGCTTTTCAAAATTCCGGGGGAGCAACAGTTGGATGAACGTGTCCGGGCTTTTCGACGCCTGCGCCGTTCCGCCGTAGGCGCCCATGTCCAGCCTGTTGCCGTTGTTCTCCGGCTCATCCCCCACCCATCCGTCCTCCCACGCGCCCATGTCAATGGCGGGGGACTGTTCACCCGGATACGTCACCCACGGGTCCTGGCCCGCGGCCGCCCTGGCGGGGTCATAGGTGCCCCATTCGCTCTTGAGATGGAAATCGGAATCGCTCGCGTCCCTCCCGAGCGCCCCGTTGTTGCCTATAACGCCGTCAGGCCCGTAGGGACTGACGAACATCGGGTCAACGCCCCAGAGGCCGTACTGGTCCATCCCGGTCTCGAAATACCACCCGGCGTGAGTCGTGTACGTCCTGCCCCAACTGCTCGTTGCGCCGCCGGAGCCGTCCCAGTAATGGTTGGAATAGAATATCGTGTGGCGAAGCCCGCCCATATCATCATACTTCGGGCGGTCGTCAGGCATGAACGGGTCCTGCACGCTGCTGTCCCAGCCGACGCCGGGGCCGTTCTCTGAGGCGAATATGTTGCTGTGCGCGGTCACTGCCCACGTGTGTCCGCCGATGTACATGCAGGTCGCGCCCGATTTGGTCTCGTAGAACGTGTTGTTCGAGACTGTAAGGAAGTCAACCTCATAGTCCGGGAAGAACCAGGTCGTCAGTATGCCGTAGTATTCATTGCCGTAGATGACGTTGTTCTTTACCAGGAACTCCTCCCCGCTCAGGAAGAACATCCCGGCGCCGTTGTGATACAACTCGTTATTCTGAATGGTGATGTTATTGGCGTCATTGAAGAACATGCCGGCGGGGCAACCATATATCTCGTTGCCCTCAAGCATGACTTCGGAGGACTCCTTTACCGTCACGCCAACTACAGGGCCGTAGATCGTATTGTATGCGACGTTGATATTGGCGCTTTGGTCAATGAATATGCCCTGCCTTTCATACTCGTCTCCCGGGGCGAATCCGAGATACCCGATGGTCTCGTGAACATGGTTGTATCGAATGCTGGCCCGTTTCGCCATTTCGACCCAGATCAGGTTCATGGACTCGGCTTTGCCGGTCAGCATGTTGTAGGCCTCGTTCCAGAATACATACACCATCTGCTGAATATCGTCCTGTTTAACGTGAATGGGGCATACGGCCCTGCTGACGATGTTTCCGTCCTCCTCAAGCGAGCCGCCGATCCAGCCTTCCGGACTCTGGAAGTCAATGCCGTAGGAAACGGCGTCTTCGCCCGGCATGACATTCATCACGGTGGTGGCGCGGATTATCGCCCCATAGTTGTAGACGGTCTCTCCTCCCATCTCCGTAAGGTTGAATTCCTTGGCGGCGACCCGTATGCCGGTTGGGTAGACCGGGCCGGGCGGCGGAGGCGTTTCTCCGCTGTATTCCCCGCCCACATCCATCACCAGGCACCCGTCAATAACCACGTTGTCCGACCCGCCGCGCACGTCAATCCCGAAAAATCCGTCCCGGAAGCCAATGTTGCGAATCGTCGTGTCATCCGCATTCCAGAGATGAAGCCCCGTGATCTCCTTTGCTGCATGGTTGCCGCGGTCGTGTATCGCCCAGTGTCCGGCCTGCGTCGGCCCCTGTATCGTGCCGCCCATGTCCAGGAACGATATGACTATCTCCGTGTAGATGGGGTACGCCTGAGTGTCAACCTGGTCAAGGTCGGTCGTGCTTGTGTCAACGTAGATTACATCGCCATCCTGAATGTCGTACGCTTCAAGGATGGCCCGCAGAGACGCCTTGGGATGCGCCGGGTCAAGCCCGCTGTTGTGATCGTCCCCTGAAGCCGTCGTATATTCGTTGTCCGTAAAATCGGCGTCGTCCCGGATGTTAACGTAATAAGCCGTTGTCGGAGGAACTATCTCAAACACCCCGTCCGACTCGTCGCTTATCGCCGGGACATCCTGACTGCTGACCCGAAGCTTTACCGTGCCGGAGACTGACACGCCGCGCACCCGCCACCACCATCGCCCGGTATCAGGCACGTCGCTTGCCAGGTTCTCCCATGTCCCGCCTCCGTCGTAGCTGATGTCTATGGCGACGTTTCCGTCATACCCGTGCCCCCGCCAGACGACCTGGTAGAAGTCCTCCTGCGGATAGAACTCGCCGCCGTTCGGGGCAAGGATGAGCATGTTGGAGGCCGGGGATTGGCCGGCCTCGGGAGTGTTGCCCTCGAAGCCCATGTTCCGGTAACCGCCGCTGCTGCCCGTCTCCCGCGTGGCCATGTCCGCGTCGGACGCGCGGTCAATCAGGGGGGACGTGACATCGTCCGGCAGCCAAAGCCCGCCGTGATAGCTTCCAGCCTCGCTCTTGAGGTGGAAGTCGTCGTCCTTCCAGGAATCCGGATTGTCCGGATCGTATCCGAGAATGCCGTCAGCCCCGTCTGGGTCAACAAACAACGGGTCAACGGCGAGACTGTTCTTGTCAACAAAAACCGCGTGCTGCCACTCCCAGAGGTCCGTCCACTCCCCCTGCCAGTCCGCTATCAGCGCGTCATTAGTCACAAAAAAGTCGTTGTAGTCGCTGCTGAAGCCGTATTGGGAGGCGTCGGCGATTTTCAATGCGGCAGTGCCTTCCACTGATGATTCGTTCAGAACGGCGAACACATTGTTGCGGACGTTCAGGTACCGGCACGCCGCTTCGGCCACCAGCGCATCGCCACGCGTCTGGTAGATTGTGTTGCCGATCACCGCTGTGCCAAGCGCGCCCAGCGGGGTTTGCAGTATGACGTTGCGGACCTGGTGGCTGGTCGGGTCTGTGCCGCGCGAGGCGCCGATCACAAACATTCCGCCCTCCAGATCCATGGCTGAGTTGGGCTGATACGCCTTGGCGCTCAGGACAAGCGCGCGGTCAAAGCCTGCCGCCGGATCAGTGAGATAGACCGTCACATCGCCCGCGCGGTTACATATCTCCACGTGGATCCAGTTGCCGGAATCCAGGTTCGGAACAGCGCCGGACGACAAAACGTGGCTGTGCGGCGTGTTGAGCAGAAGAGCAACATGATTGTCCGACGGATCGCGGTCGCCGTCCTGCTTGCGCGTGTCGAACTCCACGGCAAAACCCATGTCCTCCGGAAGACCCACGCTGCCGGGATAACTTGCAAGATCGGTGGCCTCGCTCCAGAGCCATCCGAAGAACATGCCCTGCCCGTCGCCCGGCGTCATCCTGAAATCAAACTCGACTACGCTGTCGTTGAGCGGCATCAGCGTCTCGAATACCATGTTGCCCGCCCCGTCCAGCAGCGGATCGTCAGGCGTCAGCTCGATTACGTTCTGAACTTCGTCATAAACCGCGTCGTTGAGTTTCCACTGCGTGGCGTCGAAGGGGAAGGAATAATTAAACTCGGTAAGGTGCGGTGGAAGCGCCGCCTGACTTGGCGAATTAGTCAGTTTAATGCCGGCGATGTCGTTGTCGTAAATCAGGTTGCCCTCAATCACCGGTCCCGCGCCGTAATTGTTTTCCCAGACGCCTTCAATCCCCAGAGGATTGCTGAAAATCCGGTTGTTGTGTATGTAGGCGGTGCTCTCCTTCATGTAAATGCCGGCCGTTGCGTTGTCATATATGACGTTGCCGTCAATATGAATCCTGGCGTTGGCCACATGAATTCCATAATTGCCGCCCGATATCTCGTTGTCGCTTATGCGCAGCGGGCTGTCCAGCTTATCGCCCTTGACGCCGTAATCCATGCCTATGATGCGGTTGTCTTCAATAATGACAGAATGCGGAATGGCGCCGGAAGGAAGGTAGATGCCGACACGATCCTTCAGAACGGCATCCGCCCGGATGATGTTGTTCGAAACCGTCACCGGAGCGCTCGGATCGTCATTGGCCGCCTGGATTCCGCAGTTGACGTCCCAACGTCCGTCGCCGTTGTTCCAAAGCTCGTTGTCGCTTACCGTCGTCCAGTAATTGTCCGGCAGATCGAAAAGAATTCCGGCGCGAGAGTTGTCATGTAATTGATTCCCCGTAACTTGAGCGAAGGTTGAGCCGTTGGTGATCATGATCGCGCTGCCGGCGTTCTTGATCTCCAGGTTTCGCACCTTTACCCAGTCCGCGTCATCAAGGATCAGCGCGTAGCTGTATTGCTCGGTGTTCTCCTTGTCCATCACGGCGCTGTGGCCGTCGCCGACCGGGCCTTGGACAGTGACACCCTTGTCCAGTCCCCCGATGGTGATCTCGCGGTATATGACGTATTCGCCAGTGTCAACGAAGATGATGTCAGCCGGTCCGAGATCGTAGCGGCTTATCACGCTGGAAAGCGTCGGCAGCGGCGAATCCGGGGTTTTGCCGGTATTATCGTAGCTGCCGATGGCCGCAGCGTATTCGTCGCCGTCGGTTGCGTCGTCGTTGACGTAATACGCGCTGCCGCCCGGCACGATCAGAAATTCTCCGGTCGAGCCGACGATTGCCGGCTCATGAGTGGCAAAAATCCGAAGCTTGTGCTTGCCGGACGCAATGGCCGGAACCGTCCACCCATACGCCCCGTCATTGCGCGCGCCTGACGCGGCTGTGACCCAATTCGTCCCGTCGAAAAACTCAATGTCAACCGTCTCGGCCTCGAAAAGGCCGTACGAATGCCAGACCAGCCCGATCTCCGAACCCGCCACGAGCGGATCGCCGGCGAAGGGCGACAGAACCTGTATGAACCGGTCCGGAGATGCCGCCGCTTCAGGGGTATTGGCATATGCCCCGATGTCGGCCCTTCCCCCGTTAGGCGTCGGCTCCTGGTCGAAGGGCATGTCCGGCGGCCCCATGTCAACGGTCGGGCTGTCGCTCAGATCAAAGCCCGCTGGAGACAGGACGCGATAGTCGCCGGCCGCCGCGTCGGCAAACTTGGGCAGGGCGAAGATGCTGTGGTGGTCCAGGTTCATTTCGAGCTGCCAGACCTCCATGTCATTCCAGTCGCCCTGCCAGTATGCGATCTTCGCGCTCCCGGTCGTCCAGAAACAGTTGTAATCGGACGTCACCATGTGCTGCGCTTTGTCGCCCACATAGAACGCGTATCCGGCCTCGGCCCAGATGATGTTGTTGAGCAGGTACGGGCCGGTGAACAGTTGCTTCCCGTCTGTCGTGTCGGCGTGGATCGCGTCCCCCGCGGATGAATGAATCGTGTTGCTTTCAATGCGGACATCAGGCTTGTCAACAAGGATGCCGTGCCCGTTGTTGCCATAGATGACATTGTGGTGGATATAGGCGCTCTTGTCGGTCTTGATCCCCGCTGAGGATGCGGTCAGAAGACCGTTTCCGTAGATGATGTTCCAGCCGATTTCCCCTTCGATGAATATGCCGGCCTGACTGTTGTTATACACGGTGTTTCCGCGCGCGATGCCGGAGCCGCGGATTCCGAACTCGGCATTGTCATGCACAATGTTTCCATGCCCGCGCAAGCCGATCCTGGCAATCGCCGAACCGCCCAGTATGCCCACGGAATGCCCATAGACTTCGTTGTCGGTGAAAGCGGCCGTCCCCTGCAATCCAACGCCGGAATGTCCCTCCGACGCCTCCCGGTAAATGAGATTGCCATACACGAGCGCTAGGTCAGGATCGCAGTCCCCCATGCTTATCCCGAGGTTGGCGTTGACAATGACGTTGTCGTGAACTTCAACCGGGCCGGGATACGAAACATATACGCCCGATCCGACGGAGTCGAAATTGTTGTCCCTTACAACCACGGGCGGAAAGCTGCTGCGAACCTTGTCGGCAATGAAGGTGACCCCCACAGTCACGCTGTCGAAGGTATTGCGCTCCACCGTCGTGCCGTCGGGGCCATCGAAGGTTATTCCCGAAGAAGCGCCTTCGAACCGGTTATCCGCTATCGTGTTGTTCGTGCTGAAGGATTCATCATGCGGGTCCTTGTTCAGAAAAACAGCCGGCAACCCATGCCCGACGATGCCCGACCCGGCGGCCAGAAACGTCAACCCTCTTATCGTGCAGTAATCGGCGTCCTCCAGTTCGATCATGCCAGTGATCTCGCTTGCATCGCCTCCGACCACGCTTGCTCCAACAACGGCCAGCCCTTCGTCGTCCGCGCCTATCGTCACGCCGTCATACTGGCCGGCGTCAACAAGCACGACATCGCCCGCGCCGAGACTGTATTGCGCCAGCAAGGCCCCCAGACTCATCATCGGCGAAGACGGGGAAAGGCCGTCGTTCAGGTCGCTGCCTGGCGCCGTCGTATAAACATCCCCGGCCATGCCGAGATCATTTACATAGTAGGTGGTGTTCAGTAACACCCGCCGTTCCAGAACTTCCGCCTGACACAGTTCCCTCGTATGACGGAGAATGGCCTTGCGAGTGGGTAGTCTTCTCGAAGTCATGCATCGTTCCTCCCGACATGGAGTTGACAGCGTTCCGGAACGTTCAGCCCGCGACTTTTGGCTCATCATGCGAGCGGCGGCAGGTCCTGCCTGTGGCGTACATGAACAAAACCGCCCCTTCACCGGAATCCCCGGATCAAGCGGTTCATGTATTCTTCCTGATTAAGCCTGAGCCTTCACCCTCCTGCCGCTTGAAAGGATTGCGCGTCGTATGAAAAGACATGGGCCGGCGCCGACGCGATACGCCTGTCCGCATACCACATATTTAACTTTGTCGCGATTCAAAAGTCAAGGAACGACAATGACTCCGCCGGTTTGCCAATAAATGTTTTCACACTGCCGGTTCGGGACGGCGCAGCCTTCACCCGACGTCTATTTTATCCTTGGGCTTAAACTGATCTTTTATGAATACTATGTCAACGTCTCCGCCGGTGTCGTTGATAATGTCGTGAACGTCGCCCGGCTCCATGCGGAAGGCGTCCCCCTGCCTGACCCGGAATTCCTCTCCGTTGACCTTCATGAGCGGCTCGCCCTTGACGAAATAGAATGTTTCCTCGACCTGCTCATGTCTGTGCTGCCCTAGCGTCTGCCCGCCTTTGAAACGGATCACTCCCCAGTCAATCTTTGGACCCCTGAAAAGATACTTCACCCCGTTATCGCCGTTGCGATATTCCAGATCATGCTCATTGACGCGTTGCATTAGTTCCCTCCTTATGCCTGACTGATTCGGTTGAAATTATCCATCTCCAATGACGTTGAAAGGCTATCCGCGAAATATCATGGTGTCAATATGCGCGAACGCGATGCGGCATAAGGAGATCTTCGCCAACAGGGAATCTCCCCGCTTCAAATTATTCCGACCTCCGCCGATATTTCGCCCGCGCTATCTTCGCCGCCTCAGCAGCGCAACGCCGACTGCGCCAAGCCCCAAAAGAACCATGCTGCCCGGCTCGGGAATGGCCACCGCGTCAAAATCGAATTCATGGAACAGGCCGATCCACTGCTGCGTCAGGTTGTTGCCGTTGACAGCGTCGGCCAGATTGAAATACTCGATGGTCATTATAGTGATATCGTCAACAGTTGTGTCCGGAACGGTCCACCGGACGTTTCCCTGCGCCGTTGTGTCGGATGCGGAAGCTATCCCCCTTACGGTGTTGTTCCGCGTGAAATCCGTCCGCCCATACCACGTGTTGTAAGTGGTTACCTCGCCATTGGTTAGACGACGGCTGTAGGTCGTGTTTGTCGTCGGCTGGTTGGGGTTGTACCAAGTTGTTCCGTCGGATACCCTGAACATCACGCCATCTATGTAGTTATTGGCGCTGTAATCAACGTCAAACACATTCATAACAATATTTGACAGCGTTCCGCCGGAAACCGCAATCGTGAACAGTACGCTGGCCTGGTTTGCGCTGCCCTGCACCTGCGCCATGTAAAGGTTCTGCGGAGCCGGGGTATAACCGCCGGTCAAGGTGGCCAGATCGTTAGGCGAAGTGCCGTTCATATACTGCGTATCGCCCGTCACGGTCATGGTGAAGTTAACACCGCTATTATCAACATTCGTGAAGGTGACCGGGCCGAAATCCTGCGGCGGCGTGTCAGGCCAATCAAAATCAGCCCATGAGAATGTGAACGCCTGACATGGCAGGACTGAAAACAGTGCAAGAAGAGCTGCGATCAACATGACAATAGCAGCATTCCTGTGTCGGTTTCTCATCACGAAACACCTCTGAAAACAAAAGGAACTTTTTGCTTCCCCCGGTTCACCATCGCGATTCTATTTGTGATAATAGGTGACATGATTAGACTTGTCAAGCCCTTTCCTTAGAAAATACTTCACATATTCCTGATCATGTTCAGGTTTATCTTCAGGAGGGGACAGTCCTTTGACTATAATTTCTATTCAATATCGCCTGACTGAGCCATCACTATCCTACAATGTCTATTTCTTTACTGCGGTTCCAACGTCATCCTGTTCCAGTTCCGCTCTGTTCTCATTCCCATAAAATCTATTGGCCAGGTAATGTTCCCCGACAAAGAGCAATACGACCACCGCAAGCACAATCCACGTCGCCTCCCGCCCAAGGCGTTGCTCCGTCAACTCGTTTCTCAATTCCTGAGCATCCTTCGAAAATGACACCTTACCCCCCTGGAACATCGCCTCCACGGCATCCTTTTCAATGACGCCCAGATCCGATTCTGCTTCCGCCGTGTTCACGGCAAACGCGCACTCCTCATAATTCCGCCCGTCACGCCCCTTGACAAGATAGATGCCCGGTCTGTCCGTACCGTTGAAGATGAATCGGTCCGTTTTCGATCCGGCAACAACCTCCTTCCCGTCGGGCTCGCCGGGGGGGAAGACGCGCAGGTCGCCTAGAGATGCCTGCGCGGGCAGAGGCATTGACACGGTCCCGCCCACTGGGAAATCCGCAATTGCCGCCGGCCCCCTGCCGCAAACATACTTGACCAACTCGTGCATGAAAGGCAGGAAACACGGATACGGGTCCGACCTCGGCATGTCCGTCCATTGCCGTCCCAACCCCGTCATGAACATGACAACCCGTCCGTCCCGAAGTCTTTCCAATATGGCGGGTTGTTTCCCGTCGAAGCTGAATATCGTTTTTGCGTCAGGGCTGGGATCGCCTGCCACTGCTGCGAAGAATGACGGTCCGTATAGATTTCCGTTACGCCCGTCGGCAAAGGGGACCGCCAAAGGATGGTCGGCGATGTCAACCTGCAGGTGGACGGCGTCCTTGAACTCAATAATTCTTCCAATCGCGGCCGGTAGAAGCTGTGACGGTATCCGGCCTGCGTAGTTTTCCGGTTTTACGTCTTCGCCGAGGATGATTATCAACCCGCCCTTGCGGTCAACGAATCGGAGAAGCTTGCGCCATGCGTCATCGTTGAGTTCCGGGACATTGGCAAGGATAGCGACGTCCATGCCGCCAAGGTCCTGCGCATCCAGCGCGGCGGGCAGACACCGGGTTACGCTGAACGCGGACGGTTGTTTCTCCCCGAACGGGGATAACGCAGTGGCGGCATATAATGCGTCTGAATCCTCCCCCTCTGCGCCGACAACCAGAACTTTGACGTTCTCCGCAACCGTGAAACAGAAGTATCTCTCGTTGTCAATCGGCAGCGGGTCCGCCTCGCTCAATGCAAGCTTTCCGGTTCTCATGCCGACCGCGTCTAGCGGAATTTTAAAACGCGCCATCTCCGCCTCGCCCGGCTCAAGGCGTATGAGCGCCTGATCGCGCTTGACGCCGTCAATGAACAGGCCGACGCTTACGGAACTTCCCGCCTTTCCGCATCGCGCCGCCGCCGCCAGATGGCTTGCCGCGTTCCTGACCATGAGGGATGACGCAAGCTCGATCTTCCCGATGCTGAGATTATCGTTCTCGCCGTTTCCGGACGGCACGACCTGAAGCCGGACTGCAGGATCGAGCTTTATCCCCTCCGCTCCGCGCCATGCGGCGGACGTCATATCCGTGAAGACAACTATTGACCTGTCCCCCTCGCCGGTCTTGATCAGGAGGTCTGCCGCCGCCCGGATGGCAGGCCAGAGGCTGTCCCCCCTTGCAGTCGGTTTCATGGATCGGAGTTGCGCTTTCGCGGCGTCCAGGTCCGGCGTCAGTTGCCCCCTGGGCGCGGACGCCGGGTAGACGGCGATCATGCTGCCCTGGCCCGCCGAATCCAGAAACGCGAGGGCGCTGTCCCGCGCGGAATCGAATCGCTGGCGTCCGTTCTCGATGTATTGCATGCTCATCGAATCGTCAATCACGAGTGCCGCACAGATGATCCCCTTGCCGGCTACCGCGAATGCCGCCCCTTTGACCATAGGCCTGGCAAGCGCTACGGCGAATGCGGCAATCAGCGCGATCCTTAGAATGAGAAGCAGCAGGTGGCGGATTCGAGACCGGCGCGCCGTCTTGTGGAAAGTCTTACGCAACAGAATCAGCGGCGGAAAGGGAACGGTAACCGGCCTGCCCCTGGCCAGCAGGTGAATTAGTATGGGCGCCGCCCCGACGGCGGCCGCCGCAAGCATGCCCCAGTGAAGGAAGGATAGTTCCATCATCCGATCCCGCGCGCGTCAGAATGCTGTCAGAACGCCTCGTCCGTCTCTGAGGCGTCGTCCGCATCCGGCGAATCGCCTGTTCCCGCCGCCTCTGCGGCGACGATGGTAAGGTCGTCCCTGAAGGGCATCGCGCCGACGAACTCCTCGGCCCTGCGCAGGAGGAGCCGTGGCAGGTGATTGTTGTCTTCATGCGCCAGTTCGGCTGCGCTTTGCTTCAGCCTTTCGACGCCGTAAGGCTCTCCGGCGGAGTCCACGCATTCTATCAGTCCGTCGGTGAAAAGGATCAGCCTGTCCCCCCGTCCGATCTCGACAATCGTTTCCTGTATGCGGGGATTATCAATCCCGCCGAGAACCGTTCCGCCGGCCGTGAGCCATTGCGGATCGGCCCCGCCGCCCCGCAGCAGGAGCGGGTAGGGATGCCCGGCCCTGGCATAGCTCAGCCGCCCCGACGAGGCGTCAAACACCGCGTAGAAAGCCGTGGCGAAATGCCCCGGCGCAAGGACCTCGCGCAGCTCCTTGTTTATCCGGTTCAATGCGTCGCCTGGTGAAAACGGATCATAGTTGGACGAATGGAAAAAGGCATGGACGATCACTGCGATGAACGCCGCGGGGACGCCATGGCCGACTGCGTCCGCGATGATGAGCGCGACGCGATTCTCGTCCAGCGGCTGCACGTCGTATATGTCCCCGCCCACGCGTCCGCAAGGGCGATAGAGGAAACTGAAGCGCATTCCGCCCGCGCCGAGGGTCTGCTGCGGCAACAGGTGGCGTTGAATCTCGCGCGCCATCTCCATCTCCGACTCCATCGCCTGTTGCCGCTCCAGAAGCTCCCGGTTCTGCGCGTTCACCTTGTCGAGAAGTTGGCGTATCTTCCTCTCCGCCCGCTTCTGTTCGGTCACGTCCTGCGTGATCTCCACAACCCCGGAAAATGAGCCGTCCTGCCCGAAAACGGGATAACTGCTGACCACCATGTCCTGCCCTGAAACGCTCCTCATCTCCCGGACCACGGGCTTGCGCGTGCGCATCACCTGATCCGAAGGACAGTCTTCACAAGGTTCGACACGTCCGTGCTTTGCGCTGAAGCACGGACAACCGACCAGCGGATTGCGGAAAAGCTCTTCCGCGGCCCGGTTCGCCCGTATGATCCTGTAATCCATCCCGCGCACGATCATTGCGTGCGGTATGGCGTCCAGAACGGCGTCGGTTAGACCCGGGGCGTCCGCAAGCCACTGCTCGCCGGTCTTCTCCCCGCCGTTCTGCATTGTCATTCTGCTCCCTTGATCCCGATAAGGCAGTCTCACGCTTCACGCAATCTTCAGCAGGACTTCGATTCCCCTCTCGATTGTCGCGTCGCTTGCGGCGTAGGAAATGCGGAAATGCGTGTCAGACTGGCTGAAAACATTGCCGGGCACGACCAGCAGGTTGTTCTTCACCGCCTTTTCCGCGAACTCCGCGCCTCCGCAGCCGGGGGCCTTGGGGAACATGTAAAAGGCCCCGCCGGGCTTCACGATCTCGTATTTGGCGGACAGCGCGTTGCAAAGCCGGTCCCGCTTCCGGCGGTAATCCGCAATGTGGCCGGACACGTCGAAGTCCAGCGCGGCCATCGCCCCGTATTGTGTCATGGACGGCGCGCAGACGAAGCTGTACTGCTGGAGCTTTATCATCTCCTTGACCAGTTCGTCAGGCCCGATTGCCCATCCAAGCCTCCATCCCGTCATCGCGGCCGATTTGCTCAAACCGTTTAATAGCAGCGTTCCGGGATACATCCCCGCGATGCTGGCCGGAGGGGCGTCATAACTGAAGTGGTGGTATATCTCGTCGCTTATTACCAGCAGACCATGCCGCGCCGCAAGGTCGGCGATATCCTTCAGGTTCGCCCCATCCGTTACGGCCCCGGTGGGGTTTGCCGGGGTGCAGATGAAGAGAACCTTGCTTTTCGGCGTAATCAGTTTCTCGATTTCCACAGCCCGGAGCTGGAAATCGGGATACGTGTTCACAAACTTCGGAACACCACCGATCAGGAGCGTCAGGTGCTTGTACATGACAAAATACGGATCGGGGATAAGAACCTCGTCGCCCGGGTTCAGAAGCGCCATGAGCGCGAGCATGATGCCGCCGGACGCTCCTGACGTGATGATGACGGCGTCATTGGGCGTTCCCGTCCTGGCCCTGTCAAGCGCCAGAGCCTTCTCGCGAAGTTCCGGAATGCCCTGGGTCTGAGTGTAGCGGTTGCGTCCGCCGTTGATGGCATCAATCGCAGCCTGTTTCACGCAGTCGGGGACGTCGAAGTGCGGCTGGCCGATGCTGAAGTTGATCGGGTCCTTGAGCGTCGCGGCCAGGTCGAAAACCCGCCGTATTCCGCTTGAGTCAACTTGTCTGGAGCGTTCTGAAAGCATTGAATCCGCCTTGCCTGGAGAATTGACGCAAGACTACTGGGAAGGAGCCTTGCCGTTCACGATCTGCATCGAAGTCAGGCGCAACTTGTCCTTAGGATCAATCTGCAGCGCCTCGCATGTCCTGGAAATTATGTCCTTCATGCGGCGTGTCATTTCAGCGTTCGACTTGTTGCGCAGCGGTATCTGGCCACCGGCGCACTGGTCATGCCCGCCGCCTGCGCCATTGTCTCCCACGATCTTCCTGATGAGGTCGCACGAATCGCTGTCAGCCCTTGCGCCGCGCAGGGAAACATACGCCACGCCGTTGTGGAACGCGACGCAGAGGGACCATTCAATCCCCTCAAGCCGCATTAGCATGTCCGCCGTCTCAGCCGCCGCATCCGGAGAGTCCGTCGCCCCGACGCTGCTGATGACGATCTTGCTCCCATAAACCTCGGCCCGGGTAAGCGCGCGGAGAAGCTGCTGGAAGTAGACCGCCGGGACGGGTTCCCGCTCGATCCTGGCCAGTTGCCTCTTGTTGGCCAGCGGGTAAAGGAACAGGTAGGCGTCAATATCCGCCTGTGTCACGTCCCGTCCCAGGTCCTGCGTGTCCGACTTGATGCCGTAAAGAAGCGCCGTGGCCAGCCTGATATCTATCGCTATGTCGCAAAGGCGCAGGTACTGCGTGATTATCGTGGAGGTTGCGCCCACGTTGCTGCGGATGTCCGTGAACGGGGAGGAGCGCGCCCTGTCCTGAAGCGGGTGATGGTCAATGATGATCTTCGGCGTCACGTCCGGGGGGACGCAGTTGTTGCCCGCGCCGGGCTGCGTGTCCAGGCAGGCGACGGCGTCGCCCGGGGAAAAGCATTCCGGCGCCGCGCAACTGACGCTTAATCCCAGGTAGCGGAGCATCGCGCGGTTCTCGGCGCGGCCAATCAAGCCGCTGAATATTACGCTTGACGTTGTGCCGCTCAATTCCTGCGCCAGCAGCTTGAAGCCCGCGGCGCTTGCAAGGGCGTCCGGATCGGGATTGTTCTGAAGGACGATCTTCAACTCCCCGCCCCGGGGCAGAAGGTCCAGCAGCTTGTTGAGCTTGCGCAGATTTGTAACGTCGGTGGGCATGCCCGGAATCCGCTATTCTTCCCCGTGGTTGTGGTCGTGATCGTGTTCCTCGGATTCCTGACTGCGTTTGATGACCGCTTCGGGAACATTGATCTTCACTTCAGGGCGCTTTGAAAGGTAATCCAGTATGGCCTTGTGCAGGCCGTCCGCCGCCAGGTTCGAGCAGTGCAGCTTGTTCGGCGGCAGCCCGTCCAGCCCTTCCGCGACAGCCTGTCGCGTGATCGCGAGCGCCTCCTCCAGCGTCTTTCCAGCGGCCATCTCGGTCGTGATGCTGGACGTGGCTATCGCGGCTCCGCAGCCCAGCGTCTTGAACTTCACGTCGGTTATGCGAAGGTCCTTCGCGTCAACCTTGATCGTGATCTTCATCATGTCGCCGCAGACCGGGTTTCCGACCTCGCCCACGCCGTCCGGATTCTCAACCTCCCCGACGTTGCGGGGGTTCGTGAAATGGTCCAGCACTTTTTCGCTGTACATTTTTTTTCCCCTTTTCAACCTGAATTCGCCGGGCAGTCCGGTATTCAGCGTTTCCTGTAGGTGGGCGACATTGCCCGGAGCTTCCCGACAATCGTCGTCAGGCGATCAAGCACATACGGAATCTGTTCCGGCGTGTTTGCCGAACCAAGCGTGAACCGCAGAGAGCCGTGCGAAAGCTCCACGGGAATCCCCATTGCAAGCAGCACGTGAGACGGCTCCAGGCTGCCGGTTGTGCAGGCCGAGCCGCTTGACACGCACACGCGGTTCATATCAAGGCACATGACCATGCTCTCGCCCTCGACGCCCTCGACGCACACATTAAGATGCCCGGCCAGTCTCTTTTCAGGATGACCGTTCATCTTCACGTCGGGAATCCTCTCCAGGATTCCCTTTTGAAGCTCGTCTCTCATGGCGCTCAGCCGCGCCGCCTCCTGCGCCATGTGACTGCCGGCAATCTCACAGGCCAGGCCTGTTCCCACGATGCCCGGCACGTTCATCGTTCCGGATCGCTTGCCGCGCTCCTGCCCCCCGCCGTGGAAATATGGATCAACCTTAGCGCCCTTCCGCGCGTAAAGAAACCCGCAGCCCTTCGGCCCGCCGAATTTGTGAGAACTTCCGGAGAGCAGGTCCACGTGGACGGCGGAAAGGTCAATTGGTATTTTCCCGACAGTCTGAACGGCGTCCGTGTGAAAAAGAACCCCGCGTTCCGCGCAGATCGCGCCAATCTCGACGATCGGGTTGATCGTGCCGACCTCGTTGTTGGCGTGCATTATGGAGACGAGAATCGTGTCGTCCGTGAGCGCTTCGCGAACCTTCGCGGGATCAACCATGCCGTATTGGTCAACCGGCAGCACGGTTACGTCAAATCCTTGCCTGCCCATGTACTGAACGCATTCAAGCACTGCGTGATGCTCAACTGCCGAGGTGATTATCCGGTTGCCCTTCTTGCGGTTGGCGATTGCGGCGCCATGCACAGCCCAGTTGTCCGATTCCGTCCCTCCGCTGGTGAAGAAGATTTCTCGGTCGGAGGTTTTCAGGAGCGCGGCCACCTGCGCCCTGGCGCGGGCGACTCCTTCCTCGCTCTTGCGGCCAACCGAGTACAGCGTTGAAGAAGCGTTCCCGTACCAGCCGGAAAACCACTTCGTTATCTCCGCAGTCACCTCCGGATACGCCGGCGCCGTAGCCGCGTGATCCATGTAGATGATGCCTTCGGTCATCTTTCCATCGTTCAACTCAAGTTCTCCGACTTTATGTCGCTCCGTCCCCGATCCGGATGCGAAAACCTACATGACCTTCCTCATCTCCGCCGCCAATTCTTCCGGACTGATCTCACCGAACCGTTTGAATACGGGTTTTCCGTCTCCGGACGATGGGATGAGCAGCACAGCCGGCGGGTTGACCACGGAGAATCGCTCTCTGGCGCGATCACTGTATTCATTGTTTCCGGTCAGGTCAACACGAATCGCCACGAAACGCCGGGATTCGAGAACCACGTCATGGGCAACAAAGGTCGTTTTCTCCATCCGCTTACAGATTGTGCACCAGTCGGCGGTGAAGTCAATGATGAGGGGAGCTTTCTTGTCTGCCGCCTCCTTCAATCCCGCTTCGACATCGTATGTCCACGCAATCCTGTCCTTATCCGGGGCAAGCGGAGGCTCCGATGAGAATCCCAGCCCGAACGTGCCGTCTAGAAACGCCGTTCCAAGCGCGCAGATGCCTGCCGTAACTGCCAGTAGACCGAAGGACTTATACAAACGGCTTAGATTGGTAGTCTCAGTCTTTATCGGGTCAAAAGCGCCGGCAAATACGCCGAGCGTGACAAGCGTCGCGGCAAGCATCGGTCTGAACGCCGCATCGGGCAATCCCTGCCTGAGGAAGTACATCGAAGGTATCAGAATCAGCGCCCCGAAGGCGTGCTTTACCGCGTCAAGCCACGGACCGGGACTGGGCCTGGACTGAAGCAGTCCGGCGAATGCGCCGAAGACTATCAGGGGCAGTCCCATCCCCCATGCGAAAGATGTGAGCGCCAGAAAGCCGACCACCGGGTCCTGAGAAAGCGCCACCCATGCAAGAACACTCATCAGGACCGGCCCGACGCATGGCGAAATAACCAGTCCGCTGACAAGCCCCAGAGCCAGCGCTCCGCCGTAGCCTTTCCGTCCTTTCCCGGCAATTCTATCGCGCAACCCGGCGGGCAACTGGATGGTGAACGCCCCAAGCATGCTCAGGGACAATGCGGCGAAAAGAAGCCCTATGACCACCAGAGCCGGCTTCATCTGGAAAATGAAAGCGACGGGTTTTGCAAGCATCGTCGCGGCAAGGCCCAGCAAGGCATAAGTCACCGAGATTCCAAACACATAGATGGTGGAAAGGATCAGGCCGCGAACATGGCTTGTTGATCCTTTAGCTCCTATAACGGCCAGTGTGATCGGGATAAGCGGGTATATGCAGCCCGTGAACGCCGAGCCGAAGCCGAAAACAAAGCAAAGGCCAAGCGTTACGACCAACCCGCGATCTTTGAGAGCGCTGCCAAAGTCAAACCCGGTAGTGTCATCCGCCGGGATGGCGGGTGGCTTGGGAAGCGACGCAGTCCTGTCGTTATACGTGTTTTGCGATGCGGTTCCTGCCACTCCCGCAGCCGGTTCGCCGGCGATTGTAACTGCGACCTTCAGCATTTCTTCAGCCGGAGGGAAGCAAACGTCCTTCGCACATCCCTGGTAACCGACGACAACTACCAGCTCCCGCTCTCCGGTCCGGATGTCCGGGGTAGTCCGAATCGGCAGTCGGAACCGGACGTCCAAATCATAGATTTCAAGCGTTTCGCCCAGAATCTCATCCCTTTTCATCCTGCCGGGCGGCAGGACGGGTTCTCCCGCAATCAAACCGGGAGATTCGGCAATCCGGACCGAACACTTATCGCGGTAAAGATTATGTCCTTCGGGAACCTTGATGCTGACGGCAATCTCAAACGAGTCTCCGGGACGGACCGTCTGCGGTTGAGCCAGAGCCGAGACAAAAAAGGGCTGTCCCTGCGCGCAAAGCGGGGCAATGAACACCGCTGCGGCAACCACAACCATCGCAAAGCAGGATATTTTTTTCCCAGTTTTCGTCATGCTCAGCCTGTCGGAATGACGCTGCTTCCGGGCCTTTAGAAACATCACCGAAACAGAATGTTCCGCGTTCACATAGTATTATTGCCGTCATGGCGAGGGGCAACAGAATACCCGCCCGCCGATCGCAAGGGAATCCAGACAGGTTCCCGTCAGCGCTGTGTCGCTACCACTTGTTCGGGCCTCGCCAGATTCCGACCGGATCTTCTGTAGGGCCGGGCGATTCGAACTTCTTGTTTGTGACGATATTCGTCTCGCACTCCAGGCATATATTGGCCCCGACTTCCAGCACTGCGCCGCACCCGGTGCAGATGCGTTGCCCGGGACGCAGGCTGACCTTGCCGCCGATCGCTGCCTTCGCCAACGTCTTGGAGACCTCCGGCTGCTGGCGCTTCGGCTTTTTCTTGACCAGCTTCGGCTTCTTCTTGACCACCCGCTTGGGCGGGGGCGGGAGTATGAGGTCGGGCGCGCGAACCTTGTCCCCGCACGCAAAGCACGCCGTCTCGCGCCCGGCCATGTCCGTGTCAACCAGGTTGATCTGGCCGCACGTGGCGCATTTTGCGAGAAGGTTGCCGGCGGTCTTTATCGGAGCCTTCCGCTCAGCCAGCGCAAGCCTGAGCAGGCCTGAGCAGGTGGGACAGCGCACCGTCTTCCCGAAAGCCTCGACGGGAACGCGGATATTCATTCCGCACCCGCATTTCAGGCTTACGCTTGAAGCGCCCTTTTCCTTTTCTGCGACCGGCATCCGGAACTCTCCAAAAGTCTATGCAAGTGATAGTTTATTTCATTGCGCTGTTACATCTCAAGACTTTTTTTCATATTGATCGTCAGTATCCCCGATGGATGATTCCGGAAGCGGCAGCCCTTCAAGCAACCGCGCGAAATCGGACGGCGTCGGCGACTCGAAGGACATTTCCCTTCCTGTGACCGGATGAATGAACCGCAAGCCGGCGGCGTGCAGGGCCACCGGCCTGAATCGCAGCGTGAAGTCCGAAGCCCGCGAATATCTGCGGTCGCCGACGACGGGATGGCCCAACTGCGCGAACTGCGCGCGGATTTGATTCGTCCGCCCGGTTCTCAGCCGCGCCTCAAGGAGCGTGGCGCGCCTGTAGCGCGTCAAAATCCGGAAATCCGTCAGCGCCTCCGCGCCCAGGCGCGGCGACGGCACTGCGCGCTGAAGCCCCGTGCGCGGATCGGTCGCAAGGTAACTCTTTAGCGTTCCTTCATCAGGCTTGACGCAGCCGTGAACCAGCGCAATGTAGACGCGCCTGACCCCGTGGGATTCAAACTGGGCCTCAAGCGCCTCCCTGGCCTGCCTGCCGAACGCGAACAGAACAAGCCCGGACGTGTCCTGATCGAGTCGGTGAACCGGCCGGGGCTTGACCGCCCTTCCGACCGAACCGGCCCATGCGTCAGCTAGACTTGAAAGCGTGGTCTCCCGGACCCTGCCGGTAGGCAGCACTGGAATGCCGGCCGGTTTGTCAAGGACGAGAACCGAGTCGTCAGCGAAGATGACCCGAAGACGACTTTTTTGGGGTTTTATTTTCGGCGGACGTTCGACGAGCGCTTGACGGTCAAAGCAGGCTTTCACTATCTGACCGGCCTCAAGCCTGGCAGATGGACGCCGAACGACATGATCGCCGACAGTAATAAAACCGGCGGATATGGCCGATTTCGCGGAATCCTTCGCCAGTTCCGGAATGCGGTTTCGCAGGAACCGGTCAAGTCGCTCCCCGGCGGATTCCGTTGGAACAGTCCATTCGCCCACAACTCCGTCAGGCGCGTCCGGCATCGCGGAATCCTTGTCAGTCATTTTTTCAGAATATGTTACTTGGCCGGCGGGGCGGGCGCAGTCGCGGGCGTTTCGGTTTTCTTTTCGGCCGGGGCAGGTTCCTTTTTTGCGGCGTCATCCCCCGTTTTCCCAGCCTCGCCTTCCGCGGCCGGTTCTCCCTCCTTGCCCTCATCAGCATTCACGCTGTCGGTGTGAAGGAGTTTTCGCTTTGCGGCCTCGGTTTCCGTTCTGCGCTTGATCAGGTTCACAACCTCGCCGGCGTCCTGCTCCGGCTTGGTTATCAGCGACTCGGTACTGTACCCCTCAGCGGTGACTACCTCCACCGTAAGGTTTTTGCTGATTCTGCGCACGGCGTCATTCTGTTCCGGATCGAAGAGGAAGACCTCGTACTTGTTGTCCTTGTTCTTGTGGCGAATGATGCGCAGGCCGAATGGGTTGGCCGGCGCATTCTCAGCAAAATCCGTGGTGCCGATCACCATCTTTGATCCCGCAGAGATGATGTCCGCTGACATGTAGACGCCGGCGATAAAGGCCGCCACGGCCAGTATCACGCCAATAAAAAGTCCCAGAGAAAATGTCGGCTTAATGCTCTTCCTGGCCATTTCGCGTTCCCCTTTCCAATTCCATTCTCCGCCGTTGCGCCACGGCAGGACGCGCGCGGAGCCAGTCCCTTTCGGCAACTATATTCTATTCGGAATGGAATCTGTTTTCACGCTGAAACATGCGGCTTTCGGACGGCCGAGAGTTGCTCGTTCATGATCGCCAGGAATCGCTCGCGATCGCCGACGGATAATGTGATTGCCATGCGATTACCTTTAAGTTTCAGCGCCACTGCCGATTTCGGGTCAAGCGCCAGCTTCACCGCGCTCAGGCTCGCAAACGCGCCCAGGCTGCCAATTGGCTCGCAGGATTCAATTTTCTCATACGGATATCGCAGATCGTATAAGTCGCCCAGCACCCGCAATCCTTTATTATGAAGTTCAACCCGCGTCGGCATGATCGGACGGGCGATGAGAATAAGCAACTCCATCCATATCGGACCTTTGCATGGCGCCGAGAACAACGGGGTAGTCCCGGGGCGATCCATCCGGGCGGCGCGTCGGAAAAACACAACGCCCCATAAGAGCAGATACCCTCCGACCACGGTTCCAAGCATGAACAAGCCGATGTTGAAACGCCCGCCAAGCGCGAAGATGATTATCCCGATATGGACCGAGACCATCATTGACGTGATGAAGACGCCTATCCACGGCATGACGGGCACTGCGAATGGCGATCGGGAAATGAACGCCAGGTCCAGGATAATCAGAAAGAGATTCACGCCGAGTATCATGCCGCCAAGCATCAGACAGTGTTTCTCGCGGGTCATCCAACCGTTCGCGCGACCGAACTGATCGAAGTGGACGGCCATTCGCGCCGGGAGTCTGTCATAGATCAGGGCAGTCCCTATCGCTGTGAGAAGCAGAATTCCGAGGGGGACGCAATAGTGATGCCAGTATGGCCGGGCGCCGGGCAGTTCGAATTCATCGTCCATGAGGCTCTCCCAGAAGTTTTTCAATCGTCAATATCATGCGACATGCGCCGGACTGTCGCCAACATGATACCGTGGGGACATGCCTCCCACAACCTCGCTTCATGGCAGGTTCATAATGAATTTCAATCCATCCGCGCGCGCTGGCACGGTTATTGCTTTATTAGAAATTGGGCACACCCCATGCCCACAACGCCTCACTCTCGGGCGGGCTGCACTTTTAGCGGCCCGCCTGCAAATCAGAGCCGGCGACGAAAGTCGCCGGCTTTTTCTTTGTGCCAGATGGATACTATGATGCGCCGCGCCCGTCGGCGACATTCCTTCGGCTTGTTTTCACAATTTTCCAGATTCCATTCACGGGCAGGTGAGAGTTTGGCACGAGTCTTGCACTATTAACAGTTGGGCACACCCCATGCCCACAACGCCTCACTCTCGGGCGGGCTGCACTTTTAGCGGCCCGCCTGCAAATCAGAGCCGGCGACGAAAGTCGCCGGCTTTTTCTTTGTGTTCGGTTTATTCCTCGTTGACATGATCATATCGAATTATAGATCAATACGATATGACAAGATATATAACGCCTGTTTATTCTGATGATCCCACCCCCAGACTACCCAGACATATAAATATGCCAAAATACCTTGTTCCCGGCTAAACCGGCAGTAATTACCCGTTTATTATGGAAGACATTCCATAGCGCTATGGAATCAGAGCCATAGAGATGGTTTCTTTTCCACATACCGGCGGTGCCAGATGGCATTATGATGGAATAATATCAGTTATTATTTCAGGCTGGCTAATCTCATCCCGGCTCGAGCGATTTCCTGTTCAGTCGTGGCTGGAAAGTATGCGGCGGCAGGCATCCAGCGCCATTTCTACCGTTATGTCCTCCATGCAACGATGGTGTCCTTCGCGGCACGTCTTCTCCTGGCACGGAGCGCATGGCGGCGGCATCCGGACCTCAAGCCCTTTCTCTCCGGGATACCGGGCATACCGCGGATCGGTCGGCCCGATCAGGGTGACAGCCGGGCGCTTGAGCGCTACGGCGAAATGCCGGGGACCGCTGTCCAGAGTGATAACCAGACGACTGCGCCTGACCAATTCCTTAAATACATTGAGATCCACCCCGATGGTTGCCGTATCCAGCAATCTTTTCCGCGCCAGGCCGGATATGGCGGCTGTAATCCGCGCGTCGGAAGGCGCAGCCGCGAGGATTATTGTCACGCCGTATTCCTCCGACAGCGCATCCGCCACAGCCGCGAAGCGATCCTCCCGCCAGAGTTTGGACGGCCCGAATCCGGCCCCGGGACAGACGAGTATCAGCCCGGCGTCCCGCGATGCCCCAAGACCGTCCAGAAGCGTGTCCGCCCGGCTGACGGCGTCCGCTGGAATGAAAAGCTCCGGCTCGGCGGATGAGGACGACATGCCGAGTTCTTTGCATAGCCTGAGGTAATAGTCCGCCATATAGGTCGGTTTGAATTTGCCCCCCTCTCTAAACCGTTCCACGGGACGGGTAAGGAGCATGCGCCGTCCGTCGCGGGCGTATCCGACTCGCGTCGGAACGCCGGCCATGAAGAATGGGAGCGCGCTTCGGAATGAGTTCGGAAGAATCAATCCGGCCCGGAAACCAGATCTACGGATTCGCGATATCAGACTTAGGGGAGGGACAAAGGCAGCCGCGCCGACGGGGTCCGGAGCCTCCCATACTTCGGTGAACCAGGGGGAGCCGTCCAGGATCGGAAGGACTTTTTTTCTGCCGAGGGCGACGCGAGGCTCGCCTGGCAGGTTTTCCATAAGGCAGCGGAAGACCGGGGTCGCCATGACAACGTCCCCCAGCCAGTTGGGCAGATGAACGAGAACGCCTTCGCGGTTCCGGGGCATTGCAGGCTCCAGAGACGCCCGGCGGGAAACATCGAGCGAAAATATCTATATGCCTGTGAAGCCCTCAAACCTCGCCGGCGCATGGATGTCCGGAATCCGGAAAGGGGAAATTACTTCGGAGCTTCTTCTGCCGGATTATCGGCGGGAGTCTCAGTCGCTTCGGGTTTGGCTTCCTCCCCTTCCGGTTTCTTCTCTTCGGCGGGTTGCTCTGATTTCTCTTCTGTCGGGGCAGGCTCGGCCGCGGGCGCCGGCTCAGCGGGCGCGCCCGGTTTTGAGAAGGTAGTTTCCGGCTGTCCCGGCTTTCTGGCCTTGTAACCGGCCTTTGCCGCTTCCAACTGCTCCTCGGTCACCTGTCCCTTGTATACCCTGACAATTTCGAGTTCAAGCCTTTCCTCGTCCTGCTCCGGCGCGGCGCGTTCCATCTTGTCGGCGCGGTCCTTCATGCGTCCCGCGTAGACTCTGTAGTGCCGCGCCTGCTCGGCGGTCTCGGATCGCATGTCGCCGTAGTACCATCGCATCTGATCATACTGGCCGATTTTCGCCCGAAGCGCCCTGACCTTGTTTGCCGAGTCAACCGTCGGGAACTTCTCGTTTTTAACGATAAGCTCGCGGCATATCTCGATTTCATTGTCAATCTGCTTAAGCTTGTCGTCCAGCCGGACGACGTAATTCTCAAGCTCCTCGGCTTTGTGGTCGTATCCCGCCGCCTCTCCCCGGAGGTCGGCCGCCTGCGTGCGGAGGTCGAGTTGGTCGGAGCGGATACGCAGCTTGTCCTCGTCCCTGAGCAACTGACGGGTCTTGCAGCCCGTCACGACAAGGCATAGCGTTATGGCAAGGAAAACCTGTAAAAGGCGCTTATCCATTTCTTCTCCTTTGCCTTTCAATGGCTTGCGCGATTCTACACAACTCTCTTTTTATTCTCTAAATCGCCGACAGTCAACAGTTAAAGATTGCGGACAATCGGGTTTCGCGCGGTCTCCGTTCAGCGGTTTTGCGTCTCATCCTCGACTGTAACCGGGGCTACGACCTTCGTGAAACCCAGTTCCTGGGCTGCGCGGAGCACCTGCAAGGCGGTTTCATAGGCCACCAGACGATGCGCCTTGAGCACCACAGGGATGTCGCCGTGCCGCGCCTTAAGTTCGGCAAGTCTCGCCTTCAATTCTCCGCGTTCAATCGGCGCGCTTTGAATCCACATGTTGCCCTTCTCGTCTATCGTCACTGTCGCAGGGGTGATTCTGCCGGTCTCCGCGCTTGAGACGCGGGGAAGTTCCAGCGGCACGCCCGGCTGTTCCGCAAAGGTGCTGCTGACGATGAAGAATATGAGAACAATGAACATGACGTCAATGAGGGACGTGAGCATAAGCTGCGGGCGTCTGATGCCGGGATTATGAAATTTCACGGCGTTGCCATCATCCTTTATTTTCAACGCTGCGGCGCAGGGCGGCGCTGAGCTTTGTTGCGAGATTCTCCATCTCGATCGCCATGTCCTCGACGCGGTGGCTGAAATATATATGGGCGATATAGGACGGGATGGCTATGAGAAGGCCCGTGACCGTCGTAAGCAACGCCATGGCAATGCCGCGGCTGAAGGCGCGAGCCTCGCCCGAACCGGCCGAGCTGAAGTCCTGGAAAATGACCATTAATCCGACAACGGTCCCAAGCAATCCGAGCATTGGCGCGATGACGTAGACGGCCTCAAGAACAAGCAGCCTGCGCGAAAGCCCCCGGGCCTCCGCCCGGCCGACCGCCTCCGCCAGAACGTCGGCCTCCGGACGCGGCAGTTCCCGATTCTCCACGACGGAGAGAAGAATCCGGCCCAGCGGCGAAACATCCGTCTTCAACCTCGGCAGCAGTTCGGCGCCGTCCGCCGCGGTCTCCGCCCGCGAGGCGGCCTCGATCAATCCGGACGGCATGACCCGCGACCTGCGCAACATGATAAGCCGCTCGATCACAGCGGCCATCATGGCGGCGGAGCAAATGGCCAGTGGCCACATGAGCTGCCCGCCCTTTGTCATCCAGTCGCTCAGGTTTGTCCAGTTCATGGTCCGAAGTTGAAGTGAAACGTTATGGAGAGGAATCTTTCGGTGATCTTGTGCTTTGAGAACTCGTCCAGCGGGCCGGCCTCCTTGATCGCCCGGGCCAGCGCGTTGGCCAGTATGGAATTGCCCGCGTCGTCCTCGATTCGGACGTCGCCGATGCTTCCGCCCGGATAAGTCCTGAAGCTGATCACAACGGGACGCTCCGGAATCTTGACGAAGATACGAGCGTCGTAGACGTAACGCAAGTGCCAGGAGTAGATGATTTTATCGCGCACCTGCTTGAGGTAGGGCGCGTAGGCGTGCTGCTTGATGGCGGACAGGTCAACCTTGCCGGGCGCGGCGCCGTCCTGCCCCTCCTTGATTACCGGTTTGCCCTGCCGGGAAAACGAGGCGAAGAGAGGAATTGACTGGGCCGCGCCGGGCCGCCCGCTCTCCGGCGCGGAGACCGGCAGCGGCCTTGACGACGGGGAGGAAAACCTCTCCGGCCGCAGCGGTTCGATTGCCGGACGCCTCTCGGCGCGCGGCGATGCGGGGGCGAGTGGAGAGCTTGCGCCGCTTAAAAGATCGCCGGGCGGCTTTACAGGCTCGGGGGGACGGTTGCCGAAGTCCGCGACGCTTGGCGGCTCAGCCTGTTTTCGCATCCGCTCCGGAATCAGCGGGGCAAGCGGCGCCCTTGTTTCGGGCGGCTGAGGCGGAGCGTCGGCCTCTCGCTGCCTTTCCCGCTGCGGCATCATCGGCGCGTTCCTGGACGGCGCGTCGAACGCGGGCGGTTGCGGCGGGGGGATGACCCTTGCCGTCACGACTTCCATGGCCGGCGCGTCTGACGCGCTGCCGGAGTTTCCGGCGGTCGAATGGGTGAGTTTGGCGTCCTTGCGCCCGCCGGTTCCTTCCATGAGCGGCGAAGCCGTTGTTGATTGCGCGGCCACATCCTTCTCGCCGATAAGGTTCGTATCCTCCCGCGGCTTGTCGGTCTTCGGCAGGTCGTCCGTGTCAACGAACCATAGTTCCTGCTCGGGATTCTTTTTATTCCGCTCAGGCTCGGCCTTCTCCGGCTCCGCAGGTTTCGGCTCTTCTCGCTTACTTTCCGGCGGCGCATCCGGCGGGAGCGTTTTTTGAGGCGCGAGAGCGGCATCGGACGGACGCAATGCAGCTTTTAGTTCTTCCTTCTCATCCGGGGAAGTCAGTTGAAGGATAACGAACGTCTCCGTGGCTTTGCGCTGGGATTCCGAGGCGGCGAACTTGCGGAAGAAGGTCTGCTGATTGACCATTGAGAGGGCGAGCATCTGCGCCAGAAACGCGGCGACCATGAGCGCCGCGAAGAGCCGCGCCTCCTGCGCTGCGGAGTCTGCGACGGCGTCCCCGAATCCCCCGCGGAGAGCCTGACGGGTTGCGTTAATGATGTTCATATATGGCGGCCAGTCTCCAGACGGCCGTTGCCAGCCGCGCGTGGATCACGACCCCGTCCTGCCCGGCCATGAGCGGCGTCAACCGGAGCGAATTGCCTGCGGCCTGTACCGTCAACCGGCAGACGACGCCCTCGGTTCCTATCCTTGCCATGACAACGTCGTCATCCAGCGGAAGGGCGCTTTTAGAGAAGACCAGGAGCGCGCCGGCCCCGACCTCCCGCCCGCGGTCGCGCAGGGACATTGGAGCCTGCGTCTTGCAGGCGAAGAGCTGCTTCGGTTGCGGTTCGGGCAGTGGGATTTCGCCAACGCAAGGCTCCGTCGGTAGTCCATCGCTCTCAGCAAGCCGGATGCGATTCGCGCCGTCCAGTTCGTAGAGCGGAGCGGTCGGATATGCGACTGATGTCTCGGCGCGTGTCTTGCGCGCCGCAATGTCGTCGCTGCTGAAGACCTGATCGAAGTTGACCCCCGCGCGATACGCGGTCAGCAGGTCCAGCAGGAGTTCGTTCGTGGCGTTAATCTCCGCCAGAGGTTTCACGTTAGGGGGGAACTCGCGGGTTTTCACATCTGGGGAAGCGTTTTGTTCATCGGTCCCGGCTCCGGGGGATTGATAACCGTCCGGGATTGCGAAGCGTCTACCGAGATTTTTTACGATTTCAGCAACGCGGACGCGTTCAAGGACGGGGAGTTCCAGGAAGCTGACCCCGGTGCGGAAGGTCATTTCCGCCCCCTGTCTTTCTGACCACTTGACGCGGCCCTTCAGGATCATTTTCGGGGGGCGTTCCCGGATGTCCAGCTCGATGGTCAGTTCGCGCCCCTGCGCCAGAGGTTCGCGCGCCAGGAATTCCAGCCCGCCCAGGCTGATGTTGCCGACGGGGCAGCCGGCGCGAAGACTGGATTCCACGCTGTCGGGAAGGACGTACTTCACCGACGCGTGAGGAAGGTCAACGCGCTGCTGGACTCTTCTGTCCTGTTCCGCCAAAGCATTTTCTCCGCATGATCGCAGGGCTGGGCATCCCCGCGCCGGATACAGTCTAGTTTGACGCGGCATTAGACGTCAAGTAAGGTACAAAGGGCATTTCATAGCATAAGGTAAACGAGGTGTTCAGCCATACCGATGATTCACCGGCGGATGGATAGCGACGAGCTTTGCAGCAATGCCCGGATACAATAGAATAAGTCTGGTAGTTGAAGTCGCATTCTGGCGGATTTCCAATGCTGAAAGGAGCATGGCACATGAGGCGATACGCGTTGGCAGCGATGTTGTTGGCGGTCGTCTTCCTTTCATCTTACGCGCGCGGGCAGGAGACCCCGGCGGAGAGCCGCATCGTGAAGATCGGGCTGTTCAAGAACGGGCTGGCGGTCGTCAAGCGCTCCGTTCAACTTCCGGGAGCCGGGCGCTACCTGGTGTCCGACGTGCCGGAACCAGTCCACGGAACATTCTGGATCGAGAGCGACGCGCAATTAAAGGTTACTGCGACAACCCGCCTAATCGAGGTTCCGCTGCGCAACAGCGCGGGAATTGACCTTCAGGAGGCGTTGGTCGGCGCAAAGGTTACTGTCCACCTTCGTGACGGAGCGCCGGCGGCAAGTGGCGTTGTCGAGGACATCGCTCCGGTCGAGACCGGAGAGTCGGTCGGGCAGGCGCTGGAGTGGCTGCAGCTTCATTACCAGGGCAACTGGGGCGCGACGCCTGCGCAGAGGCGGTTCCTTGTACTCCGGACGGACAAGGGGCGCGTCTTCGTCGAGGCCTCGGCCATCGTGTCGGTTGAGCAGGATGGGTCGGAATGGGCGCTCAGGCAGGCCAGGCCGGCGCTCGTGATCGAGACGCCCGGAGTTGCGTCCGTAACGATGATGTGTCTTCAGAAGGGAATTTCCTGGGCGCCGGGGTATCGCGTGGACATGACGGACGGGAAGGAACTCGTCGTGTCCCAGAGCGCGATCATCAAGAACGAGCTTGCCGATATCGCGGACGCGGAAACGACGCTGATCTCCGGATTCCCGAATGTTCCATTCGCCGGGGTCGTTTCGCCGCTTTCAACCACAACCGGTTGGGATCGCTTCTTCAGGCAGTTGAACCAGCGCTTCACGCCGGGCGGCGTGGGGCAGGCGGCGGTCATGAGCCAGCAAGTGATAATGTCAAACATCGCGCCGCAGTCCGCATCAGCGGAGCCTGAAGCCGCGCCCAGCGGCGAGGGCGTGGACCTTCATTACCAGGACGCGGGCAGGCTGACGCTCAAGCGCGGCGACGCGATGGTGATGCCGGTCGGAACGGCGAAGGCTGCGTATGAACGCGTGGTCGAGTGGGTGATCCCCGACACGCGCGACGCCAACGGTCGCTACATCCAGGAATGGGAGCGCGCCCGCAACGCGGAGAAATACGAGGACTCAGCGTGGGACGCCGTGAAATTCCGGAATCCGCTGGAGTTCCCGATGACGACGGCCCCGGCAATGGTCGTCGCGGGAGACGCCTTCAATGGACAGGGGATCATATACTGGACAGACAAGGGGGAGGAGACGGTTCTGCGCGTCACGAAAGCGCTCAGCATCAGGACAATGCATTCGGAGATCGAGGTTCCGGGCGAACGGGAGCTGGTCTACGTCTGGGGGAACGACTTTCGCAAGGTTTCCGTCGAGGGTCAGTTGACCGTCTCGAACCATCGGGGGGAGGCCGTGAAGGCGATTGCGCGGAGGCAGTTCTCAGGGGAACTGATCCAGGCGGAAGGCTCTCCGAAAAGCGCGTTGCGGGAGGAAGGCGTCTATTCCGTCAACAAACGGAACGAGCTGACGTGGAGCATCGAGCTTGCGCCGGGGGAGACCAGGTCGTTCAAGTACAAGTACGCCGTCCTTGTTGATAATTGATGATTCAAATGTTGGATGGGTCAGCGCTACGCTAATGATCCGCCCTGCATGGAGGGGTTGTCACCCGGATTGACGATAATTCCGGTTTGATCAGCGCGTATTTGCCGAAGCGAATGATTCTTTCCGGCTCGGCGGAGAAGCTCATTTCAAGGTCGGGGATGTTCCATAGGACAACGGGTATTACGATATGTTCCTCGCCTTTGAACTCGTCCCAGACGATGTATTGCGCGCGGGTTTTGCGAAGATACTCGATGAGTCGTCCGGAGCGCGCGTAGTCCTGATACTCCCACCCGTTGATAAGGCCGTCCCCGTTGATGACGCTGCGTTCGGAGAAATAGGCCACGTTGCCGCAGGAATCCACCTGATAGATCACGGCGTCGGGAGGAAGGTTGTCCCGCATCCAGAGTCCCATCGCGATTGAGCCGGGCTGGAAGGATTCCCGCTGGAGTTTATCCGCAACGAAGACCACCCCGAAGACAAGCGATACCACGACCATGCCGGTCCTTGCAATTGCGGGAAGGCGCTGCGGGAGTGAATTCATCATCGGGAAGGCGACGGATTCAGCCAGGGCGGCCAGAATCACGATGGAGGTCGTCAATGCCAGGGAGAAGTACCAGCCCGGAGTTCCATGGGTCGAGAGCAGAAGGATGATGCAGAGGTATGCGACGTTGTAGCAGCAGAGAGACGCGATTGTGATTTCCGGGCGCGAGGCGGGGGCGTCCCACGGCCTGAGCCAGTGGCTGCGATAACGCCATTTGAGGATTGCGGCATAAACGATGGCGGGGGCGGCGCAAAGAAGGAAACGGGCATGCACGCCGACGCCGACCGTCGCCAGCCACCCGGTAGCGAGGGTTCCGGGCCAGCCGGACTTGAGCCACGCCGAGACGGTGGCCGGCCTGCCGTAGACGGTGTCGTTGAACGCGGCGAAAAGCGCCAGCCCCGCGAAGGCCGGGCCGAAAAGGAAGACGAAACGTTTCGCGGCGTCAGTCAACTTCTTCCGCTGCGGCGGCAGGAGCGCGTGAAAGGCCGCGCAGAATGCCAGTGATCCGACAAACGCAACTGCGTCAAGGCGCGCCAGGCAGACCAACATGCCAAGCAGTCCGACGACGATCTCGCGCGGGCGGACTTCAGCGTCAAGATCAACTATCCGCAACGCGAAGAGCCATGCCAGCGGGAGGAGCAGTCGGGCCTCGATCCCGAAATCGTTGAAGCCCACGCAGCCCGCGCAGGCCGTCAGCGCGGCCAGGCGGGTTTCAATTCCCGCTCCGATGCGCTTCAGGAAGATCGAGATAATTGGAAACGCCGCGGCGGTGACTATGATGTCAAGGATGAAGACCGTGACGACGCCGTCGAATCCCCTGAGCGGTTTCACCAGGGACACGCCGACAAGCCAGAGCATGTACAGCGGATGGTAACCGTTGGTCGGGTTTATGCCGTCAAAGGTTGAGCCTTTCCCTGCGGCTATGTTCCCGGCGGTTTTGATATAGAAGAAGCTGTCGTCCGGGAAAAACCGGGCGATTTCCATTGACGGAACGAGCAGACGGCACGCGAACCCGACAGCGATGAAAGCCAGCGGGAAGGCGACCGTCAGCGCGTCCCATTGCCGGGGCTGTTTCTTTTCCGTGGGCTGGATTGATTCTTGCTCGTTCGCCATTCATGCGCCTCTTTACGGCCTCTTCAATTCCGATCTGGCTTGCTCCAGGCGCGCGTCGAAGGCCCGGAAAAGCGATTCGTCCGGCGTCATCGTCCTGGCTTTTGCGAAAATGCGCTCGGCGTCATCCGGCTTGCCGGCCTCGCGCAGGGCCATCCCGAGGGCATACCATGCGGCTGCGTCGCCCGGCATCTCCATCGCGGCGCGGTGCATGCAGACGGCGGCCTCTGACGGCATCCCGTGGACGAGGAAGCGGAATCCAGAATAAGCAAACAGACCGGGGGCGTGCGTCCTGGTTTCCGCCAGCGCGCCGACGGCCGGCGCAGCCCGCTCAGCAAGACCGAGCCGCAAGGCCGTGCCGACGTAGGCGTGAATGGCTCGGTCGTCCCTGATGCCCAGGTCCATTACCTTTTTCAGAAGGGCGTCCGCCTCGGCCAGTTCCGCGTTTGTCGGCCGGCCTCCCCTCTGCTCGACGCGTTCGGCGATTATCCTGGCAAGGCTGACGTAAGGCAACTCATAGTCCGGTTTGTATCGTATGGCCGCGCGGAACTGGACTTCGGCCTCGGTCCGGCGCCCGGCCATGTGCAGGGAGACGCCCATCGCGTTTCGAGCCTCGGCCAACTGGGGATAACGTTGTATTACTGGACTCCAGAGCGATATCGAGTCCTTCCATACGGGCAGGCGCGCAAGCGTCAGGGCGGAAAAGAAGGCAACCGGCAGAATCACGGCCGCCGCCGCGGCGATTCCCGCCCTTGATCCCGCGCCGGGGCGCAGGGCTGAGTCCGCCATGCGGCCGAGGAACGAGCCGAATCCGAGCGCGAATCCTATCGAGCCGAGGTATGTATAGCGATCGCCGAGGGGGAGGTATGAGGGCACGATCTGCGCGTAGGGCAGCATTCCCGCGGCGTAATACGCAAGACACCACGTGACGATGGGGCTTCGATTGAATTCCCTGACGGCGAGCAGCAGGCAGAAGACCGCGAATCCGAAGGGGACGGCGTACCAGACCGATGCGATTGTGGCCGGCAGGGGCAGGAAGTAGATGGTCGAAAGATTGAACGGAAGGAATATCTTCACGAGATGGAACGAGAGGCTGTATGGGACGACGATGGCCGCGCGGCCGAGGTCCAGCGCGTGTTCGGGGTACGCGCCGCCATACCGCTGCTGAACCAGAAGCATGACCAGCGCCCCGGCCAGCCCGAGCGCGGCGTGGGGAAGGAGCGTCATGCACGCCTTGAAACAATGCCGGGCGAGGACTCGGACATCATATTTATCCCGGTTGCCTGAGGCGGCGCGGTCTGGCTCGCTTTTCACAATCAGCGGGAAAAGCAATAGAAGCGCCGCCAGCGCCGGCCAGATGAAGACCACGGGTTTTGTTCCAAGCGCAAGTAAAAGTAGGAAGACGCTAAGCCAATATTTCACGCATAAAAAATCCGATGGAGAAGGGATGCCCGGTTTCTGATTGTCAGGGCCTGAGTTCAGCAATGATCGGGCAGGGCGGGATTTCAAAAAGAACAGCGCCGAAGCGAAGCCGAACGCCCCGCTGAGGCAATCCTTCAACTCGACCGCCCATGCGACGCTCTCAACCCGCAGGGGGTGAAGCGCCCAGAGCAGAGCGGCCAGCGTCGCCCCGCGCCGGCGCAGGCCCAACTCCCGCGCAATCAGCATGACAAGAACCGCGCATACGCCGTGAAGGAAGACGTTCACGGCATGATAACCATGCGGATAGAGCTTCCAGATGGCGAACTGGGCGCGAAAGGCAAGCCAGAGGAACGGGGCGTAATACGCGCAATGGGTTTTGCTGAATCCGTCAAGCGCGGACTGAACGCCGGGACCTACGACGAAGGGATTATCGGCAATGAAGCGGTCGTCGTCCCAGTTGGTAAGCGCGAAGCCGATTGACTGCGCGAAGACGGCTATGGTCAGAACGAAGACCAGGGCGGCTTCTGAAGCCTCGGAAAGTGATGCCCGCCTGGCCCCGCCCGGATTCATCATTACTTCGCTCCGCCGGCCTTTTCCTCCGCCCTCTTCGCCCTTGGAGTCCGGCCGATTACTCGCATCAGGACGTCCGGCCTGTTGGAGAATATGCCGTCGGCCCCCATGTCCAGATATTTCCGCATCCCGGCCTCGTCGTCAACCGTCCAGACAAATACCTCCCCCCCGAGGGAATGAACCTTCCTGACGAACGATGGAACCATCACTTCAACGTTGGAAAATGCCGGCGGGACCGTGACGCAACCCGCCTTCATGCGGTTTGAGAAACCGGACCGCAGGGCCAGCGATTCCGGCCCGTCGGAAGCAGTCGGAATAGTCGGAGCCATGGCGCGCAACCTGGACAAGGTCATCGGGTCGGCGCAGGCGACAAGAACCCGTCGTTCCAGGCCGTGCTTTTTCACAACTTCCGCCAGCGGGCCTTCCATCGGGGGAATGCCCTGCTTGATTTCGATGCTGAACTGCGCGTTCGGGAAGGCCGCGAAGACCTCGTCAAGGGTGGGAATCTTCACGCCCTTGCCACGGAAGGGAAATCCTTCGTCCCTTTTGAAGCGATACCCGGCGTCAAGCTCCTTGAGCTGCTCCAGCGTTTTCTCAATCACAAGGCCCGTTCCATCGGTCGTCCTGTCAACCGTGTCGTCGTGCATCAGGACGACGTGCCCGTCTGCGCTCATGTGCGCGTCCATGTCAAGGACGTCAACGCCAATTTCATCCGCTGCCTGCATGGCAAGAAGCGTGTTCTCGGGATATTCGCGGGAGAATCCGCGATGGGCGATGACGAGCGGACGCTGCCCGTTCGGGAACGGTTTTGGCGGATCATCCGCCGCAGAAATCGAGGCGCAGAGCAGAACGGCAAGGATTGCGTAAAGTTTCATGTGAGTTCCAGATGCCGCCGCCGACGGTTGCGCGACACTTCAACGCGGATGATTCATTGCCCGCAATGCCGCCGCAGTTCGTCGCAATTTTCCCGAACCTTGCGGATGGCGGACAGGATCAGGTCCATATCCTCCATTCCGCCCAGGAAATACCTGTGGCCGATGGAGAGCGCCTGCGTCTGGTGAAGCCGCTCCGCCGTCGGGCAGCAGGTCTTCGCGTAATCAACCGGCTTTCCGTAAAGCGGGCATTTGACGGGACAGCCGGTTCGTCCGAAGTTCATCGAGCGGAACAGGGGGTTCTGGTAGATGGGCTGCCCGTGGGCGCCGACGCCGATCGGCGCGCCCTCGGCGTTGACGGCCTTCAGGAAGACGTCCCGGGGTATGCCCTCGAACTCGTCCTGACGATAATGAAAATTCCAGTAGTAGAAACCCCAGCGCGTCACGCGCGGGTCCCTGGCGATGGACGCGACGCCGGGTATTTTCTTCAGCCCGGCGGCCAGGTGTTTCGCGTTCGCCTCCCGCAGGTCAAGCTGAGCGTCAAGCCGGGCCAGTTGGGAGAGAAGAATCGCCCCCTGCCACTCGGTCATGCGCAGGTTGGACGCCACGCGATGGAATTCGTAGAAGGGGCGGCCGGGGACGCGCCCGATGTGGTGGAAGGAGAACGCTTTCTCCGCGAGATCATCGTTGTCCGTAACGATTGCGCCGCCCTCGCCGCAGGTGAGCGTCTTGCCCATCTGGAAGCTGAATGTGCCGAGGCTGCCGATGGCTCCGACGCGGCGGCCTTTCCATTCCGAGCCGTGCGCGTGGGCGCAGTCCTCGATGAGAGCGAGATTGTGTTTCTTTGCGATGGCCAGGATGCGATCCATGTCGCATGGATAACCGCCGTTGTGGACGATGACGGCCGCGCGGGTTTTATCGGTGATCGCGGCTTCCATCGCTGCGGGATCAATGTCGTAGGTCTCCGGATCAACGTCAACGAAGACGGGGACGGCGTTGACCAGGGCGATTGCGGTGGCGCTGGCCACGAAGGTCAGCGCGGGGACGAGCACTTCGTCCCCGGCCTCGACCCCGGCGGCCTTCATGCCGCATTCCAGGGCTGTGGTGCCGTTTGTCACGGCCAGGCAGTGCTTCGCGTGCTGGTATTTCGCGAACGCCTCCTCGAACCGGCCGACCTTTGACTGCTTGGGGTCCTCGAAGCCGCCCCGCCACCAGTTGCCGCTTTCGAGGACTTCCTTGAGTTGCTGCAAGTCACTGTCGTCCCTGATGGGCCAATCCGGCCCGATGGACTTCGTTATCGCCTTCGGCCCGCCGTTGATTGCCAGTTTCGCCATTTCACACCTCTCCAGCCCGAATCAGAACGGGATTCGGCCTTCAGCCCTGAAGCGAGCGGACGGTTTCAGCGATTTTCCGCGTGAACTCAGGGGTTGTGCCGCAGCATGATCCCACGATATTGGCGCCGGCCTTGATGAGCGCCGGAACATTGGCCGCAAAATCGGCGGGCGTCTGTTCGTAGACGGTCAGCCCGTTTTTCAGTTTGGGCTGTCCGGCGTTGGGCTGCGCCATGATTGGTTTCGCGCAGGTTTTGCGCAACGCCTCGACCAGCTTGATCATAGGCTGTATGGCGCATCCGCAGTTGACGCCTAGCGCGTCCGCCCCGGCCGCAACGTTGCCCTTCGCATGAGCGGCCGCGCTTGCGCCCATCATTGTGCGGAAGTCGCCGTTCGCCGTCGGCTCGAACGCCATGCTGGCGACGACCGGCGCGCCGGAAACGGACTTGACGGCTTTGATCGCCGCGGCGCATTCCTCGACGGAAGTCATTGTTTCGACGATTATGCCGTCGGCTCCGGCGGCGATGAGGGCTTCAGCCTGTTCGCGGAAGATTTCCTCGAAGTCCTGCAACGTGAAGTTGCCGAGCGGTTCGAGGAATTCACCCGTCGGGCCGATGTCGCCCAGGACGATGCAGTCCGGCCCCGCCGCTTCCCGCGCCAGCGCCACAGCGGCCTTGCATATCTTTTTTGCCGAACCTTCAAGATTGTGCTTTGCCAGTTGTATTCGATTCGCGCCGAACGTATTGGTCAGAATTATCCCGGCGCCGGCCTGGACGTACGCGGAATGGATCTGGCGGACGACTTCGGGCCGGGTGATGTTCCACTGGTCCGGACAGTCTCCGCCGCTCAAGCCGCGTTTCTGAAGCTCGCTGCCCATCGCGCCGTCGCACACCAGGACGCGACCGGAGGCAAGGGCCTCCTGAAAACGATTGCCCATGGATTCGATTTTCCTTTCGGGGGGAATTGCCGCTTTGATATGCGGCGTCTGTTGCCGGGCGCATGCCGGGTCCCCCTCGGAACACTAATATAGCGTCCCGGCGGGTTCTGTCAACACGGAATACGCCCGCTCCAGGCGCCTGGCCATTGACTGCTGCGCGTGAACGCTTGCGCTTGTAATCGTTCCATCCCAACAGTTACAATAATGGCACATTATTTGCAAAACGCAACAGTGAACGACGCTCGGCGGTAGGACCGCCGGCACGCCGGTTCAGGCGTGACGCGCCGACCGGGCGGCGTGACGATTCCGGCGGAGAGGTGTTTTACTGTCGCGTCAGGCTCGGGCTTGCCAGATGCGTAAAGGCATGGCGGACATGGCGATACGTAAAGGTCGCGGCGCAGGCCTCCGGCTCAGCCGGGGCCAGGCGACCGTCGAGTACGTAGTGGTCTTCTTTTTTGCTTTCGTCTTCGGCGCGGCGGCGTGTCTGGCGTACCTCTGGAGCGCCGAGGCGAGTGTCGGCATTTTCTACACGTGGGCTGTTGACGTGTTGTGTCTTCCAATACCTTAGCTGAGGAAGAAACGCCTCCGCCCGCCCGGTGGAGCGACGCCCTCTTCACAAAGACCGTCAGATTGGGAGGTCAAGACAATGGCAAGACTTGTGCGTTACGGCAGCAGACAGAAGGGCCAGGCGACGAGCGAGTACATCATCATCGCCGTCCTCGTGGCCGTGGCCAGCATCGCCGTGATCATGCTTTTCGGCAATCAGATTCGCGCGCTCTTCGGCGCGAGCACGAAGACGATGGCCGGGCAGAACACGTCGCTGGACACGACCGCCGCGCAAGGGGCGGACTCTGCGGTTCACAAGGACTTCAACACCGCCTTCCAGGGTTCCGGCTCGACGGGAGGCGGCGGGGGAACAACTCCATAACGCCCGTTGATCGCGGAGTATCTGATAACGAGGCGATCAAGTCGTGGGAATTGAGTCAATACCGGACCTGTTGCGCCACGTCACGCTGCTGACGCTCGCGGTTGTCTGCGCGTATACGGACCTGGCCCGGCGCAGGCTTTACGACCGCGCGACCCTGACCGGAATCGCCGCCGGGCTTTGCCTGAACGCGGCGGCGGGGGGAGTCGGATACCCCGGGATGACGACCGGTCCCGGGCTGGCCGGGAGCCTGGCGGCGCTGGGCTGCGGCGGGCTGGTCTTTCTCTGGTTTTTTCTGCGCGGGGGGGTCACGGGAGGCGATGTGAAATACGTCTGCGCAGTCTGTTCCATCGGCGGGCTGGAGCATTTCTTCGCGCTGAGAGCGCTGTTTCTGTCGTCGCTGGTCGGCGGCGCGATGGCGCTTGCCCTGATGATTCAGAAGGGCGTTATGCTTCCGGGCATCCTGAAGGCCCTGAAGTTCACAGTCCAACCCGCGTCGAAGGGCGGGCCGGGGAGCCTTGCCATCCCCTACGGCCTGGCCGTCAGTCTCGGCACGCTCTGGGCATGGCTGCTGGTTTACGTTCTATGATGAACTGTAAATACAAAGGCGCGCGGGCAGGCGAAACCGGGCAGGCGATAATCGAATTCGCAATCGCGTTTCCCCTTCAGCTTCTGGCCGTGCTGACGATCATGCAACTTTCCCTCCTCTACTGCGCCAAGCAGGTCCTGCACGTTGCCGCAGTCCGCGCAGTGCAGGCCGCAGTTGTGGCCGATCCGAGCATGGGCGACGATCCGGAGGAGAACGCGCGCTTCGTCGCGGCCTTCATATGTTCCCCGATCACGGGACCGACGCTGCCGGACGGGGCGGAGGCGATCCCGGAGGACGCCGACGCGGAAATTCCCGGTTGGGGATTCATGCCGCGCTTCGGAATCTCGCGATACCTGAAGACGAACACAATCGTCGAGCGGGCCGAGGGCCGCGTCACTGTGACGGTGACTCACGATTACGAGCTTGTGATACCGTTCATCAACTCGGTTTTCGCCTGGACGGGCGGCAGCGGATTCCTCTGGAGTTCCGAGGAAGTCGAAATGGCCGAGGGGCTGGACGGCAAGTCCGGCGGGGAGGAATCGGGCGCGATCTACCCGACCCCGCACCTTCGCATGAGCGCGACGGCGACGATGGCCGACATCGGGCCGTCGCATCCCGGGTTTGTTGCGGAAGCGCCGGAGTAACCGGGTGAAGCTGTTCGTCAGAAAAATTGCGGACCTTCGCGGCGATGAAGAGGGACAGACGCTGGCCTTCGGCGCGCTGTCGGCCTTCATCGTGCTCCTGTTCGTGAGTCTCGTCGTCAACTTCGCCGACGTCGCATCTCGTCGCGTTCAGATGCAGCGCGCAGCGGACTCCGCCGCTTATTCCGCCGCCCTCGTTCAGGCGGATTGCGCCAGCGCGGTTGCCTTCATTAACACGGCCATGGCCCGCGTGCGCTACCGCATGCTGCGCATGACGGCGGACGTGAACATTTACGGCTGCCTTGCGGAGCTTACCGACCGCGCCATGAACACGCAGAGCGACGGCAGGTCGGGCGGCAGCCTGACGGACGCGCAGGTCGCTGCCGCGGTCTGGGGGGACGTTCCAAACGACGCGGACGCGCGCCTGCTCTACAAACAGGCATACGAGGAGGCGAAAACGTGGATTCCCGCCGGACGGCTCTGGCTGCGGGACATGGCCAAGCTGGAGCGCGGCATCGCCATCCTGGCCCAGCGCCTGCCCGCCGAAACCGCCTACCGCATTGCGCGGGGGGGCGGAGCGGAGCTTGCGTCTATATTCCCCTCCCAGCGCTGGTTCCCGCGCAACGCGATTCCGGAAGTGACGATCTACATTGACAAACTGGTCAGCTCCGACGGGGCGCTGATCGGATGGAGGATAACCGGGCTTCAGGACATCATCGAGATAAGACGGATGGGCCAGAATTCCTGGCGCATCTATACCGTGGAGGGCGGCGAGAGCCTTGCCTATTCGATCACGCAGCTTACAGAGGAATCATGGCTGATCGAGGAGCTTGTCAGCGGCGAGACGCTCTACATCTACAGCGTTGACGGCGAGTTCATGGTTACGGCGGGCAGCGACGGCGTGAGCGTCGTGAGCGTGCCGGGCACCGACCCGCGGGAATACGTCATCAGCACCCCCGACGGAACGGAGCGCATCCGCTACAACAACGGTATCGTTGAGGTACTGCGCCGGGACGGTTTCGTGCCGATGAGCGCCACGCAGGTCAACGTCGGCGGGATTCCCGTGAACGTTCAGGACCACGATCCGCACGTGAGGCTTCCGGGTAACGCGGGCGTCCTGCATCTTTGGACCCCGCCGGCGGTGAGCATCGGCGACCTGCTCGTGCAGATGACCGACCCGCTGTCTGTAAGCGGGTGGATCGGCGGCGTCAGGATCGAAATCCAGGGCGAGTCACTTTCCATCGGGAAACGCTGGCATCTGCTGAATCTGGATTCCGCGGACGGGAAGTGGCGGGACTTCTACGATTGGGATGAGGAGTACTGGTGGCGTCACAGGTTGACGCCCCTGGATCCTCTCGGCATGCGCTGGCAGTACCAGTACCAGGAGCGCGGGGCATACCTGACCTCCGAGCAGAACATGGTCAGGATGCTGGCTCACAGGGACCTGGATCTGGACATGGCGGGGATCTATCCGGAGGGTGGGTACGCCGGGCCTGCCATTCCGCGATGGCTCAAGTGCGCGGAGAATCCGGCGGGCTGGCTCAGCGGCGAGAACGGCAAGCTTGTGAAGGTCGGCTTCAAGATAGCGCCGAACGACTCGATCAGCGGGACCGTGCCGCTGAAAGGCTGCGGGGCGGACGAGAGCGACTACTTTGACAACGTCGAGGCGTTCAACCGCAACCGCAGGCCGCTCAAGACGCTCCAGCAGTCCCACTATGACGAATTGTGGGAGTCCGGCGCGGTCTACTTCCAACTGCGCGAATGCTGGGACGAGCGCGATCCGCACAAGGACGGCACGTGGCCGTCGCTGCGGGACGAGTTCGGGCGTCCCTACGTCTGCCAGACGTGCTTCGGGCGCGATCACGACGGCGATGGGCGCTCGGACGTTCTTGTGACGACGGGGGACGTTGCGGGGCGGCGCGGGGCGCTTGCCAGGGCGATGCCTGCGCCGGAGGCGGCGCTTGACGAAGCCGATTGGATGGAGACCGATCTTTCGCCGCAGGCGGCTGACTCGCTGGATGGCGATCCGTTCCGCCCGCTCGTTCTCTCGGATGAGTTTTTCCGCTGGGGCGTGACCGTCGGCCTCTGGCGCGGGAGGGAGGCGTCGGACATTCGGACGTTCGCAAGCCTGCTGAATGACGAGGAGATCGGCAGCGCGGCTCTCATGCAGCGCGCAGCCGATGCACATAAGGACGAGGGAGTAGTCGGCGGGCCGAAGCCGCCGTGGGGCTTCTTCGTCGTCTCGGCGGCCCGGCCCCGCCTGAACGTGCTCTCGATTGACGGCCTGCCATTCGGAATCTACAGGTTCAACTCGGTGGTCGAGCGGGAGGACTGGGTGCGCGGGGACATGAACAATCTCTATTTCCAGCGCGACAGCGGGCAATACGGCGCGCCGGACTGGGACGCCGTGCTGTGCCCGACGCGGCATCAGATTCTCGACGCGGACACGGCTTTCGACGCGCTCGCGGCGGAGCTTGGGAACGAGGAGATCGGCGAGAGCGGCGCGGGGTACATCTACCGCGTGATCGCCGAGGGTAAGCCCTACGGATGGACAAGCAGCTTCGACGAGTACCGCCGCCCCAGGACGACGGACATGACGCTGAACATCCGGTGCGACGGCGGCCCGCCGCAACTCAGGGGCGGGAAGCTGGATTACAGCAGAATGGATTTCGGCGAGTCGGTAAAACACTGAGAGCATGTATGAATAAGGCGCAAACAAGTAGGGTGGGTTCTCCGAACCCACGCGGACCCAATCCGTATTTCCTTTCCCGCATGGATTTGCGCCGCCGCGCCGGGATCAGCAGACATTCGCCCGGCAACGCCCTTCTTGAGACTGCGCTTCTGAGCATCTTCGTCTATACGCCGCTCCTGCTCATGGTCGTCGTGCTGGGCGAATTCGGGCTTGCCCGGACGGGAGCGCACGTCGCCGCCATGCAGGCGTCATGGCTCCCGGAGGACGTTCCCGAGGATGAGATCGCCACGTATTTCCCCGGAACGCTGGGCGGAGGGACCCCGGCGCTGGAGTTCTCAACCTCCGGATACCGTCCCGCGCCGCAGTTCACCGCGGACGGCCCGGGGGCGGAGGACATGACGCGCGATCTTCAGGCGATGTTCTTTGCCATGGCCATCGGCGAACTGCATCAGACCATGCGGATGGAGAACGGCGTCATGGTCGCCGGCATTATTCAGGAGGGGGACTCCGTCTCGCAGTATCTCAAGTCCCCGAGAGTTGTTGATCCCGACGACACGTCGTCCTTCGAATCGGGCATAGTGAAGGTCTTCGAGATCGTCATTCCGGAATCAGTCACTGCCGGACAGGAGATCAGCATCATCGGCTCGATGGACCCCAACAACCCGACGGATTACGTCGTCGCCATTCAGAAGATTCTCAACGGCCCGTTGCATTCCGGGGAGCCGTGGATGCTGGACGCGGCGGTCGGACTGCGCTACGACTACGAATCCGGCCTGCTGGACGTCCTGGACCGCGAGCCGACTTCCGGGGAGGACATGAACCAGGTTGACGACGTTCTGACTGTGAACCTTCAGACGATTGACTCCGCCCCGGGCGAGTTGACCGAGGCGGAGTCCGCGAACGGCGTCGCGCCGGGTTACGTCAGATGCCCGACGGGCAGGCGCGTGTCCGATTACCTGCTTTACGACATTGAGAATTCAGCCCCGGAGCTTTTCCGGTGGAGGGTTGACGGCGTGGATGTCAACCTTTCCAATTTCGGTCCATCGCCTGACTCGATAAGCAACGTGGGCGTGGAGAATTTCGCCGTCCCCGGCAAACCGGGGCAGAGCCTGACGGACGCGGAGCCGTAGATGGACTCGCCGATAGCGGGGAGAAACGACTTCATGCGGAACGCGGCGCGATGCCTTGCGGTCGGCATGATCGCGTTCATGGCGACGTTCATCGGAACGGCCCTGGCCGGGCGGGGGCATTTGGAGCGTTGGTTCGGAGCTTCGGAGCTTCCGGTCATTGCCGGGGCGGAACTTCTGACCGAGCGTTCGTACGAGGTCAACGGCGGGATTCAGCGGATCGCGCTGTTTGCCTGCTCCGCTGAACCCGTAGAGGTCTGCGAGCGGCACGTCGCCCTTCTCGGTCCGGCCTCGCGTTCCGGCGTTTCCGCTGACGGGAGCGCGTTCGCTGTCTTCCCGGAGACGGCTTCGGGAGGCGTTCTGGTTCGCGCGTCCCCCGCGCCGGGGGGCGGCAGCCGGTTCGTTGTGGTGTCTTCCTCCGCCGGCGCCGGAGACGTTACGGAAGGGGTGGACGACGGGGTTCCCGCGCCGCCGAACTCAAAACCGCAATTCAATGTCGCCGGACGCTCTCAGTCCGGAACGAACATCAGGCTTTACGAAAGCGCCGCGACTTCGGACGAGATTGGCGATTTTTACATGTCCCGGATGCCGCAGCTGGGCTGGCGTTACGACGATGGGATGACGCGCCGGATGGACGAATCCATGCGCGAAGGGCGCGTTTTGTGCTTCGCCGGCCGGGGCATGGTGAGTATAGTGAACACGTCTGAAAGGGAGGACGGACGGCGGACGGTCTGGATATTCACGTCCCGCAACGGGGACGCCCCGGACAACGCCGCGCCAAAGCCGGGAGACAAAACTTGAAAAATCTTGCCCTCGTAGTGGCGATCGCGATGGGAATAATCGCCGCCCTCGGAGTCCACAGGATCATCCGAAAGAAGACCAGCGCAGCAGACAGGCAGCTTGCCTCCGTCGAGGTCGTCAAGGCGCGCGCGCCGATCCGCAAGGGCGAGAAGATCAAGCCGGAGGCTCACCTGGAGAAGGGCGAGGTTGCGGCGTCGCTCTTCAACGAGAACTACGTCACATGGGCGCAAAGCCAGGCGCTCGCCGATCAGGTCGCCCAGCGGGACATCAGCCGCGGCAGCCACGTAATGTGGTGGCACATCATGAAGCCGGAGCAGGAGACTTCCGTCTCGCCCGACCTGAAGATCGGCGAGCGGGCCGTAACCATCAATGTTGACTCGGTTTCAGGTGTTGCAGGCCTTCTGCGCCCCGGGGACAGAGTGGATATCTACGCGACGGTCACAGCCACGGGCGAGAAGCGGGCCGAGAATCTGAAGACCGTCCGCGTGCTCTCCAACGTCACCATCCTGGCCACGGACAGCCAGACGAGCGACGTGATAATCGCGCGGCAGTCCGGACGCAGTTACACGACCGTCACCTTCGCGCTCACGCCGGAGGAGGCGGGGATCATCATCTTCCTGCATTCGCAGGGAAAGCTCGTGCTGGCCAAACGCCATGCGCTGGACAACAAACCGGCGCCGGACATCGTTGATGTCAGCATCTCTAACGCCCTCAAGCTGGCGGCGGAAGCCGAGGCCAGGCGCCGTTCCCGCGCGGCTGCGGAGATGAAGGAACTGATCAAGGAGCCGTAAGGCGAATCCCGGATTCGCGCAACGCCATGCCATACATTGCTTTGACAGACCCGGACGGCGGCGTCAGGAAGCTCCCCCTGACCGGCGCGCCATTCAGCATCGGCAAGCTCCGGCGCAATGACCTTTGTCTTTCCGGGGAACTCATCTCCCGCGAGCACGTGACGCTCATCCCGGACGCGGGGGGGGGATGCCGTCTGCGCGATCTGGACAGCCGGAACGGGACGTTCATAGGCTCCGAGAGGGTCTGCGGCGAAATCGCCCTCAAGGATGGGGAAACCTTCCGCGTCGGCCCCTACAGGATTACTTACTTCGCCGGAGCGTTGGAGAAGGCGGAGGCGACCGTCCAACCCGGCTCGGCCAGGCAGGACGCCGCCCGGATGACGTCCGAGGAGATGGAGGCCGTCAAACTCCGCAGGCGCATTCACGAGGGGCTGCTTCGGGAGCTTGACCTGCGACGCACGGACCTGTCCCAGCATTCCCCGGATGAAATCCGCCGCAAGACCGGGGACGCCGTCAGGAAGATCGTCGCCGGGATAGAATCCGAAATCCCGCGCAGAATTGACCGCGAGCGCCTCATCAAGGACGTCCTGGACGAGGCGCTCGGCCTCGGCCCGCTGGAAGACCTGCTGGCCGATCCCGAGATTGATGAAATCATGGTCAACTCCTGGGACAAGATTTACATCGAGCGCAAGGGCAAAATCGTCCGCTCGGACAAGCGTTTCACGGACAACTACCAGGTGGTCAACGTCATCCGGCGCATCATCGCCCCGATCGGGCGGCGCATTGACGAATCAAGCCCGATGGTTGACGCGCGCCTGGCGGACGGCTCCCGCGTGAACGCGATCATCGCCCCGCTGGCGCTGACGGGGCCGACGCTGACAATCAGAAAGTTCAGCGCCGACCCCTTCAAGGTGGACGACCTGCTGTCCTTCGGCACGATGAATCAGATTATGGCGCAGTTCCTGCGCCACTGCGTGCAGTACCGCAAGAATTGCATAATCTCCGGCGGGACCGGCTCCGGAAAGACGACGCTGCTGAACGTCCTCTCCAGTTTCATCCCGGACAGGGAGCGCATCGTCTCAATCGAGGACGCGGCGGAGTTGAAGCTCGGGCAGGAGCACGTGGTTTCCCTGGAGGCCAAGCCGCCGAACATCGAGGGGGAAGGGGCGATACCGATCCGCAAGCTGGTCATAAACGCCCTGCGCATGAGGCCGGACAGGATCATCGTCGGCGAGGCGCGCGGCGGCGAGGCGCTGGACATGCTCCAGGCCATGAACACCGGGCACGACGGCTCCCTGACGACCATTCACGCAAACAGCTCGCGAGACGCGCTCTCGCGCCTGGAGACCCTTGTCCTCATGGCCGGCATGGAACTGCCCTCCCGCGCCATCCGCGAGCAGATCAGCGCCGCCATTGACATAATCGTCCAGACGGCCCGCCTGAGCGACGGTTCCAGAAAGGTCACGTCCATTACGGAATTGACCGGCATGGAGGGCGACACGTTCAAGACGCAGGACATTTACGTCTTCAGACAAACCGGGTTCCGGGACGACGGCGCGGTGATCGGCGAGTTCGTCACGACCGGCAACGTCCCCACGTTCGCCGAGGAGTGGAAGGAGCGCGGGCTGCCGGTGGATTACACGATCTTCCAGCCGGCGCGCGTCGCGCCGCCCCAGCGCAGAGAATCCCTTCCGAAGGAGTAGGCGGAGCCGACCGCGATGAACCCGACGCTGATACTGGAAATTCTGACGTGCTCGGCGGCCTTCGCGTGCGCCGCAATCGTCTCCGGCCTGGGCGTCCAGATGTTCCGCTACGCCAGGCGCAGCTACGAGGAGCGATATCTGGCCGACGCTGAGCGCTCGCTGGACGCGATCTATATCTCCCTCCCCCCGCAGCACGTCGTCTACCTTTCCGGCGTCTGCTTCCTCTGCGCCGCGCTGGTGTTCCTGTCATTCTTCGGCAACGCCCTCGTCAGCATGATTTTCGCAATTCCCGCGCTGGCGATACCGAGGCTCGTCCTCTGGTGGATGAAGCGCAACAGGGACCGCAAGTTCGACCGGCAGTTGGTTGACGGGCTTCTGAGCCTGGCAAACTCGCTCAAGGCCGGACTCAGCCTTCAACAGGCCATCGGCGTGCTGGCAACGGAGATGCCGGACCCCATGCGGCAGGAGATGCGGATAACCTCGCAGGAAATGCAGGTCGGCGTTCCGATGGAAGAGGCGCTGGACCATCTGCTAAAGCGGATGCCGGGGCAGGACCTGGACCTGGTGGTCACCTCGATACTCATCGCGAGGGACGTCGGCGGGAATCTCGCGGACATTTTCGACAACATCGCCTACATGGTCCGCGAGCGGCATCGCATCGAGGGCAAGGTCAGGGCGCTGAGCTCCCAGGGCAAGCTGCAGGGCATCGTCATCTGCTGCATACCCCCGATACTGGGCGTCGCCCTCAACGTCATCAGCCCCAACTACATCAGGCCGCTTTATGCGACCCCGGCGGGCTGGATGATCTGCGGATTGGTCGCGCTGATGATCGTGTTGGGAATGTGGACCATTTACCGGATCGTCAACATCGAGGTTTGAAGGCATACGCATGGAAGGCGAAGCGTTGATTGAGATGGCCGTGCCCGCCGCCGCCGCGATAAGCGTCGCGTGCGCGGTCTGGTTCCTGATCGGCCTTTACAGGGACAGCCGGGCGTTCATCACGCCTGCGGCGCGGGACAATCTTCAGCCGCCGCCGGGGGCGTTGCTGGGGCTTCTGCTGCCGTTTGCGCGTTTCTTCGGCGCGGCGCTGGCCGGTTTCGCCGCCGGGTTCGGAACGCGGCGCGCGGGGGAATACTCCTACCTTGAAGCCGCCAGGTCCCGGGTCCGGCGCGGACTGCACGGCGCGGGGCTTGAGGAGAGCATGAACGCCGACGACTTTTTCGGCCTCATCCTCTTTGGCGTGTTCGGCTACGCGCTGATGGGCTTCGTCTTCGCGCTGGTCTTCGCCAAGCCGTTCCCGATTGTGGCCGGGGCTGCGATAGGCGTCATTCATCCGATCGTGTGGCTCAGGGACCGCATAGCCCGCCGCCAGACGGAGATGCGCAGGCTGATGCCCTACGCGCTTGACCTCCTGACGCTCAGCGTCGGCGCGGGGCTTGATTTCACCGCCGCGCTGGAGCGCATCGTGCCGAAGCTGGCCGGAAGCGCGCTAGCCGTCGAGTTCGGGGCCATGATGCGCGAAATCCAGCTCGGCAAGCCGCGCAGGGAGGCGTTGCGCTCCATGGCCGACCGCGTGCAGATGACCGAGATGGGAACCTTCGCAACCGCCATGATCCAGGCCGAGGAAATCGGCGCGGCGCTCGGCCCCGTCCTGCGCATCCACGCCGACCAGATGCGTAACGACCGCTCCAACCGCGCGGAGCAGAAGGCCGTCGAGGCGCCGGTCAAAATTCTCTTCCCCCTGATCGCCTTCATCTTCCCGACCACGTTCCTGATACTCTTCGGCCCGATGCTGGCGACGTGGCTCACGACAATGGTTTCCGGCGGACGTTGAGGAAACTGCATGAAGAAAGTTGTTAACAAAACGCGCGGCGCCACGCTGGTTGAAAACCTGGAGATCGCGGACAATCCCCTCAGCCGCGCGAAAGGCCTGCTCGGAAGGTCCGGACTGCCGGACGGCGCGGGGCTTCTGATAATCCCCTGCAACAACATACACATGTTCTTCATGCGCTTCGCCATTGACGTGGTATGGGTTGACCGACAAAATGTGGTTCTTGGAACGATCAATGAGTTGAAGAAGTGGCGCGTGGCTTTCTGCTTTCCGGCCCGCGCAGTGATCGAGCTGCCGCCGGGCCGTCTCAGGAGGATCGAGGTCCGGAAGGGCGACCAGTTGGAAATCGTCTGATTCCGCCCCGCATAGATAATGCCCCCTCGCGAGATTAACTTCGTCGTCCGGAGCGCCCCGCTGAAGGGGTTGGAGTACAACCTCCGGAAGGACGTTATAAAAATCGGAAGGACTGCCGAGAACGACGTAATCCTCGATCAGACCTCCGTTTCCCGCAGTCACGCAGTCATCCGGCAGGACGCCGGACGCTTGATTCTTGAGGACGCCGGAAGCGCAAACAAGGTAAAGCTGAACGGAAAGACCGTATCGAAGGCGTTCCTCCCGGAGCAGTGCGTTGTCACAATAGGCGACGTTGAAATCCTTGTGAAATGCCTGCCCGACCTGCCGGTTGTTGCATCACCAGCGTCTGCGCCCGCAGCTAACGCCATCGTCTCAGCGGCATCAGAAAGTGAAACCGCGCAAACCGTCCGACCGATGCCGTCGGACGCGGCGTCCGCTTCGGAACCGGTTTCGGACCCCGGGAACGCGGCGGGGAATGGCGCGCAGCCGCCCAAGCCGAAAGCGCGCAAAATACTTTATGCCGCCGTCGCCGCCTTCTGCGTCTTTCTGCTGGCGCTTTTCTTCGCCATGTCCCGGGACGATGTCGGCGAGGAAGTCATCGTCAGGAACATCCCCGTCGCCATGAAGGCCGGGCAGGAGCGCGCCGTCTGGGTGGATCAGTACAGGGCCGTCGCGGACAACAGCGACAAGGCCGTGGCTACGGCTGAATTCGACCCCTGGTGGCCCGGAATGCTGAAGGTCTCCGGATTAAGCGAAGGAGAGGCGATTCTGACCCTCAAATCCCCCGCGGGGGGCGTTGAAACGTGCAGGATGTTCGTCTCAGTGCGGGGGCGCGTCGAGGACGATCTTGTGGCGCGATACGGGCCGAAGCTGACGGACGCGCAGCGGCGCGAGATCAGCGCGCGGCTGAAGTCCGAGGGCGATTCCGCTCTGGCGCTCTCGCCCTGGGAGTCCTTCAGAAAATATCGCGACGCGGTCGCCATACTGGAACCGGTCAGCCCCAAACCGAAGGAATACGTGGAGGCAAACAACGCCATGACGCCGACGTCGGAGGCGTGGCAGAAACGCTACCGGGACCTCTACGTCCAATATTACGCCGCGTGGAACACCAGGGACTACAGGCTCGCGATCCAGCGCCTGCGCGAGATTGCCCAGTTCTTCAACGACCCCGAAGACTTCCGCCATCAGGCCGCCATGAGAATGGCGGAGAGCATACAATCCGAGCTTGCGGCTGAGAAAAGGCGGCGCGGTTACTGACCATGAGACTCCGAATTACCGGCGAAGGCATCGAAGAGCTTCACGACCTGGAAGAGGGCGAGACGGTTCTGGGCCGCACGGACGACTGCGGGTTGTGCCTGCGCGTCCGCAGCATCTCCCGGAAGCACGCGAAATTCGTCCTGCGCGAGGGCAGGCTGTCCGTCGAGGACGTGGGCAGCAGCAACGGCATCCTGATCGGCGGAAAGAAGATCGAGAAGGCCGACCTGAAACCGGGCGACGAGATGCAGATCGGGACCTTCATCGTCAAGGTTGAGGCGACGCAGGACGAGGACGATTCCGACGAGGAGAAGACGTCGCTCATACCCCCCCCCGCCGCGGGAAGCGAGTCGGGCGGCGACGTCCCCGCTCCGGAGGAACCCGACGAGGAGGACGAGCCAACCCCCTTCGATCCCTCCATGCTGCCGGCCCCGGCGGACGCGAATCCGACGCAGGTCGTCTCCCGCGAAGGCAGGCTCTTCATACGCGATCCGGCGACGGGGCGGGAGGTTGAGGTCGCTCCTGTTGTCCCCGGCGGAGCCATCGCCGAAGCCGGGAGGAAAAGACCGTCGCGGGTAAAGCATGTCGCCATCGGAACGATCGCTGTAATTGCCGCAGCGGTCGCGCTGAAATTGCTGACTGCATCCCAACGCCCGCCGGTTCAGGAACCCCCGCCGAAGGTTCTGACGGCGCAGGAATACAGCGATCTTCTACTGCAGGGACTGAGCGACCTTGACAACGGCGACGTCACTGCGGCCATGGACAAGACACTGCGCGCCTACAAGGGGCGGCCCAGCGTTCCGGTCGCGCGAATCGCGGCGGACATCATCAAGGCTTGGCCGGACGCGCAGAAAGGCGACCTGGACAGGCAGCGGGAGCTTGTCCTGCGCCTGCGCGAGCTGCGCCGCGCCGGGGCGGACGCCCGGCTGGTCGAGTTCGCCAACCGCCAGCTTGAGAAACTTGCCGGGGAGGCGCAGTATGAGGCCGATGTCGCGGAGGCCAAGGCGCTCTACGAGAACGGCGACGTTGCGCAGGCTTGGGAGCGGATTCGCGGCGTCCCGGAATCCTCGGCGACCCGCGCAAAATTCGCCGAACTGATAGCCGCCTGCCGCAAGGCGCGCTCCGATTCGCTGCGGGAGAGCCTTGCCCGGGACAGCGCCGCCGGGCGCTGGGGCGAGGCAATCAACTCGATTGACGCGCTGCTCGCTCTCTCTCCGGACGACAAGGCGGAGCTTGAATCCCGGCGGCTTGAATTGCGGCAGAAACAGGGGATCAGCGAGCGGATTGAGGAGGCGGAAAAAGCCCTTGCCGAGGGCAATATCGAGCAGGCCGAGCGAATAGTCCCGTCCCTGCCGGAGAGGGAGCGGGAGCAGCTTGGGGCCAGGATCGAGTTCGAGAAGCAGTTGCGCAAGGCCCGCATTGCCTACAATGCCGGCAACGTCCCGGTGGCGCTCAGCACGCTGGAGGGTTTGGAAAATCCGCGCGCGACGGACATGCGCGGACGCATAGCGAAGGTCTTCGCGGCGTGGGAAGCCGCCCGCGCAAAGGAGAACAACCTGGATTTCGACGGCGCGCTCGTCCTCTGGCGGGAAATCGCCGACGCGGAAACCGACGCGGAGAACTTCTTCCTGAAGGAAGCGCTCGCGGCGGAGGATTCCGTTCCGAAAAAGCGGGAGGACGCGGCGGCGCGCCTTCAGCGCGCTGGCGACGAGGCCCGGCTCAAAAGTGATTTCGCGGAGGCGCGGAAAAACTATGCCGCCTCAGCGGAACTCGGCGGCGAGGCGTCGGTTCTGAGTCTTGCCGCGCTGGCCAAGGAGGGCGAGCTGGATTTCAACAAGGCCATGAACCAGGAAAAATCCGACCCTAAGGAGGCGATCAGGCTATATAAACTTGTCCTCGCCAAACTGCCCGCCGATCATCGCTTCTGCCTGAGGGCCAGGGAGTCGCTTGCGAAGCTGGAGCCGGCGAACAAATGACGCGGTGGAAATAAAACCGGCGATTGCTGCTGGAGCTCAGGATTTGTTTTCCCCCCCGGCGATCTGGGGTCGCCGGGGAGTGGTTTCCACCTGGGAAACCTCGCCGATGCGCTGGTCAATATCAACGCCCATCCCCTCGAACTTCCGCGCGCAGGGCAGCACGCGGCTTTCCAGGGAGCCGACGGATTCGTTGTACGCCTTGACCGTCGCCTCCAGGCGTTCGCCGATGGTTGCAAGGCGGCCTGAGAATATGCTGAGGCGGCGGTACAACTCCTCGCCGAGGGCGCTGATCTCCCTGGCGCTCTCGGCAAGTTTCTCCTGCCGCCAGCCGTAATCAATCGCCCGCAGAAGGGCGAAGAGCGTCGTCGGGGTGGCGATGCCGACGCGCTTCTCGAAACCGTCCTCCAGCAGCGTCGCGTCGCACTCCAGCGCCGCTGAGAAGAAGCACTCTCCGGGGATGAACATTACGACGAGGTCGGGGGCCTGCGGGAACTGGCTCCAGTATTCCTTGCGCGATAGTTTGTTCATGTGCTCGCGCACCTGGGATGCGTGGCGCCTCAGGGCTTCGCTGCGCGCCTCCTCCGATCCGGCTTCCACCGCCTGAAGGTAGGCCTCAAGCGGAACCTTCGCGTCAACGACAACCTCCCTCCCCCCGGGCAGGCGCACGATCATGTCCGGACGAAGTCGCCCGTCCTCCGTGTTCACGCTTACCTGTTCGGTGTAGTCGCATAGCTCGGACATGCCGGTGAGTTCGACGAGGCGGCGCAACTGCACCTCCCCCCATCTTCCGCGAACCTTCGGGGACCGTAGCGCCGTGACGAGGTTGCCGGCCTCCCTGCGGAGCTGGTCTTCGGCCTGGCTCATGGCTTTCAGTCGTTCTTCCAGAGTGCCGTATGCCTTCTGACGCCCCTCCTCCATGCCCTTGATCTGCTCCTCGTAGCGCTTGAGGGTTTCCTGAAGGGGTTTGACAAGGCCGGCGATCGCCTCCTGACGCTTGCCCAGGTCGCCCTTGGCGTCCGTCGTTATGGTCTCGAACGTCTTTTTAGCGAGGTCCATGAAGGCCTGGTTGTTGCTTTTGAGCGCGTCGTTGGAGAGCGCCTTGAAGGTGTCCGTAAGGCGGGCCTGCGCGTCTGCAAGCAGGCGCTTCTGCTCGTCAATAGCGCGGAGGGAGTCGACCAGTTGCGCCTCTGCCTTTGCCTGCGCCTGTTCGGCGCGGGAGAGCGCGGAGCGAACGTCGCGCAGATCGGCGTCGAGCTTCTGCGAATGCGCGCGGAGTTCCGCCGCGCTTGCCTCGGCCGCGGCGGCCCGCCCGCTTGCGCCTTTCAACTCGGCAGCGGAAGCTTCAGCCGCCGCGGCTCGGCTTTGCGCCTCTCGCAATTCCCCGCTTAGCGAAGCCTGCGCCTTTGACGATGCCCAGAACCAGGCGAAGACGCCCCCGATGAAGAAGCCGATGATTGCGCAGACCGCGAAACCCATATGGAATCTTCCCCGTCAAACCCGACTTTCGACAAACCATCCGCAAAACGAATTATGGGCGATCAGCCTTCTCCGGAGACGTTCTGATCAAGGATCACGTCGCCGCCCGCCGTGAAGGCCTGCCAGAGGCCCTTATTGCGCGATGCGATGGCCCACTGGTCGTCCGCGCCGGTTCCGCCGACCGCTCCGCCGATGTGGACGCGCTGAAGCGTCGCCCGCCCGGCGAAACCTTCCGGCACGTAGGGAGCGCCGTCCTCGCCGCCGTCGCTGAAGGCGTTGCCGGTCCCGGCGTCCTCTCCGTTTTCGTTCCACACGCCGACCAAAACGTTGCTTGCTGTGAAGTTCCCGCCGACGCGAAGGAGGCCAAGTTCGACGCGCGAACCCGCCGCCAGTCCGCCAATGGCCACTCCGACGTCCGTGTTCGCCATGTCATTGAAGACATAGAGCGTTGCGATGCCGTCCTGTCCAAGAATCGTTGCGCGATCGGCCCCGTCCGCGCCGGTCGCTCCGGCGATGAAGGTCGTGATTCGCCCCGCGGACAGCGATCCCCTGAATGTCCCGTTTGCGGCATGGAGCAGGCCTAGCGTTCCGCCAACCTCAATGTCGGCTGTCGCGTCGCCAGATGAGATGCGGATTAACGAAGCGTCTACGTCAACGGACACCGTCCCGGCCAGTCCGCCGGAGGCGACGGTCATCGAATTGAGCGCTCCGGCATTGAGCGATCCGGAGAAACCCTTGGCCGCGTGGATGTCCAGCAGCGTGCCGTCAACGGTGACGGACCCGGTCGCCGCGCCGCCGCAGTAGATGGATGCGGCATTGCGATAAGCGGTTATGGATCCCGTCATGTCCGCGCCGCAGAAAACTCTGCTCAGGTCGGACTGCGAGACCAGGTCGGCGGCAAGCGTTCCTTTCGCGTATACCTGGCGCAGGGCCTGCCCCGCAGTGGCTGATCCGTCCAGTCCCGCCCCCGCGTAAAGCTGGTTGATCCATGTCGTCGAGGCGATTTTCGCGTTTTCCGTGAAACTGCCGGTGGCGTAGACAAGATTGACTGACTTGGCCGTTATCTCGCCGTCAAGGTTGGCGGGTGCTTGCGTTCCATAACCGAACCAGCCGACGCCGAACGCCCCGTATTGGACGTTGATCTTGCCCGTCGCATGCCCGGACGTGACTAGGAGGCCCAATCCGCCCGCTAGATTCGTTATGTTGCACGAAAGACTCTTACCGTCTTCATCCGTGCCGGTGATGATCACCGTGCCGATTTCGCCGCTCTGGGTATAAAGGCCGGAATTCTTCGGGACGGTCATTGCGGCCGTCCCCGGCAATTCAAGGTCGAACGGGCCTACGCCCGCAAGGTCGGAGAGCATTACGACGCTTCCGATCCCGGTCTTTGCGGCCAGGAATCCCACGTCGCCCTGACGGGGGCCGGAGTCAGCGTATTTCAGAAGCTTGCCATTGGCGACGGCTATGCCCAAGCCGGTGAAGTCGGCCGGTTCCCACTTGTTATCCTTCAGAATCCAGCTCCGCGACATGACGATCGCGCCGGCGGGCGTTCCGACTATGATCAGGTCATTCTTGGAATCGCCTGCCTTGTAGGTATTGTCGTATTGACCGTCTATCGGGATGCCGTTTTCATCCCCGGGGCCGTCGCAATCGTAGATGTAGACCTGCTGGTAGCCGGTGTCCACCTTGCCCATGAAGTAGGGCTGGCTGTCCCAGACGGTGACGATGGATTCGGATGGCGTCAGATCAGCCGCGTTATCGTTGTCGGTGACAGTCAGGACGACTGTATATTCGCCCGCAGTGGTCAGCGTCAGGGGATCGGGATTCTGCCCGAGAAGGACGGTGGTGAATCCGCCCGGACCGTTTATCTGCCAGTTCCACTTTACGATTGTTCCGTCCGGGTCGCTTCCCTCGGCTTCAAAGGTAATGCTCTCGCCCGGAGTGATGACGGTAAAGTTCTCAGGGGAGATTATCGTCGCGTTCGGGCGCTCGTTGACGCGGACCTTGACGTAGGCCGGGTTGGGATCGGGCTGGAAATTGTTGTCCACCGGCAGGTAGACGAAGTAGTAGGTTCCGGGAATTGTGAGGGTGAGATCGCCGGGGTCTGCCTTGTCGCTTGAATACTCGAACTCTCCCGGCCCCATGCCGACCCATTGGTGGGCGATGACCGCGCCGTCGGGATCGAATGCCGTGGACCCCAGGGTGACCTTCTCCCCGGGCTGGATAATGAGACCGTCGGCGGGGGTGTCAATGTATCCTTCGGGATGAGCGTTGGTCGGTTCCCCCACGCGGACGTTGACCTGGACGGGCTGGGCCGCGGCTCCCTTGTCGTCAACAGCCGTGAAGATGATGCCGTAATGCCCGACGTCCTTCAGCACGACGTTGCCGGGGTCTTCAACCGTGAACGTCTGGAGTTCGGGCTTGAGCGGATTGATGGGGCCGATGATGGTCCACGACCAGGTTGCTATGGTTCCGTCCGCGTCTGTGCCGGTTCCCTGAAGGTTGACGGTTCCGCCCGCCGGTATTTCGGTATCCGGCAGGGGGGAATCAATCGTCACGACCGGCGGCAGGTTGCCGTTGAGCAGCAGGCGGGTTTCGAGAGACTCTATTCTGATTGTTCTGGTCGTTTTCATGGGCGCCACGCATGTCCTCCTTGCAGGCCGGGGAACGGACGATGCCGTTCATTCGGGACAGTATAGCCGTGCGATGGCAAGCATTGAAGTAAAATGCCATTGCTATTGCAATCAAGAGAGACGCCGGAAATTGCTTCCGTTACGCCGGGCAAGCGTCTATACTTTTTCCCTTGTGTCTTGGCGACGGTGGGCATGTCTCCTCGCGCCGCTGGAGGCGACCAGCGCGGGGGGATTTTTGCCGTCCGTCTTTTCTGGCTTCGGGAGGAGTCCCGCATTCTGGAGGTCGTAGACCATGCGCAGAGCAATTCTGCTGTTCTGTCTGGCGGCTGTCCTCGCCCTCAGCGCGGCGGCCGGCGAAACGGGGGAATACGTCAACGGAGTCGAGGGCATCAAGGGGGCTTCCGTCCCCCCGCCGGGATTCTACTGGCGCAGCTATAACGTCTATTACACCGCCGACGAACTCAAGGACGGCAGGGGCAGGGATATTGACATTGACTTCGACGTCACCGTCCTGGCCACCGTGCAGCGCGGCATATACGTCTCCGATCTGACCGTGCTGGGCGGCAACCTCGGCGGCGAGGTGATCGTCCCCCTCGTCCATACCGACCTGGACATCGGGGCCATGAAGTTCCACGACCAACACACGAGATTCGGCGACATGGCCGCCGGACCGCTAGTGGCCTGGCATTTCGACCGTTTTGACGTGGCTGTCGGCTTCGATGTCTACGCCCCCACGGGCGCAGCCAGCAAGAGGCAGCCCAACGCCTATCCCGGCAAGGACATGTGGTCCGTCATGGGAACGGCAGGCGTAACCTTCTACCCCGACAAGGAAAAGACCTGGTCAATTTCAGTGCTGCCCCGCTATGAGGAGCACCTGAAGAAACGCCGCGTGGACGTCCGTCCGGGCGACGATTTTCACTTTGAATGGGGCATCGCAAAGAACATCGCGAAGGTCTGGGAAGTCGGCCCCGTCGGTTACTGCGCCTGGCAGGTCACCAATGACAGGGGCAGGGACGTCACATGGGACCAGAGCGAGCACGACCGCGTCTACGCCCTGGGCGGCGAGGTCAGCTACATGATCGTCCCGATAATGCTGAACGTCTCGGCCCGCTACCTGCAGGAATTCGAGGCGGTGGACCGCACCGAGGGTCAGATATTCTGCCTGACCCTGACCAAGGTCTTCTAACGACCGCCCAGCCACCGGCGGTCGCGGCGAGCCGCGCGGCGGACATCGCGCGGGAGCATCCGTATCAACAAAGAAAGGAAGAAAACCATGAGCGATAAGAAGATTCTAATGGCGGAAAAGGACATGCCGCAGCGTTGGTACAACATCCAGGCCGACCTGCCTAATCCCCTCCCCCCGCCGATCCATCCGGGAACCAAGCAGCCAATCGGTCCTGAGATGCTCGCGCCCATCTTTCCGATGGGCCTCATCAAGCAGGAGGTGACGACGGAGAGATGGATTGACATCCCCGATCCGATAATGGAAGCCCTGCGCATCTGGAGGCCGACGCCGCTTGTGCGCGCCGAGCGCCTTGAGAAAGCCCTCGGAACCCCGGCGCGCATCTACTACAAGAACGAAAGCGTCAGCCCCGCCGGCAGCCACAAGCCGAACACGGCCGTCGCGCAGGTCTACTACAACAAAATTGAGGGAGTCAAACGCATCACGACCGAAACCGGCGCGGGGCAGTGGGGAAGCGCCCTGAGCTTCGCCTGCAACGTCTTCGGCGTCGAGTGCAAGATCTACATGGTCCGCGTCAGCTACGAGCAGAAGCCCTACCGCAAGATGCTCATGCACTGCTGGGGCGGCAACGTCGTGCCAAGCCCCAGCCCCGACACTGAATTCGGGCGCAAAGTCCTTGCCGAAACGCCCGATACCCCAGGCAGCCTCGGCATCGCCATCACCGAGGCCGTCGAGGACGCCGTCAAGCGCGACGACACAAAATACTCCCTCGGCAGCGTCTTGAATCACGTCCTCCTGCACCAGACCGTCGTCGGACTGGAGACGAAGGAGCAGTTAAAGATCGCCGGGGACAAGGCGGACATCCTGATCGGCTGCGTCGGCGGCGGAAGCAACTTCGCCGGGCTGGCCTTCCCGTTCGTGCCGGACAAGCTCAAGGGACAGGACATGCGCATCATCGCCGTCGAGCCGACCGCCTGCCCGTCCGTCACGCGCGGCGAATACCGCTACGACTTCGGCGACACGGGGCACATGACCCCCCTGCTGAAAATGTTCACCCTGGGACACACGTTCATCCCGTCCGGGATTCACGCCGGCGGACTGCGTTATCACGGCATGGCCCCGCTGGTCAGCCTGCTGGCCCAGGAGAAGATCATCGAGGCCGCCGCCTACCGTCAGAACCCCGTCTTCAAGTCCGCCGTCCTCTTCGCGCGGACCGAGGGCGCGATCCCCGCGCCGGAAACCGCGCATGCCATCCACTGCGCGGTGGAGGAGGCCCTGCGCTGCAAGGCCGAGGGCAAGGCGAAGACCATCGTCTTCAACTTCAGCGGGCACGGCCATTTCGACATGGCGTCATACGAGCGATACTTCGAGGGCAAACTCGAGGATTACGAGCACCCGGAAGCTGCTATCCGCAAGGCAATGGCAGATGTTCCGGAAGTTCCGTAAATCCACGCGAAGTGACAAGAACGAACAAAGGGCTGCGTCGGGAAACCGGCGCGGCCCTTCCTTTTTCGATTGACAACCATGTTGCCGATATGGGAGAAATATACTCATGTGACCGGATCATTCCGGTTGGGGCCGGGCGGCGAAGGACAAATTGACCGGGAGAGGCCGAGATGGACGCGACGGGATCGTCGGGACGGAAGGTTGTCGGCGGGATTCTCAATTTCATGGCTCCTTCCCTTTCCAACATTTCAGGGGTGGGGGGGGGGTAGGGCGCGCGAAACCGCAAGGTTTTGCGCGCGCGGTTCCTGATCCCGCATTGTCTACCGGCGTCTCAGGGGTAGGGCGGGTCGTCAGCAGCGCGCAAGGCGCGATGCGTTGCCCCGCCGTTGGAAACTCCTGCGGTCTCTTAGCGCCTGCGCGTCGCTCCTCCTCGTCTTCCTGTTCGCGGGTTGCAAAGGCGGGATGATCTTCGTAATCTCCCCCAACCCCGCGGAGATCGGTGATATAGTCACGATGAACGCCACGGCAACATTCGTCGTGCCGGAAAACGAGCGCGAGGGGGTCAAGCAGGTCAACGTCACTTATATTGAAAGCTCCTTCAGTTGCGCCGGCGTCGGCGGCGGGCGGGACGAGGAACTTGCCAGTTGCGTCGCAGACGAGAGCAACGATTGGACAGTGCCATTGCCCGTAATGAAGGAACCGAAGACAAAAACCTTCGACGGCCCGTTGAAGCAGAAGGCTCAGGCGAGGGCCACGTTGAAATACACCATCATCTACGAAACCGGCTCCGAGTCGGAGGAACGAACGAAGGAAATCAGCGGCGAGACGGATTTCTACGTCATCCGACTGACGCTTGAGGCACTGGGCGGGAGCGTGGTCGGAGACGATCCGGAGAACAGGCGGGAGTTGAAACTGAAGATTGAGCCGACGGAGCTTGACTTCGGCTACGTCTGGCTTGCGGGCGGGGGCATGGATGGAAATGTCTCGTTTTTCCCCTGTCAATTCGACATGAATTCGATGGTTGCCAGTTGGAGTGTCGGGAGCGGAACGCCGCCGTTGACTAACGGTGCAAGCTCAGAATTCCAGCAAGCTCTTGCCTCGGGCGATATTCCGCCCGACGTTGCCGGGTTGGTGGAACACCTTGCAAGCTGCGGGTACGTATCGCTTTCTCAGGTGACGGCGGCGATGAAGGGGCGTCAGTCGGACAGCCTTCCGCCGCTGGGATGGGTGATATCCGAGTGGGTGAAGAAGAACCCGAAGGGCGCGCGGCAGTTGGCTGAGCGATACAATCTTGCGGAGTTGCTGCGCGGAATGGGCGTGAATCTGCCGGGCAACGGTAAGGGGCTTGCGTGGGGCAACGTCTACAAGGGAATTGCTGACATTCTTGCCGCGGGGGGCAACCCGTTCGGGTTGCTGGCGGCAACGGCCGGCGCGGCAGTCGGCGGGTCCGAGGCGACAAC
>Ga0209507_1000106_pt1 | contig 120205 bp, 94 predicted proteins | sample AD_UKC028_MetaG_FD_184414 | JGI IMG/M metagenome (GOLD analysis project Ga0209507, IMG submission 184414) | Active sludge microbial communities of municipal wastewater-treating anaerobic digesters from USA - AD_UKC028_MetaG (SPAdes) (version 2) | ecosystem: Engineered > Bioreactor > Anaerobic >...
GCTGCCGCTTTACCTGGGTTTCTTTGAGTTCGTGCATAACGTCAGGCAGCGCGGTCAGGCTTTGTTGGGATCGCTGCTAGACACTCTGTTGCAGCCGGTAGCCTGTCCTCAAAACCCAATATGAGCCTTTTAGTTTTACCGTCAACCGCCGGGGCATACACGCGAAAATCCAGTGGATAGTAATCGCTTTGATCAGCATGAACCAAGTTGACAATCCCGATCCCTTTGATTAGGCCATGGGCATTTCCACTATACTGACGATTCACCATTTCAATTTTCTGAGAATAGCTTTTATCCTGAACGCTGTCATCTAAAATCAAATAGGCTTCGTTGCTGTTATTGATCAACGGTTCAGCCAATTCCCATACCGTATGAGCTGTATGTCTTCCACGCCGTAAATAATCATTAATTGCATCATGACTGATGTCATCTAAATGATTGGCAAGATTAGTGCAGGTATAATTAATCGGAGTACTAATTACGTACTCAACATAACGTTGTTTAGTGATTTCTATTCAGCTATTATATCAGATAATTGAGTTTATGAAACTCCAAGCGAAAGTCCTGATAATAAAGTTTTTAACCTTGGAAAGCGTGGTTGGTATATAAATATTCCACAACCTGAATAGGAGTGCTATAGAACACTACCTGTTTCCAGATTCAGCGCGGCGGCCAGCAACGCTTGGGTATAGGGATGCTGGGGACAGGCGAACACCTGCCGCGCCGGACCTTCTTCGACTACCCGGCCATTCCTCATCACCAGTAGATGATGGGCCAGCGCCCGCACCACCCGCAGGTCGTGGCTGATAAACACATAGGCCAGCCGGTAGCGGTGTTGCAAGTCGCGCAATAAATCCACAATCTGCGCCTGCACCGATACATCCAGGGCGCTGGTCGGTTCGTCGAGAATCAGCAAACGGGGTTGCAAAGCCAGGGCGCGGGCAATGGCGATGCGTTGGCGCTGACCGCCGGAGAATTCATGCGGATAGCGATCCTGCATCGCCGGGTCCAGCCCGACTTCCTCCAGCGCTTGGGCAATCCGGTCGCGCCGACTTTTCCAATCCCCAGCCAGTCCATGAATTCGTAATCCTTCCTCGACAATCTCGCCGACGGACAAGCGGGGACTGAGCGACCCGTAGGGATCCTGAAACACGATCTGCATGGCTCGCCGCAGCGGGCGCAGTGTTTTACCCGGCAGGTCATCGATGCGTTGATCCTCAAAACGAATCGCACCTTCACTGGATAACAAACGCAGCAGCGCCAATCCCAGCGTCGTTTTACCGGAACCGCTCTCGCCGACGACGCCGAGTGTCTGCCCTTCTCGCACCCGGACGCTGACCCCGTCCACCGCCTTGATGTGTTCCGTGACTCGCCCGAACAGGCCACGCTTCAGCGGAAACCAGACTTTCAGCACGTCACTGGCCAGCACCTCGGCGGCATCAGCCACTTCCAGCAACGGCTCGCCTTTCGGCTCAGCGGCTAGCAGTTGCTGGGTATAAGGATGTTGCGGGCGGGCGAAAATCTCGGTGACGGAACCGGTTTCCACCACTACACCGGCTTGCATGACGCACACTTGATCAGCCATCTTGCGCACGATGCTTAGATCATGGGTGATAAACAGGATGGCCATGCCGAGCCGTGCCTGCAAATCTTTAAGCAATTTGAGAATCTGCGCCTGGATCGTCACATCCAGGGCGGTGGTCGGCTCGTCAGCGATAAGCATATCGGGATCATTGGCCAGGGCCATGGCGATCATCACCCGCTGGCGCTGACCGCCGGACAGTTCATGCGGCAGGGCATTCAACCGATGCGCCGCATCCGGCAATCCCACCAGTTCCAGCAGTTCCACGATCCGCGTCTTGCGATTGGCCCCGCGCAAACCCTTGTGCAGTAGCAGCGTCTCGCCAATCTGCTTCTCGATGGAATGCAAGGGATTGAGCGAGGTCATCGGCTCCTGGAACACCATAGCGATCTGATTGCCGCGAATTTCGCGCAACCGGGCGGGAGCGGCGCCCAGCAGTTCCTCACCGCGTAACCGAATGCTGCCGCCGGGATGCCGGGCATGGGGATAGGGCAGCAGTTGCAGCAGCGACAGCGCAGAAACGGATTTGCCAGAGCCGCTCTCCCCGACCAGCGCCAGCGTCTCGCCGCGCTGGAGGGTAAAGGAAACCTGCTTCACCGCCGACGTTGCACCGAAGGCGACGGACAAATCGCGAACTTCAAGAAGAGGTGTGGATGCGGTCACGGTAGGATGAATGTGATTCAAAGTGCTTTAAAGTTTTAGGTGGTGTTCCTGACATGGATATGGATATCAATAAAATGCTTACAAAAAATTGATCATAAAAAAGAAAATTAATGAATCTATATCCACGTCTGAAGCACTACCCTGATAGCGTTGCCGCCAGCTTCCGGCCTGAAAGCTCTCAAGTTTCATCGCCTGCCCTACGGCTCATCCCGCTGAATCTGCTCAAACAGCGGCCCAAACACCGCCATGGCCAGCGTCGTAAACTCCTCATCCAGCGGATCGGTCTCCCCAAACGCCAATTGATAATAGGCATTCTCCCGCTCCGCCGTTCCGGGTCGTCGTTCCTCTCCTTCCCAAGCCCGACGCGCCGCCCATAACGCCTTGTCGGGGTTCGGCTCCTGATCCTTGCGCAACTGTTCAACATAGGCCAGCCCGCTCTTGGGAAAAAAGTGCAACAAACCCTGTGATCCCTGCCAGTACCACTCCAGCAATCCTCGCAGCAGCATCTCCGGTTGCTCAACCGGCGTCAACGTCACCAGTTGATCCTCCGCCACCCAATAACTTTGCCGCACTCCATCCTCCAGCCCCATGGCGTTCAGCGCCAGATGATGCAGCCACAGTTTCAGATAATCTCCAGCCTTGATCTTCGCCAACCGGTAACCGACCCACCCCGCCTTGGTCATGCCGGTCAGGCGACCGGTCAGGCGGAAGTCACCTAACGCCAAATCCAATTCCAACGGCGCCCGATCCCGGCGCGGGAAGACCCGGCCCAATCGTCCGGCGAAGCGCTCGACCCGCTCGTAAGCCTCAGCGAATACGCATTCACCCACTTGCCCGTGCGGCAGTGCACCATTCGCCCGCATGATCGTCTCAATCTCGGCTACCGGACGCCCCTCGCGATGCAGTTCCAGCATCTCATCCAGCATCTGATAACTCTCCAGCGCATCGGGCACGAACGGCTCACGAGTTTCCAGCGCCTCTTCGCCCTCATCCACGCGAATGCCTAGCCGTTCTCGCAACAGCCATTTCGCTGGATTCTTGAAAAACTGCGTCAACCCTTCCAGCGTCACCCAGCGCAGGGCCGATTCCGGTTCGGGCAATGTGGCAGTTAACAATGCTGCCGCATCGCGTTCGCCGCGCCCGGTCTGGCGGCTGGCTTCGAGCCATTCCTGCGCATAACTGAACAATCGCGGGTCACCGGTGAAATAGCGTCGGCTGAAGGCTTGTAGAGGATGGCGCGTGACTAACTGCGCGCTCGGTCGTCCACCCTCCGCCGTCACAAAGCCCCGATCCACCATGTCCAACAACTCGCTGACCAGCACCGACGGCGGCAACACCGCGTTATCACGGATGTTCTGGCCGACGTAGCTCAGATACAAACAGCGGCGGGCCGACAGCAGGGTTTCCAGAAATAAATAACGATCATCCCGGCGGCGGGAACGGTCACCGCGCCGAAAGGACCTGATCATCAGGTCAAATCCGACTGGTCGGTTAGGGCGCGGATAGGCGTCGTCGTTCATCCCGATCAGGCAGACCACCGCAAACGGAATGCTGCGCATCGGCACCATCGCACAGCAGGTTACACCGCCGCCGAGGAACCGGCCCGCGCCGCTCTCCGGGACGTTCAGTAATTCACGCAACGCCGATTTCATCACCGACAGCGACACCGGTTCGGCAAATTGGGCCTGTTGCGCCTGTTCGCCGAGGGTTTCCAACGCGGTGCGAATCAGTTGTAGTTCATTTTCTTCACGCTCGCGGGGATCGAAAAATCGGTCCAGCAGGGCATAGAGCGTGGTGATCCAATCGGCGGGCGGGCGCTGGTCGCGCAAGCCGTGATGCAACCCGAACAGTTCATCCAGAAAACTCTGCAAGCCGCCCAGCGCCTGCGCCTCACCGCCTTCCACTTCGTCATAGGGCAAAATGCCGGCATACAATTCCCGGCCTTGTCCTGGCAGGGCGTAACCGAGTAGCAAGCGGTCCAATCCGGCCTGCCAGGTATGTCCCGCCGTGGTCGGCAAAGCCCACGAGTCCTTGATGCCCGCATTGATTCCCCAGCGAATCCCGACAGCGCGTACCCAGTGGCGAACACGGTCCAAATCTTCCTCGCTCAAGCCGAACCGCCGCCGCACTGCTGGCGGCTCCAGCAAACTCATCACCTGGGCGGCGTCAAACCGTTCCCCGCTCAAATCCAGCAATTCAAAAAACGCCTCGATCAGCGGATTCTCGACCGGCAGGCCCTGATCGGCGACGCTGAACGGAATCCGCCGCTCCCGGGGAGCGACATCAAAGACCGCTTCGATCAATGGACCATAACGGGCAATATCCGGGGCCATGACGATCACGTCGGAAGGCCGCAGGTCGCGATGCGCCTCAAACAGCGCCAGTAATTGGTCATGCAACACTTCCACTTCACGCATCGGCCCGTGGCAGACATGAACCTGGAGCGAAAGGTCGTCAGGCCGCAGCAACAGGGGCGGATGTTCCGCCGTCCCCCGTTCCCGCAAATGGAGAATATCGGCTTGCAGGCGATGCAGCAGATCATCGCCCGCTGGCTCGACAAATCCTTCCCACTCCACCCGCGAGTAGCCTTGCAACAGGTCGATAAAATCCCGGCCCTGCTTGCCCAGGGAAGCCAGTAACGGATGACCGACCGTCAAATATTCAGCTTCCAGGTCAGCCTCTTCACCCAGTCGCGCCAGGTCGCGTTCCGCCCGGATATCGCCCCAATATTCCTGACAGGGATTGAGCAGGAGCAAATGCACATCGATGCAGTGCGCCAGTTCCGCCAGCAAATCCAGATACAGCGGCGGCAGTGCGGACAAGCCGACAACCGCCACCCGTTCCGGCAGGCGGCGGCGGTCGACTTCCCTATGTTGCAACGCCCGGCGAAACTGCGCCTGTACCCGCGTCCGATGCGTCTCGCCGCTGCGCGCCAGTCGTCGCCACAATTCCGCCTGCCAATGATCCTCTTCACCGTTCTCCCATTGACCAATCCAGTCGGGCCGGTAGATTAAATACTGGTCGAAGCAGTCGGTGATCCGGCAGGCTAGCTCGTAGCGGCGAAAGTCGTCGCGTCCGTCACCCAACCAGGCCCGCACCGGCGCGAACGCCGGTTCGTCCCCGACTTCCTGCAACAGCGCCATCACCCGCCAGTTCAGCACCGGCCGGTCGAAAGCCGAGGTCGGCGGCAATCCGTGCAGCACCCGTCGCGCCATCTCCCAGAGAAAAGTTCCGGGAAACTGGAAATCGAGATGCGCGCACACGCCCAGCCGGTCGGCCAGCCGCAGCGCCAGCCAGCGGGCCAGGCCATTGCTCTGTGTGACAATGATTTCACGCGCCAGCGGCGACCGCAGCGGCTGACGAAGCAGCTCGGCCAGACGGTCCGTCAGGGTTTCAAGACGGTTGCTCTGATGGGTATAGAACATGATCGGTAGGTGTCGCTTCCGCCCGGCGGGCCAGTCGCCGCAGGGCGGCGCTCAAACGCGGGTCGGTTTCATTACGAGCGGTCTCTTCCAGGTAGCGGGCGGCTTCCTGGGTCAGCATCCGCCGTGGCGACGGCGACGGTGGGAGCAGGGCGACGGGCGCGATTTGAATATGCGGCTTGGGCAGAGCGATGCCGAAGTGCAGGCCCAGCACCTCCCGGATATCGTACAACGCATAGCGCAACCGCGTTGCCCACACCGCCGATTCAGTCTGCACCGTCCAGACGTCTTGATCCAGCCGGATCAGCACCGCATGACCGCGCAAATCCGGTCGCAGATACGCCTGAAAAATCCGGGTGGATTCGGTCAACTCATCAACCCGTGTGATCAGTTTGCTTAACCTTCCCGTGGGGCGGCGCAGACCTTCGCTCACCGTGGGAATGGCCGGCGCTGATGATCGGGAGGTCACGCTGGCGGGCGACGCAGTCGGCTGAAATGGCGTTTCCACCAACCGGACATAGGCTGGCGCAGCATCGGCGACCCGGGGCGGTTTCAATTCGGCGACCGGCTGGACTTCCGCAGCCGGCTCCGGTTCGAGAATTGTGCCGTAGCCGCCGCGCAACATTTTCAGCAGACTGGTGGTGTGTTGTCGGCCAATCGCGCGGCGTTCAGCATCGAGTTCGACGACGGTTTTGTTCCCATCCCCATTCATGTCGTTCTCCCCTCACCCTCCCCCGCCAGGAGGGAGGATAAACATCAGCTCAATGGCAGGCTCACATGCAGTATGCCGGGATCGTCGAGCGTCGCGTGGATTTTGAAATTGAGCGCCCGGTTGAGCCGCAGCATGGGTTCATTCTCCCGCAAAACCTCGCCGTAGAGTTCCTTGATGCCGCGCTGTTTGGCGTACTCGATAATGTAGCGCATGAGCATCGGCCCCAGTCCGATCCCGGTGACAGCCCGATCCACCAGCACCGCATACTCGGCTCTCTCCATGTCCGGATCGGCATTACAGCGCACCACGCCCCAGATTTTCCCCTTGCCCGGCAGGACGTCCGGATCGGTCACGATAATCGCCATCTCCCGCTCGTAATCGAGTTGGGTCAGCCGCGCTGCCATTTCGTGCGACAGCTCCCGAAGCGGCTGGAAAAACCGCATTCGCACATCTTCTGCCGGCAACCGTTTGACGAGGTCGCGTAATTCCGGTTCGTCCTCGGGCAGGATTGGCCGAATCAGGAAAGCACGGCCATCAGGCAAGGTGAACCGTTTCTCCATCTCTTTGGGATAAGGTGAAATCGCCAGCCGTTTGGCCGCTGGCTCGGCATTGGGTTCAATCAGCACATGAGCATCCAGGACCAGCAGCCCATCCGAATTGACCCAGAGCGGATTGATGTCCATTTCAATGATCTCTCCTAAATCGATCACCATCTGTGACACCTTGATCAAGGTCAACGCGATGGCGTCCAGATCCACCGGTCGGCCCCGATTGGTGCTGAGACGGCGGTACAACCGGGTCCGCCACATCAGATCGCGCGCCAGTTGCATGTTCAGCGGCGGCAGCGCGTAGGCGACATCATCAATCGCGTCAGCCTCGGTGCCGCCCTGACCGAAAAAGATCACCGGGCCAAATCGCTTGCCGGTGCGCACCCCCATCATCAGTTCGTAGGTGCTATTGCGGTATTGCATCGGCTGCACCGCGAAGCCGTCGATGACCGCATACGGCGCCAGATCGCGCACGCGCTTGAGCATTTCCGTCGCAGCCACCAGCACTTCCAGCGGGTTTTTCAGCCCGAAAGCCACCCCTCCGACATCAGACTTGCTGACGATATCCGGCGACAGAATCTTGAGCGCGACCGGAACCTTGAGTTCCAGCGCTATATCGGTTGCGGCTTCCGGGGTCGAGGCGAAATGCAGCGGTACGGTAGAAATTTCGTAGGCGTTCAGTATCTGGCCGGTTTCATAGGCGTTCAACCGGCGACGGCCCGCGGTCAGCGCGATCTGAATGATGCGGCGGGCGGTCTCGGCATCTGCGGTGAACCCCTCGGGAATCGAAGGCGGCGTTTCTATCAGCAATTCCTGATAGCGCCGGTACTGCGCCAGGCGCATGAACGCTTCGACCGCTTCACCGGGCGCTTCGTAGGTAGGGATATGGCTATTCTTGAAGTAATCGCGGGCCGATTCCACTGACGACTCACCCAACCAACAGGTCATGACCAGTCGCCGGCTCTTGGCCGCGCGCTCGACCACGGCTTGGGCGGAATCCAAGGAACGATCTACCGACGCCGGCGCGTGGATGATCAGCACCCCGTCAGTGCCTGGTTCCTGTAGCAACAGATCGAGCGCCTTGCCGTATTCTTCGGGACCGGCGGCGTCGCCCAAGTCCACGGGATTCTCGATGGGATAGCCGGGCCGGCAGGCTTGCGCCACCTTCTCGCGGGTGGCCTCACTGATCTCGGCCAGGTGGCCATTGTGCCGCAACAGGGTATCGCTGGTCATCAGGGCCAGACTGTAACTGTTGCTGATAATCGTTAGCCGGTCGCTGTAGACCGGCCGGGCGTTGGCTACGGTTTCGGCAGCGCCGAACAATTGCTCGATGTTATTCACCCGCAGAATGCCGGCGCGCTGGAACACAGCGTCATACACCGCATCCTCAACTGATCCGGTGCGAAAATCGCGCGGTTTGAGCACGATCACCGGCTTGACGCGGGCGGCGGCGCGGGCGGCGGATACGAACTTGCGGCGGTTGCGGGTGCTTTCCATGTACATCAGGATCGCGCGGGTATGATGATCCCGCAGCAGATAATCCATGAGATCGCCCAGGTCTACGTCCCAGCGCATGCCCACTGAGATCACATGGGAAAAGCCGATGTTGCGACTGTTAGCCCAGTCGATGACGCTGCGCATCACCGCTGCTGATTGGCAAAGCAGCGCGACTTGGCCGGCCAGTGGCCGCTGACTGCTCAGGCTGGCGTTGAGATTAGTCGCCGGAACGGCATAGCCGAGGTGATCCGGCCCCATAATTCGCAGCAGATGTGGTTTGGCCGCGTCCAGAATCTGCTGCTTTAACAACTCTCCGCCGTCGGGATGCTTGCGCGACATATCCTGACTGAGTAGCGCGGCTTGTGCGTCGCGATGGTCTTGCAGGACTTCGCGACTCAGCAGCAGGGCTGCCCGGGTGCCGCGCTGACCTAATTGGCTGATGAGACCGGGCGCTTCCTCCAGCGGCGTGGTCAGAATCGCCAGCTCCGGCGAGACTGGCAAGCTGGCGATGTCTTTGTAAGCTAATACTCCGGAAATCGATAGGTGGTCCGGGTTAACCGGCATCACCGGCCCCTTGAAGCCACCCTCGATCAGATTGAACTCCACAGTCGCATCGGGTCCGCCGGGCGACTTGCCACGGCCGATGACGGCAATGGACCGGGGTTTGAACAGATATTCGAGATTGCGAATCGTCATGAAGGGGGTCTCGGTCGAGGATCGTGGCCAATCGGGGTATGTTAATCGCTACCTCGCAACCCCGCTACCTCGCTACAATGAACGCTTCCACCGACGATAGTCACTTCCCGTGAGGCTCCAATGCCCTGGAACCCGATCCCCAAGACGCTGAATGCTGAAGAACCCGCGCCGAATTTAGCGGACTATGCTACCGCCCGTGCGGCTTTCTCCTGGGCCGAGGCCTGCGCCGAATTGGTCGGCCTACCCGATGGCGGCCTGAACATCGCTTTCGAAGCCGTGGACCGCTGGGTCGCCACGGGCCAGGGTGAAAGGGTAGCATTGCGCTGGCTGGGTAAAAACGGCGAGCGCCGCGATTTCAGCTATGCCGAACTGGTTCGGCTCAGTAACCAGTTCGCCAACGGTCTGGAACGACTGGGTATCCGCCCGGGCGACCGGGTCTGCGTATTGGCCGGGCGTATTCCTGAGCTTTACATTACTGCTCTGGGAACGTTGAAGGCCGGCGCAGTATTCTGTCCACTGTTCTCCGCTTTTGGCCCGGAGCCGGTGCGGGTGCGGCTGGCCAACAGCCGGGCGCGAGTACTGGTCACTACATCACTACTGTATCAGCGCAAAGTGCAGGCATTGCGTCCGGTATTGCTTGATCTGGAGCAGGTGCTGCTGACTGATAGCGCCTACGATGAACCGGGCCTCCATTCATTCCATGCCCTGCTCGACGCCGAATCGGACTGCCGCACTGCTCCACGCACTCGCCCTGAGGATTGGGCGTTGTTGCACTTCACCAGCGGCACCACGGGCGCGCCCAAGGGGGCGATCCATGTCCATGAAGCCGTCGTCGCTCACCGCTGGACCGGTCGACTGGTGCTGGACCTGCGGCCCGGTGACATTTATTGGTGCACCGCTGATCCCGGTTGGGTCACCGGTGTTTCCTACGGCATCATCGCGCCGCTGACCAACGGTACTACCCTGGTGGTGGACGAGGCTGAATTTGAGGTGCGGCGCTGGTATGCCATTCTGGAACGGGAACGGGTGAACGTCTGGTATACCGCACCGACGGCTATTCGCATGTTGATGAAAGCTGGCCCGGAACCGACGCGGGGCCTCGATCTGAGCGCGCTGCGGTTCATGGCCAGCGTTGGCGAACCCCTGAATCCTGAAGGCGTGGTCTGGGCGGTGGAGACGCTGGGTCGGCCCTTCCATGACACCTGGTGGCAAACCGAAACCGGGGCGATCATGATCGCCAACTATCGCGTCCAGGACATCCGGCCGGGTTCCATGGGTCGGCCGTTGCCCGGCATCGAGGCCGCGATCGTTCAACGGCGACCGGAAGGCGGTGTTGACCTCCTGGCTCCGAGCGAGGAAGGCGAACTGGCGTTGCGAATGGGTTGGCCCTCCATGTTTCGGGGCTATCTGGACGATGAGCAACGCTACCAGCAGTGCTTCACTGGGGATTGGTATCTGAGCGGCGATCTGGCAACTTGTGATGCCGACGGTTATTTCTGGTTCGTAGGCCGCAATGACGACGTCATCAAGACCTCTGGCCACCTGATTGGTCCGTTTGAGGTGGAGAACGTATTGCTGGAGCATCCCGCGGTGGCTGAGGCCGGCATGATCGGCAAGCCGGATGAATTTGCTGGACAGATCGTTAAAGCGTTTATCGCCCTGAAGCCGGGTTATGAACCGAGCGACGCCCTGCGCAAGGAACTGATCGGTTTCGCCCGCACCCGGCTGGGACCGACCGTGGCGCCGCGTGAACTGGAATTTGTGGTGGACCTGCCCAAAACCCGCAGTGGCAAGATCATGCGCCGGTTACTGCGCGCCCGTGAATTGGGCCTGCCGCTGGGCGATCTCTCTACGTTGGAAAATGAATCATCAGAAAATTAATGTTTGGCAGCATGGTAGCAATTCTGAGCGGTTAGGAGGTTTATTCTAATTTTGGGCGGTATGCTTATTATCAAGTCTCAGCCAGAAATTATATCTGGCTTCTAAATTGCATATCTATCGGCTATGACCCACATAAGGATTGCTTGATTTTTAAGGACAACAATGCAAGACTGATGTTGCGGCGCAACATGCCGACGATAGATACAACAAACGCGGGATTTTGAGCTTCCCTGGACTTGAAGGAAAATTGCTATGAACGCCATAAACAACGAGCAGATTCGCACCACGATTCTGCGTACGCTCAGCGATGTCGTCCCGAACGCCGATACCCAGGCGATCAAGCCCGACATCAGTTTTCACGATCAACTGGAACTGGACTCGATTGACTTTCTGCGGTTGATGATGAGCCTGGAGAAAGAACTCAACGTGACCATTTTCGACTTCGACTACCCGAAGCTATCGACGCTAAAGGGCTGCGAGCACTATTTGACCGAACGGATCGGCATGAACGCTTGACTACCCTGTGCTAAAGATGATCCATTTCTATCACGTCGTAGAGGCTGACTGAGGGCGGCGCCTCTACGACCCAATCCTTGAATTGGCGTACCAGATCACGAAAGTGTGCGCTTTCATAGTGTGTTTCCAACGCCTCTTGCCCGGTCCAGCGTCCGACCAGTAACAGCGTATCGCTGTTTATAATGTCCTGATAGCAGCCATATTCCAGGCAACCTGTCCCACTGCGCGAATGCTTGACCAAGGTCCGCGCCAGATCCAACAACGACGAAACGGCTCCGGGGCGCGCCTGGAATTTCGCAAGAGTCATCAGCATGGAAGAACTCCTCTAGCGCAGTGCCATTTTTCCAGCGCGAGCGGATGGCGTAGCGTCAACGAGTGTCGAAAAAAAGGAAGCCGATCAATGAGGATCGGCTTTGGAGTCAGATCGTAAATAGGGTATTTGCTCTAATCCGAAGTCCCAAAATACATCCTGTGCAGTGGTTTCTGCTTTGTAGTGATCTACCGCACACCCTCCTTTGGTGGTTATTGGCCGGGTACCTTATGCCCGGTCTTTTTTTGCGCTGCAATTATACCGGGCAAGTTCAATCCCGCAACTTTTTTATGCCCATAGCGCAGTGCCCCAAGGAAAGTGATGGGTACGCTTTCCATTCATGGAAAGGCGCTTATGTCAGGACAGAAAGAAGCGGGAACCGGCCTGTAAGCCGGGTTCTGTCGAGGACGGTCATTCATCTGCGACGCTTGTCGCCAAGCGCCTGTAGCGACCTACCCTGGAGCCGTGCGGACCACACGTCAATGCTCCTCTATTTGGTCTTGCTCCGGGCGGGGTTTACCGTGCCGCGCCTGTTGCCAGCCGCGCGGTGCGCTCTTACCGCACCTTTTCACCCTTGCCGGCTCCCGCAAGCGGGAACGTGGGCGGTTTATTTTCTGTGGCACTGTCCGTCAGCTTGCACTGCCCAGGCGTTACCTGGCGCCCTGTCCTGTGGAGCCCGGACTTTCCTCCATACCGCGATGCGATACAGCGACCGTCCAGCCGGTTCCCGACACCTAGTGTCCTCCGTTGGACTGTGGTTAGCAAGCTGACCGCCGTTCGCCTAGCATCAATGCCAATTCATACAGCGTCTTGCGTTTTAACCCCGTCGCTTTGACGGCCACGGCCACCGCCCGACCCATCGGCAATTCCTCCAGCAGGGCGGTCAATAATCGGCGAGTTTCCGGCGTATCCACCTCGTTCGTGACCACCGGTGCACCTTGAACCAGCACCACAAACTCGCCCCAACTCCGGTGAGGATCGGCCCCCAGCCAGTCGATCAATTCAACCAGGGGAGCGCCCTGCACCTCCTCAAAGCGCTTGGTCAGTTCACGGGCGATGACCGCCGGACGTTGCGCGCCTAACACCTCGGCCATATCCGACAAAGTTTCGGCGATCCGGTGGCTGGATTCCAGAAAGACCAGCGTCCGGTCCTCCCAGACCAGGGTTTGCAGGCGCTCGCGGCGGGCAGCGGATTTAGCGGGTAAAAAGCCTTCGAAAACGAAGCGGTCGGTGGGTAAACCAGCGACCGATAGCGCTGCCAGGATGCTGCTCGGTCCGGGGATTGGGATGACTTTCAATCCCTGTTGGCGCAATTCGCGCACCAGTGGAAACCCGGGGTCGCTGATGAGTGGAGTGCCCGCATCGGACACCAGCGCCAGCGACTGTCTTTCCCGCAAGCGCACCATGACCTGTGCCAGTCGGGCGTGTTCATTGTGTTCATGCAGGGAAAACAGCGGGGTACTGATTTCAAAATGCGCCAGCAACTGGCCGGTGTGGCGGGTATCCTCGGCGGCGATAGCGTTGACCTCCCGCAGGATGCGCAAGGCGCGGGCGCTGATGTCTTCCAGATTGCCAATAGGCGTTGCTACCACATACAAAGCGCCGGATTCAACAGTCATTTAATGCCTCTAATGCCTCGAAAGAGTAGAATTCTCTGGCCGGTTGAGCGAGGGAAACGCCAGCCACACGGTGAAAGCGGTATACGCCATTCCATCCCTGAATTCGACTGACATCCGTTAAAACCCTACAATGCAATTCCGTTTGCAACCCGATGAACCCGGCGACTCCCGGAGACCGTTGTGATCAGTCGCGTAGCTTTGGGAACCGCCGCCGAGGATTTGGCGCTCTGCTATCTGGAAGCCCAGGGTTTGATGCTGGTCATGCGCAATTTCCGCTGCCGCGCCGGCGAACTGGATTTGATCATGCGCGAGGGCGAAAACCTGGTGTTCGTGGAAGTCCGTAGCCGACGTTATACCCGCTACGGCACTCCCGCTGAATCGGTGACGCACGCCAAGCAGCAGAAGTTACTGCGCGCCGCTGCATTCTACCTGCAGCGCCAGCGCCTGGACCCGCCCTGCCGTTTCGACGTGGTCGCGATTCTCCGGTCCGGCGGCGAACCGAACATCGAATGGATTCGAGACGCCTTTCAACTGAATTAATGCCTGAAAACCACCCTTATCCCCAGCCCCTTCCCCGGTGAGAACGGGGCGTTTTCGAGAACTCCGCTGATGACTGTTGACCGCACTGCTGAACTGTCCGACTTGCTCGCCCGCCGCATTTTGATTCTCGATGGCGCGATGGGTACCATGATTCAGAGCTACCGCTTGCAGGAAGCCGACTATCGGGGCGAACGATTCTGTGACTGGCCCTGTGACCTCAAGGGTAATAATGACCTGCTCACGCTAACCCGTCCGGCGGTTATTCGTGAGATTCATGCTGCCTATCTGGAGGCTGGCGCGGATATTCTCGAAACCAATACCTTTAACTCGACTTCGATCTCCATGCATGACTACCAGATGGAGAGCCTGGTGCCGGAATTGAATCGGGAAGCTGCCCGATTGGCCCGCGAAGTCGCTGATCAATACAGTACCCCGGATTATCCCCGTTTTGTTGCGGGTATTCTCGGCCCTACTAACCGCACGGCCAGCCTGTCGCCGGATGTCAATAATCCCGGCTTCCGCAATATCCATTTCGATGAACTGGTCAGTGCCTATACCGAAGCGGCGCAAGCATTAGTCGAAGGTGGCGTCGATATTTTATTGGTCGAAACTATTTTCGACACGCTCAACGCCAAAGCAGCGCTGTTCGCTATTCAACAATTCTTTGACAACAGCAACGTTCGTCTGCCGGTGATGATCTCCGGCACAATTACCGATGCTTCAGGACGCACCTTATCCGGGCAAACGACTGAAGCGTTCTGGAATTCGCTTTCACATATTCGCCCGCTGTCTTTCGGTCTGAATTGCGCTCTCGGTGCAACGCAATTACGACCCTATGTTGCTGAACTGGCCCGGATCGCCGATACCCACGTTTCCGCTCATCCTAATGCCGGCCTGCCTAATGCGTTTGGTGAATATGATGAAACGCCGGAACAAATGGCTATAGTCATCCGTGAATTTGCTGAAAGTGGATTTCTTAATATCGTTGGTGGTTGTTGCGGCACCACGCCCGCTCACATCCACGCCATTGCTGAAGCGGTGAAAGACCTGCCGCCGCGCCCGGTTCCGGTCATTGAACCGCGTTGCCGACTGGCCGGGCTGGAGCCGCTGAATATCGGCCCGCCCATCCGCTTCATTAACGTCGGCGAACGCACCAACGTTACCGGTTCCGCCGTGTTCAAGCGGCTGATTAAAGCGGGCGATTACAACGCTGCGCTGGACATCGCCCGCCAGCAGGTTGAGAACGGCGCGCAGATCATCGACATTAATATGGACGAAGGGATGCTCGACTCGCAGGACGCGATGACTACCTTTCTCAACCTCATCGCCGCCGAACCGGACATCAGCCGGGTTCCAGTGATGATTGACTCCTCCAAGTGGACGATTCTCGAAGCCGGTCTCAAGCGCATTCAGGGCAAACCGGTGGTGAATTCCATCAGTATGAAGGAAGGTGAAGTCGAGTTTATTCGTCAAGCGCGGTTGATTCGTCGTTACGGTGCGGCGGCCATTGTCATGGCCTTTGACGAGCAGGGTCAGGCGGATACCGAAGAGCGCAAATTCACCATTTGTCAGCGCGCTTACCGGGTTCTGACAGAACAGGTTGGTTTCCCGCCCCAGGATATTATCTTCGATCCCAACATTTTCGCCGTCGCTACTGGTATTGAGGAGCATAACGGTTATGCCGTGGATTTCATCGCCGCCACGCAGCGTATTAAAAATGAATTGCCTTATGCACTGATTTCCGGCGGCGTGTCCAACGTCTCATTCTCTTTCCGGGGCAATAACCCGGTGCGCGAGGCTATTCATTCGGTATTTCTCTACCATGCGATTCAGGCCGGCATGAATATGGGCATCGTCAACGCGGGTCAGTTGGCGATTTACGAAGAAATCCCGCGGGAACTGCGCGACCGGGTGGAAGATGTCATTCTCAACCGCCGCCCGGACGCTACCGAGCGATTGCTGGAAATCGCTGATCAGTACAAAGAGGGCGAAACGGCCGCTGCCCCGGAGAAAGCGCAGGAATGGCGCTCCTGGCCGGTTGCCAAGCGCTTGGAACATGCGCTGATCAAGGGCATCGACGAGTTTATTGAAGTGGATACCGAGGACGCCCGCCAGCAGTTTGCCCGGCCTTTGCAGGTCATTGAAGGGCCATTGATGGACGGTATGAATGTGGTCGGTGATCTGTTTGGTGCGGGCAAAATGTTCCTGCCGCAGGTCGTAAAATCGGCGCGGGTGATGAAAAAATCCGTTGCTTATCTGATTCCGTTCATTGAAACAGAACAGGCTGGCGAGCGCCGCACGAATGGTCGAATTATCATGGCCACGGTCAAGGGTGATGTGCACGATATTGGCAAGAACATTGTCGGCGTAGTGCTTCAATGCAATAACTTTGAAGTCGTTGATCTCGGGGTGATGGTTCCCGCACAAAAGATTCTTGATGCGGCTAAAGAACATGGAGCGGACATGATCGGCCTGTCCGGGCTAATCACCCCATCGTTGGATGAAATGGTCAACGTCGCTAAAGAAATGAAGCGGCAGAGTTTCAGCGTCCCCTTATTAATCGGCGGCGCGACCACCTCGGTCATGCATACGGCGGTAAAAATCGATCCGCAATATCCCGGCCCGGTGATTTACGTCAAGGACGCTTCGCGGGCAGTAGGCGTCGCGCAAAATCTGGTCAGCGTGGATTCCAAAGCCGACTACATCGCCAAAACCAAGGCCGATTACGTCCAGAAACGCGAACAGCACGCCAACCGGCGCAGTCGGGAACCGTTGTTACCTCTCAGTCAGGCACGCCGGAATCGCCCGGATATCGACTGGTCGGCTTATGTCCCGCCTAAACCGACCTTTCTCGGCATCTACACGTTTGACGACTACCCGTTAATGGAACTGGCGGAGCGGATTGACTGGACACCGTTCTTCCATGCCTGGGAACTGCGCGGGCGCTATCCGGCGATTTTCGACGATCCCGAACAGGGTGAGCACGCCCGGCAATTATTCGCCGATGCCCAGGCGATGCTGGGGCAGGTAGTTACGGATAAATGGTTAACTGCACGAGCGGTGATGGGCTTTTTCCCGGCACAGCGGGTGAATGAGGATGACATTGCGCTGTATGCCGACGAAAGCCGCACCCAAGTGTTGATGACGCTGCATCATCTTCGCCAGCAGGGTCCCAAGCCAGAGGGCAAGCCGCATTACTGCCTGGCGGACTGGATTGCGCCGGTTGCATCGGGCGTGGCGGATTATCTAGGTGCATTCGCCGTGACTGCCGGTATTGGCATTGATGAACGAGTAGCCGAATTTGAACGTACTCACGATGATTACAGCGCCATTTTGTTGAAAGCCCTGGCCGACCGGTTGGCAGAAGCGTTCGCTGAGCGACTGCATGAGCGGGTGCGCAAGGAATTCTGGGGATATGCGGCGGATGAAACGCTGAGCAACGAGGAGTTGATTGCGGAAAGTTATCGAGGCATTCGCCCGGCACCCGGCTATCCAGCCTGCCCCGATCACACCGAGAAGGGCCTGCTCTGGCCGTTATTAAGCGTGGACCGCAATGCCGGAATTCATCTGACCGAGAGCTTTGCCATGACTCCGACCGCAGCGGTGAGTGGCTGGTATTTCAGCCATCCCGAAGCCCGTTATTTCGGGGTGGGCCGACTGGATCGGGATCAGGTCGCTGATTACGCCCAACGCAAGGGCTGGACGCGGACAGAGGCGGAAAAATGGCTGGCGCCCAATCTGGGGTATGAACCGGAAGAATAGCGCTTTCGTACCGCCTGCTGAGAGGCGTCAGCGTCCAAAATAGCCCGCAGTAGAATTCACGGCTGATCACCAGGAAATCAACGGCGGGTTTTGCTCTTTTGCGACTCGGGCGACTCGGCGAATAAGGTTTCGAGATTCACCCACTCCGCCGCCGGATCCGCGCTGATAGCGGCGATCTTGTGTTCCAGATCGGTCCACATCGCCTCATTGACCAGTTCATAGCTGTGGCCCCAGAAGAAAAACACGTCATTCACCGCTTTGGCGCGTTCGTAGCGGGTCCAGAAAGCGGGGTCGGCAAACCGGCAGTTCACGCCAAATTCCAGCGGATCCGCCAGTGGAAACACCGGATCGACCTCAGCCACGGTGCGGGCATAGACATGACCGGCGGCGCGGATTGCGTCCTTAACCGCCGGACTGAACCCGCCGAAGGGATAGCAAAACCCCCGTACCGGTTGTTGGAACCAGTCCTGCAAAAGATGCCGACTGTCCCGGATTTCCCGTTCCAGGTCGGTCGACGACAGATCGGGCAGATAAGGATGAGTCAGTGAATGGTTGGCGATTTCGAAGTCGGCATACACGTTCGCCAGTTCATCCCGGCCCAGGCGCCAAACCTCCTTGTCGCCATACCGCCAACTGCACGATCGCTGGCTTTGATGCAGACCCGGGTTCAGATTGAAAGCCGACTTAGCTTGATAACGCTGTAACAATTCGGTCAGCCGAACATCGTCCACGACGCCATCATCCCAGCTCTGCACAACTCTCATCGGTATTGATCCTCTGGTTCAACCGCGCTAAACCGTCGCTACCATTATTTACCGCGAAGCTTGTACACCCGTTCTGCCAATTCTTGATCGGACAGATCACCCCAATTCCGGATCAATTCGGCAAATAGGATCGGCCGCTGGATGATCGCCTCGCGCAAATCCTTGGCCAGTTTGCCCGCCAGCGCCAGCAAAACATCGGCGTCTTCTCCCAAATCGGCTGCTAACCGCCGAATCACGTCTTCTGATGGCGGTAGGACATCATTTCGTTCGATCCGGCTGAGATAGGTGGTTCCAATACCCACCCGCTGAGCGGTTTCCTGTATTGTGTAACGGCCGTTCAACTGGTGACGCTGTTGGCGCAGCCATCGAATATAACTGCCAAAGTCCATGTCAATGCCGCCAGTATCAATTTATCTTAAGTTATTGATTGATTCTTGAAGAATTTATTACAACTACCTCCTCCTCCGCACTGGAGGAGGAGGCAGGAACTCAAACAGACTCCCTCAGCGATTCACCGCTGCCGCCGCAAATCCAGAGTGTACGGGAAATTGGGGTTGGGGTCTTCCACTGGCGCAACCATCGGTCCCGGCGTATGGCCGTAGGGCCAGAACCGGGCGAAACGGCGCGCTTCGGCTTCGTTGGCGTTGATCGGGAAGACGGCTGGATTTCGCCCGCCCGGATGCTGGACATGGTAAGTACAGCCGCCGATGGAACGCTGATTCCAGGCATCGACAATATCGAATACCAGCGGGGCGTGAATCGGAATCGTCGGATGCAGCGCCGACGGCGGCTGCCAGGCCCGGTAACGAACCCCGGCGACAAATTCCCCGGCAATCCCGGTCGGACGTAAAGGCACCCGTCGCCCGTTACACGCCACCACATGCCGTTCGCCGGTCATGCCGCACACCTTGACCTGCATCCGCTCCACCGAAGAATCAACGTAGCGGGCCGTACCGCCCAGGGCCTGCTCTTCGCCCAGCACATGCCACGGCTCCAGCGCCTGACGCAGTTCCAGATTGATGTCCCGCTGCACGATGTTGCCGTAGTGCGGGAAACGGAACTCGAAGAACGGCAGGAACCAGTCGCTTTCAAACGGGTAACCAGCATCGTTCAATTCGCTGATCACATCGCGAAAATCCTCCCAGACATAGTGCGGCAGCAGAAAGCGGTCATGCACCTGCGTTCCCCAGCGCGCCAGTTGCCGGTTCGGATAGGGCCGCTCCCAGAATCGCGCTACCAGACTGCGCAGCAACAACATCTGCATCAAACTCATCCGGGCGTGGGGCGGCATTTCAAACGCCCGCATCTCCACCAGCCCCAACCGACCGGTGGCCGAATCGGGCGAATACAGCTTGTCGATGCAGAATTCAGCGCGGTGGGTATTGCCGCTCAAGTCAACCAGCAGGTTGCGCAACAGCCGGTCGACCAGCCAGGGTTGCGGCGCTTCGCCGGGCGGCATCTGCTGGAAAGCGATTTCCAGTTCATACAGGCTGTCATTGCGCGCTTCGTCCACGCGCGGCGCCTGACTGGTCGGGCCGATGAACAGCCCGGAGAACAGATAGGACAGACTCGGATGGTGCTGCCAGTAGGTGATTAAACTGCGCAGCAATTCCGGTCGGCGCAGGAACGGACTGTCCGAAGGCGTCGCGCCGCCCAAGGTGACGTGATTGCCGCCGCCAGTGCCGGTATGCCGCCCGTCCAGCATGAACTTCTCCGTCCCCAACCGCGATTGCCGCGCATCTTCGTACAGTCCCTCGATATTGCTTTTCAGTTCTTCCCAGTTGCCGGCTGGATGGATATTGACCTCGATCACGCCGGGGTCTGGAGTCACGGCGAACTTGCGCAGCCGCCAGTCCGAAGGCGGCGCATAACCCTCTATTAAAACAGGCATTTTCAAATCAGCAGCGGTCTGCTCGATACAGGCCAGCAGGTCAAGATAGTGTTCTAACTGACCCAGCGGTGGCATGAAGATATAAAGATGGCCGTCACGCGATTCCACGCACAGCGCGGTGTGCAAGGTCTTGCTCACATCCAGCGCGGCAGCGGGCTGTTCCTGGAAATCACTGTGCCGCTGCGCTGGCCCACCCCGCAGGAAATCGCTGTAACGGCGCATCACCTCGCCGTGGCTATCGCCCAGCGCAGTGCGGAACTCGAACAGCGACTGCGCATGGGGAATATTCCGGTCGGTGTCTTCCACCCAGGGCAACGCGGCCAGCGGTAACCGATAACCCATCGGCGAGTCGCCGGGAATCAGATAGAGATGCTCGCGGCGCAGCACCCACGGCCCGCTGCGCCAACCACCATCTATCGCGTGATCCCAGCGCAACGGCAGGGCGTAGCCGGTGACTTCGTTCAAACCCCGCTCCAGCAGGATCGCCAACCGCCGCCGCTCTTCATCATCGTTGAGGTCGTACTTGAGCGGATCAACATTGACCGGCAGGGTACGCTCCTGCCACAGGTAGTAATACACATCCTCATAGCCGGGGATGATGAAGCCCGCATCCACGCCGAGCCGTCGGGTCAGCGCCTCAGCAAAGATGTGCGCCTGTTCCGGCCCGAAACCCTGCGGCGTCTCGTCATCCGCAATCCAGCGCGGATCATGCCAGAGCGGCGCCCCGTCAGTACGCCAGTAGCAGGACAGCGCCCAGCGCGGCAACGATTCACCGGGATACCATTTACCCTGGCTGTAGTGCAGGAAGCCGTTCGGGGCAAAGCGTTTACGCAGCTTTTTGAGCAGCCTGCCTGCCAGTTTGCGCTTGGTGGGACCGATCGCCTCGACCGTCCATTCCGCGCCGTCCATGTCATCGATAGACACAAAGGTTGGCTCGCCGCCCATGGTCAGCCGCACGTCGCCAGCCTGCAACTGGGCATCCACAGCATGACCCAACGCCTCGATAGTCTGCCACTGCTCCTCTGTATAAGGCTTGGTCACCCTTGGGTCTTCGTGGATGCGGGTCACGCGCATATCGAAGCCAAACTCCACCTCACATTCATCGGTGTAGCCGGTGACGGGTGCGGCGCTCGGCGGGGTCGGGGTGCAGGCCAGCGGGATATGGCCCTCGCCGGCGAGCAGGCCGGAAGTCGGGTCCAGGCCAATCCAGCCCGCGCCCGGTACAAACACTTCCGCCCAGGCGTGCAGGTCGGTGAAATCCACTTCGGTGCCAGAGGGACCATCCAGGGACTTGAGATCAGCGGTCAACTGGATCAGGTAGCCGGATACAAAGCGCGTCGCTAGCCCCAGATGCCGCAGGATTTGCACCAGCAGCCAGGCCGAATCGCGGCAGGAGCCGGTGCGTTTCTCCAGCGTCTCCTCGCAGGTCTGCACTCCCGGTTCCATACGGATGATGTAGCCGATGTCCTGACCCAATCGCTGGTTGAGACCGACGAGAAAATCAACGATCTGGAGCGGTTTACGGTCGACGCTCTCCAACCACTTCAGCAATAACGGACTGTCTTCCTGAATCTCCAGATACGGCGCCAGCTCCAGGCGCAAGGTGGGAGAATAGACGAAGGGATATTTCTCGGCGTCTTCCTCAACAAAGAAATCAAAAGGATTGATGACCGTCATCTCGGCGACCAAATCCACAGTGATGCTCAGTTCACGGACTTTCTCCGGGAACACCAGCCGCGCCTGGAAATTGCCGAAGGGGTCTTGCAACCAGTTGATAAAATATTGACCCGCCGGCTCGATCTTGAGCGAATAGGCGTGAACCGGGGTGCGGGTGTGCGGTGCAGGCCGCAGGCGGATGACGTGCGGCGAGACGCTGACTGCACGGTCGAAGCGGTAGGAAGTTTGATGATGGAGTGCAACACGAATGGCCATAGCCGATCCTTAGTAGGGAGGATTGTTTTACGATGTTTGCGTGTAAAGCGAATCTTCAGATTCATGCAAGTTTAATGCAAGATGAATCGGGGGTTAGTTTCGATGTCGGTTCATGCCAACTAGCGCCCTAAATCAGGGCGTTAAAGAACTTGATGCACTACCATCAGGCATCATTGTTTCCTGATAGCGCATAGAACGCTCAAAAAAAACCAAAAACCGTCAACGGTACGGATATTGCTGAATCCAAGTCGCCCATTACTTAAAAAACGTCATGCCCGTATCCGTGCGGGACTTTAAGGAACGACCTGATGACCATCCACTGGCAACAGTATGCTGCTCCCGGCTGTTATGACGAACTCGTCAACAATGGTTCGGGACCTCGTCCCGCCGCCCGCGCCCTGTGCGAGTACCTGGCCTCGTTGAGCGACGAAGAACTGCGCGAGCGCAAGACCGCCGCCGAACTGGCCATTCTGGTCATGGGCATCACCTTCACCGTGTACACCGAAGGCGGTAGCATCGACCGCGCCTGGCCGTTTGACATTGTGCCGCGCATCATCCCCAAGCAGGAATGGGATCGTACCGACGCTGGCTTGAAACAGCGGGTGCAGGCGCTGAATCTGTTCATTGATGATCTCTACCACGAGCAGAAGATCATCAAGGACGGTGTTTTCCCCGCCGAGGTGTTGGTCCAGTCCGTCAACTTCCGTCCGCAATGCATTGGCGTCAATCCCCGCCATGGCGTCTGGGCGCACATCTGCGGTTCCGACCTGGTGCGCGATAAGGACGGCACGATTTATGTGCTGGAAGATAATCTGCGGGTGCCCTCCGGCGTGTCTTATATGCTGGAAAACCGGGTCGTCACCAAGCGGGTATTCCCGGAATTGTTTGAGCATCAACGCATTCTGCCAGTCGACGACTACGCGCCGCGCCTTTATGACATGCTCGCCTCGCTGTCACCGCGTCCCGGCGATAACCCGACAGTGGTGGTACTCACCCCCGGCATCTACAACTCGGCCTATTTCGAGCATTCCTATCTCGCCCAGCAAATGGGTGTGGAGCTGGTGGAAGGCAGCGATCTGGAAGTGAGCGATGATGATTGCGTGTATATGCGCACCATCGCCGGGCCGGAGCGGGTCGACGTCATCTATCGGCGTATTGACGATCTGTTCCTGGACCCCGAAGCGTTCCGGGCCGACTCGGCGCTGGGCGTCAAAGGCTTGCTGCGGGCCTGGCGGGCCGGCAACGTGGCTCTGGCCAATGCGCCGGGCGCGGGCGTCGCAGATGACAAAGTGGTGTACGCCTTTGTCCCGCAGATCATCAAGTATTACTTGGATCAGGACCCGCTCATTCCCAACGTGCCGTCCTATCTCTGCATGAACGAGAAGGATCGGCGCTATGTGCTGGCCAATCTGGACAAGCTGGTGGTCAAGCCGGCCAATGAATCCGGCGGCTACGGAATGCTGGTCGGGCCACATGCGACGGTCAGCGACCGCAAGCGCTTCGCTGAACTGATCAAGAAGGACCCGCGCAATTACATGGCCCAACCCACTTTGTCGATTTCCACCTCGCCGACCTTGTGCGATGACTGGATGGAGCCGCGCCATGTCGATTTACGTCCGTTCATCCTGTCCGGCCCCAACACCTACGTCACCACCGGCGGCCTGACCCGGGTAGCGTTACGTAAAGGCTCGCTGGTAGTCAACTCCTCGCAGGGTGGGGGGAGCAAGGATACCTGGATCGTTGATACCGAGGGCTTCTAATCATGCTGTCACGCGTCGCTCAGAACATTTATTGGATGTCCCGCTATCTGGAGCGGGCCGAAGACACTGCCCGCCTGATCAATGTCAACGCCAACCTGTTGCTCGATCTGCCGCGCAATACGACTTTTGGCTGGCTGCCGCTGATTTTCATCGTCAGCGCTGAGGACCTGTTTTTCGAGAAAGATTCCCACCGATTGGCCGATGAAAATAACGTCGTGACCTTTCTGATCAGCGACCGTGATCATCCCGGCTCCATTCTCTCCAGCCTGGCCGCCGCCCGTGAGAACTTGCGCACCACCCGCGATGCCGTGCCACAGGAAGCCTGGGAACAGATCAATGGCCTCTATATCTACGCCCGCGATCATGTCCCCAACCGGCGGGGCCGCTTTGAGTTCCTGCGCCGGGTGATCCACGGCGCTCAGCAAATCAATGGCCTGCTGTCGGGAGCCATGAGCCGCACTGACGCCTACGGTTTTTTAAGGATGGGCCGGTATCTGGAGCGGGCTGACATGACCACGCGCATTCTGGACGTGCGCTCGGCTAATCTGCTGCCCCGGGCCGGACAGACGCAGATACAGACACAGATGCAGACGCAGAGTGCCGATCTTCAGCCTGAAGAGCAGGATCCGTTTGAGAGCATCCAGTGGATGAGCGTATTGAAATCGCTCACCGCCTATCAGATGTACCGCCAGCAGGTGCGACTGCGGGTGGGCGGCCCGGACGTACTGAAGTTTCTATTGCAGAATGAATCCTTCCCCCGCGCTGTATCGTTCTGCCTCCAGCAACTGGAGATCTGCGTGTCGGAACTGCCTGGCCATAGCACCCTGCTCGCGGGTATTTCCGCCCTCAAGCAACGACTGGGCGACGCCGCCGTGCCGGAACTGACCCATGAGGGCCTGCACGAATTTATTGACGAATTGCAGGTCGGTTTTGGGGAACTGCACAGCCGGATTGCCACGACCTACTTCATGCATTAATTCTGATTTCCGGGATTTCCCTTGTTCGCCGGCCCTCGCGCCGGCGTTTTTTTCGCATTGCGGCCCGTTTCCCCTTGTCTGACAATACGCCGCATGGCGTCAAACCCATTTTGGCTATCCACCCAATGCGTGAGGGAATCATCGTGGCATACCAGCATCGCTATCTGGACGGCAGTCCGCTCGATCTGCCGGTTGGCAAGATCGTGTGCATCGGTCGCAACTATCTCGATCATATCCGTGAACTCAACAATGCTGTCCCGGAGACGCCAATTCTGTTCATGAAGCCCGCTACGGCATTATCTCCTCTGGGCGAGCCGATCCAGCTCCCCAAGGGACGAGGCGAATGCCATCACGAGGTGGAACTGGCGGTGCTGGTCGGCCGGGAGTTGCGCAGTGTCGATGCTGCAATGGCCCAGAAGGCGGTGGCTGGCTATGGCATTGCGCTGGATCTGACTTTGCGCGACCTGCAGAACGAATTAAAAAAGAAAGGCCATCCTTGGGAAACCGCCAAGGCGTTCGACGGTTCCTGTCCCTTGTCGCCGTTCCTGAAACCCGACGCGCTGCCAGAGCCTCAAGCCACTGACTTGAGTCTGCAAGTGAACGGCACGGTTCGCCAGCACGGTAACACCCGATTGATGATGGTTGGTATTTTTGAGCTGATGGCCTACATCTCCACGCATTTCACGCTGCAACCGGGCGATGTGGTGTTGACCGGCACCCCGGCAGGCGTCGCGCCATTGGTGCCGGGCGATACGCTGATTCTGAGCTTGGCTGATCATGATTTCACCGCGCAGGTGGCCTGAAGGACATGAACGTCCTGATCATTTATGCTCATCCCAACCCGCGTAGTTTCAACCAGGCCATTCTGGAAACGGTCGACGCCACCCTGCGCGAACGAGGCCATGCCACACGGATTCATGACCTGTATCAGATGCAGTTTCGCGCCGTGCTGGACGGCGAGGATTTATTGCGGAACTGGCGCGACGATTGGACTCCCGACACCCGTCGGGAACAGGACGCCGTGCAGTGGGCGCAGGGGCTGGTGTTGATTTATCCCATTTGGTGGTTTGGACCGCCGGCGATTTTGAAAGGCTGGATCGATCGGGTGTTCACCCGCAAATTTGCTTTCGACTTTGGCCCTGACGGGATGAAAGGATTGCTAACCCACGAGCGGGCGCTGATCCTCAACACCCTGGGCGGCGATGAAGCGACCTATCAGCAGGAGCGCTGGGATGAATTGCTGGCGCGGCCCATAGCTGAAGGCGTCCTCGGCGCTTGCGGGGTGCGCAATGTCGTTCACCGGGCGTTTTATCAGGTCCCCTCAGTCACCCACGCCGAGCGGCAAGCGATGCTGGAGGAAGTCCGCGCCCTGGCGGCGGTGTTCTAACCATGTCTCTATACACATGAAGCTGTCAGGAGCGCGCAACTATATTTATAACTATAAGTTATTTGAATAATGATTTATTTTTACCAGAAAATATAAACTCATCATCCAGTTCAAACTCAGGCCAGCGCTATGATTCATCTGATTGAGCCTCATGGAGGCGTTCTTAAGGAATTGTATGTCAACGACGCGGATGCGGCTCAATGCAAGGTTCAGGTGCGGGAATACCCTTCCTGGGATTTGACCCCGCGCCAGCTCTGCGACCTGGAGCTGCTGCTGAACGGCGGCTTTTCACCCCTGGAGGGTTTTCTAAATCAGGCTGATTACCGGCGAGTCGTTGAAGAGATGCGCCTGAGCGACGGCGCGCTGTGGCCGATACCGATCACCCTCGACGTATCCGAAGCCTTCGCCAGTGATTTGAGTCGCGGCCACGAAGTCGCATTGCGCGATGCCGAGGGGGTGCTGATCGCCGTACTGGAGGTCGGCGATGTCTGGTGTCCGGACAAGCTCCAGGAAGCGCAGCAGGTTTTCGGCACCACGGATAACCAGCATCCGGGCGTCTTTCACCTGCTGCACCGCACCGGGCCGGTCTATGTCGGCGGTCGGCTGCGCGGTATCGAACCGCCCACGCATTACGATTTTCCCCATCTGCGCGATGCACCGCGTGAACTGCGCGAGCGCTTCGCCAAGCTGGGCTGGCGGCGGGTCGTGGCGTTCCAGACCCGGAACCCGATGCATCGCGCCCATCAGGAACTGACCGTGCGCGCCGTGCAACAGGCCGAAGCCAATCTGTTGATTCACCCGGCGGTCGGTCTGACCAAACCCGGCGATACCGATCACTATTCGCGGGTGCGCTGCTACGAACACTTGCTGAAAAAAGCCTATCCCGAGCAGACCACCACCCTGAGTCTGCTCAATCTGGCGATGCGCATGGCTGGCCCCCGCGAGGCGTTGTGGCATGCCCTCATCCGCCAAAACCACGGTTGCAGCCATTTCATCGTCGGTCGTGACCACGCCGGGCCGGGCCAGGATCAATTCGGGCGGACCTTCTATGAACCGTATGCCGCCCAAGAACTGGTCGCCCGTTATCAAAACGAGCTGGGCATTCAGATTCTGGCGTTCCCGGAGATGGTTTATGTGGGAGGACGCGCTCAATATCTGTTAGCCAACGAAGCGCAACCGGGCGAAACAGTATTGAATCTTTCCGGCACGGAATTCCGCCGCCGTCTGCAGGAAGGGCTGGAGATTCCCGATTGGTTTTCCTACCTGGACGTGGTCGAGGAGCTGCGCCGCACGCATCCGCCGCGCCACCGGCAGGGCTTCACAGTGTTTTTCACCGGGCTATCAGGGTCGGGCAAGTCCACCATTGCCAACGCGCTGATGGTCAAATTGCTGGAGCTGGGTGGCCGGGCGGTGACGTTGCTGGACGGCGATATCGTGCGCAAGCACTTATCCAGCGAACTGGGTTTCTCCCGCGAACACCGCAACATCAACATTTTGCGGATTGGCTTTGTCGCCAGCGAGATCACCAAGAACGGCGGCATTGCCATCTGTGCGCCGATTGCTCCCTACACGGTCACCCGCCGCGAAGTGCGCGAGATGATCGCGCCACTGGGCGGGTTTATCGAAGTCCATGTCGCGACCCCGCTGGAAGTTTGCGAGGCTCGCGACCGCAAGGGTTTATATGCCAAGGCCCGGGCGGGCATCCTCAAGGAATTCACCGGCATCAGCGATCCCTATGAAGCGCCGGAACACCCCGAGGTCGTGATCGACACTGATGATTGCGCGCCGGGCGAAGCCGCTCAGCGCATTTTGTTGAAACTGGAAAGTCTGGGCTATATCCGGGGACGGATTTAGTGAGTAGCGAGTAGCCAACCGGGCAGGGCTTCGACCGTTGTCGGCAGCCTGAATCGTTCCGGGTAACGCACGGTCACTAGGTATAGTCCTTCCGCTGGCGCGGTCACACCCGCCTGAGTACGGTCGCGCTGTTCCAGGACTTCTTGCGCCCACTCCACCGGCCGGTCGTCGGCACCAATCGCCATCAATACGCCAGCGATATTGCGCACCATGTGATGCAGGAAAGCGTTCGCCTCCACTTCCAACACCACGCCATCGCCCTGTCGGCGGATAGTGAGTTCGTGAATGTCCCGGATGGGGTGCCGCGCCTGACATTCCGCAGCGCGGAATGAGCTGAAATCGTGTTCGCCAACCAGCGCCTGGCCAGCCCGCTGCATACGTTCCGCATCCAGTGGTCGGTAATGCCAGGTGGCCCGTTCCCGCCATAGCGCCGAGCGTTGCGTCCGGTTGAGGATCACGTAACGATAGCGGCGGGCCAGCGCCGAGAACCGGGCGTGAAAATCGTCTGGCGTTTCCCGCGCCCAGTTCAGGCTGATATCCAGTGGCAGATGCGCATTGCCGCCCAGCACCCAAGCCCGCTCCGAGCGCACCGCAGTGGTGTCGAAATGCACAACCTGGCCGACGCCATGCACCCCGGCGTCGGTGCGGCCCGCACAAACCAGTCGGACCGGATGGTCCGCCACCTTGGCCAGCGCTTGCTCCAAAACAGTTTGCACAGTGCGCGTTCCCGGTTGCTGCGCCTGCCAGCCCCGGAATCCCGATCCATCATATTGAACGCCCAGCGCCACCCGCATCGTGCATCTCTCGCAGGGAGATCGCGAAATAGCGAGTTGCTACTCGCAACTCGCCAATCAGGACTCAAGCCCCTTTAACGCTCGCTTTTTCGTCCTGATAGAGCGCCCGCATCATCGGCTTGTCGCGCTGGTAGATATCATCCCGGAAGTGCAGCAGACCATCGGCGTCCACCCAAGCCGTCCAGTACAACAGATATACTGGTACTTTCTGAGGTAGATTCACCACCCGTTGCTTGCCGCTGGTGGACGCCGTTTTGATCGTATCCTTGTTCCACTTCGGGTCGTGCTTGAGCAGATATTCAGCCAATTCAACCGGATTGGAGATGCGGATGCAACCGGAACTGTAGGTGCGCTGGTTGCGGCTGAACAGTTCCCGTGACGGCGTATCGTGCAAATAAATGCTGTAGGGATTCGGGAACATGAATTTGATCCCGCCCAAGGCATTACGGGGGCCGGCGTCCTGCCGCAACTGATAATTGAAGTTACTGGCGCTGACCGCACTCCAGTTGACCGAACCCGGATTGATCTGCTGGCCAGCACTGTTATAGACGCGAATGCCCTGTCGTGCGAGCGCCTGAGAATTGCGCTTGAGTTGCGGCAGCTTGTCCTTGACCGCGATGGAGCGCGGCACATACCACTTCGGACTGAGCACCAGGTAGGCCATGTTGGCGGTGAAGCTGGGGGTCTGCCGCTCCTGCTTGCCCACGACGACTTTCGACTCGATCACCGGCTTGCCTTCCTCGAAGACTTGCATCTTGTAGCTGGGGATATTGACCAGGATGTAGCGGGAACCCAAGTCGTTCGGCATCCAGCGCCACCGCTCCAGGTTCAGTTCAATTTGCCGGATTCGTTCAGACACCGGCACATTCAGCGCAGCCAGAGTGGCGGCGTTGACCGTCCCGGTCTCGGACAGGCCATGCCGTTTCTGGAAACGGCGCACCGCCTCGGCAACCGACTGGCTCTTGTCGCCCGCGCTCAAATCGCCACTGGCTTCCAGTCGCACCCGTAACGTTTTCCCCGGAGCGCTGCTGGCCACGATGGGCCAGCCGCCTTCCTGTTCGACTTTCCGATATTTGCGCAGCATTTCACGCAATTGGACATAGCCCTTGGCCTGGGGGGCCAGCGCCCGCAGCGCTTCCGCGACCTGGTCCTGAGTCAGCGCCTCCTCCAACACACGAGCCAGATCACGGGAACGGGGTTTGATCGCCCAGTCGGGGTCGACCTTGCGGGGCGATAGTTGGCCAGTGAGCAAGTGCGAGCCATAGGTCAGGAAGGTATCGGTGAACAGCAGGTCGAAATCAGTTAACCGGCGGGCGTCTGCGACCGCATCACTCTGCTGGAGCGCCGTTAGCCGTTTGCGCAACGCCGCACGGTGGTAGTCAGCCGTGCGCAGCCCGTCGCGATCCGCCTCGCCCAGCGCTTTGAGTAGTTCCTCTGCCGCTGGCCGTGGTTTGCCATCCGTGTTCAGCCAAGCTGGTTGATAGCCGCGCCCGGCATAGAATGCAATCAGGGTATCCAGCATCCTTAGTGGGTCGTTGTCGACGGTCAGCCGGGTCAACGGTGGCTCGGTGCGTATCTGCTGGCAGAGCTGGACCGCGATTTTGTCGCGCAGACTCAGCGCGCTTTCCGGACAAGGCGGCAGCGGCGGCGGCCCGGTGACGACCGGTTCCGCGGGTGGCGACGACTCCTCGATATTGGATTCCGGCTCCATTTCTTCGCGGGTGTCTTCCGGAGCTGGAGCCGCTTGCAAGCTGGCCACGACCGATCCGTTGGTGGTATCGGCGGCTGTGTTTTGCACTGTCGTTGTCTGACCGTCGGCGACTTGCGCCTCGACCGGGAGATTGAGCGCACAGGCGCTCAGCAGGGTGCAAACCCAGACAGGAACAAGAATTCGTTTGGACATAGCGATCACTGACCTAATGCTTGCGGGTGGCATACCGTATCGTATCATCATACCAACAAAGTATCAAAATAGCCAATTTATGACCTGTGAATACAACAAAATACCGCTGACCCCTTGCGCCTGCGGCTACCAATGCGAAACTTCGCGCAGTTCGAGCAGAATATCGTTCAGTGGCACCCCAGTGCGGTCTACCACGCAGACCAGATTACCGACGCCACAGACTACCTGCGTCGCGCCGTGAATGATCCAGCCGCGTGGTGGCGTCCAACCGCGCATACCGGTGAACATCGCCAGTTGATCAGCATTGCCCTGGATCATGCGTCGGTAGTCATGCGCGAAGTGTGCCAGTCGGACCATGTCATCGTGGCTCATTAATCCATAGCCTTCCACAAAGCTGCCATCATCGCGGAAATGACAGACCACGTTGACCCCGTCCAAAGCCAGCAGACGCCTGATCATACTCATGCGGCCGGCTCCGGGTGTTCCAGAAGGGCGAACGCCGCTTCGTAGTCGGCGCTTTCATTGGCCAGCACGACGCCGGTGAAGGGGGGCAGGTTGGATTGACCCACCCGTTTATGCTGCTCCCGGCGCAGGGCGCTGACCACCACGGACCAGTCGAAGCCGATCAAAGTGAACTCCTGGACCGGGTAGAACCCCGACATGGCGGTGACTTGCTCCCAACCCCGGGCCTGCATGGCGGCGATGCTCATATTGGCCGAGCACATGTGCGCGAGCAGGTCGAGGGTAGCGGGGTTGATCCGGTCAGGGTAGGCGATGCGGTGTTCCAGTAGTTCGCCGCTGCCGCGAAATTCAAAAGCCGCCATTGCTCCTGGCAGCCGCATCAATTCATCGAGTATCGCCATCAGCGGTCTCCTTCTTCCGGTAGGCAGGCGGTGAATTCAGATTAACTCATGGGGGACATCGCCCAGATTTTGGCGCATCAATCCGACAATGTGGCTGACCGAACCCTGGGTATGGTCAAGCAGGCAGAAGACATTGGCCATCACGCAGACGGTGTGGACCGGACCCCGCACCAGCCAGCCGCGCGGCGGGTGCAGACCATTGCCGGGATGGATGGAATTGAACATCGCGCCTTCCATGTTCGCGCCCATGGTGGTGGCGCGACACATGATAGACGCCATCCGGGCGTGTTCTTCGCTCAGAGCGCCCCGATAGGAAAACCGGTCTCCCCGATAAGCGTATTCGCCGGCGGCGACGACGCCAGGTTGGGTCAGTAGATCGGTCAAGATGCTCATCCTGGTTATCCTCCCCTGGGGACTGGCGTATGATGCACACACTAAGATTGACTAAACCATAACCAAAACAGTTCATCAATGCACGCCGCGCTGCAACTTAACTCCACTGTATCATGCGATTGAACGCGCCAGCCGCTTTTCCTCCTCTGCCTATTGAACCGGCGTTACCCGATCTCCGCGCGGCGTTGCGCCATTCAACAGCACTGGTGTTGCAAGCTCCACCCGGCGCGGGCAAGACGACCCGGGTTCCGCTGGCGCTGCTGAATGAGCTGTGGCTGGCGGGGCGGTCCATCCTGCTATTGGAGCCGAGACGGCTGGCGGCGCGGGCCGCGGCAGCGCGCATGGCCGATCTGTTGGGCGAGCCGGTCGGCGCGACGGTTGGCTATCACATCCGCTTCGATCGGCAGATTTCGCACCAGACTCGTATCGAAGTTCTGACGGAGGGCCTGCTCACCCGCCGTTTGCAGCGCGACCCGGCGTTGGATGGGGTCGGGTTGGTCATTTTTGATGAATTCCACGAACGCAGCCTGCACGCCGATTTAGCGTTGGCCCTGTGTCTGGACAGCCAGCGCGGGTTGCGGACAGATTTGCGCCTGCTGGTTATGTCGGCCACGCTGAACGGGGCAGCCGTCGCGCAACTGCTCGGCGACGCTTCGATCATTGCTACTGATGGCCGCACTCATCCCGTGATCCAGCATTACCTGCCGCATGATCCCGAGGGTCTCGATCTTAACGTCGTGGTTCGCACCGTGTTGACCGCGCTAGCGGAACATATCGGCGATCTGCTGGTATTCCTGCCTGGCAGCGGGGAAATCCGCCAGGTTCAGCGCCGGTTGGAAACCCAACCGGCCTGCGACGGATTAGCCCTGATTCCCCTATACGGCGATCTGCCCGGAGAAGTGCAGCAACGGGCGATTCAGCCCGACCCTGAAGGGCGGCGCAAGATCGTTTTGACGACGCCGATAGCCGAGACCAGCCTGACCATTGAAGGGGTCAGCGTGGTGGTGGATGCTGGTTGGACTCGCGTTCCCCGCTTTGATCCCGGCAGTGGCCTGACGCGGCTGGAAACAATCCGCATTTCCGCCGATGCGGCTGAACAACGAGCGGGCCGTGCTGGTCGGCTGGGGCCGGGAATCTGTTATCGGTTGTGGAGCACAGCGACACACCGCCGACTGCGACCCCAACGCATCCCGGAAATCCTGGAAGCCGATCTGGTGCCACTGGCGCTGGAACTGGCGCAATGGGGCGTTGCCGACCCAACGACGCTGGCCTGGCTTGATCCGCCACCGTCCGGTGCGTTGGCGCAGGCGCGGACTTTGCTAACCGATCTGGAAGCGCTGGATGACCAAGACCGTATCACCCCAACCGGTCAGGACTTGGCGGAACTACCGACCCATCCCCGGTTAGCGCATCTGCTGCGGTGCGGGGCGGCGCTCGGTCAAGGTGCTTTGTCCGCCGATCTGGCCGCCTTGTTGGAAGAGCGCGATCTGCTGCGCGGCGAACACGCTTTCGGCAGCGATATCACGACCCGGCTGGAAGCCCTGCAAGCGTTTCGCCGCGACGGGCGTGAAGGCGCACGGCGTTGGCAGGCAGACCCTGCCGCTTGCGCTCGCGTTGACCAGGTTGCACGGCGCTGGCGGCAACGGCTGAAAGCCGCTGCCGCACCGGAAATCATGCCGGATTCAACCTTGGTTGGCCGGCTACTGGCGTTAGCCTATCCTGACCGGGTCGCCCGCCGTCGCGAAAATAGTGCAGATCGTTACCAACTGGCTAACGGGCGCGGAGCGCGGCTCACCACCGGCGATCCGCTGATGAACCGCGACTGGCTGGCCGTAGCGCACTTGGACGCCGGGGCCAGCGAAGGCCGCATCTGGCTGGCAGCGCCGGTTGATCCCGCTGATTTGGCGATGCATCTCGCTAGCCGGGTGCGCACGGTCACTGCCGTATTCTGGGATGAGCGGCAGGCCGCCGTCATCGCCCGGCGGGAACAGCGGCTAGGCGCGTTGGCCTTGAGCAGCGCGCCGCTGACCGACGTTAAACCGGACGTTTGGTGCCAAGCCATGCTGACCGGCGTGCGGCAACTGGGTTTGCACAGTCTGTCGTGGACTCCTGAGCTACAGGACTGGCGGGCGCGGGTCTTATCGCTGCGGTGCTGGTTTCCGAACGAGGACTGGCCGGATCTATCCGACGCCTGGTTAGCCGAACATCTGGCGGAGTGGCTGGGGCCATGGCTGGAGGGTATTACCCGCCGGGAACATCTATCCCGGCTGGATTTGGCGGCGGTGCTGCACGGTCTGCTCAATCACCGGCAGCAGGCGCAGTTGAACGAGTTAACGCCGACGCATCTGTCCGTACCGAGCGGTTCGCGGATTCGCCTGCGTTACCTGCCGGGCGAGTCGCCGGTGCTGGCGGTCAAGCTGCAGGAACTGTTCGGGCTGGCGGATACGCCGCGCATCGCCGGGGGGCGGATTCCGGTGATTCTGCATTTGCTCTCGCCGGCGCAACGGCCCATTCAGGTCACCCAGGATTTACGCGGGTTCTGGGAACGAACCTACGCTGGCGTGAAGAAGGAATTAAAGGGCCGTTATCCCAAGCATCCCTGGCCGGACGACCCTTGGACAGCGGTTCCGACCCGACGCGCCAGATCTCTCAAGGAATTTGTTCGGTGAACTGGCCCGGTACGAGGATAGTGATGCAACCAGGAGCGCCCAAAGCGCACGCCAGGACCGAAGTATTGTTCAACGCCGGCATGTTGCCCAGCAACACGGTCGGTGATCCCGGCATCCAGGGCGCTGGCGTGACTGGCGTACAGGGCACGGGCGTCGGTACTCCCATCGCTGCCGCAGTCGCCGACACGAAGGCCGGGTTGGTCGGCGATATGCACATCCCAAAGGGCGGAATATTGACCATGGGTTTAGAGTCCATGATATTAGCCGCCGGCTGATTGCTGGTCATCACGCGGTTTTGTGGGAGCACGATGAGGGTGCTGATCCCCGGAGGCACGGCGAACATGCATTTCAACGTCGCGCCGTTACAGACATGCATGGGCATACGGACACCTCACGAAAACGGGCAGAAAATGATCTTCTCTGTATAGCGCATTCACCCTTGGACCGCCAGGAATTGAAACTGTGTACCTTGCTCTTAAACACTTGCACCTAACCACTATCGTCCTGAGTTTCACCCTGTTCGTGCTGCGTGGAATCTGGATGCTGCTCGATTCCCCCTGGTTGCAGCGACGTTGGGTACGCATCGCACCGCATGTGATCGATACCATACTGCTGGCCAGCGCTATCGGTTTAGTGCTGATTCTGAAACAATATCCATTCGTCCATGGCTGGGTAACCGCCAAGGTATTGGGGCTGATCGTCTACATCATCCTCGGCAGTGTCGCTCTCCGATACGGCCCCACCAAGTTGATCCGGGCGGCAGCCTGGGTGGCTGCCCTGGCGGTGTTTGGCTATATCGTCAGCGTCGCCCTGACCCATGCCCCACTGGGCTTTCTACTCTGGTGGCGATAGTTCAGGGCAAAGCGGGCCGATAACGCTGGGCGTACTCCTCAGCCAACCGATGACCTTCCGCCAGTTGTTCTGTACTCAAATGACGGGTGAGTTGGTCCCGGTTGGCGCGAGCCTTAGCATTGCCTCGCGCCGCCGCCACTTCGTACCAGGCATAGGCGATGGCCGGATTACGAGGAACGCCCTGTCCATTCGCATACAGCACCCCCAGATTATTCTGCGCGGCGGTGTGCCCCTCTTCCGCAGCCCGACGGTACCAGTCGGCGGCTTCTGCATAATCCTGGACGGTTCCAAAGCCATTTTCGTACAGCACCGCCAGATTGAATTGCGCTTCCTGCAAACCCCGAACAGCGGCCTGACGGTACCAGCGCGCCGCTTCTGGATAATTCTGAGCAACGCCCAGACCATTAGCGTACAGCACCGCCAGGTTGTACTGCGCTTGAACATGCCCCTGTGCGGCCGCCCGCTGATACCAGACGGCGGCCTGGGCATGATCCCGCTGGACGCCCAGACCCTGGTCGTACAGCGCACCCAGATTGAACTGCGCTTCCGCCTGCCCTTTTTCGGCCAGCGGTCGCCACTCCAACAAAGCAGTTTGGTAGTCATCCCGGGCAAACGCCGCCATACCCGACAGGTAGTCGGTTTGGCCTGATATCGATACCATCACCAAACTCAGAAAAATGAGCGCCTTATGCAAATGTGTCATAAATCTACCACCCAGATTAGTGACGTTATCTTATCATAATGAACTCAAATTGAAGATTGGCGGTATCAAAAAAATCAACAAATATGATCATTATCGAGACATAAAAGCCGCACTAAGGCGGCTTTATTCATCGCAGACTTCGAGCCAGTGTCAGCCTAATCAATACTTGAACAACAGGCTCATCATGCTTTTCCGCGCCAGGAGATGGGCTTGATGGCAACTCTCCATGCCCCATTCGTTTAACGCCCGACTGTCGTCCAGCATGCGATGGCCAACGAAACTCAGTACCGCAAACTGGCTATCTGCGAATTCATGCAAACCATGCGGATCATTGACTTTCAAAGCCACTTTAACCTGAGCCACGCCCAGATCGACATACGCCCGCAAACTGTCTAAACCCAGTGCGGCTGCCTTTTCTACCTGGGAGACCATGAATCGGTTAGCCTTTGCCACAGGCTCGACTAGCGGTCCAAAAGACCCGCTCAACCCAACAGGCATTTCGTTCATCAATGTACTCCTCAAAATTTTGCATTCTGAAATTGCTGACCTGTTAAGGTTATAACAGAAACCATGTTGCATCGCAACATCAAAGAAACTCCACAACCTACCGCCCGGAAACCCTGAAACCAATGTGCCAAACGGATATAATTCAATGACGGCGGCTCGATAAACGACCTCATGCCACCGCAATACATGATTTTGCACAACTTCAGGGATAACCACTATGCCTATCGGTACCACCATCACTGAATTCATTATTGAAGAACAACGCCAAATCAAGGGTGTTTCGGGTGATTTCACCGCGTTGATCAATGATATCGTCATCGCCTGCAAGGCGATTTCCAGCGCAGTCCGCTACGGCAGTCTGGTCGGGGTCCTGGGCACCGCCGATACTGAGAACATCCAGGGCGAGACCCAGAAAAAGCTGGATGTCATCTCCAATAACCTGTTTATCAAGCGCAACGAATGGGCTGGACACGTTGCAGCGCTGGCTTCCGAGGAGATGAACGACGTCTATCATCTGCCGTCCCAATATCCGCGTGGCAAATATCTGCTGGTTTTTGATCCACTGGATGGTTCCTCCAATACCGATGTCAACGGTGCGGTCGGCACCATTTTCTCGATCCTGCGTCGCCCCGATGGCGTGACAGGCGAACCGACCGAGGAGGACTTCCTGCAACCGGGTACTCGACAAGTCTGTGCCGGTTACGCGCTGTATGGACCGTCGTCGATGATGGTGCTAACCACCGGCCATGGGGTCAATGGCTTCACCTTGGACCAGCGTATTGGCGAATACATCCTGACCCACCCCGATATGAAGATTCCCGAAGACACCCAGGAATTCTCTGTTAATGCGTCTTATATGCGGTTCTGGGATCCGCCGGTGCGCCGCTATATCGACGAATGTCTGGAAGGCAAGGAAGGCCCGCGCCGCAAAGACTTCAACATGCGCTGGGCCGGAGCGATGATCGCCGACGTGCATCGGGTCTTGTGCCGGGGCGGCGTGTTCCTCTATCCCATTGACCGCAAACTGCGTTCCAAGAACCAGGAAGGCAAGCTGCGCCTGATGTATGAAGCCAATCCGATGAGCTTTATTGTTGAGCAGGCCGGCGGGCGGGCGACAACCGGTACTCAGCGGATCATGGAACTGCAACCCACCGGCCTCCACCAACGCTGCCCGGTCATCATGGGTTCCAAGAACGAGGTCGAGCGGGTGATCTCCTACCATCTCGAAGCCCAGTAATCGTTGAAAGCGCTCCTCTCCTCCGGGAGAGGGGATGGAGAGTCAGTAGGGTGCCGCCAGGAGCCGCCATGGAATCGAAATTAGCCTTTCCCGACGCGCTGATCGGCAAGTTGCAACGCATTGGGGATCTCGCCGAAAAACTCGTTTACATTAAATGGAGTCAGGAATTCTTTGTACTGTTGTTGCGAGCGGCGCAGGACATTCTGGCGCTGGCCCGCCCAATACCCGAACAGCAGCGCCTTGTGGCGCTGGCTGAACGGCTTGAACAGCAGATCAACGGGTGCCTGGAGAAAGGCGAGCTGCCTCGGGGCGCAGAGCGGGAACGGTTGATGGCGGTGGTGGATGCACTCTGCCGCTCCATGCCTCGTGGCGGTGCGCAAACCAGCGAGCCGCGAACGCACCGGCCCATTGAGACGATCACGACCCCGCTGTTCACCTATCGGAGTCGAAGCGGACGCCCCTCTTCGCCGATGAACCGATGGGCGAACACGCCGCTGCTCTGGCTGGCGGCGCCCGAATCGGCGAGCGATCTGGCGCGTAAACTCGAACAACGCGGTGGATTCCAGGCCCGGCTGTGCGCCAACCTGAACGAAATTCGGGTATTGTTGGAACAGTCCGGATCAGCGCCGGCCGAGCAACCCGTGGCGCTATTGATCGATCTGGATGACACCGCCGATCAGCCCACCCTTCTTCAGGAAATCGCTGAACTACGGTCGTTGCTGGCTCCAGACATTCCTCTGTTTTTCCTAGCGGATCGGGGCGACATTACCGCCCGGATCGAAGCGGTCAAGGCTGGTGGCGCCGGTTATTTCACCAAGCCGGTTGATATTCCAATGCTGCTGGAGGCGTTGGACGACCGGGTGCTGAAACCGCTCAGCCAGCGGATTCTCGTCGTCGATGATCAACTGCCAGCCGCTCGCCAAGTCGCGCGCTGGCTGGAAAGTCGTGGCATGGTCACTCAGGTGTTGGCTCAACCGCCGCAGATTTTGCCGGCGCTGCACAATTTCCAACCCAATCTGTTGATTCTGAACTTGGACCTCAAAGATATCGACGGCCTGGATTTAGCGCAGGCGATTCAACAACATGAATTATATCACGAACTACCGTTGGTTCTGATATCGGCGCAGACCGACATAGGCCAGCGCCTGGCGGCTACCGGTCTGAGCGGCGAGGCGCTGCTGGGCAAGCCGCCGAATCCGGAACTACTGTTTGCCGCTGTCGCCCGGCGCTTGCGGCAGGGGCGCGGACTCCATCACAAATTCAGTCAGCTCAGCCATCGAGACACGGTGACTAACCTGTACAACCGTCCCTATTTCCTGGCCTATCTGGAACGGGTGTTGGTCGCCACTGCTGCTAACGCCCAGTCGGCGGCGATCATGCTGATCACTCTGGACAATCTGCGTGGACTGGAAAGTCAGGATGTCGCTGCTGCTGACGAGGTGATCGAACAGGCCGCCAAGCGGCTACAAACGGTCCTGGGGCCAGATGCGATTGCCGCCCGGTTTGGTGACGCGGTTTTTACCGCATTATTAGGTTTTTCCAACCAGGAGGCGTTGCCGGCTACGGCCCAGGCGGTGCAGACCGCACTGGAAACCGACGCCTACCGACTGGCTAGCGTCCACTTCCAGCTACGCACCAGCATTGGCATCAGCATCGCTAGTCCTGACCTGCGCGAGGCCGCGGTGCTCATTCAGCAGGCGGACTTGGCCTGCGGCATGGCCCGGGAGGGTAAGGATGCCCGGATTCATGTCCATCATGCCCAGGGCGTTGAACAAGATACGACCAGTCCGCAACAACGGCGGTTGCTGGAAGAGATTCGTGAAGCGGTGCAGCAGCAACGCATGAACCTGTTATTCCAGCCGATCGTCAGCCTGCGCGGCGATGCTGTCGAACGCTATGAAGTATTGTTGCGGATGCGTAATCGCGAAGGCTGGGAATTACTGCCGGAAACCGTGTTTGGCCTGGTCAAGCGCCATCGTATCGGCATGGTGCTGGATCGCTGGGTCATCGCTCATTCCATCCGGGTGCTGCGCGAGCGGCAAATGCGCGGCCATTCGGTGGTGTTGTTCATCAATATCTCACCCACCATTCTGCAGGATGAAGAATTACTGAACTGGTTGCAGGGCGGGTTGCAAAAAACCGGAGTACCCGCTGCCCGCCTGGTGTTTGAGATGACCGAAACCACTGCCGAACTCTACCAGTCGATTCTTCAGCCGTTCTTGAGTCAACTCAAAGTCTTGGGTTGCGGCGTGTCGCTGGATCGCTTCAGTGGACATGAGCGTTCGCAGGCGCTTGCCCAGGCCCTCGGAGCCGACTACGTGAAGCTGGATTCCCGGTTTGCCGACGATCTGCTGAACGACAAGTCCCGCCAGGCGGAACTTAGTCAGTTAACACGTACTTTGGGCGCGCTGGGTATGACCACGGTAGTGACCGGCATCGAGGACGCCATAACCCTGCCGGTGCTGTGGAGTTGCGGCATCGACTATGTGCAAGGCTTTTTCCTGCAACGGCCGCATACTGATATGAGTTACGATTTCGATCAGACGGTGTTGTAGGCAGCGATGCGGATCGATCCGGTTACTGGACTGCTGCACACCGCACGGCAAGCGCCATCGCCCAATAGCGATGATCGACTCGCCGGCACTGCCGTCGAGCTGATCGTGATTCACGGCATTAGCCTGCCGCCGGGTGAATTTGGCGGACCGTGGATCGATGCACTGTTCACTAATACGCTCGATCCGGCGGCGCATCCGTATTTCCAGGCTATCGCCGGATTGTGCGTGTCGGCGCACCTGTTGATTCGCCGCGATGGTGAAGTGGTGCAGTATGTCCCCTTTCACCGTCGGGCTTGGCATGCCGGCGAGTCGGTTTATGCCGGTCGTCACCGTTGCAACGATTTCAGCATCGGTATCGAACTGGAAGGCGCCGATCATCTTCCCTATGACGATCGCCAGTACCCGTTGCTGGCGACGGTTATCCGGACCCTGTGGCAGGCTTATCCGACCATCACGCCGGATCGGCTGGTGGGTCACGCTGACATCGCGCCGGGTCGAAAGACCGATCCAGGTCCCGCCTTCGACTGGTCGCGCCTGCGGCGGTTGCTAAACGAAGCGCGCTTTCAGGATGACGCGCCGCATTCTGAAAGGCCGTCTGTTGCAACCTTGGCGTCAGCGCCTCTGATTGAGTCCCAAAGTCCCTCGTAACCCTGCGTTTGTCGGAAAGCCGCTGCGGGAAAACTGTACCCATGGTTCCGGTTCCTATGCCCGCCCCAGCGCCTCACCGGTTTGCACCAGTAACCGCGCCAGCCAGGGTTTCTTGCCGGTGTAGGTAATTTCATACAGATCGGCGCTGGCGCTGGCGTCCAGCAGGACGTCGTCGCTGGTGCGCAATTCATCCACCAGCCGACTTTCCAGCGCCCGGGCGCCGAACCAGTGTTCGCCGGTTGCCACCCGTTCCAGATCAACCTGCGGGCGGTGGGTTTTCACGAAGTCCTTGAACAGGGTATGGACATCCTCGATTTCCTCTTGGAATTTTTGTCGGCCCTTGTCGGTATTCTCACCAAACAGCGTGACCGTGCGCTTGTGTTCACCGGCCATGAACTGCTCAAAATCGACATCATGCTTTTTCAGCAGCCGGTTAAAGTTCGGCAACTGGGCAATGACGCCGATGGAGCCGAGAATGGCGAATGGCGCGGCGATAATCCGGTCGGCGACACAGGCCATCATATAACCGCCGCTGGCCGCCACCTTGTCCACCGCCACGGTCAGCTTGATGCGCCGATCGCGGATGCGCAGCAACTGCGCCGCCGCCAACCCGTAGCTATGCACCAGCCCGCCAGCGCTCTCCAGTCGCACAATCACCTCGTCCTCCGATTGCGCCGCAGTCAGCACTGCCGTCACCTCCTCACGCAACGAGGCGACGGCGGCGGCGCGAATATCCCCGTGGAAATTCAGCACAAACACCCGGTGGCGCTCAATTTTTTCATGCTGCTTCTCCCGCGCCTTCTGCTCCTTCTGAAACCGTTTAAGGGCCTTCTTCGGCAAAATAGCGGACTTGAGTGCCAGAGCCATGTGGTCGTAATCACCGTTCAAATGGCGAATATCCAGCCGCCCCCGGCTTTCCGAATCGCCGCGACCGTGCGCAACCAGCACCACAATCCCGCCGACAACCACTAAGACCGCTATAACCAAGGTTGCCGCCTTAGCCAAAAACATCCCATATTCACTCAGAAATTCCATCACGTTCTCCGGTTATGACGAATGTAGCCAAAGTAGCCGTCAGCTCCTAATCCGCCTTCCCAAGGGCAGGGGAGGGAAAGTGTCCCGAAAGGCGGGTTACGCTTCGCTCTACCCGCCCTACCGCGCTGAATTCATAAGATAAGCCAGGGAGCGATCGCCCCTTCGATGATCTCACGCAGCCGCTGGTACTTAGCAAGGAAAAACTCGCGATTCCCAGCAATACGCAGGGCTGCAAGCGCTTGGTGGGCTGCTGACTCAGCCGCAAGACCTGTGGTAACTGCCCATGCCTGAACGACCAGGAAGACAGCAGGCGTTGAAGTGTTTCGCGAGAGTTCCGCAGCACGCTCCTCAGGGTCGCGGGTGGTAAATCCAACCTTGTAGATGTCGGTGCCATGAGCCGGGCAGCGCATCACGTAGATGTAGGCACCGTTCTCGCCGGACGACTCAACTTCAGCCGTAGGAGATACGACGGATGTGGCTACATGGCTAGCGCTAGCTGTTGGCGCAGGCGTTGAAGGGGATCCTATGAGGCCGCTTTGGTACTTTGCAAGTAGCGCCTTGGCTTTTGCGAGTGACTCCTTCACATAGACGATTTTGGGCTGATCCTGTGCCGCTGGCTTATCCTTGTGGCGGATATGCGCTCGCACCCAAGTCCGCCCCTGAACCTCGTTGCCACTCTCATCGTGACCGACGCGCAAGTCATCCGCGAATTTGCGCCAGTAGCCCGTGATAGGGATTTGGTAGCGGGGAGCCACATAGGCTCGCCCGCTCATCGTCGAGATGAGTGCCGGGCGTTTGATCTCAATCGACGTGATCTTACGGAACATCACGCGACTATTCGACTGTGCCTTTGCGAGGGTGCGCTTAACCTTCAGCGACGACTGGCATGTTCCCAACTGGGTACGAACATTTTTCAACGTAATGGAGCCAACCTTGGCATCCAAGTAGGCGGGTAGCAACGTGAGGGTCTTGGCGAGTTCCACAAGCACCGGGCGATCATCTATGTAACTCTCTGCATGCTTAACAAGAATATCTTCATCTTCTTGCGGCAGCTTGAACATGGTCTCGCGCAGGTTGGTGACAACATCGAACATGTCGCCCATATCACGGTATGAGATCCAGCCGTCGATCTGCTCATCCTTAAGGTTGAAACGGATGAACAGGATGACCCGAAAAAGGCCGCTTGATCCGATCTTGACCGCTTTTCGCTTGGACTCGCTTACATCAATCGAATGGTTCGACGCACCCGCCATCATTACCTCATCGGGCCAATCGACATGAACCTCGATCTCCGCTGCCAATTCAGGCGTTAGCTGCTCACCGCACTCCATCATAATCGACAGTTCGTCACCGACACGAACCATGCCAGCGGCGGAAAACCCGTAAGCACAGCCGCTTTCAGTCGCCAGCAGGAGGGATCCAATTTCATCTGAAGAGTTGAAGTTGTAAATGACCCCTTCCTTCAACGTGTAGCCTTGCCGCATGTCCTGTGCTGGTGCATTGCTGCTAGTCACAAAATCGAGAAAGTCGGTGAAGCTGAAGGAGACATCCTGCTCGTCTCGTAGCAGGAATGCGGGAATCCCCCGAGGGAAGACAAAAAACGGTTCGGCGATGTTGAAGCTGGTCGGCATCGACTGGGCACCGAAGCGACGCAGCCTGTCGTTGTACTCAGCCAGGAAGAAGCGAACGAGCTGGTCGGCTGGAAGCCCAGCCCCGTTTGACATTTGTGCCTGCAAGGTGGCGTTGATGCGCTTCATTACCTCATTCAGGCGCTTGCGTTCTTCAGGTGGAAGCTCATGCAGAAGACGCTTAGCTTCGGGGCCATTCGGCATCGCGTCGAACATCCTGAGGTTACGCATCGACTCGGATTCGCACCTGCGCAAAACAGCACGTTGTGCCTCCCCTTCTTTGCGAGACAGGTCTTCACCCACAACAATCCCCTTTTGAATGGGACAGACTTGTATCATGCGTCGTACCCAAGACCTAATGCACTAACGATTAGATAATTTCTGCCTATCTACGGTAAAATGTCATAGTTGACAAAAACTATTTGATTTTGCTAGCCTTTACTATCAGTATAACATTCGTCAAAAGCCTTGCGACCCCAGAAATCCTGCCATGCTCGCTGTCCCCCTGGATCTGACCCGTTGTTACGAGGCGCGGTTGACGCAGCAGAACGTCCAGGCAGCACTCATATTATCACAAGTGGCTGCGCTATTACCTGGACTCTTGTCACAAATATAGCTTCGCGCCAACGGATCGGTAAAGTTTGCCGGCTTTTCAGGAAAAGTTGCGGGCCAAGCATCAGTTGGAATCCCTGTGCCAACAGGCCGGGTATGCCGTGGCTCTTTATTGGGAGATGGTTTCCCCAGCCGCAGCCAAGCCGCATCCCCCGACAGATGCCGCGCCTCAACAAAACATCGCCGAGACTCGACGGATTGCTCAGGTGTCTCCGAAGCGTTCACCTTCCCACCCTCCGTCAACCGGGAACCTCCCCACTGAATCGCTCGCGCCGCCGTCCCCACCGGCCAAGGTCATCCCCCCGTGCGAGGAAAAAGCTACGCTACCGCTCCGCCCACTTGCGCCGTCGCAACCGCCTTCACGGCAAGAAAGGGAAGCGGTCGGTAGGGCGTCGAGCGCGCCTGCGAACCCAGGGCAGGTGCTTTCCCAAAGCGATAGAACGGATTCGGCGGAATTCAAGGCGACTGGCGCCAGATGTGGTGTGCGCCAAGCGGAAGCCTTATATCCCGTTGGTGTTGTCGCGGGAAGAAGTGGACCGTATTATCGCCCGGCTCGATGCACCCTTGTATCTACGCGCTGGTGGCAAAGTTGTTGTATGGGTGTGGCTTGCGGCTGTTCGAGTGCTTGCAACTGCGGGTGCAGGACTTGAATTTTGTGATGCGGGTATTGACCGTGCATGATGGTAAAAGGGAATGTCGAATAGTACGGAAAAATTCACTCGGCCAAAACGCCATGCAAACCGATAAACCATTCGCGCTTCATGCCCCGTTTCAACCCGCCGGCGATCAGCCGGAGGCCATCCGTCAACTGGTTGAAGGTCTCAACGACGGTCTGGCGCATCAAACGCTGCTCGGCGTGACCGGCAGCGGCAAAACCTTCGCTATGGCGCACGTCATTGCCGCCGTGCAGCGTCCGGCGCTGGTGCTGGCCCCGAACAAGACCCTGGCGGCGCAGTTGTACGGCGAAATGAAGGCGTTTTTTCCGGAAAACGCCGTGGAATATTTCGTCTCGTACTACGACTATTACCAGCCGGAAGCCTATGTGCCGTCTTCGGATACCTATATCGAAAAGGACGCTTCGATCAACGAACACATCGAGCAAATGCGCCTGTCGGCGACCAAGGCGATTCTGGAGCGGCCTGACACCATCACTGTCGCCACCGTGTCGGCGATCTACGGCCTGGGCGATCCCGACTGGTATATGAAGATGATCCTGCACCTGGTGCGCGGCGAGAAGGTCGATCAGCGCGCCATTTTGCGCCGGCTGGCGGATTTGCAGTACACCCGCAATGACCTGGAACTGGCGCGGGGCACGTTCCGGGTGCGCGGCGAAATCATCGACATTCATCCCGCCGAATCCGATCAGGAAGCGTTGCGGGTGGAATTATTCGATGATGAGATCGAATCGCTCAGCCTGTTCGATCCATTGACCGGTCGAGTATTGCGGAAAACGCCGCGCTATACGGTCTATCCGAAAACCCATTATGTGACGCCCCGTGAGCAATTGTTGCAAGCTGTGGAGCGGATCAAAGACGAGCTGCGGGAACGCCTGAATGAACTCCACACCGCTGGCAAGTTGTTGGAGGCGCAGCGGCTGGAACAGCGCACCCGCTTTGATCTGGAGATGATGGCGGAACTGGGTTATTGCAGCGGCATCGAGAACTATTCCCGCTATCTGTCCGGGCGCGAACCCGGCGAGCCGCCGCCAACCTTGTTTGATTATCTGCCGCCGGAGGCGCTGATTTTCATCGACGAAAGCCACGTCACTGTCCCGCAGCTCGGCGCGATGTACAAAGGCGACCGTTCCCGCAAGGAAACCTTGGTGGAGTACGGCTTCCGCCTGCCCTGCGCGCTGGACAACCGGCCCCTGCGCTTTGAAGAGTTTGAACGACTCAGCGGCCAGACCCTGTTCATTTCCGCCACCCCTGGCCCCTACGAACTCAAACATTCCGGCTCGGCGGTCGTGGAACAGGTGGTCCGACCCACTGGACTGGTCGATCCTGAAGTGGAAGTGCGGCCCGCCGTGCATCAGGTGGACGATTTACTGGGGGAAATCCGTGAGCGTGTTACTCGTCAGGAGCGGGTGCTGGTCACGACCCTGACCAAGCGCATGGCGGAGGATTTAACCGGCTATCTCGCGGAAAACGGCGTTAAGGTGCGCTACCTGCATGCCGACATCGACACGGTGGAACGGGTCGAGATTATCCGCGATTTGCGCTTGGGCCAGTTCGACGTACTCGTCGGGATCAATCTGTTGCGGGAAGGGTTGGATTTACCGGAAGTGTCGCTGGTGGCGATTCTCGACGCCGACAAGGAAGGTTTTCTCCGTTCCGACCGTTCGCTGATCCAGACCATTGGTCGCGCCGCCCGCCATCTGCACGGTAAGGCGATTCTCTACGCCGATCAGATCACCGGTTCCATGCGTCGGGCGCTGGAGGAAACCGACCGCCGCCGCGCCAAGCAACTGGCTTATAACCAACTGCACAACATCACCCCGCGCGGTATCCAGAAAGCGGTCGCCGACATCCTGGAAGGCGCGCATCCCGGTGGGCCGCTGCCTGCGGAATTCTACGCCCACGTTGCGGAGGAAACTGCCGCCTACGCCCGCGAATCCCCGGCGGTGCTGGCGAAGAAGATCAAGCAGTTGGAACAAGCCATGTACCGCCATGCCCGTGATCTGGAATTTGAGGAAGCGGCGAAACTGCGCGATGAAATTCAGCGCATTCGCCAGTTCGGGCTGGGCGTTCCGGTGAGCGAGTAGCGAGATCGGCTTGCTGACCAATCGCTACTCGCTACTCGCTACTCGCTATTTCCCTATGTCGCCACCTCTTCTTTAACGGCGACATGGGCATGTTCCATCGCTACCTGTGACGCCTTGCGCCCGGACAGCCAGGTAAAGAACATCGGAATGAAAATCGTGGCGATGAAGGTCGCCGCCAGCATCCCGCCGAACACGCCCGTACCCATTGACTTGCGAGCCGCCGCTCCGGCCCCGGTGGAAATGACCAGCGGGAACACGCCGAGAATAAACGCCAGCGAGGTCATGACAATCGGGCGTAACCGCAGCCGCGCACCTTCCAGCGCCGCGTCCAGGACGCCCATCCCCTCCGCCTGTTTCTGCGCGGCGAACTCGACGATCAGAATGGCGTTTTTCGACGCCAGCCCGATCAGCACCACCAAGCCGATCTGGAAATAGATGTCATTCGGCATCCCCCGGATCATCACCGCCGCCAGCGCGCCAAACAGGGCGAACGGCACCGCCAGAATCACCGCCAGCGGCAATGACCATTTCTCGTACTGGGCCGCCAGAATCAGAAACACCATGATGATGCCGAAGCCGAAGGCTACAGCGGAAGTTGAGCCAGTGCGCTTTTCCTGAAACGCCTGACCGGTCCAGGCCAGTTCATAACCGATGGGCAGCGCGTCCCTGGCGACCTCTTCGACAATCCGGATCGCGTCGCCAGTACTGATATGGGGCAGGGAGTTGCCCAACACCTTGGCCGCCAGGAAGCCATTGAATCGCTCCAGTTGTTCCGGGCCGACAATAGATTGGACGTTAATTAACGCCGAAACCGGAATCATCGCGCCCTTGGCGGAGCGCACATACACCTGACCCAAATCCTCCGGCTCGGCGCGGAAAGGGGCGTCCGCCTGGATTTGCACCCGATAGGTGCGGCCGTTGGTGAAGTTGAAATCGTTCACATACAGCGCGCCCATGGTGGCCTGGAGCGTCTGGTACACATCGGAGACCGGGATGCCCAGGGAAATCGCCTTCGCTTCGTCAACTTCAACATACAGTTGGGGCGCAGTGGGACGGAAAAACGTATTGATCCCAGTCAGTTCCGGGCGCTTCTTCAGTGCGTCCATGAAGGGCTGGATCACCCTCGCCAGTTTCTGGGGATCGCTGTCGCCCAGAGCCTGGATATAGGCCTCGAAGCCGCCCGCCGCGCCCAGGCCGCGAATCGCCGGCGGGTTGAACACCAACCCCAGCCCATCCGGCAGCCGCATCCCCAGGCCCATGAATTGCTTGGCCAGATCATCAGCGACGGCGGTGCGCTCATCCCAGTCCTTCAGCGGAATAAACACCGTGCCGGCACTGGTTTTCTGGCCGCCGCCGATCAGGTCATTGCCGGCGATCACAAACACGCGCTCCACCGCCGGATTCTGGACGATCATTTGCTGAAATTGCTGGCCGGCGGCCTGGGTGCGTTGCAGACTGGCGCCGTCCGGCAGCATCAGGGCGCTGATCAGATACCCTTGATCTTCGGCGGGAACGAAGCCTCCTGGCACGGCGCGGAACAGGAAGATGCAGCCGCTGATGATCAGGGTAAACGCGACGGTGCCGATGATGCGATGGTGCAACGTGAGATTCACCGTGCGGGTGTAGGAGCGGGTGAACCACTCGAACAGGCGATTGAAAGGGGCAAACAACTTCGATTCTTCATGCTGGGTCTTGAGCAGCAGCGCGCACAGCGCCGGGGTCAGGGTCAGAGCGACAATGCCCGACAGCACGACCGAGATCGCTACCGTCACCGCGAACTGCTGGTAGAGCTTGCCGGCGATGCCGCCGAGAAAGCTCACCGGGATGAATACCGCGCACAGCACCAGCACAATCGCCACCACCGCGCCGGAAACTTCCCGCATGGCTTCGATGGCCGCTTCCATGGGCGGCAGCTTTTGTTCGGACATCAGCCGCTCGACGTTTTCCAGCACCACGATGGCGTCGTCCACGACAATGCCAATGGCCAGCACCATGGCGAACAGGGTCAGGGTGTTGATGGAAAAACCGAACACCCACAAACCAGCGAAGGCCCCAATCAGCGAGACCGGCACCGCAATCATCGGTATCAGGGTCGCACGCCAGCTTTGCAGGAACAGGTAGACCACCGCCACCACCAGCAGCAGCGCCTCAACCAGGGTGGTGACGACTTCCCGAATGGAGGCGTCCACGAATTTCGTGGTATCGAAGGGCACGACATAATCGATACCGGAGGGGAATTTCTGTTTCAACTCATCGAGCCGGGCGCGGATCGATTGGGCGACATCCAGGGCGTTAGCGCCAGACTGGAGGAAAATGCCGATGCCAATCACTGGTTTGCCCAGCAATTGCGTGGATGCATCGTAATTCTGCGCCCCCAGCTCGATGCGGGCGATGTCCCGAAGGCGCAGCACCCCGCCGGGACCTTCGGCCCGGACGATGATATCGCCGAACTGTTCGGGAGACAGGAGCCGGCCCTTGGCGGTCACGGTGTAAACCAGTTGCTGACCCTCGGGAGCGGGTTCCTGACCGATCTTGCCGGCGGCGTTCTGCCGGTTCTGGGCGGTGATTGCTTGAGTGACGTCCGTCGTGGTGACGCCCAGTTGCGCCATGCGGTCGGGCTTGAGCCACACCCGCATGGAATAATCCTTCGCGCCGAAAATCTGCGCATCGCCGACGCCGGGCAGGCGTTTCAGGTCATCGAGGACATTGGCCAGTGCATAGTTGGACAGATACAGAGCGCTTCGGCTGTTATCCGGCGACGTGAGGGTCGTCACCATCAAAATATCGTTGGAGCGCTTCTGTACGTTGACCCCGTACTGGCGCACGACATCCGGCAGCCGGGGTTCAGCGATCTTGACCCGGTTGTTCACATTCACCGTGGCCATATCGATATTGGTTCCTACCTCGAAGGTAGCGGTAATGACGATCTGGCCGTTGGATGCCGCCGAGGAACTGAAGTAGAGCAGTCTTTCGACGCCGGAAAGCTGTTCTTCAATCGGCGCGGCCACAGTCCGGATCAACGTTTCGGCGGAAGCGCCCGGATAGGTCGCAGTAATGATCACTGTTGGCGGGGTAATGTCCGGGTACTGGGCGATGGGCAGCACCCGCGCCGCCATCAGCCCGGCGATGACGATGATGATCGAGATGACCGAGGCGAAAATCGGTCGATGGATGAAAAATCGGGACATGACGCGCTCCGTTTAACTCTTACGCTCGGCGGGAGTCGCCGAGGGCGTTGCTGGAGTGGGAGGCGTGCTCTTGTTATCCGGGGCTGCGCCGGGCGCGGGTTGCGGTGGATGCGGAGCGACCGACGCGCCAGGGCGCAACTTCATCAGATTATCCACAATCACCGCATCCCCGGCCTGGAGTCCGCCGAGAATCACCCAGTCCTTGCCTTGCCATGACCCCACTTGCACCGGGCGGGGCGAAACCTTGTTTTCGGCATCCGCCACGAACACCAGATAGCCCTGTTCGGTTTGCGCGACCGCCGCTTGGGGCACCAGAAACACCCCTTCCCGTTCACCCGCCAAGATGCGGGCGCGGACAAACTGGCCCGGTAGCAACGCGCCGTCGGAATTTTTGAACTCGGCGCGAAACTGCTGAGTACCCAGGGTTGCATCGATGCTGCTGGACAGGAAATTGAGCTGGCCTTTCAGGGGATAGATCGAGCCGTCGGGCAACTTCAATTCAACTCCGGTCACGGTTTTTTGGGTCAAGCGCCCCCCCGGCAGGCGGGCCATGTCGCTTTCAGAGAGGCTGAAGCGCACCCACATGGGATTGGACTGATGGATCGACGTCAACAGGCTTTCATCCCCCGTCGAGATCAGATTTCCTTCCGATTTCACGGCGCGGCTGGAAATCCCGGCCACCGGCGCAACCACTGTGGTGTAGGACAGATTCAATTCCGCCTGATGCACGGCGGCTTCCGCCGATTGCTGTTCGGCCCGGGCCATGGCGTTCGCGGAGACCGCGTCGTCATAGGTCTTGCGGCTGATGTACTGCTTGTCCAGCAGCCCCTGAAAACGCGCCTCTTCCCGCGCCGCCTGTTCGACCTTGGCTTTGGCTTCAGCCAGGTTGGCGCGGGCTTGGGCCAGGGCGATGTCATAAGGCTTCCGGTCAATCTGGAACAGGGGTTGCCCCGCTTTTACGGGCGCACCTTCCTGATAGAGCTGCTTGATCAGGATGCCGCCGACCTGGGCGCGGACTTCGGTTTCCTTAGCGCCTTCCGTCTGCGCCATGACCTCGACGGTGATCGGGACACGGGTCGGCTGTATGGTCAGCACCGTCACCGGCAGGGGCGGCGGCGCAGCGGGGGGAGTATTGCGCGCATCGGCTCCGGATTTTGAACACCCGGAGACCAGTGCCACCAGGAGGGTGAGGCTGTAGAGCAAGGGATGCCCCCCGAGGGAACGGCCAGACGGGATTCGAGTGCGGGACACAGTGTTCTCCAAAATCGACGATAGTTGCAGTATTATATACAATCGTGTATGTATGTAAAAGGGTTCATTCAACAGATTCAGCCGGAAAAATAGTGCATGGCTCGAAAAACGAAGGAAGAGGCGGAGCACACCCGCCAGCAGATTATCCAGGCCGCCCGCCAAGTGTTCCACGAATGCGGAGTGAGCCGCACCTCGCTGGAAAACATCGCCAAGGCGGCGGGTGTGACGCGCGGTGCGGTCTACTGGCATTTCGCCAATAAGGCAGATTTATTTTTTGCCATGAGGGAACAGACCTCACTGCCCCTGCTGGCCCGGACGGACAGCTTGTTGCTGGCAGAAGGGCTGTTCGACCCACTGGATGGCGTCGAACAGGCGCTCAAAGAGTTCTTTCACAGCCTGGAAGCCTGCCCGGAAGTCCAGCAGATGTTTGAGATCATGGTCTTGCGCTGCGAATACGTGGATGAATTCGCCACTTTGCAGGCCGAAGTCAATAAACCGGTGCTGGATTTCCTCAACAAGGTCGAGGTCGCCTACCGCCGGGCGCAGGAACGAGGTACGTTGCGTCCTGGTTTAGAGCCGGGTCTCATCGCGCTGGATACCTGGGCTTTCGCCAGCGGACTGTTCCACCGACTGCTGGCGGGTAGTGCCGATGAAGCATGGCGGGGGCGGGTTCCCGAGCTGATTGCCGCCCATGTCGCCCTGCGGCGCTGTTCACCTTAGTACAGAATTGTTGGCGCTCGCGTTTTTTTGCCAACCGGGTCGGATGATCGCAGGAGGATTTTCTGCGGGTACAACCCCGGATTCGCCGAGCCGGCCTCCACCGTCCACGTCAGCAGTAACCAGTCCACTCAGAACGGGATATCGTCGTCGAAGCCGTTATTATCCGGCCCGCTCGGCGGCGGGGATGGAGTCCGCGCCGGCGCAGCATTTTGTGGTTTTGGCGCCGGTGCGTACCCTTCCTCCGCACCCTCCGGCCCGAACGGCGCACTGCCGCCTGAACGGTCACTCTTGCCGCCCAGCATCTTCATTTCGTTGACGACAATTTCGGTCATATAGCGATCCTGGCCGGTCGTCTTGTCCTGCCATTTGCGGGTTTGCAGGCGTCCCTCCACGAACACGGATGAACCCTTGCGCAGATATTGCCCGACGATTTCCGCCAAGGGGCTGTAAAATGCCAAGTTATGCCATTCGGTGCGCTCCTGCTTTTCGCCCGTCGTCCGATCTTTCCAGCTATCAGTCGTGGCGATGGACACATTGGCGACCGCCTTGCCGCTGGGCATATAACGCACTTCCGGGTCCTTGCCCAGATTGCCGATCAGAATGACTTTGTTGACGCTGGCCATGGGGTGCTGCTCCTTCGAGAAGTTTCAAGGTAATAAGTTAAGCATTATGGAGTATCCGCTGCAAATTGGCGCAGCATTGCCTCGTCCAGCGTCCGCCGATCCACCTTGAGATAGGCCACACCTTCATCCGCGGCGACCGCTGCCTCAGCCACGCCAGGCACTTCGATCAGCCGCAGCATCAGCAGCCGCGCTTCGACCTCATCCAGGATACCGACATTCAGCAGATAACCACTCAGATAGAGCGGCTCGCGCATAGTCCAGGCGACCAGCAGCCAGGCCAACGCACCCAGCGTGGTGAAGGCAAATACGCCATGCGGCCCGAACTGGCCATTCAACCAGCCGCCCACAGCACCGCCCGCGAACGCGCCCAGGAACTGGCTGCTGGAATAAATACCCATCGCGGTGCCTTTGGCGTCAGGGGGGGCCAGCTTGGCAATCAATGAGGGCAGGGTCGCTTCCAGCAGGTTGAAGGCTGTGAAGAACACCAGGAGTAGCGCCGTGATTTCCAGCACGGTGTCGGGTAGGGTGGTCAAGCCGAATGCCACGAGCGCGAGGGTCAAAATCGCCCCCAGAAAGACCGCTTTCAGTTGTTGGCGCTGCTCGGCGAGGATGATGAAGGGAATCATGATAGCCATGGAAAACGTCAGCGCCGGTAGATAGACCCGCCAATGCTGGCCGCTGGCCAACCCGGCGTCGCGCAAAGCCAGCGGCACGGCGACGAAGGTAGCGGTGAGCAGCAGGTGCAGGATGAAAATGCCGAAATTCAGTCGTAACAATTGCCCGTTGTTCAGCACCCGCCCAAATTGTGAGGCCACTGGTTCGGCGTCGCGGTGAATACGGCTTGCTACCGGATCAGGCACCCGGAAGCGCACCACGGCGATGCCGAACAGGGCCAGCAGTGCGGTTAACCAGAAAATGCCGGGCACGCCGATCCAGCCGTTCAGCACCGGGCCGATGATCATCGAGGCGGCGAACGAAAGACCAATGGTGATGCCGATAGTCGCCATGACCTTGATGCGATGCTCTTCGCGGGTCAGATCCGCCGCCAGCGCCATTACTGCCGCGGATACCGCGCCGCCGCCTTGCAGGGCACGGCCCAGGATCACCCCCCCGATGGAATCGGCCACGGCAGCGACCACGCTGCCCAGGGCGAAAATCAGCAGGCCCAGGTAAATGATCCGTTTGCGGCCGTAGCGGTCGGACAGGAAACCGAAGGGAATTTGAAAAAGCGCTTGGCTGAAGCCGTAAACGCCGATGGCTAATCCCGCTAATGCCGGGGTGTTGCCTTCCAGATGTTCGGCGTACAACGCGAATACGGGCAGAATCATGAACAAGCCCAGCATCCGCAGCGAAAAGACCCCCGCCAGCCAGAAGGCCGCCTGGCGTTCGCTGGCGGTCATCGGCTCATCCGTCAAACGACCAGCTTTCATGGGTTGCGCTGAGTCCCTATGTTGAGTTGATTGAAAAACAATTATCAACTATTCCTGCCTGAGTTGTGCGCCTTGTTGAATGCGCCGCAGCCGGAGAGCTTCACTAACCAACAGTCGGGTAGGGTGCGCATTGCGCACCCAAGTTTTTGAACCGAACCCACATGAAAAAGCCCTGCGGTATCACAGGGCTTCGCGGCGCTCCCTCCTCTTGGCGGGGGAGAGTAGGGAGCTAAGCTGCTGCTGGATTATTTATTTCTTCAGCGCCATAACGCTTTCATTCAGCGCTTCGACCCGTTTGGTCAGCTCCTGAATATCGTCCTGGGTAGGGACGCCCAACCGATGCAGCACTTGGGCGACCCTCTCTTGGAACATTTCTTCCAGGCGATCAAACTGCTCATTGGCCTTGCCCCGGAATTCAATCACTTTGCCTTTAGCCTCCTCGACCCGGGCGCTGGCTGTCTCCTTGGTGCGCTTCTCAATCTTTTCACCTTCTTCCACCATAGCCTGGAACAGCTTCTCGCCTTCCTCCTGGGTTTTGGCGAAAGCGCCCAATCCTGCCAGCCAGATGCGATTGGCCGATTCACGGATGTTGGCGACAGCCGGAGCTTCAGTGATATTTTTTAGTGCAACGTTTGCCATGATACTCTCCTCGACACAAGGTCTTGATCAAAATACCGGTTTTCATGGTTACCGGCGGGTTTCAACGGATGTTGGAGCGTAATCTAGCAACGAAAATTAGAGTGAACACACTACCGGATGCCCCGCTTCTCTTGAAGGAGAGACGTCAACGGTGCGGGGGAAAATGTTCAACTCGCCAGTCGCCAACCGAGCATTTCGCCAACCGGTAAGGGAGTCGACTCATCGAGATCAAAGGGGCAAGCGCCGGTATGGGCGTTAGCTGACGCTGTAAAGTCGGATATAAAGAGGTCATCCACGCGTTGTGATCGGTCTGGTTTGCAGAATACTCACTTTGCCACTATTAATACCAAACTCAATATCTTGAGACAAAGCATAATGCTCTTCTAAAGCCATAGCTATTTTAATATTAATATCCTGTTCATTTAAGCAAGGAACATCACGCAAACTATTATCTACAGATTCTATATATGTTCCTTTACCTGAAGGATGTTGCATAACCTTAAAAGCTTTTTTACCGATATGGATATTAATCACCGAACCATCGAATTTATTCACATAATACCGATCGACATCGACTAATCCAGAAACGACTCCTTCACCAAGCCCATAGCCCGCTTCAATCACAATCACATCTCTATCACTAACAGGGTCAGTGGTAAATATTACCCCAGAGACCTGTGAATGAAACATTTTCTGCACAACAACTGCCGGTTTAGTAGGTCCTTGCTGAATAATCCGGTCATGCCGATACAAAATTCCCCTAATCAGCCAAAAAGACACCCATACTTTCTTTATACATTCTAACAACTCAGTAGGGCTAACATACAAATAAGTCTCCGCTGCTCCAGCAAAAGAGGCTTCTTCAGTATCTTCCTGTAAACCGGAAGACCTCACACTTAGATAAGCATCTTTTAAGTTATAACTATCGACTGCTTCCATAATTTCACGGCCTATTCCTATAGTAGGCTCCAAACGCCCCTGGAGAATCAAAATTCGAATTTTCTCCAATAAATCGACAATTTTTCTATACTGATCCTTAGATGAAATTCCTGTAGCCACTAAAACAGCGTCGATAGCCGCTATGATCTCCGCATAGGCATCCAGCAGACTATTCTCTTCGAGGAACCGCTGGAAAGCAAAAGTCGTCACCATCAATGCCGGCGGGATAGTAGCGCCATGCTGCTTAACAATCTGTGCAATTTCCCCAAGATTAGCGCCTTTTCCACCGACTAACTCGACAAAATCGGCATCAACATCTTCCATTGGTACAACAATCCGACCGGACTCAGCAACTCGCTGTCTTTTTACTTTGGCCAACTCATCAGCTTTAATCCGCAAATTTTCAACCATCGCCTTGGCCAATAAGCCCTCTTCTTTCATACGCTTAAAAGCGCCAGTCAAGCAAAGCTGCAATTCTCGCCTTAATCGATGATAGGCGTCTCCTGACTGACCTGCCGGGTCTTTGATATCGCCAATCTCTTTGATATTCCCATAATCGCTGAGCAAGAAAATCTTACCCATAGCATAAGGATATTTCTCTTTCAACAAATCTCTATGAAAACATTCCATCGTCAAAACAATGTCAGCTCTTTCAATATCCAGTTCTGTAATCTTTCCACTACGGTGAGTTTCAGCATGTATTCCATCTTCCGATAAAAGTACAGCTTGACCTATTTCAGACATAAGACTATTTTCAATCGCCGCTACACCACGTGAAATGACCTCAACACCACTTATTTTTTCATCAAAAAGTATTTTTCTCAATAAAAATTCAGCCATAGGGCTACGGTCAACATTAGCCGTACATACCAGCAAAATCTTTGGGCATTTACTACTATCCCGCTTATGACCAAGACGACGCAAGGTTTGCCGAACCCGTGGCAAATCATCTTCTGTCAAATTCTTTGATGACAAGGATTCTAGTTCATTAAGCACGGATGCCCTGAGTAAAGCTATTCGTGGATGGTAACGCAATTTATTAATACGCTCTTCAATTAATCGTAATCGCTGATTGGATAAATTTAAACTACTCATTAAAGTGATAACTTGCATCCAATGACGCTCAGCTACCGCAATAATAATCAGCGCTCTCCATAATACGTTAACCTTAGATATATTGTGCTCGATTTCGGACAATAATCCTTCGAGTTCTGTCAAAGCATTCCCGGTTAACTGTTGCACCATTGTGTTAACATAAGCAGCACTTTTTTCAGAAAGCTTGATAGTCTTACCGTCTATCCAAATTCCAGTACAGGCGTGTTGTACAATATCAATAAGTTGTTTACGCATACCAGGATTAATACGCCTATCCCATAATGCCTCAGCTAATACCAAACCCATAATATCAGATGCAATCTGCTCCCACCCCTCTTGTGCACTGATACTCAGTAGAATGCCAGCCAATTGAAATTCAAGATTAACAGCAGTGTTTTTATCCAATACAATTCCCTGAATCAAACTATGTACTTGTTCAAGATGATCTTCACCCATGGACATAATCGATACGATGCCTTGCGATGCCCAAACCAGAATCATATCACCTTCATGTACCTCTACTATTTCAGAAACTATCGATTCACTTACCCAAAATCCCTCCACGTTTTTCTTCTTCTCACTCGGATAGCGTTCTTCAAGACGAACTATAGTGCCTTCTGATGACTGAAACCATTCGGCATGTGGAAGAATCAAAGCAGGAATAGAAAATTCCCGGGTAGTGACTCCAGCATGACTTAACAAACCACCGCTAGTTACCAGGACTGCATCAGCAGACCGAATCGCTTCAATATCTTCAGGAGTCGTAAATGGAACTAACAGAATGCGCCTATCGTGAACCCGTCGGTTAATATAATAATTGCGGTCAAAGGTAATGCGTCCGATACGAACTGATCCATCGCCAACAGAGGCTGATAAACCTCTAACCGATGTACCGATAATCTTAATCAACTCATGCGGTTGTCCAATTAATAAACGATGAGAAACCACTTTTTGAAAACCAGGAATTTGAATCTTTCCAAGGGCAGTATAACTCGACTTACGCAATATCTTCCTGAGACCGTTAATCGAAAGCCATTCTCCATTTGATTGCATTTTCAAATACTTACTGAATGCATATAATATCGCACGATTTTCTTCATCAGCTAAACCATATACGACCAGCCATTTGTTAGGCGCTATTTCTTGCTGCGCTCTCATCAGCGTAAGTTGGTCAACACTGCCAATAATACTAAAGTCTAAATACAGATCAGTCTTTTTTAACAAAACTGCCATCATCAATGCTTCATTTTCATGGGTGATAACCTTACCGATAATTTCCTTAACTGGTTGATAGTCAGAATTCTTCTCGATGAATCCCCAATTGTTAATCTTCAATTCCCTACGACCTAATGCATTTCGCAAAGGTTTATTAAAATATTCATCAATCACCTCCTGTCCTACTCCGCCTTTGCCAGGTTGAATAATAGGCAGTTCAACTGCGCGCAACAAAGCGTTAATCGAAAAATAAAGGCGATGGCGAAGCATCCGCTGTTCATTGGAATGATAGGCCTTAAAGTCCTGCAAAATCCTGGGTCCGTTATACTCACAATAGGTCGCTAACGGCATACCTTCACCGCCATACGGAAACGGGATCATGCCCTCAACTAGAAACATACTGGCAAACAAGGCTGCAAATTTATCGATTTTATTGACATCTATCTGATTTGCGCCACTATTCGACAGAATTTCCTGAGAAAAAATATACGCCATGGCATAGTCTAAATCACGAAGAGAGCCGATCAAACGCAATACAAATATAATAGTCTCTTCAATCTGCTTATGAGTCCGCGCCCCATGATCCTTATCTAGAATCCCACTGACCAGCGAATCGACTAAACCTTCTTGTTCACACTTAACCGTCATCCCTTTTTCTTTTAGAACCCTTTCGACAAAAGCCCCTCGCAACTGCTGCTCTATTTCTATACCTCCCTGATAGCTCTGTAATCGAACAAATCCCTCTTGGTCTGGATGCTCAATATTGGCAGAAAACTCTGCACGGTGTTCTCCAAGTTTTACACTATAAGTAATATGATTATTGATCACAACAAACGTGCCGCGTATCGGTGCTGGGATTTGCCGACTAGCTGATATAATTGCGGCAATCGCCCGATGCCGGATCAATCCGTTAACTATAATTGGCGCATCATCCAATTTGGCTAATTGAATTTCTTTGATCTCTTCAGACCCGAGATAACCGATGGTTACGGTTATGTCTGCTCGGGCTAGGATCATTTTCTTTTCTAATGCCTGATTCCCAGCTTCATGCAGAAAACGTATTAAAGAGTGAACACTCTGTATTTCAGAAAGTGGCGACTCTTTAAGGCTGGTAATTTTACTTCTTAAATCATTCGATAATTCATCTTTTTCAGACAACTTTTCCCAATAAATTTCCAATTCTTGCCGGAGTAAGTTATATTGATTGAGTACTAAATCCCCCTCAACAGGAGGCACAATTTTCTGGTAAGCCTCTACCATTTTAGCGAGCAATAAAAAAATTGCCTGCGCCGTCATTTTAGTCATTTTATCAGCATGAGTGACAATTAACTGGAGGGCATCGTAGTTCGGTTTAATCAGGTCATCCTGAATATTAATATAGTGTGTACATAATTCCTTCCTGGATTTTTCATTAAATACAGGAGTGACTGCGTTATCATAAAGCAATACATAAGCTCCTGTGCTACCAGTAATTTCACTTTTTAATTCGCCTGCAGTACTATCTTGCATCCATGGTGGCATTTGTAATTCAGAATATTCCAACGAATAATTTAATTGATATCTATTAAATCTTACCCCTGAATGATGTATATCAAGGATAGCTATAAACCGAAGTTTATTTAAAGTATCCCAAGATGCTGTAATTTTAATAAAATTTATTTCCCCTAAAGAATTCTTCGCAATCGCCAGATTATCAATCAGCGTTATCAAAGCATCCTTGCTTTGAACCATGGATTTCAGAAATCCGCGACTGCTGATCTTTTTTAAATCAATCAACTGGTCGAGCTTAGCAATATTTCGGTGTCCATATAATGCGGTAAGAAAATTATAGGCATCCGGATAACGTCCCTGTAGCTCTTCCTCAATCACTGCTTTAGTGAACTCATTGGTTTGCTTTTGAATTGCAGAAACCAAATCACGGGTGAGTACGGGTTCATACTGCCCATAAGCAGACGTTATGACTGGAAGTTTCAGTAGGATGCGGAGGATACGGTTGCTCTCGCTTGTTAAAGCCAGAATATGGGCGGCTTGGGCAACATGATCAGGAGACTGTTTTACGAGATTGATCTCAATATTTTTTTGACGCCACAGTTGTTTGAGCAAGACCGGATCATCTTCTGGAATATCTGTAGGCCATTGATGGTTGGCGACATGTTCATCTATTTCCTGAATATATTTTTCAATGACTTCCCGCTCATCGGGTTGAATTGCTAAAAAATCTTGCAAAAAATATTTTGCTCGGGCTAGAAAAAATGCGTGGAGAATGATGCGATCTTTATCATCGTCATTCCAATAAATCACATCAACTTTATGTTGCTGGATATTATCAACCACTTCTTTTATAAGAATTTCTTCAACACCCAGATTTTCCAGCGCTTCGATCAATTGCCAAAAATTTTTTCTCATAACGTCCTCCTGATAGCAATCAGGACTTTTATTTAAAATAAATTTTATCTGGAATTCATCTGCCAACCGAGCATTTCACCGGCTCGCAGGGGAATCAACAGCTCCTCGCCGAAGGGGAATGATTCCGGAACCGGCGTGGGTTGGCGTTGCAAGGTGATCGTTCCGACATTACGCGGCAGGCCGTAGAAATCCGGGCCATTAAAACTGGCGAAGGCTTCGAGCCGCTCTAGCGCCTGAGCGACTTCAAATGCTTCCGCATACAGTTCCAGGGCGGTGTAGGCGGTATAACAGCCGGCGCAACCACAGGCGGTTTCCTTGCCAGAGCGGGGATGGGGCGCGCTGTCGGTGCCGAGGAAGAACTTGGGGTTGCCACTGGTCGCCGCTTGAAGCAGCGCCTGCCGATGCCGCTCGCGTTTGAGAATTGGCAGGCAGTAATAATGCGGACAGATGCCGCCTTGGAAAATGGCATTGCGGTTATACAACAAATGATGGGCGGTGAGGGTCGCTGCGACCGTGGCTGGCGCGTCCCGCACATAATCCGCCGCATTCTGGGTCGTGATATGCTCCATGACGATTTTCAGGGCCGGGAAATCACGGATCAGCGGGATCAGAACACGTTCGATAAACACTGCCTCCCGGTCGAAAATATCCACCTCGGGATCGGTCACTTCGCCATGCACCAGTAATGGCATCTTCTGCATCTGCATCGCCTCCAGCGTCGGGTAGATAAGGCGAATATCTGTAACCCCGGAATCAGAATTAGTCGTTGCGCCAGCGGGATACAGTTTGCCGGCGACGATCTGACCGGAGTCCCTGGCGCGGCGGATCTCGCCGGGCGGGGTCTGATCAGTCAGATACAGCGTCATCAACGGCTGAAAATCCCCACCATCCGGCACGGCCTCCAAAATCCGCGCCCGGTAAGCCAGCGCCTGCGCGGTGGTGGTCACCGGTGGGCGCAGATTGGGCATGATGATGGCGCGGGCGAACTGGCGGGCGCTGTGCGGAACGACCGCCTGCAACGCAGCTCCATCGCGGACGTGCAGATGCCAGTCGTCAGGGCGGGTAAAAGTGAGGGTGTCCATGGCCGGCTTCGCTGGGATGTTGGAAAGTCAGAGCAGATTATACGCTCCGCTTGCCTTGACGTACCGGGGCCAGCCATTAAGCTAACGGGCTTGCCACGGTTCGAGCCAGCGGGGTTCGGGCTGTTCGGGTTGAAATTAATGAATGAACATGAGGAATATTATGTCGGACGTGAAAAAAGTCGTGCTGGCTTATTCGGGCGGCCTGGATACTTCAGTGATCCTGAAATGGTTACAGGACGTGTATCAGTGTGAAATCGTGACCTTCACCGCTGATCTGGGCCAGGGCGAGGAGCTGGAGCCAGCGCGCGGGAAAGCGCTGCAGATGGGTATCAAGCCGGAAAATATTTTTATCGAAGACCTGCGTGAGGAGTTCGTGCGCGATTTCGTCTTCCCCATGTTCCGGGCCAATGCCATTTATGAGGGCGAATATCTGCTCGGCACGTCTATCGCCCGGCCGTTGATCGCCAAACGGCAAATTGAAATCGCGGTGCAGACCAGCGCGGATGCGGTTTCCCACGGCGCCACCGGCAAGGGTAACGATCAGGTGCGCTTTGAGCTGGGCGCTTATGCCTTGAAACCGGATATCAAAATCATCGCCCCGTGGCGGGAATGGGATTTACTTTCGCGGGAGAAACTGTTGGCCTATGCTGAACAGCACAGTATCCCGGTCGAGATGAAGCGCGGGACAAAATCGCCGTATTCCATGGACGCCAACCTGCTGCACATTTCCTATGAGGGTGGTGTTCTCGAAGACCCGTGGAATGAGCCGGAGGAAGCGATGTGGCGCTGGTCGGTGTCGCCGGAGCAAGCACCCGATCAGCCGCGCTATCTCGAACTGAGCTACCGCAATGGCGACATCGTAGCGATTGACGGCGAAGCAATCAGTCCCGCTGCGGTGCTGACCCGGCTGAATCAACTCGGCGGCGAGCATGGCATCGGTCGGCTGGACCTGGTGGAAAATCGCTATGTCGGCATGAAATCGCGTGGCTGCTACGAGACTCCCGGCGGCACGATCATGCTCAAGGCGCATCGGGCCATGGAATCGCTGACTCTGGATCGGGAAGTGGCACACCTCAAGGATGATCTGATGCCGCGCTACGCCAGTCTGGTTTACAACGGTTACTGGTGGAGTCCTGAACGGAAGATGTTGCAGACCTTGATCGACGCCTCGCAGGCCCCGGTGAACGGCACTGTGCGGATCAAGCTGTACAAGGGCAATGTCATTGTGGCCGGGCGCCAATCGGAGGACAGTCTGTTTGATATGAACATCGCGACCTTCGAGGACGATGCCGGCGCTTACGACCAGAAGGATGCCGGCGGTTTCATCAAGCTGAACGCGCTGCGGATGCGGATTGCGGCCTTGAAGGGGCGGCAGTAAATCAGTCAGCCGGTGAGTCCTCGTGGCTCACCGGCTTCAACCCATCATGCATCTTGAGAGAAAAGCTCATGCGTATTCTTCACACCATGCTGCGAACAGGCGATCTGGATCGCTCGATTCAGTTTTACACTGAAATTCTGGGCATGAAGTTGCTGCGCCGCCAGGATTATCCCGCCGGTGAATTTACCCTGGCGTTCCTGGGCTATGGCGACGAATCCAACCATACGGTCATCGAATTGACTTACAATTGGGGCGTGGATCGTTATGAGATCGGCACCGGTTATGGGCACATCGCCATTGAGGTCGATGACGTCTACCAAGCTGCTGCGGAAGTAAAAACCCGGGGCGGCAAAATTCTGCGTGAAGCGGGTCCCATGAATGCAGGGACGACGGTTATCGCGTTTATTGAAGACCCCGATGGCTATCCGATTGAGTTAATTGGAAAAAAGTAATCTTCGAAAACCACTGTCAGGAGAATAGCTTGGCTAAGCCTAACTACCAGTACGAGAAGCGCCAGAAAGATCTCGCCAAGAAAAAGAAGCAGGAAGAAAAACAGCAAGAGAAGCGTCAACGCAAGGACAAGAGCAATGTTTCGCCAGATGAGACGCCAAGCCCGGAATCGTCGCCGGAAGCGTGAATTTTGGGTTAACAAAAAAAGCCGGCTTGCGCCGGCTTTTTTATGCACTTCTAAAACGTGGTCTTATCGTCCACGCCGGCCTGGACTTCAGGCCGCTTCAGCAACGCTCCACACTTCTGGAGCTTTTTCAGCGCGCTTGCCGAACTCTTGACGCTGTTTCTCGAGTTCCGGCGGCAGTTGTGCACCAAATTTGGCGAAGAAGTCCTTGATCTCCTCGATCTCGCTGAGCGCATCCGCACGGCTGATGCTCGTGATCGTTTCAAACTGCGCCTTGGAGAAATCCAGACCTTCCAGGTCCAGGTCTTCGTAACGGGGCATCAACCCAAACGAGCTTTCTACGGCGCCGACTTGACCGTTGACACGCTCGACAATCCACTTGAGAACCCGCATGTTTTGACCGTAGCCCGGCCAAACGAACTTGCCATCCGGGCCTTTGCGGAACCAGTTGGTGCGGAAGATCTGCGGCAGCTTGAGGCCCGGCTTCTTGCCCATGTTGATCCAGTGGCCCCAATAGCTCGCCATGTTGTAGCCGCAAAACGGCAGCATGGCGAAAGGATCGCGCCGGATGCCGGTCACGCCGATGGCCGCAGCAGTCGCTTCCGAACCCATGGTGGCCGCCATGAACACGCCATGGTTCCAATCGAAAGCCTGGTAGACCAGCGGGAAGGTCTTGGACAAACGACCGCCAAAGATGAAGGCCGAAATCGGCACGCCCGCCGGATCTTCCCAGGCGGGATCAATCGTCGGACATTGCGCCGCAGGGGCGGTAAAGCGGGAGTTGGCGTGGGCGCCGACCCGACCGCAATCCGGGGTCCAGTCGTTACCCTGCCAGTCGATACCGTGGGCCGGCGGCTCGACACCCATGCCTTCCCACCATACGTCGCCATCATCGGTCAGCACGACGTTAGTGAAGATGGAATTTTCCTTGCAGGATTCCATCGCCATCGGGTTGGAATCATAGGAAGTGCCGGGGGCGACGCCAAAGAAACCCGCTTCGGGATTGATCGCCCGCAACGTGCCATCGGCAGCCGGCTTAATCCAGGCAATATCGTCGCCGACAGTCAGCGCCTTCCAGTTACCGAAGCCCTTGGGCGGCACGATCATGGCCAGATTGGTCTTACCGCAGGCGCTGGGGAACGCCGCCGCGACGTAGGTCTTTTCGCCCTTCGGGTTTTCCAGGCCCAGAATCAGCATGTGTTCGGCCAGCCAGCCTTCATCGCGGGCCATGGACGAAGCGATGCGCAGCGCCAGGCACTTCTTGCCAAGCAGGGCATTACCGCCGTAGCCTGATCCATAGGACCAGATTTCGCGGGTTTCGGGGAAATGCACAATCGCTTTGCGGCCAATATCCGGCTCGCACGGCCACGGTACATCTTTCTGGCCCGGAGCCAGCGGCGCGCCGACCGAGTGGACGCACGGTACAAAGAAGCCATTGCTGCCCAGGGCTTCAAGAACTTTGGTTCCCATGCGCGTCATGATCTTCATGTTGGTCACGACGTAGGGCGAATCGGTGATCTCGATGCCAATCTGGGCAATCGGGCTGCCAATCGGCCCCATGCTGAAAGGGATGACATACAGGGTGCGACCCTTCATGCAGCCGTTCATCAGTCCTTTCAACTGCGCCCGCATTTCATCCGGCGGCGCCCAGTTGTTGGTCGGGCCGGCATCTTCTTTGTTCAGGCTGCAAATGAAGGTGCGGTCTTCAACCCGCGCCACATCGGACGGATGCGACCGGGCGAGATAGGAGTTCGGCCGCTTTTCGGGGTTCAGTTTAGTGAAGGTTCCAGAAGCGACCATTTCGTCGCACAGGCGTTGATATTCTTCCTCCGAACCATCGCACCAGACAATGCGATCAGGCTGGACTAGCGCAGCGATCTCGTCGACCCAGTTCAGTAGTTTGGTGTTGCTGGTCCGGTTCTTGCTATCATGAGTGATTGCCATCTTATAGACTCTCCTGTGGTTATCAATTGCGGTAGGGTTGAAGAGTCGCCAAACGGGGGTTGAGATGCCGCCGTTTGCGTTGGGTATTGACCGGGCCGGGCCGGTTTTACCATGAAGCGTAAGGTTATCATTAAGCGGGCCGGGTTGCTACCCAGATCAGTCAGGGTTGAAATGGGACCGCAGCAACTGGCTTATCCAATCGACCGGTTCCGTGTAGACTCTTTTGATATCGCAACCACATTTCTCTTGGAGGTCGCCCCCGATGTCTCCTACTTACCAGCTGCTGCTCTTTCATCGCCTGGAAGCTGGCGCCGGGTATTTTCGCCCGAAACAATCCTTGCCCGATCAGGTCACGACTGACGATCCCGCCCTGTCGGTCATGACCGATCTCAGCCTGGTCACCGCCTACGCCACGGAACTCGCTACTCCGCTGAGCAAGGCGTTGGAAATCATGGTCAAGCGCGGGGTGCGCCTGCTGCTGGTGCAGAACGCGGACCGTCAAATCATTGGGTTGATCACCAGCCGTGACATCGAAGGAGAAAAACCGGATCGCATCCTGACCAAGGCGGGTGGGGTCTGGGAGGATTTACTGGTCGCCGATATCATGACCCTCAAGCCCAAGCTGGAGGTCCTGCTGATGGAGGACGTAGCGACAGCGCGGGTGGGCGACATCATCGCCACGCTGCGACAGGTCAACCGGCAACATGCGATGGTGCTGGATATCGACCCGGCCACCGGACAACCCGCAGTGCGTGGGCTGTTCTCCCTGTCGCAGATTGGCCTGTTACTCGGACTGGAAATCGATCCGGCGCGGCAACCGACCACCTTCGCCGATCTGGAACGGGCTGGAATCGATTACCCCATCACCAGCGCTGATTTGGAACAGTAGATCATCGCGCCTTCATGGGTGTCAAAGCGCATGATCGAGCGTCTCCCGTAACCGCTGAGCATCGACAGCGCTGGCGATGACGCCCTGCCCCAGTTCGCGCAGCAGGATCAAGCGCAACTGACCGTCCTTGACCTTCTTGTCCACCGCCATCAGCCGCAGGAAATCCTCGGGCGTCAATGCCGGCGGCGGTGCCAGCGGCAGACGGGCGCGAGTCAGTAGCACTCGCACCCGCTCCACCTGCTCCCCACTTAACCAGCCCAGCCGGGCGGACAAATCAGCCGCCATGACCATCCCCGCTGCGACCGCTTCGCCATGCAGCCATTTTCCATAACCCACTCCGGTTTCAATCGCATGGCCAAACGTATGGCCCAGATTGAGCAAGGCCCGCTCGCCCGTTTCCCGTTCGTCAGCGGCGACAATCTCCGCTTTGTTGCGGCAGGAGCGTTCGATGGCCTCACTCAGCGCCGCGGTGTCACGCGCCAGCAAGGCATCCAGATTCGCCTCCAGCCATTCCAGAAACGGCAGATCGCAGATTAATCCGTACTTGATCACCTCGGCTAGGCCCGCGCTTAACTCGCGATCCGGCAACGTAGCGAGCGTGTCGGTATCGGCTAATACGCATTGCGGTTGATAAAACGCGCCGATCATGTTCTTGCCGAGTGGATGGTTAACGGCCGTTTTGCCGCCCACCGAGGAATCCACCTGAGCCAGCAGCGTGGTGGGAATCTGTATGAACGGCACGCCGCGCTGGTAGCAGGCGGCGGCAAAGCCGGCCAGGTCACCGATAACCCCGCCACCGAGGGCAATAATCGTGCAATGCCGGTCGAAACGATCATTCAACAGGGCGGTAAAAACCGCGTTGAGCGTCTCCAGCGTCTTGTACTGTTCACCATCCGGCAGGATCACCACGTCATGACGCAACCCGTCCAGCGCGGCGCGCACCGGTTCGAGATAGAGCGGAGCAACCGTGGTATTGCTGACGACCAGCGCCTGCCGACCGGCGATGTAGGGATGCAACAGTTCGGGCCGCCCCAACAGGCCGGGACCAATATGGATCGGGTAGCGGCGATCGCCGAGTTCAACGTGCAGCGTCTTCATGGAGTGGGAATAAAACATGGGCTATCCTCCTGAATATGTTTGAGAATCCGTTGGATAATCGCCCGTGGTGACTGACCGTCGCTAGCGATAATCAAATCGGCGACATCCCGATAGAGTGGATCGCGCACGGTAAACAGCCCTTCCAGGCGGGCGCGAGGATTCGCAGTTTGCAACAGCGGGCGGTGATTATCGTAGCGGGTGCGACAAAGCTGCTCGTTCACCGAGGTATGCAGATAGATCACGAAACCGCGCCCGACCAGACAGCGACGGTTCTCCGGATCGAGGATGGCGCCGCCGCCGGTGGCCAGTACGATGGCGGGGCGCTGCGTCAATTCAGCAATGACCGCTTTCTCGCGGGCGCGAAACCCGGCTTCACCCTCCACCTCAAAGATCAGGGGAATGCTGGCGCCGACGCGCTGCTCAATTTCCTGATCGCTGTCGATAAAATCCCGCCGCAGCGCCTGCGCCAACCGGCGACCGACGGTGGTTTTGCCCGCGCCCATCGGCCCGACCAGGAAAACCCGGGGAATGGCATTCAGCGGCATTGCTCGCTCCTGGGAATCATGCTGGAGAAACCACTAGACTTTGTGGTCATCATTAAACCATCACCATACCAAAACCCGTAGTGAGACATTGACCTCATGAACATACCCGACGAATCATTGAACCATGTGCTGAATGCCCTGCGCGAATACTTGCAGGGAAACTCACGCGATTTAGCCACCCTGCGTGAAACCAGCCACAGTAGCGAGCAGCGTCTCGTTCAGCTCACGGCGGAGGTGGAAATCCTTCGCCAGGAATTGCAGGGCATTCAACAGGACAACTCGGAGTTGGAGAAGAGCCTGCAAATCCAGTTGGCCACACAGTTGGCCACAGTCCGGGAGCAACTGGACGCTCATACCTGCGAACTGGCGGCGCTCACGGAACGCGCCCAGACGCAAAATCAGGAGATGAGCGAACATATTCAAACCCTCACCGACCGTCACCAGCAGGAACAGTCCCAACGGGAAGCCGCGTTGGCAACGCTCAGCAAACTGAACGAGCGATCCAGCAACCTCGAACAGCAAATAAGCGCCAACCAGACGCAGGCCGCCGATACGCTGCGCGTTGATCAAAGCCGGCTGGCGGCTCTCGAAAAGTGGCTGACGACGCAAGCGGAACAGTTTGGCCGGTTTGACCCGATTCTTCGTGAACTGCACAGCGAACTGGTTTCAGCACACCAGCGGCTGGCGGCGCTGGAGTCGGCCGGGGGCGCTGAAGCGCTGGACCATCACGCACGACGTTTAAGCGAAGCGGAACAATCTGTTCATGATCAGTCAAACGCTCTGGGTGAAATTCAGCAAACCCTGGAGCAGTTAGCGACCCGGACGCCAGCGACCGCCAAACTCAACAAAACCTTGATCGGCGCGCTCGCCGTCGCTGGCGTGATCATTATTGGATTATTGGTCATGTTAGCCGCTGGATAAGTCGCCGCCGCTTACTCCTCTCTCCCCAATCCCTCTCGCGTCAGCGGGCGAGGGGAATGAACAGTCGCAGAGGTTTTTGCGGCTATTGTCGCTGCTGGGTTTCCTTGACGATTTCCCGCTGTACCAGTCGGGTCATATCCGACAGTCCCACCGCCAGGGCCGTGAGAATGTCATCCACGGTTAAAATACCCACCAGTGCACCCTCTGCGTCAATGACGGGCAGGCGGCGAATGCCCTTGGCGCTCATCCGATCCAGCATGCGCCAGAAATTATCATCCTCCCGCGCCGTGACCAGATGGCTGCTCATCACATCGCTGACGGTGACGGTTTCGGGAGAAAGATTCTGGGCGAGCACCTCCACCACCAGATCACGGTCGGTGATGATCCCAATGGGATAGTCCTTGTCGCCGCGACGCTCCACCACTACGACCGTGCCAACATGATGGTGGCGCATCATCCGGGCAATTTCCCGGATTTCCGTGGTTCTATCAGTCGTAATGACGTGGCGGTTACAGTATTGGCCCACTGACATGGTTGTTTACTCCTTCTGGGACGGTCAACAGCATTGAAAAAAAAGATTGTTCGCCATTCCGACAATGCCCGCAAGGGGCGAATGTGGCCCGCCGGAAACGAAGAAGCCCCGCACAGCGGGGCTTCCTGACAGGATTCAGCGCAGCAGTGAAGGCTTCAGGCGACGGTCACGCCCGCGTCGAGATAGACATCCTGAATGGCGTTGAGGATGGCGACGCCGTCCTTCATCGGCCGCTGGAAGGCCTTGCGCCCGGAGATCAGGCCCATGCCGCCGGCGCGCTTGTTGACCACCGCCGTCATCACCGCTGCTTCGAGGTCGCCGGCGCCCTTGGACTCGCCGCCGGAATTGATCAGACCCGCACGGCCCATGTAGCAGTTGGCGATCTGATACCGGCACAGGTCAATCGGATGATCGCTAGCCAAGTCGGTGTAGATCCTCTTGTCGAACTTGCCATAGCTGGAGCCACCCATGTTCAGGGCTTCAAAGCCGCCGTTATTTTCCGGCAGCTTCTGCTTGATGATGTCCGCCTGGATGGTGACGCCCAAGTGATTGGCCTGGCCGGTCAGATCGGCGGAAACGTGATAGTCCTTCTCCTTGGTCTTGAAGGCATTGTTGCGCAGATAACACCACAGTACGGTCGCCATGCCGAGTTCGTGGGCCATCTGGAAGGCTTGCGCCACTTCAACGATCTGGCGGCCGCTCTCCGGCGAACCGAAGTAGATGGTCGCGCCGACCGCCGTGCAGCCCATGTCGTAGGCTTCCTTAATCGTGCCCCACATAATCTGGTCGGCCTTGTTGGGGAAAGTCAGCAACTCGTTATGGTTGATCTTGACCAGGAACGGGATCTTGTGCGCGTACTTGCGGGCGACCATGCCGAGGACGCCATAGGTGGAAGCCACGGCGTTGCAGCCACCTTCAATCGCCAGTTTGACGATGTTTTCGGGATCAAAATAAATGGGGTTCTTGGCGAAGCTGGCGCCGCCGGAATGCTCGATGCCCTGGTCGACCGGCAGAATGCTCAGGAAGCCGGTGCTGGCCAGCCGTCCGGTATTGAACATGCGTTGCAGGTTGCCCAGCACGCGGGGATTACGGTCAGTAGCGGCAAAGACGCGATCCACAAAATCCGGGCCGGGCAGATGGAGTGATTCCTTGCTGATTTTCGGACTATTGAAACCCAACAGGAAATCAGCCTGTGGACCCAGCAATTCAACAATCTTGCTCATGAGGGAAGCCTCCTTCGAGTGGCAGGGGTTTGACGAAGCAGTGTATTTTGAACCCGCCTCGGCCCGGTATCAATCCAGTCCGGGCAACGCGGCTATGATGACGGCGGGACGCGGGCTATACTGAATTTCGCAACAACCGGTTTTTTCCATTTACTCCCCCCCAATCATGAGGAATTATCAATATGGCGCAGCTCAAACCTGGCGTTGTCACGGGCAAAGATTATCTGACGCTGGTCGCCGCGGCGAAGGCCGGCGGTTATGCCCTGCCGGCAGTCAACGTCTCCAGCAGCAGCACGATTAACGCGGTGCTGGAAGCCGCGGCCAAGAATCAGGCCGACGTCATCATCCAGCTCTCTAACGGCGGCGCACAGTTCTACGCCGGACAGGGCCTGAAGGACGGTGCCAAGGCCAAAGTGCTGGGCGCAGTGTCGGCGGCGCTGCATACGCACCTGCTGGCGGAACATTATGGCGTGTGCGTGGTGCTGCACACCGACCATGCCAACAAGAGCCTGATTCCCTGGGTTGACGCCCTGCTGGATCACGGCGAGGCGTATTTCAAGGAGCATGGCAAGCCGCTGTTTAGCTCGCACATGCTCGATCTGTCGGAAGAGAGCATGGAGTTCAATCTGGACGAATGCGCCCGTGTTCTGAAACGCATGGCCCCGTTGAACATGAGCCTGGAAATTGAACTGGGCGTGACCGGTGGCGAAGAGGACGGCATTGGCAGCGAGCTGGAAGAAAGCGCGGACAATTCCCATCTGTACACCCAGCCGGAAGACGTGCTGCAAGCTTATGACCGGCTCTCGCCGATTGGTCATTTCTCGGTCGCGGCTTCTTTCGGCAACGTGCATGGCGTGTACAAGCCCGGCAATGTCCAACTGCGCCCGGAAATCCTGAAGAATTCGCAGGCGCTGATTGAAAAGCAACACAAGACCGGCGTACATCCGCTGAATCTGGTGTTCCACGGTGGCTCTGGCTCGGAGAAGGAGAAGATCACGGAAGCAGTCAGCTATGGCGTGTTCAAGATGAACATCGACACTGACCTGCAATTCGCCTATTCCGAGGCGATTGGCAAGTTCGTGACTGAAAATCCCAAGGCGTTTCTGTATCAGGTCGATCCGGAAACCGACAAGCCCTACAAGAAGTTCTACGACCCGCGTAAGTATTTGCGGCTGGCCGAGCAAAACATGATAGCCCGGTTGAACGAAGCCTTTGAAGATCTCCGTTCCAAGGGCAAATCGCTGGCCCTGTAACGGCATTCCCCCCGCTTCAGTCCTCCCCTGCAAGAGGGGAGGATGTCTTGGTCGTCAATCGCCCCGACCTGGCTTGAACCTGGGGCAGTCTGAATAATCCCTTTAATCCCTCTGCTTCCAAAATCCCCCAATCCCTCTTTGCTCAAGAGGGGGACGCTATGCTCTATCCTACGCTCCATCCATCCGGTTCATTGCTGGACATTGTGCAACCTTCCGCAGGAGAGCGACGCCATGCGCTTTTTTAACACCGAAGGCCCGAATCGGGCTGAAGATCATTACTGCCTGCCGCCGTTGGAGCGTTGGGATTTAGCCGAGATCCTGACGCTCATTGACCAGAAAAAATACTTTTTGCTCCACGCCCCCCGACAAACCGGCAAGACCTCATGCCTGCTGGCGCTCGCCGAACTCTTGAATCGGGAAGGGCGTTACCGGGCGCTGTATGCCAATCTCGAAACCGCCCAGCCGGCGCGGGAAGATGTACGGTTGGCGATGACCGGCATGGTCCAGACTTTAGCCAACAGCGCCCGGTTCTGGTTGAAAGATACTCAGGCTGAAGCGATAGCGCGAGAAGTCTTGGCCGATCAGTCTGCGACGGTCGCACTGGAACAGTTTTTGACCCACTGGTGCGAAGCCTCGCCGTTGCCGGTGGTGTTGATGCTCGACGAAGTGGATGCCCTGGTCGGCGATACGCTGATTTCCCTGTTGCGGCAATTACGCGCCGGCTATCCACAGCGGCCCCGAAGCTTTCCGCAGACGGTGATTCTGTGCGGGGTACGGGATTTGCGGGATTACCGGATTCACGCCAGTTCGGAAAAGACTGCCATCACCGGCGGCAGCGCCTTCAACATCAAGGCCAAATCGTTACGCCTCGGTGATTTCAATGCCGAAGAAGTGCAGAAATTGTTGTTGGAACACACGACGGAAACCGGGCAAGCCTTTACCCCGGAAGCGTTAGACCGGGTCTGGACCTTGACCTTGGGGCAACCGTGGCTGGTCAACGCCCTGGCCTATGAAGCCTGCTTCGATAACCGTGAAGGCCGCGACCGGAGTCAGACGATCACGTTGGAACAGATTGACCAGGCTAAGGAAAACCTGATTCTGCGGCGGGTGACGCATCTCGATCAGTTGGCGGACAAACTCCGGGAAGCGCGGGTGCGGCGGATTATCGAACCGATGCTGGCCGGTGCGCTCCTCGGTGAAGTCCCGGAAGATGACCGACAATATCTGGTCGATTTGGGGCTGTTGCGCCGCGAAGGCCGGGGCGGGCTGGTGATCGCCAATCCGATTTATCGGGAAGTGTTGCCACGCATGTTGGCCGGCGGCCCGCAAGATTCCCTGCCGCAGATCACGCCGACCTGGCTGAACCCGGACGGCAGTTTGAACCCGACGCAACTACTGGACGCCTTTCTGCGTTTCTGGCGGCAACACGGGCAACCGCTACTCGGTAGCGCGCCCTATCACGAAATCGCCCCGCATTTAGTGCTAATGGCCTTTCTGCATCGCGTGGTGAATGGCGACGGGACTTTGGAGCGGGAATACGCCATTGGCCGGGGACGGATGGACCTCTGCCTGCGCTATGGCCCGGTGACGCTCGGCATGGAATTGAAGGTCTGGGCGGACGGTAAAGCCGACCCCCTGACAGACGGCTTGGAACAACTGGACGGTTATCTGGCCGGGTTGAGTCTGGACAGCGGCTGGTTGATCATTTTTGACCGGCGTTCCGGGCAGCCGCCGATTCGGGAACGCACTGCCAGCAGTGAAATGCAAAGTCCCCAAGGGCGGCTCATTACTGTAGTGCGGGCGTGAAGGTAATGAGTCCTGCCATCGACGCCCCTTCTCCTCTTGACACCGCGTCCGTCGATGCCTTCATCACCCGCTGGAGCGTGGCAACCGGTAACGAACGCGCTAATTATCAACTGTTTCTGACCGAGTTATGCGCCGTGCTGGCGGTTCCGCCACCGGAACCGGCTTGTGAGAACCTGCGCCAGAATGCCTATGTATTCGAGCGGCGGGTGGACATTCGCCATCCTGACGGCAGCGTGACCAAGGGGTTTATCGATCTCTATTACCGCCAGCATTTCGTGCTGGAAGCCAAGCAAACCGGGCAGGCGCTGGATACGCACGGCTGGGATAAGGCCATGTTGGCGGCGCATTATCAGGCGGATAAATATGTGCGCAATTTGCCGCCGGAAGAAGGGCGTCCGCCATTTATCGTGTTGACCGATGTAGGCCGGTCGCTGGAGTTGTACGCGGAGTTTTCCGGTTCCGGCGGGATTTATACGCCGTTCCCTGATCCCAGCCATCATCGCGTGCGGCTGGAGGATTTGCGCGATCCGGTCATTCAGCAACGGTTGCGGCAAGTGTGGCTGGACCCGCTGAGCCTCGATCCGAGTCAATACGCGGCGCGGGTGACGCGGGCGATCAGCAATACCCTGGCGGCGCTGGCGCGTTCTCTGGAGGCGCAGGGCTACGCGGTTCCACGAGTGGCCGGATTTTTGATGCAGTGCTTGTTCACGATGTTTGCCGAGGACGTGGAATTGTTGCCGCTGCAAGGGTTTACCCGGTTGCTGGAGCGGTTGCGGGAACAGCCGGAGCTGTTTGTTGATGCGGTTACGGCGTTGTGGCGAACGATGAACACGGGCGGTTATGACGGGCAGTTGATGGCCAAGCTGAAGCGGTTTAATGGCGGGCTGTTCAGCACTATCGACCCGATTCCGCTGACGGCGGAACAAATTCAACGGTTGCTGGAAGCGGCGCATCAGGATTGGCGTTTTGTGGAGCCGGCGATTTTCGGAACGCTGTTGGAGCGCGCTTTGGACCCACGGGAACGCCACAAGCTGGGGGCGCATTACACGCCCCGCGCTTATGTCGAGCGGTTGGTGATGCCGACGGTGATTGAGCCGTTGCGGCGGGATTGGAGTTCGGTGCAGGTGGCTGCCGCTGCCTGGGTGCGCCAGAACCAGCCGGATCGGGGGTTGCAGGAAGTGCGGGCGTTTCATCACCGGTTGTGCAGTTTACGGATTCTTGATCCGGCGTGTGGCAGTGGCAATTTTCTTTATGTGACGCTGGAGCATTTGAAGCGGCTGGAAGGTGAGGTATTAAACCTGCTTCGGGATTTGAGTGGCGGTCAGGGTGCATTGGAAACCGGCGGATTGACGGTAGACCCGCATCAATTTCTCGGTTTGGAAATCAATCCCCGCGCCGCTGCGATTGCTGAGATGGTGTTGTGGATCGGTTATTTGCAATGGCATTATCGGATTCATCATCGGCTGGATTTGCCGGAGCCGATTTTACGCGATTTCCGCACGATTGAATGCCGCGATGCGTTGATGGTTTACGATGCCTGTGAACCGGAAGTGGACGATCACGGTCAGCCGGTAACGCGCTGGGATGGGGTGAGTTTTAAAACCAGTCCCATTACGGGCGAAAATATCCCGGATGAAAGTCAGCGCATTCCGCATTATCGCTATAGTTATTCGCGCCAAGCCGCGTGGCCGGACGCTGATTATGTGGTGGGTAATCCGCCTTTTATCGGTGCGGCTACGATGCGACGCGCTTTGGGTGATGGTTATGTGGATGCGCTCCGGGCTACCTGGAAACAAGTCCCAGAGTCGGCGGATTTTGTGATGTACTGGTGGCATATTGCAGCGGAACGGCTCCGTCAGGGTTTATTGAAACGCTTTGGTTTTATCACCACGAATTCCATTCGCCAGACATTTAATCGGCGCGTTCTGAGTACGCATTTGGAGAGTTCCCCGCCGCTTTCGCTAATCTTCGCCATTCCCGATCATCCTTGGGTGGACGCCAGCGATGGCGCGGCGGTGCGGATTGCCATGACGGTTGCGGAAGCGGGCGAACAGGACGGTGTGTTGCAGACGGTGCGTAGTGAAACGGAAGGTGATGAACAGGCGCGTTCGGTGGAGTTGACCACGAGAACCGGCAGGCTTCATGCCGATTTAACTACTGGGGCGAATGTGGCCGGGGCGGTGGCGCTAGCGGCAAATTCTCGATTAGGCTTTCGTGGCGTTACCTTGATGGGTAGTGGATTTTGGGTTGAGTCGAACGATCCTTTAATCATGCAAGAACCCGCTGCTATAAAGCCTTTGCGCAATGGTAAAGACCTGACCAGTCGTCCCAGAGGCGTCTATGCGATTGACTTTTTCGGACTGTCTATGGAAGCAGCGAGAAGCCAGTTTCCCGCAGCCTTTCAACGAGTCTTGGATGGAGTTAAACCGGAAAGAGACCAATCGCAACGAGCAGCCTACCGGGAAAAATGGTGGATTTTTGCAGAAGCACGACCAGATTTAAGAGTCGCTAAGAGTGGATTGTCTCGTTACATCGCCACCACGATGACCGCTAAACACCGGATTTTTACTTTTCTGGAAGCCTGCATTCTTCCCGATCAAGGGATAATCGCTATCACGCTGGATAACAGTTTTTGGCTCGGTATACTTTCCAGCCGTATTCATATTCTCTGGACATTGGCGACGGGTGGAACATTGGAAAATCGTCCTCGCTACAACAACTCCCGCTGTTTTGAAACCTTCCCATTTCCCGATGCCGCCACTGAAACCGCCGCCCGCATTCGTGATTTGGCCGAAGAACTCGACGCGCACCGCAAGCGCCAGCAAGCGCAGCATCCCGAATTAACCTTGACCGGGATGTATAACGTGCTGGAAAAACTGCGGGCCGGGGAATCGCTGAACGCCAAGGGTCAGGTGATTCATCAACGGGGTCTGATCTCCATTCTTCGGGAATTGCACGACGAGCTGGATCGGGCCGTATTCGCCGCTTATGGCTGGAATGATCTGGCCGACCAACTGGTCGGTCAACCCGGCGCGACCACGCCCTTACTCGATAAACCCGCTGAACAGCTTGAAAGTGAAGAAGAATTATTGCGCCGCTTGGTTGATCTCAACACGCAACGCATCGCCGAAGAAATGCAAGGCCAAATTCGCTGGTTGCGTCCGGCCTATCAACACCCCGCCGCTTTATCCACCGAGCAACGTTCGGCCCAACAGGACAGCATAGCCGGGCTGGAACCGCCCACTACTTCAGAACCTGCCGCCAAACGCTCTTGGCCGAAAGCCATGCGCGAACAGGTCGAAATCATCCGCGAACTGCTGAACGCTGGCCCCCGGAACGTGGAACAACTGGTCGGCCATTTCCAGCGTAAACCGCTCAAAGCGGTGCTGACTGTGCTGGAAACGCTGGAAGCCATGAACTTGGCTCACCGCGAGGATGACCGTTGGCGATGGGGGTAGTACCGTTTCTCAATAGATTCCATTCAAAATCGTAGGGCGGGTTAGGGCGCCAGCCCGTAACCCGCCGATTTCGGTTGCCGTTTCGGCGGGTTACGCTTCGCTAACCCGCCCTACCCGTTTCTTTTGTAATACTAAAACCTATCGGAAATAGACTTCTGACTGAATCATTATGAAGCAATGCGCCATTCTGGCGCACTGCTGCTGAGAATCTCCGCCCGCTCAACTTCGCAATTCTGCATATCACGCTACGGATAGATTCAAAAAACCTTTTTAATTCAAAATGTCATAATTTATCCGATGGCAAATCCAGCGGTCGAGAACCATCAGCTGCTGAATCGGCCCGTTGTTTGCCTCTGCTCTTCAGCCCCCCACCCCTCTCTGCTCAACCTGACCCAAGGCGGAGTCATCCATGCCTACATTTTTCCCTCCTCTCCAGGCGCAGGGCCTGTACCGGCCTGAATTCGAGCGAGACAGTTGCGGTTTCGGCCTCATCGCCCAGATGGACAACCAGCCCAGTCATTGGCTGGTGCAGACTTCTATTAACGCCCTGGCTCGCCTGACCCATCGCGGCGCAGTCGCTGCTGATGGTAAATCCGGCGATGGTTGCGGGCTGTTGATGCGCAAGCCGGACGCCTTCCTGCGCCGGGTCGCGACCGAGGCAGGTATTGTTCTGGGCGAACAGTACGGGGTGGGCATGGTGTTTCTCAACCACGATCCGGCCCTGGCCGCCGCCGCCCGCGCTGATTTGCAGAGGGAATTGGAAAAGGAGGGCCTTACCGTCGCTGGTTGGCGGCCCGTACCGGTTCAGGCCGACGCCTGCGGCGATGAATCACGCAAGACTCTGCCGCGCATCGAACAGGTTTTTGTCACCTCGCCTGCCGGAATAGCCGCCGAAGCCTTTGAACGCCACCTGTTCGTCGCCCGCCGCCGCGCTAACCTGCTTATTCGCCAGCGCGATCCAGTCTACTACGTGCTTTCCCTGTCGGGACGGGTCATCAGCTACAAAGGGCTGGTGATGCCGGCTCACCTGCCGGTGTTCTACCCTGATCTCAACGATCCCGAACTTGAATCCTCGATCTGTCTGTTTCATCAACGCTTTTCCACCAACACCCTGCCGCAGTGGTGGCTGGCGCAGCCGTTCCGCTACCTAGCGCATAACGGCGAAATCAACACCATTTGCGGCAACCGCCACTGGACGGAAGCCCGCAGCCATATTTTTTCCTCGCCACTGCTGCCGGACATGGCCGAAATCCGTCCACTGGTGAATCTGCACGGCTCCGATTCCAGCAGTCTGGACAATATGCTGGAACTGCTGGTCATGGGCGGCATGGACATCTTCCGCGCCATGCGCTTGCTGATTCCGCCGGCCTGGCAGAATGTGGAACACATGGACCCCGACTTGCGGGCCTTCTACGAATACAACTCCATGCATCTGGAGCCGTGGGACGGCCCCGCTGGCATCGTATTAACCGATGGCCGTTATGCGGGCTGCGTACTGGATCGTAATGGTTTGCGCCCGGCCCGCTACGTCATCACCGCCGACCGTCATTTCACCATCGCTTCGGAAATCGGCGTGTACGACTACGCACCGGAACAGGTCGTCGCCAAGGGCCGGATGAAGCCCGGTGAAATGCTGGCGATTGATGTCGAAACCGGACGACTGTTGACGCCGCTGGACATCGACAACGATCTGAAGAGCCGTCATCCCTACCGGCGCTGGCTGCGCGGCAACGTGCAGCGGCTACGCTCACTGTATAAGGATGAGCCGGCACCGGTGCCGCTGGTTCCAGAAATGCTCAACACCGCGCAAAAACTGTTCGGCGTGACTTTTGAGGAACGCGATCAAATCCTGCGGGTACTGGCCGAAGCGGGGCAGGAAGCGATTGGTTCCATGGGCGACGATACGCCGTTTGCCGTGCTCTCCGACCGGCCCCGGTCGCTCTATGACTACTTCCGCCAGCAGTTCGCCCAGGTCACCAACCCGCCGATTGACCCGTTGCGCGAAGCGGTGGTGATGTCGCTGGAAACCTGTCTGGGCGGGGAAGGTAATCTGTTTGAGGAAAGTCCCGCCTATGCGCCGCGCCTGACGGCCAACTCGCCGGTGTTGACTGAGGGGCGCTTCCAGGCCCTGCTGACCAATCCCGACGGCGACTATCCCCATTACCGGATCGATCTGCATTATCCAGCGGATGAAGGGTTGCAAGCGGCGATTGAGCGGGTCTGCGCCGAAGCGGTCGCAGCGGTGCGCGGCGGCGCAGTGCTGCTGGTGCTGTCGGATCGCGCCCTCGCCCCTGACCGGCTGCCGATTCATGCCCTGCTGGCGACCGGCGCGGTGCATCACCGGCTGGTGCGCGACGGCCTGCGTTGCGACGCTAATCTGATCGTCGAAACCGCCACCGCCCGCGATCCGCACCAAATTGGGGTGTTGATCGGCTATGGCGCGACTTTGGTGCATCCGTGGCTGGCCTATGCCGTGCTGCATGATCTGATCCGCACCGGGGAAATCACGGGCCGCAACGCCGTAGCAGTCGTGGAGAACTATCTCAAAGGCATCAACAAGGGCCTGTACAAGATCATCTCCAAGATGGGCATTTCCACCATCAACAGCTATCGCGGCGCGCAACTGTTCGAGATTGTCGGCCTGCATGACGAAGTGGTGAATCTCTGTTTCAAGGACACGGTCAGCCGCATTCAGGGCGCACGGTTCGCCGATCTGGAAGCGGAACAGCAGCGGCTCGCGGAACACGCCTGGAAACGGCGGCAGGCGATTGACGCCGGCGGTCTGCTCAAATACATGCATGGCGGCGAATATCACGCCTATAACCCGGACGTGGTGTACGCCTTGCAAAAAGCGGTCGGCAGCGGCGATTACGCCGACTATCAGGAGTATGCCCGGCTGGTGAATGAGCGGCCGGTGGCGACCCTGCGCGACCTGTTCCAGCTCAAACCCCTGGGTCCACCGATTCCGCTGGATGAAGTGGAGTCGATTGCAGCGATCCTGCCGCGTTTTGACTCTGCGGGAATGTCGCTGGGCGCGTTGTCCCCGGAAGCTCATGAGGCGCTGGCCATGGCCATGAACCGGCTCGGCGGGCGTTCCAATTCTGGCGAGGGCGGCGAAGACCCGGCCCGCTATGGCACTGAAAAGAGTTCCAAGATCAAGCAAGTGGCGTCCGGGCGCTTCGGCGTGACTCCGGCCTATCTGGTCAACGCCGAGGTGTTGCAGATCAAGGTCGCTCAGGGCGCCAAGCCCGGCGAGGGCGGACAACTGCCCGGCGACAAGGTGAACGCCATGATCGCCCGGTTGCGCTTCTCCAAGCCCGGTGTGGCGCTGATTTCGCCGCCGCCGCACCATGACATTTATTCCATCGAAGACCTGGCGCAATTAATTTTCGATCTCAAGCAGATCAATCCGCAGGCGCTGGTGTCGGTGAAGCTGGTCGCAGAGGCCGGAGTGGGCACCATCGCAGCGGGCGTGGCCAAAGCGTATGCCGACCTGATCACCATCGCCGGCTATGACGGCGGCACCGGGGCATCGCCGCTCACCTCGGTCAAATACGCCGGTTCTCCCTGGGAGCTGGGGTTGAGCGAGACGCACCAGACCCTGCGCATGAACCGCCTGCGCGACAAGGTGCGCTTGCAAACCGATGGCGGGCTGAAAACCGGGCTGGATGTGATCAAGGCGGCGCTGCTGGGCGCGGAAAGTTTCGGTTTCGGCACCGCGCCGATGGTGGCGCTCGGCTGCAAATACCTGCGCATCTGCCATCTCAACAACTGCGCTACCGGGGTCGCTACGCAAAATAACGTGCTGCGCCTCAACCACTTCCGGGGCACGGCGGACAAGGTGATGAACTACTTCCGCTTCGTCGCTCAGGAAACGCGGGAGATCATGGCGCAACTGGGCGTGCGCAAGTTCGAGGAGCTGATTGGCCGCACCGACCTGCTGGACATCCTGGCCGGCGAGACGAGCAAGCATGGGCATCTCGACCTGTCGCCCTTGCTGTCCGACGCCGGTTTGCTGCTGGAGCATCCACAATTCTGCATCGAGCCGCGCAATGAACCGTTCGACAAGGGCGAACTGGCCGAGCAGATGGTGCACGACGCCCTGCCAGCGATTACGGCGAAAACCGGCGGTGAGTTTCACTACGCGGTTAAAAATATCCATCGCTCCATCGGGGCGCGGTTGTCCGGGGAAATCGCTCGCCGTTATGGCGATGTCGGCATGGAAAAGACGCCGGTTACGTTGAAATTGACGGGCAGCGCTGGGCAAAGCTTCGGCGTGTGGAACGCCGGCGGTCTGCATCTTTACCTGGAAGGCGACGCCAATGACTATGTGGGCAAGGGCATGGCCGGCGGTAAACTGGTCCTCTATCCGCCGCGTCAGAGTCAATTCGCCAGCCAGCAGACGCCGATTATCGGCAATACCTGCCTGTATGGGGCCACGGGCGGCATGTTATACGCAGCGGGTACGGCGGGCGAACGCTTTGCCGTGCGCAATTCCGGGGCGCTGGCGATTGTGGAAGGAGTTGGCGACCACGGCTGCGAATACATGACCGGCGGCGTGGTGGTCGTTCTGGGCGAAACCGGGGTGAATTTCGGCGCGGGCATGACCGGCGGTTTTGCTTTCGTGCTGGATGAACGCAACGCCTTTGTCGATTGCTACAACCACGAATTGATCGACATTCATCGCATCGCCACCGAATACATGGAGCCGCAGCGCAATTATCTGCTGGAACTGATCGAGGATTATGTGGCGGAAACCGGCAGCGCCTGGGGTCAGGCGATTCTGGACGACTTCCGCTACTACGCCAGCCGGTTCTGGTTGATCAAGCCAAAAGCCGCTGATCTGAAATCGCTGGTCGGCGCGTTGCGCGAAGCCGCCTGAGATCCTTATCCGCCGTTTGCCACTGGATACCCCGATGTCCCAAGCCAAACCGTTGCTGTTCATTGAAAACCCGCGCCAGGACCCGGACAAGAAACTGGCCCGCGAGCGCGTTCTCGAATTCAAGGAAATTTACGGGCAGTTCGATGCAGATGCCGCCGCTGTCCAGGCGGGTCGTTGCCTGCATTGCGGCAATCCCTACTGCGAGTGGAAATGCCCCGTCCACAACTACATTCCCAACTGGTTGCAATTGATCGCCGAAGGCAATCTGTTCGAAGCCGCGGAGATGTCCCATCGCACCAACTCACTGCCGGAAGTCTGCGGGCGGGTCTGTCCACAGGATCGGTTGTGCGAGGGTGACTGCACACTGAATGACGGCTTCGGCGCGGTCACCATCGGTGCGATTGAGAAATACATCACCGACGAAGCGTTGAAGGCGGGTTGGCGACCCGATTTGTCCCAAGTCACGCCGACCGGCAAACGGGTCGCCATTATCGGCGCGGGACCGGCAGGTCTCGGTTGCGCCGACATCCTGGCCCGTAATGGGGTCAAGCCAGTGGTGTTCGACCGCTATCCGCAAATTGGCGGCCTGCTGACCTTTGGCATTCCACCCTTCAAGCTGGAAAAGGAGATCGTGCAAACCCGCCGCGAAATCATGGAGGGCATGGGTGTGGAGTTCGTATTGAACACCGAAATTGGCCGCGACCTGCCGTTCCAGCGCCTGCTGGATGAATACGACGCCGTGTTTCTCGGCATGGGAACCTACACCTATATGAAAGGCGGCTTTCCCGGCGAGGATTTACCCGGCGTCCATGAAGCGCTGCCCTATCTGGTCGCCAATATCAACCGGCTGCTCGGTCTGGAAAAAGGCCCGGGCGCATTCATTGACATGCAGGGTCAGCGGGTCGTCGTGCTGGGCGGCGGCGACACGGCGATGGATTGCAACCGCACGGCGATTCGCCAGGGCGCGGCCAGCGTCACCTGCGCTTACCGCCGCGACGAGGCGAATATGCCCGGTTCCCGGCGCGAAGTCGCCAACGCTAAAGAGGAAGGCGTGCGCTTCCTGTGGAATCGCCAGCCGCTGGAAATCGTCGGCGATGGACGGGTGGAAGGAGTGCGGGTTTGTGCGACGCAGTTGGGCAAGCCGGATGCGCGAGGCCGGCGCGTCCCAGAGATTCTCCCCGGTTCGGAAGAAATCCTGCCTGCTGATCGGGTGATCATCGCTTTCGGGTTCCAGCCCAATCCCGCGCCCTGGTTCAGCGAATTTGACATCGCGGTGGACCTGCGCGGCCGGGTGCAGACCTCGCCCAAGGGCCAGTTCAAGTTCCAGACCCGCAATCCCAAGGTTTTTGCCGGCGGCGACATGGTGCGCGGCTCTGATCTAGTGGTGACGGCGGTGTTTGAAGGCCGACAGGCGGCGGAGGGGATTCTGGATTATCTGGGGGCGTAACCCGCCCCAACCCTCCCCCGCGAGGGGGGAGGGAGTCAATTCAACGATCAAAGATCAGCGCTGCCTGCTCCACCCGGGCCGCATTCAGCAACCAGGCTTGCAAGGTTTCACGATCATGGCCGGCCCGCAAGCGCTCCTCGATGGCGGCGTCCACTGCCAGACCGCGCCCGCGCAACAAAGTCAGGATGGCGTCCACCAAACCCTCCTCGCGGCCTTCCTCGCGGCCTTCCTCGCGCCCTTCCTCGCGCACGTCATTCAGGCTGGAGTAGCCACAGCGTTGCAAAAGATTCCGTAACACCACCTCATGCGCTGCATCCCGGTCAAACAATGCTCGCACCGGCACCGGATTGCGCAATACTCCCGGCGCTTCCAGCACATCGCTGGCGGTGTAAATTTTCATCGGCCCGTCCGGGCGATGCACTTCCACCCGCTGCGGCCCGACCAGTCGCACCACCCAGATTTGCTGCGTCCCCGCCGCCAGCAACTCGGCAATCTTGTCGCGCAGATCGCGCTCGTCCTGACCGGGACCGGCATATTCCACGGCTAACGGCGGCGCTTCGGTCAACCAAGTGCTATTGCCGCTGGGCGGCGTCGCCCGCACCGCCACGTCCGGCGCCCGCAACGTCCCCCCTTCTGGACTGATGCCTACATCAGCGCCGGTCCATTGCACATCGGGGTCGCTGTCCAGCACCAGCCCGCCCTTGACGCTGCCCGAGGCGTGTTGCCAGCCCGCTGGCGCACAGTAAATGGGATGGCCATTGGAAAGTTCGTAGCGGTCGCCATCACGCAGTTGATCCGCGCGAAAGGGGCCGTGGTCGGGATGTCGCAGCCGGTCGGTCATAGGAGCCTCCTGATATGAATCCTGATTTATTTCTCTGATTTTCTTATGTAAACAGAAAAATGTCAAAACAGTGCGTCTCCGTTGTCCATCCATACATGGACGCCGTTTCGGAACCTTGGCACACTTGGCATAGAATTGCCGTCAAAGACTCGGCAAACGGATTCGAGAATTCATGACCACCACCCTCCACAATGACCGCCTGCTGCGCGCCTTGCACCGACAGCCAGTGGACGTTACCCCGGTCTGGCTGATGCGCCAGGCCGGCCGCTATCTGCCGGAATACCGCGCGGCCCGCACCCGTGCCGGTAGTTTCATGCGTCTCTGCCAAACCCCGGAACTGGCCTGCGAAGTCACCCTGCAACCCTTAGCCCGTTTTCCGCTGGACGCCGCTATCCTGTTCTCGGACATCCTGACCATCCCCGACGCTATGGGCTTGGGTCTGTCGTTCAGCGACGGCGAGGGTCCACAATTTACCCGTCCGGTGCGCTCCATCGCCGATATTGAGCAATTAGGCGTACCCGACCCGGAGAGGGAGTTGCGCTATGTGATGGACGCGGTGCGGCTCATTCGCCGGGAACTGAACGGTCAGGTTCCGCTCATCGGCTTCGCCGGCAGTCCATGGACGCTGGCGACCTACATGGTCGAAGGCGGCTCCAGCAAGGATTATGCCCGGATCAAGGGCCTGCTGTATGACCAGCCGACGGCGCTGCATCAATTGTTAGAAGTCGTTACCGAGACGGTCATTGCTTACCTGAACGCCCAGAGCGCGGCGGGCGCGCAGGTTCTGATGGTGTTTGACACCTGGGGCGGCTTGCTCACGCCCCGCGCTTATCAGGAATTTTCGCTGACCTATTTGGCGCGGATCGTGGCCGACCTGAACCGTGAAGTTGCAGGTCAGTCTATACCAGTCATCCTGTTCACCAAGGGCGGGGGCGCCTGGCTGGAAGCCATCGCCGCCACCGGTTGTGACGCTGTGGGTGTGGATTGGACTATGGATTTAAGCGATGCGCGCCGACGAGTCGGCGACCGGGTCGCGTTACAGGGCAACCTCGATCCCGCCGCCCTGTATGCCGCTCCTGAACATATCCGCAAGTTAGTCGCCCAGACGCTGGCCGATTTCGGTCCTGGCGCTGGCCATATATTCAACCTGGGGCATGGTATCCAGCCTGGCGTTGATCCGGATCACGTCCGGGCGCTGGTGGACGCCGTGCATGAATTGAGCAAACCCTATCATGCGAATGCCGCTGATGCCGGATGATGAACGGAACCGCCGGGCGAACCGCACCACGCCTCCCAAGTCGATCAGCGCCCGTATCCTGTCCTCTGGGGTCGTGGTTGTCCACTGGGATCGCGATCATTACGACTATTTGCTGTTGCGCGCCTACAACTATTGGGATTTTCCCAAAGGCGTAGTAGAAGCGGGTGAATCACCATTGGCGGCAGCGGTCCGCGAAGTCGAGGAAGAGACCACCCTAACCGGACTGCGCTTTCGCTGGGGCGATGCCTACCGCGAGACCCATCCCTATAACCAGGGCCGCAAGGTTGCCCGCTACTACATCGCAGAATCGCCCAGCACCGACGTCAGATTGTTGCTTAACCCGGCACTGGGCCGCCCGGAGCATAGCGAATTCCGCTGGGTCAACCGCGCCGAGGCCTGGACCCTGCTGACCCCCCGGGTGCGGGCCATCCTGGAATGGACGGACAGCATCATCGCCCGACCGGTGCGACGGTTCTGAACCGGCGTAATCGGCCCCAGGCGAACCCCATTGCGAACAGCCCGATCAGGATTGGGTAATCAACGCTGCAAGCGGTTGGGAAGCGCATGACCCAGCGCAAACAGGGTGGTTGCGGCCACTACGACTGAGGGGCCAGCCGGGGTATCCCAGCGCAGCGAGGCCCATAATCCCGCGCCGACCGCGATACAACCCAGCCCACCGGCGAGCAAAGCCATGCTTTCTGGCGAACGGGCGAAACGTCGGGCCGTTGCGGCGGGAATGATCAACAGCGACGTGATCAGCAGAATGCCCACCACTTTCATCGCTACCGCGATGACGATAGCGATGAGCAGCATGAACGCCAGCCGGACGGCGAACACCGGAACGCCCTCTACTTGCGCCAGTTCCTCATGCACCGTCGCCGCCAGCAGGGGCCGCCATAGCCAGCCCAGCGCCGCCAGCGCCAGCCCAGCGCCACCCCAGATCCAATACAGATCATCGGGGCTGATCGCTAAAATATCACCAAATAAATAGCCGGTCAGATCAATCCGCACGGTTTCCAGAAAAGCCAGCGTCACCAAGCCCAGTGACAAGCTGGTGTGGGCGAGGATGCCGAGCAGAGTGTCAACCGCCAGCGCCCGCTGCCGTTGCAGCAACACTAATATAATGGCAATCAGGAGACAGGCTGCGGCAACCCCCAGTTGTGGATTGACCTGCAAGACGATACCAAGCGCCACGCCCAGTAGTCCCGAATGCGCCAGGGTATCGCCAAAATAGGCCATCCGCCGCCAAACAATGAACGCGCCCAGCGGCCCAGCGGCCAGCGCTACGCCCAAGCCACCTGACAGCGCGCGGATCAAAAAATCATCCATGTTCCTCTTCCTCAGCAACAACGACTGCCCCGTGCAGGTCATGGCGGTGGTTGTGGTGATGGTGATAAATCGCCAGTCGCCGAGCGCCGTCGAAGCCAAACAGCTCCAGATAGGCCGGATGACTGGCGACATGATCAGGATGACCGGAGCAGCAAACATGCCGATTGAGGCACAGCACATGATCGGTGGTCGCCATAACCAAATGCAGTTCGTGCGAGACCATCAGAATTCCGCAACCCCGTTGATGACGCAGGTTGTTGATTAAATCATACAACTCATATTGACCGGTCAGATCGACACCCTGGATCGGTTCGTCCAGCACTAATAAATCGGGTTCGCGCAACAGCGCCCGCGCCAATAGCATCCGTTGAAATTCACCGCCGGAAATAGCCTGCACGGGTGAATCGAGGACTTGAGGCGCTCCGACTTCCGCCAGTACCGCCCGGACCCGCTCGCGCGAAGCGGGGGCGCCAAGAGTGATGAATCGTTGGACGGTTAATGGCAAGGTGTCGTCGATGGACAGCCGTTGCGGCATATAGCCGATCCGCAGTCCCGGCTTGAGCCGGATATGGCCACTGTCGGGGCGGATTAACCCCAAAACAACGCGCACCAAAGTGGATTTGCCAGCGCCGTTCGGGCCGATCAGGGCGACGATTTCGCCTGCGCTCACCTGGAGATTCACTGCCTGCAGGATAGGATGGCCGCGAATGGCGAAATTGACATTTTCGACCGTCAGCAGAGGTTGAACCGGCGAGGTCGCCAGGGTCGGAGCAGAGAGGGGCGCGGAGAGAGGCTTGACGGTCACGATAGAATAAACCTGCTGGGTAAATATGATGTTTTGAACATGGGTAACCGTTCAGACCCCCCCCACCCCAGCTCTCCCCCACAAGGGGGAGGGAGTTTTACGAAACAGTCGGTTATCTGGCTCCCCCTCCCCGATGTGAGAGGGGGTTGGGGGGAGGGGGTGAACGCATATGAACATTGATTAGGCATGAACAGCGAGGAGAATTTCAAGATGAGAATTCGCGGGTTGTTACCGATCGGCGCGTTGTTGCTGGCACCCTGGATAGCGCTGGCCGCTCCGAATGTAGTCGCCAGCCTACAACCGGTGCATTCGCTGGCGGCGGGGGTCATGCAAGGGGTGGGGCAACCGCATCTGTTAGTCACGGGCGGCGCTTCGCCGCATGATTACCACCTGCGGCCCTCCGACGCCCGCGTGATCGCCGAAGCGGATATCCTGTTCTGGATCGGACCGGATTTGGAGCGCTTTCTGATCAGGCCGCTGAACAACGTCAAGGGCAAAGTTCAGGCCATCGCCTTGCTGGAAGCGCCCAATGTGACCGTGCTGCCGTTGCGGACGGGCGGCGTTTGGGAATCACATCGACATGAGCATGTCGAGGGCGCGCACGCCAAACAGGATCACGATCATGAAGCTGCGCATGAGGCCGATCACGATGCCCACATCTGGCTGGACCCGGTCAACGCCATCGCTATGACGCGCCGAATGGTTGCCGTGCTTGGCGAGGTCGATCCCGACCATAAAACCGCTTATGAACGCAACGGCGCGGCGTTGATTGAGCGACTGAACCAGCTCAACCAGCAACTGGCGCTGAAACTGGCGCCGGTCAAGGATCAACCCTATGTAGTGTTTCACGACGCCTATCAGTATCTTGAACGGCGTTACGGCCTGAATGCGGTCGGTTCGGTCGTGTTGAACCCGGAACAACGGCCCGGCGCGAAACGGGTCGCCGAGATTCAAGCGCGCATTCGTGAGCGCGGAGTGCGCTGTGTATTCAGCGAACCGCAGTTTCAGCCCGCGTTAGTGAACACCGTGATTGCGGAGAGCAGCGCCCGTACCGGAACCCTGGATCCGCTCGGCGCTGAGATTCCACCCGGTCCTGATGCCTATTTTCAATTGCTGGAAGGGCTGGCGGATGCTTTGCAGGCTTGTTTGAGCGGCGCATGAAAGCCGTAGTCAGCGCATGGGCGACATTCACTTCCGGGATGGTTTATGCTGTTATGCGCGTCCGGCGGCGGAACTGCTCGGGTTCAGCCGGTGGGCTGTTGAAAATCACAAAGATGAACGGACATGACCAACACAAAGGCGGATAACTATGGCTGAGACATTTGCGGGCTTTGCGCCCTATCGTGCAGAACACGAAGAGGAGTATATGAATGACCGGCAGAAAGCCCATTTCCGCGCCATCCTGCTGGCCTGGAAACAGGAACTCATGGACGAAGGCCGGCGCACCGTCAACAGTATGCAGGATGAAGTCCTCAATCTCCCTGATCCCAATGATCGCGCTAGCCAGGAAGAAGAGTTCTCGATCAGCCTGCGAGCGCGGGATCGAGAGCGTAAGTTACTACACAAGATTGATAAATCTCTAGGCCGATTGGCCGGCGACGATTATGGCTATTGTGAGGCCTGCGGCGTGGAGATTGGCCTGCGCCGGCTGGAAGCGCGGCCTACCGCAGAATTGTGTATCGATTGCAAACACCTCGAAGAGCAGAAAGAAAAAAGTCAGGCAACGTAACCCAAGGCGGTCAGGCGTCTTTTTCAACAGGGTGAGGTCTGTAGCTCAGGCTTTAACCTGACCCGGTAAAAAAGTCAGGCTAAAGCCCGACCTATAATGGAGTACTCCGGAGATTTTCATCATGCGAAAAATACTGTTCGCCAGTTTGCTGTTGTTGTGCAGTAGTTTCGTTATCGCGGCGGAAAAACCCACGCTGGTTCTCTACAACTGGTCGGAATACCTGCCCAAACAGGTGCTGCGGCAGTTCACCAAGGAAACCGGCATTCCGGTGCGGTATTCAACCTACGATAGCAACGAGGCGATGTACGCCAAGGTCAAGACGGTCAAAGGCGTGGGTTATGACCTGCTGGTTCCGTCCACCTATTATTTGGACCGGATGCGCCGCGAAGGTTTGTTGCAGAAGATCGACAAGGCCAAACTCAGCAATTTTGGCCACTTGAACCCGCGCCTGTTGAATCAGTCCTACGATCCCAATAATGACTACAGCATTCCCTATCTGTGGGGAACGACCGGCATCGGTTACAACACTGACAAGATTCCGGCGGGCCGTCTGACGAGTTGGGTGAATTTGTGGGAACCCGCCTATAAAAACAAGCTGTTGCTGCTCAACGATATGCGTGAGGTTTTCTCGATGGGTCTCAGAACGTTGGGCTATTCCATCAACACGACGGACGAAAACCAGATTCGCGCCGCCTACGAGAAACTGACTGAACTCATGCCCAATGTGCGGGTATTCGACTCGGAATCGCCCAAGACCAAATTTCTGGCCGGCGAGGTGGTGGCGGGCATGTTATGGAATGGCGAAGTTTTCCAGGCCAGTCAGGAAAATCCAAACATCCGATATGTTTATCCCAAGGAAGGGGCCACCCTGTGGGTCGACAGTCTGGTGATTTCCGCCGGCGCCCAGAATGTAGACGCGGCGCACCAGTTCATCGACTTCGTGCTGCGCCCGGAAATCGCCAGGCAGATCAATGAAGAGGTCGGTTATTCCTCGCCCAATCTGGCGGCCATCCAGTTGCTGCCGGAGAAAATGCGCAACAACCGTGCGATCTATCCGACCGATGAGGATTTGCAGAACGCCGAGTTCCAGACCGATGTCGGCGAGGCGTTGTCGATTTACGACCGGTATTGGCAACGGCTCAAGGCCGGGCGTTGAAAACCCGCCTCGGCAGGTTCAAATCAGGGTAGAACTCCCTCCTCTTGAGCGGGGGAGGGGGTGAAGCAAATCGTTGACAGGTTTTGAATTCAGGCAGCGCTGGTCAGCCGTTCGTATTTGTCTTGCAACTGTTCGTCAGTTTCGGGGTGTTTCGGGTCCGGGATGATGCAATCGACCGGGCAGACCTCGATACACTGCGGCGTATCGTAGTGGCCGACGCACTGGGTGCAGAGGTTCGGATCGATCTCATAAATTTCCTCGCCCTGCGAAATCGCTTCGTTTGGGCACTCCGGCTCGCACACGTCGCAATTGATGCATTCATCAGTAATCATTAGTGCCATGGCTGGCTCCTTATTTTGTTTCAAGCAGATGGAATCCCCGGCGACCGCAACCGGCCTCGCCGGATTTCCGAGTATTTTACTCAATTATTCGGGATCTGGGACGCGAATTTCGTCGCCAGCGCCGCCTCGACTCGCGGATGGACGAAGGGGGCAATATTGCCGCCCAGCTTGGCGACTTCGCGCACCAGGCTGGATGAGATAAAGGCATATTGTTCAGCGGGAGTCAGAAAAATCGATTCGATTTGTGGGTTCAGGCGGCGGTTCATACTGGCCAACTGAAATTCAAATTCAAAATCGGCGACCGCTCGCAAGCCGCGCATGAGTACATTAGCGCCAATGCTTTTGGCATGGTTCACTAACAAGATGTCGAAGCCGCACACCTCGACATGCGGCAGATGCGCCACGACTTCGTTCACCAGTTCGACCCGTTCCTCCAGCGAGAACAGCGGCTGCTTGTTAGGATTGGCGGCGATACTGACCACCAGCCGCTCGAACATGCGTGCGCCACGCTCGATCAGATCGGCATGACCGTTAGTGATCGGATCGAAAGTACCGGGGTAAATGGCGACGACAGACATGGGGAATTCCTGGCAGTGCGGAAGATGGCGCGGATTATCGGGAAAGCGGCGCGGCAAGGCAACTTTAGAAAGCAGGCGGGGTGTGCAACTTTTCCGGCTGGGTCTTGAACCGACACGGCTGTCGTCATAGCTTATTGATGTAAGAGAAAATCTACTCCAATTAGGCTTAGCGCAAGCTCGCGCACTATACTTGGCATGTAACCGTTCACACCCCTCCCGGTAGCGGCTGACTTCCCTCCGGGGAGTCTGGTATGGAAAACTAGCGCCCAGCCCCGTAATCGACTGCCATGCACCTGAACCAACATAGTCTGCGCCAATTAGATCAAGCCTACCTGGATTCGCTGGGGAAGGCCGATGTGGAGTGGGTCATGCGCGCCCAGGGGGTCCGGCGGCTGATTCACGGCCACACTCATCGACTGGCGATTCATGACTGGCGGCTGGAACGGCTGTCTGGCGCGCCATGATTCTGCTGCCCACCATCAGCCCGTGGTTGCACAATACGCCGGGGAGTTTTTCCGCGCTGATGGATCTGTATGAACGCAATTACATACAGATTCGCCGGTTGCTGCCGGTCATGCCGCCAGCGGCAGCGGTTCGGGTCTCGCAGACGCCGGGCGGCCTGGACTTGCATCTGCGAATTATTGAGCGTTGCCGCTATACCAGTGAACTGATCCTGACCTATCAGTTCGGCGGCGAGGATGGCCCGCCCATCGCTGAGCCTGATTTACGCATCCGGGTGTATCACGATGCCCGACAGGCCGAGGCAATGACGGTACATTTGCGGCATGACCTGGTTTTTTCCAGTCATTTCCCTGATGAAGAGCGCATGGATCGCGCCAGTCTCTACCGGCGCTGGCGGATGAACCGCTTTCTCTATAAATGGCTGAGTTACTGCCTGCGGCAGGGCCATTGCTTTACCGAACCTCTCATTCATCCGGCTTGAAGTCTATCTGAAAGCACCAATTATAGGTGCTTCAACATTCGTTCGTATTCGTCATGAGCGCCAATCCAAAACCACAAAACGGCATCCTCCTCAAGTATGCCAAGCGCCCGGTAGTTAATGCCGATACGAACTGAATAAACAGGCTGTTTCTTTCCTACTCGTTTGAAATATAGACCATGCGCATGGGGATTAATTTGCCACAACTCATAAGCACTATCCGCCCGGCTTTTCACGTCTTCAGGCAATTCCTCATAAAGCTTCCAAAACTGTGAGGTTGTTATTGACTTCATCCTGGCATGATCCGCCCTTTATTACTAAATTTCATCGGTTTTGTTTTACCTGATCGATGTTCATTTAATGCCTCGTTAGACAAACACTCCAGCATTTTTTGTGATTCATCAGTTGCAAGTAGTGCATCCCATCGATCATTATCAGCTTCAATTTGAGCCGAATCTTCTCCTTGGGTTAATTTTTCAGCAAGAATTTGTCCTTCCAGGAAACGCGCAAAATCTAATAGCTCATCTACTCTGGAAGGTGGCAAATTACGTATGATTTTGATCAAGATTTGCTCTTGGTTTTGGTTAACAGCGGTTTGTAAGTTCATATAAAAATACCTCTAATTTCATAGATCATTTCTCTTTGTTCAGCAATGAATTTGAAATAACCGCATCAGAAAGCGTAATTCTGGAAGCCTTTATCAGTTAAGACCTTCAACGATCTGGTTTCCTATTGCGTTTTCCATCACGATTTTTTGCGCCGCTCGGGCCAGCAGACCCCCCACGTTCTCCATCACGATTTTTTGCGCCGCTCGGGCCAGCAGACCCCCCACGTTCTCCATCACGATTTTTTGCGCCGCTCGGGCCAGCAGATCCCCCACGTTCTTCATCACGATTTTGATTGTTTAGCTTTCCTGGTGAAGCTGATTTTTGTAGGTACTCGGGTACTCCGTCCGCAAAGCGGCCAAGATTGTGATTTTTTTGTCTGCCTGAATTTTTTTGATGGGTACTCTGTCCTTTTTCAATCATATTATTTATAACTCCACTAATAACTCCACCAACTATTGCGCCGACTATGGCAGTGGCAGCTTGAGCTTCTTCGGGGGATGATTCTGTAGGTGCTGAATCCGTCGTACTAACCGTCTGTTCTACTGAACGATCAACACTAATGATGCTTAAGTTGGCGGGTATAACTAAACGCTGTCCTATTTCAATACGATTTTGATTTTTGATTCCATTATAATCGGCGATAGCTTTCGAATTATCTTGACTGCCCGTCATTTCTTGGGAAATTTTACCTAATGTATCCCCCTTCTTTACTATGTATATTGTCTGTATAGGCTGTATAGGCTGTTCTGGTAATACGGCACAGCCTGAGTTTAATATAAATACTCCGGTTAAAAAGCAATTCCCTACCACTAACTTCAGCTTTGACATAAATCTTCCTCATTGCTACAAGTAGCGATAGTAAGAAAATCAGTATGGCCTAACATGAGGTAGGCGCCATAAACGACACCTTATTTTACATCAAATTTGATACTTAATCGGGTTTGCTTCAAGCAACTTACTAATTTAGTAAGTGCTTTGCATAAGCATAATAAGGCGTCAATAATCCGCCAAGCAAAAGCGTCAGCTTTCCGCGCTGACCGCACCCGTTGGCTGATCCAGCGCAAAAATCCATAACCGTCATCATCCCAAACCACGCCGTCACATTTCAATCCCCCTATTTCTTGAAAATCCTCTGAAAATGTGTCGGTGCAAAGACCCATTATTCCTGCCAATAAGCCTTAATGCGTAACAATAGAGAACAGTCTGGCCGCTGCCAAACCAACCCCAACTTCCTCGCCTACTTCCAAAAAATCTTTTCCAGCTAGTTTTTACCATCATCGTTATCATCAACTGCGACAGCTTGCCTCTTCTCATGCCCAGCGCGCCGCCGGTTTCCTGCCCCAATTCCTTGCTCCCGCCGCGCCGGCCCGCCGGAGAATTCTTGTACAAACCTGCCCTCTTCCGGGCGTTGTCCGGCCAAATTAGTTGACTAATCAGGTAGGGTAATATAGTTTCCACAGATAAATAGTCATGAATTGTCTCATTTTAGTCACTTTAAAGGTAATGCCATGAAACTCTCAACCAAAGGTCGCTACGCGGTGACCGCCATGATGCATCTTGCCATCCATGACCGGCACGGCCCGGTCACGCTGGCTGAAATCTCCCTGTGCCAGGGAATCTCCCTCTCCTATCTGGAACAGTTGTTCGCCAAATTGCGCCGGCGCGGCCTGGTCGAAGGGGTGCGCGGACCCGGCGGCGGTTATCGGCTGGCGCTCATGCCGGACCGTATTACCATCGCGAATATTATCAGCGCCGTCGACGAACGGATGGACGCCACCCGCTGCTGCGGCCAGGAAAATTGCCAGGGCGGTCAGCGCTGCCTGACCCATAAACTATGGACGGACCTGAGCCGGCAAATTTTCACCTTCCTCGAAGGTATCACGCTGGCCCAGTTCGTCGAGCGTCCGGCGGCCTACGATGAGGTGGTGATGCATCGCCAACATGCGCGCCGGCGGGAACAACCCATAAAACCGTTACCCATTCCTGCGGCCATGATGTAACCGGAGGGCGCAGGACGATGCGCTCGCCGATTTATCTCGATTATGCGGCCACGACGCCGGTTGATCCCCAGGTTGCCGCCCGATTAGGGCGGCATTTAACTCTGGCCGGCGTCTTCGGCAACCCCGCTTCCACTACCCATTACTTTGGCCGACAAGCGGCGCAGGCGGTTGAAACCGCTCGCGCCGAGGTCGCCGCGCTCATCAACGCCGATCCCGGCGATCTCCTCTGGACTTCCGGCGCTACTGAGGCCAATAACCTGGCCCTGTTCGGCGTCATGCGCGCCAACGCCCGCAAGGGTCGGCATCTGCTCACCGCCAAGACCGAACACAAGGCCATCCTCGATATTTGCCGACGGCTGGAGCGGGACGGCGGCACGGTCACTTATCTCGATCCAGACCCGGATGGCCGGATTCCATTGGCAAGAATCGCGGCGGCGCTGCGCCCGGACACGGTGCTGGCGTCGCTGATGCACGTCAACAATGAAACCGGCGTCATCCAGGATTTGGCGGCGATTGGCGCATTAACCCGCGAGCGCGGCGTTCTCCTGCATGTCGATGCTGCCCAGAGTGCCGGTAAACTACCGATTGATTTGCAAACCTGGCCGGTGGATTTGCTCAGCCTCAGCGCCCACAAGCTGTACGGCCCCAAAGGCGTCGGCGCGTTGTACGTCCGGCAACGTCCGGTGCGGGTGCGGTTGGAGCCGTTGCTGTATGGCGGTGGTCAGGAACGCGGCTTGCGCGCCGGCACCTTGCCGACCCATCAAATCGTGGCGATGGGTGAAGCGTTTCGCATCGCCCGTGAGCAGATGGCGGTCGAACCGGCGCGGATTGCCGAATTGCGCGACCGATTATGGCGGGCGTTGGCTACCTTGGGTGAAGTGACGCGCAACGGCCATGCGGAACAGTGTGTCGCGGGTATTCTCAACGTCAGCTTTGCCAGCATTACCGCTGAAGCCCTGCTGGCGGACGTGCCGAATATCGCCGTTTCCACCGGTTCCGCCTGCACGTCAGCGGGCAATGAACCTTCCCATGTGCTGCGCGCCATGGGCTGCGACGCCGTTCGCGCACGCGGAGCCGTTCGCTTCAGCCTGGGCCGCTTCACGACGGTTGAGGAGATTGATCAGGCGGTTCAGGCTATCAGCGCAGCGGTTCAGCGGCTGCGGGAACTCTCGCCGCTCTGGCCTTCATCGCACTAACTGATTGAGATCGAAGATCGGCAGCAGAATCGCCAGCACGATCACCAGCACCACCCCGCCCATCACCAGAATCAGCATCGGCTCGAAAATGCCCAGTAACGCCGCAATCAGCGTTTCAGTCTCGCGTTCCTGCTGCACTGCCGCCCGTTCCAGCATATTCTCCAGCCGGCCACTGGCCTCGCCGCTGGCGATCAGTTGCACGGTCATCGGCGGAAAATAGCCGCTGTTGCTGATGGCTTTTTGCAGACTGGCTCCTTCCTTTACCCGCACTGCCGCCTGTTCGACGGCTTCCCGCATCGGCAAATTGCTCATCACCTGCGCGGAAATGCGCAACGCTTCCAGCACCGGCACACCGCTGGCCATCAAAATGCTGAAGGTGCGGGCGAAGCGGGCGGTATTCGCGCCCCGCGTCAGCCGGGCGATCAAGGGTAATTTCAGCAGGGCTTGATGCACCCGCCGTTTGAAACTGATCCGGCGCAGCGCGTAGACCCAACTGACTACGCCCATCGCTAGCCCACTCAGCAATAACCAACCGTATTGACGCAAAAAATCGCTGAGCGCGATCAACCCCCGGGTCAAGGCGGGCAACTGCTGATTCAGACTGCTGAACACCTGAACCACTTGCGGCACCACATACGTCAGCAGGCCAGCCACGACCAGGATAGCAACCCCGGTCAGCAACAACGGATAAAACAGCGCCAAACCGACCTTCTGGCGCATCTGCTGGCGGGCTTCGGTGTAATCAGCCAGCCGCTCAAACACCACATCGAGATGGCCGGACTGTTCACCCGCCGCCACCGTTGCCCGGTACAGTTCCGGGAACACGCTGGGAAAATCCCGCAACGCCGTCGCCAAGGTATGCCCTTCCAGCACTCGGGCGCGCACCGCCAGCAGCAACCCGCTCAAGCGCGTCCGTTCGGCCTGCCGCGCCACTGCACCCAGCGCCTCCTCCAGCGGCAGGCCAGAGCCAACCAAGGTCGCCAATTGCCGGGTGATCAAGGCTAAATCCGTCGGGCTGATACGCGGACGGAACCATTGATGGCCGCGACTGCGTTCCTGACTGGCGACTTCTTCAACGCCGAGCGGATTCATACCGCGTTCCCGCAACAACTGGCGGGCCATGCGCGGGGTGTCAGCTTCGATCAGACCTTTGCGCTGGCGGCCCTGGTCATCGAGTGCAGCGTATTGAAAAGCGGGCATTAATCCTCCCGCGTGACCCGCACCAGTTCCGCCAGTGCGGTATCGCCAGCCAGCACCCGTCGCCGGCCATCATCGCGGATACTGGAACTGGATAAGCGGGCGTGGCGTTCCAGTTCCTGCTCGCCGTGACCTTCATGAATCAGCGTCTGCATCGTCTCGTCTACCACCACCAACTCGAAGATGCCGGTGCGGCCCCGGTAGCCGGACTGATTGCAGCGCTCGCAACCGACCGGGGCGTACAGCGTCGGCGGCGTTGCCGAGTCAACATTCAACACTTGGCAATCTGCCAGCGTTGCTGGATAGGCCAGTTTGCAATGAGGACACAGTTTGCGCACCAGCCGCTGGGCCAGCACGCCGATCAGCGAGGAGGACAGCAGAAACGGCTCAACGCCCATATCGCGCAACCGGGTCATGGCCCCCACCGCGCTGTTGGTGTGCAAGGTGGATAACACTAAATGACCCGTCAACGACGCCTGCACGGCAATCTCCGCCGTCTCCAAATCGCGGATTTCGCCGACCATCACCACATCCGGGTCCTGGCGCAGAATGGCGCGCAGACCCCGGGCAAAGGTCATTTCCACCTTGGTGTTGACCTGCGTCTGGCTGATGCCATCCAGGTAATATTCGATGGGATCCTCGACGGTCATGATGTTGCGCTTGCGGTCATTCAACTGAATCAGTCCGGCGTACAGCGTCGTCGTTTTGCCGGAGCCGGTGGGTCCCGTGACCAGCAGGATGCCGTGCGGACGGTGGATCAATTTCAGCAACCGCGTTTCGTCCTTTGGCTCCATGCCCAGATGTTGCAAGTCCAGCCGGCCTTCGCGTTTGTCCAGCAGCCGCAACACCACCCGCTCGCCGTGGCCGGTCGGCAGGGTCGAAACCCGCACATCGACCGGTCGCCCGGCGACTTTGAGGGAAATCCGCCCATCCTGCGGCAGCCGCTTCTCGGCGATGTCCAGATGGGCCATGACCTTGACCCGCGAGACCAGTAACGGTCCCAGCGTGCGCGGCGGCTGCAACGCTTCCCGCAGCACCCCGTCCACCCGGAAGCGCACCAACAGCCGGTTTTCGAACGATTCAATATGAATGTCCGAGGCGTTTTCCTTGATCGCCTCGGTCAACAGAGCGTTGATCAGGCGAATGATCGGCGCATCATCGGCGCTTTCCAGCAAATCCTCCGGTTCCGGCAGACTCAACGCGACCTGATTCAGGTCGATCTCATCGCCGAAGTCTTCCATCATGCGCTGCGCGCCATCGCTGTCGCCCTCGTAGGCGTCCTGCAACAGGCGCTCGAAGCGGTCGGCGGGAACGGGAACCGGGCGTAATGGGGTGTGCAAATGACGGCGCAGTTCCGCCAGGCTGTGGACGCTGACGCCGGGCCGATAGGCAATGTTAACTTCGCCCTCGCGTTCATCCAGCACCAACACCCCATGCCGCTTGGCGAAAGCATAAGGCAACCGCCGGACCGGCAGCGGTTCACTCGACGCGGTCGGTTCCGGCGCCATGCTCATCGGTTGTTGAATCCAATATCTGCCGGTTCGGCAGCAGGCGGTGGCGCGGATTTCGGCGGCGCCGGTTCTGGCGGAACTGGCGGGGATAAATCGAGAATCGTCCGCTGTTCCTTGACTTCCTGTTGCGGCTTCAGCACCGGCGACTGCACATTCGGCAACAGATAATCGGCGTTTTCCCGGGCCATAAGTTGCTGTTGGCGGATGTAGCTGTACTTATCGCTGGTGTGCAGCGTCCCCTGAGTCGGGTCGCGCAGAATCACCGGATGCAGAAACACCATCAGATTGCGCTTGAGCTTGGTGGTGCTGCGGTAACGGAACAGGTTGCCTAATAGCGGGACATCGCCCAGCAGCGGCACTTTCTGGGCGCTCTCGTCGAGCTTGTCATCGATCAGCCCACCCAGCACCAGAACCTGACCATCCTCGACCATGACGATGGTCTTGATCGACCGCTTGTTGGTCGTCGGACCCTGGGTCGCGGCATTGGCCGAGGGTACGACGCTGGACACTTCCTGCTCGATCTCCAGCTTCACCGCATTCCCTTCATTGATCTGCGGCTTGACCTTGAGTTTGATACCCACATCATCGCGCTGGATGGTCTGGAACGGATTAGCGAGCGCATTGGTATTGCCGCTGCTGCCGCTGGATGTTGAAGACGTATAACTGCCGGTAACAAACGGCACGTTCTGGCCGACGACGATTTCCGCCTCTTCATTATCCATGGTCACGACCGTCGGCGTGGACAGTACATTGGTATCGGCATCCTTGGCCAAGGCGCTGATCAGCGCCCCAAAGCGGTTGTTGCCGCTGAAATCGCCGGCCGCCATTTGCATACCCTGCGGAATGCGCGCCGCGGACAGCGCGGTCAGGTCGCCGCTGTCCGCCTGGGCGGCCAGCCCGATGATATTGGCCAGGCTGGTCGTCTCGGTGCCCAGATTGGTAAAACCAATCACGCTATTACCGGCCGCCACCCATTGCACCCCCAGCTCGGCGGTTTTCTCCGCCGAAATCTCGGCGATGACCGCCTCCACCAACACTTGGGCACGGCGCACGTCCAGTTGCGCAATCACTGAGCGCAGCGAGCGAATCAATTCCGGCGGCGCGGTGATCACCAGGGCGTTGGTCGACTCGTCAGCCTGAATATCCACCAGGCTGCCGCCACTGCTACTGCTACTGCTACTCCCGCCGGGCGGCGCGCCGGGTTGACCCGGTATGGGCGCGTTGCGCGCGGCGTCATTGCTCAGACTCTTGCTGACCCCCTGCAAAACGGTCATTAAATCCTTGGCCTTGGCATAGCGCAGATAGACAACCTGGGTATTGCCGCCCGCATCGACCGGCGTATCCAGATGGGTGATCAGGGTTCGTAACCGCACCCGCGAAGTCTTGTCGCCGCTCAGCAAAATGCTGTTGGTACGCTCATCCGCCACCATGCGCAGTGGACTACCTGCACCAGCGGCGGGATCGGCGCGGGTCTTCCCCTGTTCCAGCGCCGTCAATACGCGCACGATTTCGGTGGCCGAGGCATGGCGCAGCGCTACGATTTCAACTTCCTCATTACTGGCCAGATCAATGCGGCTGATGATGCTGGCGATGCGCTCGACATTGGCGGCGCTGTCGGAAATGATCAGGACATTGGTCGGCGTGTAGGCCGCCAGATGACCTTGCGGGGGAATCAGGGGACGCAGGATCGGCACGATTTGCGCCGCCGACACGTTCTGCACTTGAATAACGCGGGTCACGATCTGATCCGGTTCGATGCGGCGTTGCTGATCGACGGTGGGTACGTTTTCCTGTTTGGCCCCCGCTGCCGGAACGATCTTGATGACCTTGTCGCCAGGGATAGCGGCGAACCCGTGGACGCCCAGCACGGCCAAGAACACTTCGTAGAGTTCCTTCTCGTCCATCGACTTGGAGGAGATGATGGTGACCCGGCCCTTGACGCGCGGATCGACGATGAAGTTCTTGCCGGTCAGCACCGACATGCTTTCCACCAGGGCGTTAATGTCGGCGTCCTTGAGATTGAGCGTCACTGGCGCGGCCCAGGCGGGAAGAACAAGCAGTAAACTCAATAACCATGCCCATGCCTGACGCCGCCAGGATCGCCTGTGAGAAGTCAGCCGTTGATTAAGCCAGTCGATCATCATCTGCGTCTTCAGGGTCGGTGGACAGAACTGCAACGGTTGACCCGCGATTCCAGGCGTCCGTTACGAGCCATCCAGGGTAAAAGTCAGCGGAACTTCGGCGCCGTTGCGCAATACGCGCACGTCGATCCGGCTGGCGCTCATCAGTTCCTGCAAAATCGCCAGGCCCTGGGCGGGACTGCTCAGGCGCGTCCCATTGATTTCCGTCAGCACATCGCCGCCGTTCAAACCCAGTTGCTGAAACAGCGACCGGTCGCGTCCAGGCCGCAACCGGAATCCCATAAACTGACCGTTCTGCACGTAGGGGCTGGCAAAGGCGATTTCCTCCAGCGCCTGGGGCCGACTGGCGACTTCACCGCGCAGCCGCTCGGCGACAGCGCTGGCGTCGATGACCTGCGGCGCATTGAACGTGGTCGGTCCTGGTTCGGGAGTGGGTTCCACCGCCGGTTCCAAGGGGACCGACGGCGCGACGACCGGACGATTGGGATCATCCAGTTTCGGTAACTTGAGCACTTCCTCGCGTCCATTGCGGGACACCACGGCCTGATCGCGCTCGATGCGTTCCAGACGGGCGCCGCCCGGCAATGCATCACCGACTCGATAGCCACGCTCCAGACTGTTGCCATCCGCGATCAGCGCCAGCGCCCAGGGACCGCCGCGATCAGCGAAGAAAATGCCGACCAGTCGCAGATTGAGCGGCGTCGCGGGGATCACGACCGGCGGAACGGCACCCGGACGACTGGTTTCCAGTTTGCCAAACAGATGCCATGCGCGGATCGCCGCGACATCCGCCGGCTGTCGGCGGGTTGCGCCGTCAATCGCCATGACTCCCGGTGGTGGCGACGTTATGCCGGTTGGCGATGACGCCCGGCCCGTCAGCATGGCGACGGTCAAGGCCGCCAGCGAATAGGCCAAAGCAATCACCAGCAATGCATTAACGACCGCTACGACAACTCGCAATCCCGATTCGGAACGGGGCAGCGACCGCTGCAGGCGTTGCGCCAACGCGGGCAGGGTACGTGACAGGACATTCACCCGAGGTAAATTCAGGTCAGGAATTTTGACGGCGCTGCTATTGAGCATAGCAAAAATCCGGCACGGTCGATCCCGCTTTCTGCGGATCGCGTCGTCAACCCCGACCTCGGGCCAGCGCCGGCGTGATCGCCGTGATCGCGGCCACTGCCGGTTTGGCGCGCACCCCAATGACCCGACCTGACTGCGGCGGTCGCGGCAATTGAATATGCTGGGCCATCACCGCGCCCAGTCGATCCAGCACCGCCAAGGGCATGGACGCACTGTGTCGCTCAACCAGATCCACATGAATCACCATCAGTTCCGTCGTGGCCGACAAAAAGCCCCGTGTGGCATGGTAGAGGCGATGAAAATAGTGCAGGCGCTTGCTGTCGAAGCCGAGCAGTTGCGTCGTAATGCGCATGGGATCGCCAGCTACCAGTTCACGTTGATAATTTACGTGCGTTTCCACGACGAAAGCCGAACAGTTTTCGCGATTCCGATAATCTGGCCCCATGCCCAGATGATCCATGAAGGCATCGGTGGCTTGGTCAAACGCCAGAACGTAGTAAGCCACGTTCATATGGCCGTTATAATCAATCCACTCGGGCGGCACGACGCCGGTGTACAGGCACAGGGGGGATTCGATCCGCATGTTGAGAGTCGTCGCGTTCCGTAAAAGCGCGGTACGCTACCTGCTTTTGCCACGTTGCGCAATGATTTGGAACCTTGGAGATGAGAAAGCATGGCAATAGGACGAGTATTGATTGTCGCAGGTTCAGATTCCGGCGGCGGCGCGGGGATTCAGGCCGATGTGAAGACCGTGACGGCGCTGGGCGGCTACGCAGCGACGGCCATCACCGCGCTGACGGCGCAGAACACTCAGGGCGTCTTCGGCATTGTCGGCGTAGAACCCGCATTCATTGCGCAACAAATGCAGTTGGTGCTGGAAGACATCGGCGCAGACTGCATCAAGACCGGCATGTTGCATAACGCTGCGGTGATTGAGGCGGTCGTCGCCACGCTGGAAAGTGCAGCGACGGGTATTCCGGTGGTGGTCGATCCGGTCATGTACGCCAAGGGCGGCGACAGCCTGCTCAATCCAGAAGCGCAGGAGACGCTGATCCGGCGGTTGTTGCCCCGCGCAGCCCTGATCACTCCGAATGTGCGCGAAGCTGAGGCATTGAGCGGGTTGACGATTCGGAAACCCGATGATTTAGCAGCGGCGGCCCGGCAGTTGCTGGAGCTGGGACCGGCAGCGGTGCTGGTCAAAGGCGGGCATTTGGCTGGCGCAACCGTCACCGACTGGCTGGTCTGGCCAGGAGGCGCAGAGGCGTTTACTGCGCCGCGCGCTGCAAGCCGCAACATCCATGGTACCGGCTGTACCCTGGCCTCGGCCATCGCCACTGGTCTGGCCCAGGGTATGCCGTTAGTCGATGCAGTTCGCCGGGCGCTGGCTTATGTTCACGAAGCGATCCGCACTGCGCCAGGACTGGGCCAGGGGTGTGGTCCGCTGAATCACGGGCATACAGTGCGGCTTGGGTAACTTTAAACTAACTTCATGGAAAATCTCGAATAGGCTGCACCTACGCTCATTCGCCAGAACCCTTGACCCGGAGATCATCATGCCCCGTCGCCTCGCCCACCTGCTCAATGTGCTATTGCTGTTCGGCCCGTGCAGTCTGCCGCCGATGCTGTCGGTCCCGCCAGCGCTGGCCGAACCGGCGCTCGTTAAACCCGTTGGCCAATTCGACGCTGACCGGCCCCTCGAATCGACGTTTTATAGCGCTCGCGACCGGATTCACCCAATTTTTGCCCGCAGCGGTATGGTCGCCAGCCAGGAGGCGCTGGCCACCCAGGTCGGCCTGGACATTCTGAAGCAGGGCGGTAATGCCGTCGATGCCGCAGTCGCGGTCGGTTTCGCGCTGGCGGTCACGCTGCCGCAGGCTGGCAATCTCGGTGGCGGCGGCTTCATGCTGGTTTACGACACGGCCCAAAAGCAGACGGAGGCGATTGATTTCCGGGAAACCGCGCCTGCCGCCGCCCGCCGGAATCTGTATCTGAACGCCACGGGCGAGGTGGATGAAACCCGTCTCCGCCACAGTCACCAGGCGGTTGGGACGCCGGGCACCGTGGCCGGGTTGGCGCTGGCTCATCAACGGCATGGCCGTCTACCGTGGCGGGCGCTGGTCGAACCCGCTCTCCATCTGGCTGAACGGGGTATTCTGGTCAGGCCCGAACTCGCGCAATCCCTGCTGGAAGTGCGCCAGCAGATGACGCGCTGGCCGGCCAGCATGAAGATTTTCTTCAAGGCCGACGGCGCTCCCTACCAGCCCGGCGACACGCTGGTTCAGGCTGACTTGGCGACCTCGCTCGGCCTGATTGCGGAACAGGGCGCTAACGCCTTCTATGAAGGCGCAATCGCGGAGAAACTGGTTGCCGACATGCAGGCGAACCAGGGGTTGATCAGTCTGGACGATTTGAAGAATTACCGGGCGGTGGTTCGCACCCCGGTCAAGGGCCATTATCGGGGCTACGACATTATCTCGATGCCGCCGCCCAGTTCCGGCGGCGTGCATTTGATCCAGATTCTGAATATCCTGGAAACCTGGCCGCTGGCGGAACTGGGGCCGGAAAGCGCCGCAACGCTCCATCGCATGGCCGAAGCGATGAAACTGGCCTACGCCGACCGCAGCGAATATCTGGGTGATCCCGATTTCGTGAAGATTCCCATCGCGGGCCTGACCTCGAAGGCTTATGCCAAAACACTGGCGGCGCACATCGACCTGAATCGCGCCCGGCCAGCGACGGACATCAAACCCGGCCAGCCGCAACCCTACGAAAGCGGGCAGACCACGCACTACTCCATCGTGGATCGGGACGGCAACGCGGTTGCCGTGACCTATACCCTGAATTTCGCCTACGGTTCCGGCATCGTCGTTGCCGGTGCCGGCATTCTGTTGAACAATGAGATGGACGACTTTGCCGCCAAGCCGGGCGTCCCGAACGCCTACGGACTGATCAGCGGCGAAGCGAACGCGGTGGGTCCCGGTAAGCGCCCGTTGAGTTCAATGACACCCACCCTGGTGTTCAAAGATGGGCAGGTCGTGCTGGTCACGGGCAGTCCGGGCGGCAGCCGCATTATCACCACTGTGCTGCAAACTGTGTTGAACGTCATCGATCACCGGATGAACATCGCCGAAGCCACCCTCGCCCCGCGTATTCATCATCAATGGCAACCCGATGAGTTGCGGGTTGAGGAGGGACTCAGCCCGGATACCGTGCGGTTGCTGGGGGGGTTGGGTCACAAAGTCGTGGTCAAGGACACCATGGGCAACACGCAAAGTATCGTCCGCGCCCCGGAGGGACTGTTCGGCTTCTCCGACCCCCGGCGGGCAGGCAGTTTGACGGCGGGCTATTGAGGACGCCGCCGGGAAAACCGGCTGTGGCGAATAATTGAATCAGCAGGCCGACCGTTCTTGATTCAATGCCAACAGTCGATGCAGTACCTCGACTTGCCAAAGGCAACCTCCGCGACTTAGTCTATCGGCATGGTTGTGGCGAGAATGAGTGAGCAGCGATTCCCGCTGTATTTGATTTATAAGGAATTTTTTCGTATAATTGAACGACGTTTATGAAAAATATCCTTAAAAATCTATGTCATAAAAAAGTAAGAGGCCGGGAATTGCTGATGAGTGAGTGTTCAATGGGTTGTAGCAGATTCGCGCCGCTCATGGCAAAAGTACCCTTGCGGATGATATAAAAAATTAAACGGTGGTAATATATTTTATTTTTCAGAATGATGCCGCTGGAATTCAGGCATTGATCACGGCGTTGCCGTGGTCAATCCGCGCCAAGTCCGGCGGTTTGCCCAAGCCTTGGGCTACCTGGCCAAAGATGCTGGCGCATTTTGCCGCCGCTGTGCAACCCCCGGTGCGCGTCCTGCCCGATGCCCCGACCCAGGCGCTGGCCGATCAACTGGCGCGGCGGCGGCAGCGGGTCGAGAGGCTGACCATGGAAAAGAACCGCCTGCAGCAGGCGCAAAACGCTGGGGTGCGCCTCGGCATTGAACGCTACATCGACGGGATCGAACAGCAACTGAAGATGATGGAGCGCGGTTTGCGCCAAGCCGTCGCCCGTTGGGCAGGAAAAGCCGATTTGTTGCGCGAAGTCAAGGGCCTGGGCGAGATTTCCGTCCTGACGCTGTTGGCGAATTTGCCGGAACTGGGGACCCTGAATCGCCAGCAAATCGCCGCTCGGGTGGGCGTCGCGCCGTTGAATCAGGAGAGTGGAACGTTGCGGGGATCCCGCCGGGTCTGGGGCGGACGGGCGGAGGTCCGTCAGACCCTGTGTATGGCCACCCTGTCCGCCGTGCGTCATAACCCAGTCCTCAAAGCCTTTTATACCCGTTTGCGCGAAGCCGGTAAAACCGCCAAGGTGACCCTCGTGGCTTCCATGCGCAAGCTGTTGATCATGATCAATGCGATGCTTCGCGACCAGGCTCATTGGGATGAAAACCATCGAAAAACCGCTTGAACCGCTTGACCTCAAACACAGTTGCTCCCCCGCATCTGCTAATGTCGATTCGCTCACTAAATCACCTTGAGGAGCAACGCTCATGCTGGACTGGCCCCTGTTGACCGGACTGCTGTCCGTCCTTTTCATCGCCTGGCTGCTGATCCAGGCTTTTCTCAAAGGCCCCAAGCTGCTGGCTTACGATCATCCCATCGCCGACAGTCGTGCCGGATCACGGGATCACGCCAGCCCCGAAAACCAGGAAGCGTTGCGCTTGCTGGAACAGGCGTCGGCGGAAATTCGCTCGGTTCCCCGGCAACAGCGGTTAGATACCATCCGCCAAGTCATGGCGCGAGGCTTTTGCGAACCGCCGTTGCTGGCCGGCGATGCCGGATACCGGATTCAGGAAGTGGATGTCGATGGCGTACCGGGGGAATGGGTACTGGCACCGCACTCTGATCCAAACCGTCGCTTGCTCTATTTGCACGGCGGCAGCTTCATCAGCGGCTGTCCACGCGGCCATCGGGTCATCACCACTGAATTGGCACGGGTGACCGGGGCTTCGGTATTGGCGCTGAATTATCGGTTGATGCTGGAGCATACGCGCCGGGAGCTAATCGCGGATTGCCAAACGGGCTATCGCTGGATTCTGGATCATGGCCCGGAGGGTCCCGCTCCGGTTCAAGAATTGTTCGTGGCCGGTGATTCAGCAGGCGGGGGATTGACGCTGACGTTGATCGCCTGGGCGCGGGATGCCGGGTTACGCGCCGCCAATGGGGCTATCGCGATCTCGCCCGGGGTGGATATGACTTTTTCCAGCCCCACCTTCAAAACAAACCTTAAAACGGACCGGATGTTGGGGCCGAGCCTCGAATGGTTTTTAAAAACCCCTCGATCCATTCGATTGCTGCTGATGTGGGTCCTCAACCGGACTGCGCCGCCCAATCCACTGATTTCGCCCATCTTCGGCGACTTGTCCGGGCTGCCGCCGGTGCTGATCCAGGCCAGTGAAGCGGAGATGATGCTGGGCGACGCTCGGCGCTACGTCAACAAGGCCCGTGCGGCGGGTTCGATAGCGGAGTTGGAAACCTGGCCGGAGATGCTACACGTCTGGCACCTGTTCGCGCCGATTCTGCCGGAAGCGCAGGAGGCTATCGAGCGTATCGGGCAGTTTGTGGAGCGCTGCCGCACGCTCACGGCAACCGGCCATCAGCCGCATTGATTGCAGCGAATTCATCCCAGACGCCGACCTCGCACCGCGCCAATAACCGCTCAGCGAACGTCAGCGCCGCCGCCAGATGCGCCTCAGCCGCCGCGCTCAATGGCTGACCCAACTCAAAGGATTCGCCACGAATCGCTAGTTGAAAGGCGGGTGGTGGCGGCGCATGGTGAATTTGCTGATAAACATGCAGCACGGCGGCGGGCGAAAGAGCGTGACTGGTGTAGCTGGAATCCCGCATCGGTTGAAGGCGGGTGAAGTGATACGGAGCGGGACCCGACACACTGGCGTCGACAAACAGCGCCAGCGCCCGCTTTTCCAAATCAACGGCGTGTTCAATCTGCAACTGAAAGTCAGTCAGCAGTTCGACATCCTGCCAATGGCCGCCGCGCTGCTCCTGTAATTCTGCGAGTCGATCCAGAAATAGCGGCCCCAGCGCGTCGTCGCCCCGGCTGGGATTGCCGCAGGCGAGAATCAGCACAATGGGGCGTGATTCTTCAATAAGAGCTGTGGAAGGTTCCATCCGCGTCCCGCACCAGACAATCGACCACTGCTCCACTTTCTTCCTCAACCAATTCCACGATCAGTGGCATTTTTCCCAGGGCGTGCGTTGCGCAGGACAGGCAGGGATCATAAGCGCGAACCGCCACTTCAATTTGGTTTAACAGCGGCTCGCTCAACTCTTTACCGTCCAGATAATGCTCCGCCACCTGGCGGATCGACTCATTCATCGCCTGATTATTATTAGTGGTGGACACAATCAGGTTGGCCTTTTCAATCAACCCGTCTTCATTGATGCGGTAATGGTGGAATAACGTACCCCGCGGCGCTTCAATAACCCCCACGCCTTCCCGCGTCATTTCGCCGCGTGCCACCAGCTCATCGCCAAAAATGTCCGGGTCGAGCAGCAATTCCCGAATCGCTTCGGCGGCGTGTAACAGTTCAATCATCCGCGCCCAGTGATAGGCCAAGGTGACGTGAACCGGCTGGCCCTCGCCCAGCGCCATAAACTCCCGCCGTTCCTCCTCAGCCAGTGGCGTAGCGATACGGTCACAATTGTTAATCCGCGCCAGCGGTCCCACCCGGTACCAGCCTTGTTCCGGACCCAGCGAATTAATAAACGGAAACTTCATGTAGCTCCACGGCTTGACCTGTTCACGGAGTACCTGCGAATAGCGTCGATAATCCAGATGATCGAACAGGATTTCACCGCGCTCATTCCGGGCGCGCAATCCACCGTGGTACAAATCCAGCGCCCCGTCCGCGCCGATCAAGCTGAGGTAGTTGGTACGGATGGTGGCGAAGTGGGTGAAATAGCCGGGATTCAGCGCGTAAGCCTGCTTGACCAGCTTGACGATATTACGGCCCCACTGGATCAGCAGATCAAGATCAGTTAACAGGTAATTACGTTCCTGAACGGTCAACGACTTATTGACCCCACCGGGAACTGTGCCGGTGCCATGAATTCGCTTGCCGGCGGTCACGCGAATCACTTCCTGGCCATATTTACGCAACCGCACACCTTGACGGGCGATATCGGGATAATCCGCCATCACTCCGCCGATATTGCGGTGGGCCGTAGGATCGTCGAAATCGAACAGGAAATCCGGCGAGGCTAGATGAAAGAAATGCACGGCGTGGGATTGCAGGGTCTGGCCGTAGTGCATCAACCGGCGAATCTTCTCAGCGGTTGGCGGAATTTCCGGCGCTCCGACCAATTGATCGACCGCTTTAGCCGCCGCCAGGTTATGGCTGACCGGGCAGATGCCGCATAAGCGCTGTACAGCGACCGGCACCTCCCAGTAGGGTCGGCCCTGGATAAATTTCTCGAAGCCGCGAAATTCGACGATGTGCAATCGCGCCTGGCGGATGTGGTGATCGCGATCCGTCAACAGCGTGACTTTGCCGTGACCTTCGACCCGACTCAGCGGATCGATGGCGACTCGACATAACCGTTCAGGATGGGCAGCCGTTTCCAGAGTACTCATGACGCGCCCTCGCTTAATCGTAGTGAATCTGCGTATAGGACAACGCGATAGGCTGTCCTGACAACAGCTCGTTAATGAAGGTCCAGATCGTATCCGCCGAGGGCGGGCAGCCAGGCAGGAAATAGTCGATCTTCACCACCTCATGCAGCGGATGCACCTTATTCAACAGCAGCGGAATTTCTGGATCATTGGGAATCTGTGCGTTGACCAGGCCAATCCCGCGCACATAGGATTCCTCCAGACATTCCTTGAGATCGAACTGATTGCGCATCGCTGGAATGCCGCCATTCAGCGCGCAGGCACCAATCGCCACCAGAATCTTGCACCGCGCCCGGAATTCCATCAGTACATGCACATTTTCGGCATTGCATACTCCGCCTTCAATCAGGCCGACATCGCATTCGCCCAGTTCCTTAATATCGGTCAATGGACTGCGGTCCAATTCCATCCGCTCGGTTAAATCAAACAGCCGCTCGTCGAGATCGAGCAGCGACATGTGGCAACCGAAACAGCCGGCCAATGAACAAGTCGCGATTTTCAGCTTGGCTTCAATCATGGCGACGCCCTCCCTTGCTTTCCGGCAACTGCGCGACATCCCCCACAACGTTAATCGGCTTTCGGTCGTAGAGTCGCTGGCCAATCGGTACGTTGTAACCTTGATGCTTGGTCAGAATCGCTCCCGTCGGACAGACCTGCGCCGCCTTGTCGTGAATGCTGAAGTGGGTCGCGCCCAACTTACCGGATGGCGTGTTAACGACTAAATGTGCCTGAATGCCGCGCCCCTGCACCGCAAAGATGTTTTTTCCATCCACATCTCGGCTGGCCCGTACACACAATTCACACAGAATGCAGCGATTAAAATCAATGACCGCCTCAGCATGAGAGGCGTCCACCGGTCGGCGTGGGTAGAAGTGGCTGAAATGCGGGTTCAGCATCCCGACGTAATAAGCGACCGCCTGTAGCTGACAAGCGCCGCTCTTTTCACAAGCCGGGCAGACATGGTTGCCCTCGACAAACAGCATTTGCAGGATACCGCGCCGGATGTTGCGCAATTCCTCGGTCTCACTCTGCACGGTTAAACCGGACGCCGCCGGCGTGGTGCAGGACGCCTGGAACCGGCCGTTGACCTTGACCAGACAGACCCGGCAACTGCCATGCGGAGCAAAATCCGGGTTAAAACACAGATGCGGAATGTAAACACCGGCGGCTAGCGCCGCTGCCATGACGGTCTGGCCGTCCTGGAACGGAATCCGTCGCCCGTCCAGCGTGAAACCTAGTTCCTCGCTCATGGCATCGCCCCCAGCATCAAGTCTTCTTCATTCAAATACGCGCCCGCATCACTGCGCCCAGTCAATTGGCGGGCGTCTTCCAGCGCGGCGTTCAGATCGAAGGCCGGTTCAAAGGTCGTGGCGCGCAACCGCCGCTGATAGGCTTCCGGGAACTGATCGAGGCTGTCCAGCACCGGATTGGGCGCAGTTTGACCCAGTCCACAATGACAGGCGACCTGCATGATCCGCCCCAGCTTGCGCATTTCTTCGAGATCATACGGCGTGCCATGCCCGGTATGCACCTTGATGACCAAATCGCGCATCAGCGACGTGCCAACCCGGCAGGGTGTGCAGAACCCGCAGCTTTCGTGGACAAAGAAATGGGTAAAATTGCGAATGCCGTCGAGAATATCGCGGCTCTGGTCGAACACCATGAACGACCCGCCAGTCGCCAGGTCCTCAAAGCAAATGCGCCGGTCAAATTCCCTGGCGGAAATCATGTGACCGGCCGGACCGGCCATTTGAATGCCCTGGGCGTCGCGCGCTCCGCAATCTTCCAGCACTCGCCGCACGGTCACCCCGAACGGATATTCATAGATACCCGGACGTTCACAGTCGCCGCTCAGACTCAGCAATTTGGTGCCTTTGGATTCCGCGGTGCCGCGACTGGCGAACCAGTTGCCGCCTTCCACCGCGATCTTGGCGGCGGTAGCGAAGGTTTCGACGTTATTGACTACCGTCGGCTTGTTCAAATAGCCGTGCGTCGTCGGGAACGGCGGGCGAATGCGCGGGACGCCGTGCTTGCCTTCCAGCGATTCAATCAACGCGGATTCTTCACCGCAAACATACGCGCCAGCGCCCAGATGAATGTCGATATCGAAACTGAACGTCGGCTCGCCCAGAATGCCTGTCCCCAGCAACCCGGCGTCCCGGCGGCGTTGCAAGGTGGCCTTGAGCGAATCCAGCAGATAACGGTATTCGCCACGCAGGTAGACAAAGCCGTGATGCGCGCCGATCACCCGGCCACACAGGGTCATGCCCTCGAACACCAGATCGGCGAAATCCTGCATCAACACCCGATCCTTGAAGGTGCCTGGCTCGCCTTCATCGGCGTTACAGACTACATATTTCACCTCGCCCGGCGCATTGCGGCAGGACATCCACTTGGCAGCCAATTTAAAACCAGCGCCGCCCTGACCGCGCAGACCGGATTTGATCATTTCTTCCAGGATCGCCTCGGGGCCACGCTTCAACACCGCCCGCAACGCCGCGCCATCGGCAAAATGCCGCCCCAGAAGAATGTCAGCGCGACGGATATTGCTGGATACTTCAAAAAATTCCTGCGGCCATTGTTCCAGCGGTGTCCGGCTTTCGACCAATTCAGCAATGCGATTCAGGCGTGGCTTGTTCAACCGAGTCAGGGTATAGCCATTGACCAGCGCCGCCGGTCCCTGATCGCACATGCCGGTGCAGGAGGTCACACCCACGGTCACCGTGCCATCCGTGCGCATTTCACCGATGCCGACGCCCAGTCGATCACAGAGATAGTGTAACAATTCGCGGTTGCCGAGCATCCGGTCGGTGATATTGTCGCTGAACAGGATGTCGTAGCAACCGCGTGGCACGGTATAGAGGAAGGAATAAAACTCAGCGACGCTATGAACCTTGTTGGGCGAAATGCTGAGTTCCTGAGCCACTTCGTTGATGGCCTCAGGCGAGAGCCAGGTCAGATGATCCTGTACGTCGCGCAGGATTTGCAGCAGCCGGGTCGGCATGCCGCTGTGGCGCTGGACGATGTCGCGAACTATTTCGGTCAACGCATGAGATTCGGGTTCCGCCATGGACCACCTCCATCATTTGTCCACCGATCCGCCGGCGTGGAAATGCGGATGGCGCGTGATTTTATTAGGCAGGCCGTTCAATCTAACGCCGCCAAGCATAACGCAATCGCCGGTCAAAAACCTTTTTTTCATAAGGTTTGCAACCCATCCAGCAAGTCGGTCGGGAACATGAGCGCGGTCTCCTGACTCAAAACATTCATATTGCGCCGGTACTGCTTCGCTATAGCCTTGCTCAGCGATTGCAGGCAGAATTCCGGTCGTTTTGCGCTAACCACTGAAGGTGAGATGTTTCCATGCCAAGCCAATGTTTGAAATCCGTTTCCTGGTTATTGCTGGGCTGGCTGTCCGCCAGCGCTGCACAGGCGACGGTTTATCCCCTGCCGCCCCCGGACAACGATGTGATCGGTCAGGTGAAGGTCATTTACGCGACTAAAGACGATACTCTGCTCGATATCGCCCGTCGCCACAGTCTGGGTTATGACGAGATGGTTCACGCTAACCCCGGCCTGGATCGCTGGGCGCCTGGCGAAGGCACACCTGTCGTGCTACCGACCCGTTACATCCTGCCCGATACTCCGCGTGAGGGTCTGATCCTCAACATTGCGGAATTGCGGTTGTACTACTATCCGAAAGCTGGTGCGGACGGGGAACGGGTGGTCTACACCTATCCGGTGAGTATTGGCCGGATGGACTGGAAGACCCCGATGGGTATAACCAAGGTCGTGGCTAAAGATGTGGATCCAGCCTGGCGACCACCGCCTTCGATCAAGGCCGAACATGCTGCCGAGGGCGACATCCTACCGGACGTGATTCCAGGTGGGCCGGATAATCCGCTGGGCCGTTATGCCATGCGGCTGGGCGTCCCCGGTTACCTGATCCACAGCACCAATAAACCCCATGGCATCGGTATGCGCGTCACTCATGGCTGTGTGCGCATGTATCCGGAAGACATTGAGGGGCTATTTGGGATGGTTCCGATAGGTACTCCAGTGCGTCTGATCGACCAGCCGGTCAAGGTGGGACGCATCAACGGTCATTGGCTGGTCGAGGCTCACGAACCGCTGGAGGAGGACAACATTCCGATTAAAGTCACGCTGGAGCAAGCCAGCCAGGCAGTGATCGCCAAAACCGGACCCGACATGCCGGGTATTGATCAGGCCGCATTGGCCGCGGCGATCGAGCAAGTGAGCGGCATTCCGGTATCCATTGCGGCTTTGCCAGGATCAACGCCGCCCGCTGCTTTCCAAGCGCCCCCGACGCCGGGCTATCCCGTCGACAACCGGATGCCGTTCCCTACTGAAGCTGCTCCAGGGGCACCCCCGATCTACGACGAAGACGCCTTGCCTTACCACAGTCAGGCACCCATTGCGTCCCGGCCCCCGGTTTATCGGCCAGCACCTAACGCGCCCGGATACGCTCCGCCGCCCGCTCGGCCGGGTTATGCACCGCCCTATCCAGCCGCCGCTGAGCCACCGCCGGTTACTCCCTCTCCAGCCTACAGGCCCTACCCGCCGGCTTCAACCACACCCCCCGCGACGGTCAATCGTCTGTAGACGGCCATAAAAAAACCCCGCGATCTTGATGATCGCGGGGTTTTTTTATGGCCCTACCGCCAGATGTTCAGCTTACTTGTACATCGACTTCTTGAACATCCGGTTGATCTTCTCCTCGGTCGCCATGCTAACGGACTTAGCGTCCATGGCAATCGACTTGGCCTCGTTGGCGGTATCCATCGCATTACGCGCCATGGACTTGGCCTCGTTGGCATCTTGCTGAACGGCTTTCAGATCGCTGGTGCTAGCGCAACCCACCGTCAGGCCAGCCGCCAGAACTAACATGGAAATTTTGCTCAGGGTCTTCACGGACATTTTCAACTCCTCGGTATCATGACAAACAAAGCAATGCCTGGGTAATGACAATGTTGCCCCAAAGCAACTAACTATTGTCACTACACAACAAGCACCATTATATAACGGAATTTCAATTCGCGAACAGTGGTAAAAATGATACTGCGCTTAGCGAATTTCCACCCGCATCCCAACTTTCACCCACGGTCTAAGCGCATCGATCTGCCGATTGTTCAAGGCCACGCAACCACTGGTCCAGTCAATGCCGGCGTTATGCACACTGGGGTTGCCGGCCCCTACGCCGTGAATGCCGATCTGCCCACCCAGTGGCGTATCCTGCGGCGGCGTATGACCGTTCATCCAGGCCACACGAATGCGTTCGTAGGTCGTGCGGTCGATCCGATGTTCCCGCAACGCTCGTTCGGCATAATCGAGATTGGGGTAATCAAGACCGATGAATCGCTTGAACCGACTTTGATCATTGATCCAGCCCACTCGGAACACACCCGTAGGCGTTTTGTTATCACCGCGCCGGTCCTTGAGTCCAGCCCCACTGCTGCCCAAAGCCACTTGCTGGAACACTTCAACCGGTCGGTTACCCTGCATGATCTTCAATTGATCCGCGCGGGTATCCACCAACAGCCAGGGTTCGCGGGGGACCGTGTCAGGGATGGCCACTACGGGGAGGGGCGTCTCCCGGAGGTTAGTTGGCGCACATGCACTCGTTAACCAGGCCAGTACGCCGAGCAGAAAAACCTGTTTGCTGAACCGCCACATACTCCTGTCTTCAACCTCTTGCTATCGATCATCGGGAAAGATTTATAGGGTAACCAGAGCAGCGATGCAACCCTAGAAACGCGGCTCCAGAACCATTTCGCTGAGCAGCGAGTTGCCCACAAAGCAGTTTTCCTTAGCCTTGCGATGCAGTTCTTGCACGGTATCAGCATCAGGCAGCGTATCGTTGCTAAAGACTACGCGGGGGCGCAGGGTCAGCCGGGCCACCATCATTTTACCTTTGGCGTTCTTGCCCAGCTCGGCGGTCGGTTCGTCCTCATAGTGATCCACCACCAGCTTCCTGAGCGCCGCAATCGTCAGAAAGGTCAGCATGTGGCAACTCGACAATGACGCCAATAACGCTTCTTCGGGGTTGCTCATCTCAGGATTACCGGAATAGTCCGGGGCTGCCGAGCCTTGCACCGTCTGCCCACCGGCCAGATACCAGAGGTGACTGCGATCAAAGGTCTTGGGGTCAAAATCCGGTGTTGTGCGCTGCCAATCGACACGGATGGAAAAGTGAGACATGAGTCAACGATCTCCTGGAAAAAAATGGATTCATGGACGATGGAGGTCCAAAGTTAGCGCTTTTAACGCTGCCGGCGTACAAACATCCCCGCTCAGCACTTGTTCCAGCTCGGCAATGCGTTCACGCAACTGGGCGTTAATCGCCTCCTGCTGAGCCAGCAGCGCGGCCCCATCCGCTATTCCGCCAGTGGGTTGTGTTCCGATCCCCCATCGTGGCGGCATGGCGCCGCTCAGTAGCCAGCCAGCGATCGCGCCACACAATAAAACAGCCAAGGCTGCCGTTCCCCATACCCAGGCGCGCTGATAGCGGGGAATCGCTGCTTCAGCGGCATAGACCGTGAATTGCGCATATTCTTGCTCAGCCATGTTTTAACGCTCCACCACGGTGAAATTGGCAATCGGCAAAGTCCTGCGGGGCCGGATCGTTCCTTTGAACACCTGTTCCTGACTGTCGCGGATCAGCCGGACCTGAAACGGCACCGGCTGGGGATTGCGTTCATCCTTGCGCGGTTCGTAGCGAACGGCGATTTTATAAGCGCCCGGCGTGGCTTGACCGGCCGGCCAGAAAATATTTTCCACCGGCTTCCCGCTCAGGCTGTCGCGTACTGCGTTGGCGTCTACATCCAGGGTGCCGCCACAGCCCCGAGGCGTCAGATAATCGAGCGTTTGCCCGGACGGACAGCGCACCACCAGGTCCAGATCGGCATTGCCATCCCAGAGCAGCGACGCGGTAATTTCGCCGGTCGCCGCGCCCGTCGCGGACAGACGACTAGTGAACTCCTGACGCTCTTCAGGCGTGGGTTCCGCCAGTACCGGTGGTTCGCTGGCTGGCTCTGCCAGGGGCGACGCAACGGCACTAGGCTGAGAACCACCCAATTCTTCTTCCAGCGTCCGCGCCACGGGTTTTCCCATTGCGGGTACAGTGGGTTCGGACGTTGCCGGAGTTGTTAACGGAAATGCCCGCGCCACGGGTTCCCCCGCACTCGGAGCAGTTAATTCGGGAGTCATAACTATTGGTGATCGCCTGGAGCCAGTTACTGAGGGCGCAGCCTCGGGCTGAACCGCATCTCGAACTCCGGGTTCAACAGGCGAAGTGAGCGCTGCATCGGTCACGGTCGGTTCCGGAGTCGCCGGAACAGTGATCGGAGCCGCTGACGTCGGCGGAGTGGACCTTGCGGACGGATCGGATGGAGTTGATGGAATCGATGGAACTGATGGCGTCAGCGGGGTAGATGGCATCGACGTAGTGTCCGTTCCGACCGGCAACGAACAGCGGCCACGCTGTTCAGCCAGCGCCGCTAACCGTTCCTCAAGCCGGCGGCGCAATGCCTGTTCAGCTTGTCGGGCATCAGCCAAAGCGCGGTCCAGCGCCGTATCAGGCAACCGTGGCGCTGCTTCGCCGGTCAGTGAACGAGCGCCACTGTGGGTTCTATTCCAGAAGGCTGCGCCTAGCGCCAGTAACAGGGCTAAGATAACCACGCTCCAGAAATACCAGGAACCGACTACCACATAACGCAGCGCTGTACCCTGATTTTCCACAACTGACGATGGACTGGCTGTCGGGAGCGGCGGTGGCGCAGACTTGGCGAGAACCACAGCGGGCGGTTCCGCAGATTCTTTCGGTGGCACTTCGGGAGGCAGCTCTGGTGGTGCTGACTCTGTTGAAGGTTCCGGCAGCGGCGGAGATTCACTCGCTGCTGATTGCAGCGCTGACGGCGGGTCCGACGATGCGAATGGTCCACGAATGGAGACCCCCGACGCACCCCACGGATGATCTGACGCAAACCCCCAATGCGCGACCACCGGCCGGCCATTGACGAGAAACACATCGGTTTCCGCCGGCGGACTCAGGACCGCTTTGAGTATGGCGCCCAGTTGAATGCGCTGCACATCGCCAGAAGTCGTATAGCGCTCGGCCACTTGCCGCCCACGCTCCAGCAAGTTGTAAACCTGGCTGAGGGTTGCCTGGCGTTGTTCCTCGGGCAAGGTGCTTAACGGGACCGGCGGCTGATCGGGATCACTCTCGGTGTACCAGTCGATGCGGTTGTGAACACGATCGACCACTGGCTCGGCCAGTAAATCCACCGTATCCGATCCCAGCTCGCTGGCCAGCACCGCCCGGATTTGCGGATACAAGGCATGCAACGGTTGGCCAAACCCCCCTCTTTCCCGCACCCCATCAAAGGAAACGCTGCTTAAAAGAATCTGTTCTACCATGGCCGCCATGCCTCATGATGGTTAATGTTCAAGCCGCTGGAATCTTCCAGCCTGGCCCTTCCTGCTGATTCAGCAACAGCTTCTCCAGTTCACGGGTCAGATCGACGTTCGAGTTGCTTTTCTTAACCTCACGGCGTGAACACGAATCCAGCGGCCAATTACCGACTTTTTCATCCAAATTAACCTCTTGCCATTTAGCATGGCCGGTCTGGCGGAGTTGACTGAGGTTAGCGCGGATCACCTGACCCAGTTGCGCCAACTGTTGGCAGCGCTGGGTGAAATAAGGGGTCTTTTTACCCGAGAAATCGAAGCTCATCAGCACCGCCTTGACCGCAATGGTCGGCGTGTCTTCCGTCAGCCAGTCGTAATCTGCCTTACTGATCCGGGTCGGCGGGTATTCGCGCAACATCCGGGGGTCATCGAGGGGCACAAAATGGACATTGGCCAGCATGGCGGCGAATTCCGGCTGGGTAATCAGATTACCCACCTTGGTGAACAGGCTGACCGGTTTGCCCGCCACATAGAACATGGCGTCAGCCTCACCCTTGAGCACGGCGGTCACCCCTTGCAACGGCGGCAGTTTGAGCAACTCCGCCGGTTTGACGCCAGTGAGCTGCAACAAATTCATCGCAGTCAGCCAGTTGCCGCTGCCCGGCTCGCCTACGGCCACCCGTTTGCCCTGCAGGTCGCTGAATGACTGAATGGACTTATTGGCGAACAGGTGAACTTCCTCATTATAGAAGGGGAAAATCAGCCGCAGCCGACCGGCGACTTGACGCATTTCCGGACTCTCCGAACGGCTGAGAAAGCCCAATACGTCGGATTGCACGATGCCCAAGGCGGCATTTTCCTGGCTATTCATCCGTTTGATATTGTCAATCGACCCCTGGGAATCCTTGACCAGGATATTCAGGCCAACGGTTTTAGCGACTCCAGCAATGTCGTTGCCGAATTGAATATAGGTGCCAGTCCGGGAGCCGGTCACCATGCCGATCGATTGCGTATTGGCGTCATCAGCGACGGCCGGCCCGGTCAGACCGAACAGGAAGAGTAGGCTGCCAATTAGCAGACGATTCATGAGGAAACTCCGGGCAAGGTTATTCAACGACGCAGCCCCCTCTCCAGGTCTTGCAGGGTGGGATCGAACTGCGATTTCAATTCGTCGTCCAGGTTGCGTCTGGAACCCGGCGGCGAAGATGGTGCGGGATGGGGAGATGCAGGAGTCGGACGTGGGGCTGGCTGAGGACGTGGAGCCGGGGTCGGTTCCGGGGCGGGATGGGGTTCCGGGGCCGGGGT